>FWPU01007263.1_pt1 | contig 20661 bp, 18 predicted proteins | sample 2228361 | NCBI WGS metagenome assembly FWPU01 (sample SAMEA103939777, study PRJEB20133) | metagenome
CTGCTGCCACGACGACGCGCTGGTGTGCGAATTCGAGCTTGCCTGCGGTCGCATCACGCGCAGCTTTCCCACCGCCGCTGGCTGCGAATTCATCGTCGCCTATTGAGAGGTGCGCCGAATGCGACGAAAGCCAAAGCCCGCCGGAGAGTTACGCCTCCGGCGGGCTCTTACATCGGGGCTACGCGATCACAAAAGCCCCGTCAGTTCGGCACCACATACGCATACACACGCTCGCGTGGGTACACGGCGACGCCCACGCGCTTATTGTGGTTGCCGGAAATGATGATGGGATTGCCGTTGGTGTCGAAGCCGCTGACCACGCCGACATGGCCGCCGTTCTTGCCGCGATGCATCACCGCGATTGCACCGACCTGCGGCCACAACAGCCGTCGGCCGTAACTTGCGAACGAGGCCGCGGCGTCCGAACCGGTGCCCGGATAGCCGGCGCGCTTGAGCACGAAATTCATGAAGCGCGCACACCACAAGCGTTCCCAGCCGGTGGGATTGGTGCCGATCCAGCGTTTTGCCTCCGCCACGAGGGCGGGAGCGGCTTCGGCCTTGGTCGTACTCTTCTTGAGGGGCTTGGCAGCGAGTTCTTGCAGGCCGCCTGCGAGGATCGTGGTGGTTAACGCCAGGACGGCAAGAAAACCAAACGCGATGCGACGCATCGTACGCCACTCCGTACTACTACGCCGCATCTAGGGTGCAGGTTAAACTTACTGGCTTTGGGTTGGCAGCCGCTTTCGGCCCGCGCGCCGCGCGAAAGACAAAACCTGTTGCAGCGGTAACACAGCACAGGTGGGCGTGCTCCGCGCCCGTTTACCCCGGTTAACGCACATCGCTGCCAATGCCAAAGGCTCTGCTTGCACAGCTTTTGCCCGCTAGCGGAATGGCTTGCTCAGGAAGGCTGAACCAGCAAGTCCGTAGCGCCAAGGCCGATCGGCCGCCTTCGAAATACCGATCCGCCTTCCCACCAGAACTTCGTACTTATCCACAGGGGCGCGCAGCACAAAGGGCGGCAAGTCAAGGGGAAGTCCGTCATGTCTGCGAGTTATCCCCAGGGCCTCACACAGCCGGCCTGGGCCTGAGCACAATAGGCGCGGATCGCTTGTGCCACGGCGTCGCTGCATCGTCGCCAGGCCTGCGAGTGGCTCGATGGCGCGGATCAGTACCGCGCTTGCCGATCCCTCCGGTTCGCACACGAAGTTCAGGCACCAGTGGAGCCCGTACGAGCGGTAGACGTAGGCGCGCCCCGGCGGGCCAAACATTGTCGCATTGCGGTCGGTCCGACCGCGGTAGCTGTGCGCGGCCGGGTCCGTATGATGATAAGCCTCTACTTCCACGATACGTCCGCCGATCCCGTCGACCAGAAGGGTTGCCCCGATCAGATCGGGCGCGACCTCGTGGACGCTGCGGGCAAAGAAAGCGGGACCGAGCTTCGGCGCTGGCATGGATTGGTTAACCCTTCTGACGTCGGCGGAAAACAGGAGATTTCAAATTGTGGCTGGGCGGCAACAGACTCGGAACAATGAAGCCCCCGCGGGCGTTTACGCTGCTTGCGCCGTGATTTGGCCACACCGCTCTACGAGACCAGCCCCCGATTGGGTATGCTTTCGGCCGTCGCGGCGCTTCCGGCACGCGACCGGAATGGACGGCGAGCGTGCCCCGAGGAGGCCGTAAAGCAGCGATGGATGCAAAAACCAAGCTAAAGGCGAAGCTTCCCAGTCGACACGTCACCGAAGGTCCCGAACGGGCGCCGCATCGGTCCTATTACTACGCCATGGGGCTGACGCGGGCGCAAATTCACCAGCCCTTTGTTGGTGTCGCCACCTGCTGGAACGAGGCCGCTCCCTGCAATATCGCGCTGATGCGCCAGGCGCAGGCGGTCAAGAAGGGCGTCGCGGCAGCCGGCGGCACGCCACGCGAGTTCTGCACCATAACCGTGACCGACGGCATCGCCATGGGGCACGAGGGCATGAAGTCCTCGCTGCCCTCGCGCGAAGTGATCGCGGATTCCGTTGAGCTGACCATGCGCGGCCATGCCTACGACGCGCTGGTGGGGCTCGCCGGCTGTGACAAATCGCTCCCCGGCATGATGATGGCCATGTGCCGGCTGAACGTGCCTTCGGTTTTCATCTATGGCGGTTCGATTCTGCCGGGCACGTTCAAGGGCAAGCCGGTCACCGTGCAGGATATTTTTGAGGCGGTCGGCAGGCATTCCGTGGGCCAGATGAGCGATGCCGATCTCGACACGCTCGAGCAGGTGGCATGCCCGTCCGCCGGTGCCTGTGGCGCGCAGTTTACTGCCAACACCATGGCCATGGTCTCCGAGGCCATCGGCTTGGCGCTCCCATACTCGTCTGGTGCGCCTGCCCCCTATGAGATCCGCGACGCCATCTGCGCCGCGGCTGGCGAACAGGTCATGAAGCTGGTCGTCGAAGGCATCCGCCCGCGGGACATCGTCACGAGAAAGGCCTTGGAGAATGCCGCTGCCGTCGTGGCCGCCTCCGGCGGCTCGACCAATGCCGCGCTGCATCTGCCGGCGATCGCCCACGAATGCGGCATCGAATTCACCTTGTTCGACGTGGCGGAAGTGATGAAGCGGACGCCCTACATCGCCGATCTCAAGCCTGCCGGCCGCTATGTGGCCAAGGACGTGTTCGAGGCCGGCGGCGTGCCGCTCCTGATGAAGACTCTGCTCGATCACGGTTATCTGCATGGCAATTGCATCACCGCAACCGGCCGCACGGTGGCGCAGAACCTCAAAAGCGTGAAATGGAATCCGGACCAGGATGTGATCCGGCCGGCCAACAAACCGCTGTCGAAGACCGGCGGCGTCGTTGGGCTGAAGGGCAACCTCGCGCCGGAGGGCGCGATCGTGAAGATCGCCGGCATGACGGAGCTGAAATTCTCTGGCCCGGCGCGCTGTTTCGACCGCGAGGAGGATGCCTTCGAGGCGGTGAAGAAGCGCAAATACAAGGAAGGCGAGGTGCTGGTTATCCGCTACGAGGGGCCGAAAGGCGGCCCCGGCATGCGCGAGATGCTGGCGACGACCGCCGCGCTCTACGGCCAGGGCATGGGCGGCAAGGTGGCCCTCATCACCGACGGCCGCTTCTCCGGCGCAACACGGGGTTTCTGCATCGGTCACGTCGGGCCGGAAGCGGCTGTGGGCGGGCCGATTGCCTTGCTGCGCGACGGCGACATCATCGAGATCGACGCCGCCAAAGGTACGCTGAATGTCAGGCTTTCGGAGGCCGAACTCGCCAAGCGCAAGCAGGCGTGGAAGCCGCGGCCCACGCCGTTTGGGTCGGGTTATCTGTGGAAGTATGCCCAGCAGGTCGGGCCGGCGCTCGGCGGCGCTGTGACGCATCCTGGGGCGCGCGAAGAGAGGACCTGCTATGCGGATATTTAGCGGCCTCGTCTGCGCGGCACTTTTGGCGCTCGCCCTCGGGCTTGCGCCCACGCTCTCATTCGATGGCGCAGGTAAAACCGAAACGCCTTCCGCCATGTCAGGCGGGCAGGCCATGCGGCTTGCCGCGGAAAATCTCAAGAGCGGCGACAAGGCGCGCGCCGTGCGGGCCCTCAAGCTCGCCGCCGAGCGCGGCCAAGACCAGGCGTTATGGCAGCTCGGGCGAATGTTCGCGAAGGGCGATGGCGTTCCGCGCGACGACTACGAGGCATTCAAATACTACCGCAAATTCGCCGACAGCCACGCTAACACCAATCCTGCCGGGCCGTTGTCTCGCTTCGTTGCCGACGCGTTCGTCCAGCTTGGCCGTTACCATCTCTCCGGCATCCCGGACTCGCCGGTGACGCCGAGCCCGGAGCTGGCTGAGCGGATGTTCACCCACGCCGCCTCCTATTTCGGCGACCCCGAGGCGCAATACCAGCTCGCGCGCCTCTTCCTCGAAGGCAAGGCCCAGGATCCCAAGCGAGCTGTCCCATGGCTCGTATTGGCGGCGAACAAACAGCACTATGAAGCGCAGGCGCTGCTGGGACGGATTCTGTTCCGTGGCGAGCTTGGCCGCAGCCAGCGTGCAGCGGGTCTCATGTGGTTGATCGTTGCCTTCGATGGTCCCGGCGCAAACGTGCCTTGGATCGCCGAACTGCATGAAGACGCCTTCAGGCAGGCGAGTGACAAGGAGCGCGCACAGGCGTTGTCGTTGCTGGAGCGATGGGTCGGCGGCCGCGCAGCCAGCGCGTACAGCTTCCGCGACAAGAACTGATCAGCGCGTCGCAATTGCGAGGTCCGCCCACACCGGCACGTGGTCGGATGGCCGCTCCCAGGACCGGACATGCCGATCAATTCCGACGCCGGCGAGCCGATCCGCCGCCTGCGGCGACAAGAGCAGATGGTCAATCCGGATGCCGTTGTTCTTCTGCCACGCGCCGGCTTGGTAGTCCCAGAACGTGTAGAGGCCCTCGTCGTCGCTGGCCGCCCGGACCGCATCCGTCAGTCCCAGGTACATGAGGCTGCGGAATTTCTCGCGCGTCTGGGGGAGGAACAGGGCATCGCCTTCCCAGTCGGAGGGGTTTCGCGCGTCCGAGGGACTGGGAATGACATTGTAGTCGCCCGCAAGGATGAGCTGCTCTTCCAGTTTAAGTCGTTCAGAAATATAATGAGAAAGTCTGTCCATCCATCTGAGTTTATAGGAATATTTCTCTGAGTTAGGCGGGTTTCCGTTCGGCAAATAGAGCGAGGCAACGCGCAGGGCGCCCTTGGCGGTGGACACGGTCACCTCAAGGAAGCGCGCATGGTCGTCCTCCGGGTCGCCGGGCAGCCGGGGAGTTACTTCGTCAAACTTGAATTTGGACAGAATGGCGACCCCGTTGTAGGCCTTCTGGCCATGGACGGCCACGTTGTAGCCGAGCGCCTCCAACGGCTCCCGAGGAAAAGCTTCGTCCGCACATTTGGTCTCCTGCAGGCAGACCATGTCAGGCGCCCGCTCGGCGAGCCAAGCCACGAGATTATCGACGCGCTGTTTGATGGAGTTGATGTTCCAGGTGGCAACCCGCATGCGTTCAGCCGTAAGCCCCTTAAGCGGTGTGGGAGGCAAACATTAAATCGCGTCCACAAACCAAGATTTGATGGCTAAGTCGTTTAATTCAATGGTAAATCAGCTAGCATAGCATGCTCAATCGCGGCCCGGAACAAAACGCCATATAATAACACCACCAATATTTAGGGCGGGGCACTTGAGGGAGCCAGGGAGCTAACGCGAGTGGTGGAGTTTGCTCGCCAGTTGCTAAACACCCGACGGCCGCTGGTCCTTGGCATCGCGGGCGTGCTCGCCCTTCTCATTGCATTGCTCGCCATCCGAGGTTTTTGGAACGGCGCGGTGGCGCAGGCGCCGCAGCAGAACGCGCGGCAACGCGTGGTTCCGGTGGTGGTCGCTCAGGCGGTCAAGAAACGCGTTCCAGTGCAGATCGAGCTGCTCGGCAATGTGGCGCCGATCGCCAGCGTGGCGCTGAAATCGCGGCTTGAGAGCGAGATTACCGGCGTGCATTTCCAGGATGGCGCAATGGTCAAACAGGGTGATCTGCTATTCACCCTCGACAGCCGCGCCATCGAGGCGCAGATCCGCGAAGTGGAAGCCACGCTCGCCAGCGCCAAGGCGCAGCTTGAGCAGAACGAGCGCGATCTCGAGCGTTACACCGAGCTTGTCGAGAAAAACGCTGCCACCGTCGTCACGCTCAACAACACCAGAACCCAGGTCAACGTCTGGCGCGCAGCGGTCAATTCCAATGCCGCCAAGCTCGACCACCTCCGGGTGCAGTTGAGCTACGCCACCATCCGCGCGCCGATATCCGGCCGTGCCAGCATGGCCGCGGCCAAGGTCGGCAATTTCGTCCGCCCCGCCGACACGACGCCGCTAGCCACGATAATCCAGATCGCGCCAATTTACGTCACCTTCGCGCTTCCGCAGAACGCGCTGCCGGCGCTGCGTGCAGCGCTTGCCGCGGAGACCGCCACCATCAAGGCCATCATACCGGGTGAGGAGCGGCAGGCGGACGGCCAGGTGACGATGATCGAAAACACCGTCGATCCCGCAACCGGCACCGTGGCAGTGCGCGCCACCATGCCGAATACCGATCAGTTGCTCTGGCCCGGCACTCTGGTGCGTGTGCGGCTCACGTTCCGCGAGGAGGAGGCCGTCACAGTGCCGTCCACCGCGGTTCAGGTGAGCCAGGAGGGTTCTTTCGTGTTCGTGGTCAAGGACGGCATCGCCACGGTCCAGCGCGTCAAAGTAGCCCGCGTGTTCCACAATGAGACGGTACTGGAAGGCGGTCTCTCCGGCGGCGAGACGGTCGTCACCGACGGTCAACTCCGGCTGACCAACGGCTCGCGCGTTCAGCCGCGGCCGGCAACCCCGGGGTCCTGAAATCATGAGCATTTCCGAGACCTGCATTCGGCGGCCGGTGCTGACCACGCTGCTGACGGCGTCGCTGATCGTGTTCGGCATTTTCGGCTATCGGCTGCTTGCGGTGGCTGCGCTGCCGCGCGTCGATTATCCGACGATTTCGATCGAAGCGACATTGCCGGGGGCCAGCGCCGAGACCATGGCCGCCTCGGTCGCCGCGCCGATCGAACGGCAGCTCTCCACCATCTCCGGCATCAGCTCGATGACCTCGTCATCGACGCAAGGGCGAACACAGATCATCGTTCAATTCGATCTCAATCGTGACATCGACGGTGCGTCGCTGGATGTCCAGACCGCGCTCGCCACCGCCGCGCGTCGGCTTCCGCCGGAAATGACCACGCCGCCGTACTTCCGCAAACTTAACCCCGGCGACTTCCCGATCCTTTTCATCAGCGCCCGCTCCGCGACCCTGCCGTTGCACGTGGTCAATGAATATGCCGAGACGCTGGTCGCCCAGCAGATTTCGCAATTGCCCGGCGTCGCCCAGGTCTTGGTCTATGGGGCGCAGAAATTCGCTGTGCGCGTTCAGGTCGACCCCGTCGCTGCGGCGGCGCGCAATATATCCTTCGAGGACATCCGCACCGCCGTCTCCCGCGCCAATTCCAACGTGCCGGTCGGCACCATCACGGGGCCCAAGCAGAACATCACGCTGGTCGCCACCGGCGCCATGGAGAGGGCGGTGGACTACAGCAAGATCGTGGTCGCTTGGCGCAACGGCGCGCCGGTGCGGCTCGACGAAATTGCCCGTGTTGTCGACAGCGTCGAGAACGACAAGATTGCGAGCTGGTACAACGGAACCCGCTCCATTGTGCTCGCGATCCAGCGCCAGCCGGACGCCAATACCGTCGCGGTGGTCGATGCGGTAAAGGCGCTGATGCCGAGCTTGCGCGCTCAGGTACCTGCCGCGATCGAGATGGAATTCCTGATGGACCGTTCGTTGTCCATCCGCGCCGCCGTCGCCGAGGTGCAGTTCCACCTGACCATCGCCTTCGTACTGGTGGTTCTGGTGATCTTCCTCTTTCTGCGCAAAGCGACCGCCACCATCATTCCCTCGCTGGCAATCCCGGTTTCCATCGTCGCGACCTTCGCGGCGATGTATATGCTTGGCTTCTCCATCAATAATATGACGCTGCTGGCGCTTGCGCTGTCGGTCGGCTTTGTGGTCGACGACGCCATCGTCATGCTCGAAAACATCGCGCGCCACATCGAGGGTGGCATGCGGCCCTTTGAAGCCGCGCTCAAGGGCTCGCGCGAAGTCGGCTTCACGATCATCTCGATCACGTTCTCGCTCATCGCCGTGTTCATTCCGGTGTTGCTGATGGGCGGCATGGTGGGTCGCGTTTTCCGCGAATTTGCGGTTACCATTTCCATCGCCATAGTCGTGTCGGCCTTTGTCTCGCTCACGCTGACGCCTATGCTGTGCGCGCGGGTCCTCCGGTCGCACGATGAAAATGAGCGGCAGAACGTGGTGCTTCGGGCCTTCGAAGCGTTCTTCAAGGGCATGCTTCGGATTTACGAGCGCACGCTTGATCTTTCGATCAAGCACAAGCGGGCAATGTTGGCTGTGACCATCGCCACCCTGCTCGGCAGTGCGTGGCTCTACATCGTTATTCCGAAAGGGTTTTTTCCGCCGGAGGACACCGGATTTCTGTTCGCCTCCACCGAGGGACCAAGCGACATTTCCTTTGAGGCGATGTCTGAATTGCAGAAGCGCGTGGCCGACATCGTGCGCAATGATAAGGCCGTGGAGTCCGTGAATTCGACGGTCGGCGCCGGCGGACCGAACCCGACCACCAACTACGGCCGCATTTTCATCGTCCTCAAGCCCAAGAATGTGCGCAAGGAATCGTCGACCGAGGTCATTCAGCGCCTGCGCCGCACCGCTAACACGGTTCCTGGGATCTCTGTGACTTTCCAGAACGTGCAGAACATTCGCATCGTGGCGCGGTTCTCGAGGAGTGAATACCAGTATACGCTGCAATCCAGCGACATCGAGACGCTTTATCGCGTCGCGCCGGAGATGCGGGAAAAGCTGGCGAGAGTCGAAGGATTGCAGGACGTCACGACCGATCTCTACATCAGGAACCCTCAGATGATCGTCGAAGTCGATCGCGAAAAAGCCGCCGCTTACGGCATCACGGTCGACCAGGTCAGGCAGGAGTTGTTCAATGCGTTTGGCTCGCGCCAGATCGGAACGATCTTCACATCTTCCAACGATTATCAGATCATTTTGCAGAGCATGCCGGAATATCAGACCGGGCCGAACGTGCTCGATCTGATCTACTTGAAGACCAACCCGGGCGGCGGCACGGCGCCTGGGGCAGGCGTTGCCGGCGTCGGCACACCCTCCGGCCCGGTCATCCCGCTGTCCGCAGTGACGCGGATCATCCCGTCGGTCGGGCCGCTGCAGGTCAACCATCAGGGCCAGCAACCGGCGGTCACCATCTCGTTCAATCTGGCGCCCGGCTTTTCGCTCGGGCAGGCGGTGGAAGCGATCCAGCGAATTGAGCGTGAAGCTGGCCTGCCGGCATCCGTTGCGACCGGCTTCCAGGGTTCGGCGCAGGTGTTCCAGGAGTCGCTGAAAGGGCAGGGGATTTTGGTGCTCGCCGCGATTTTCGCCGCCTATGTGGTGCTCGGCATCTTGTACGAGAGCTTTATCCACCCGATCACCATTATCTCCGGCCTACCCTCCGCTGGCATCGGCGCGCTGCTCACGCTGATGTTCTTTGGCATGGACCTGACGGTGATCGCGATGATCGGCATCGTCATGTTGGTCGGCATTGTGAAAAAGAACGCCATCATGATGATCGATTTCGCCATCGAGCGTCGCCGCGTAGGCCTCTCAGCGGAGGCCGCGATCCGGGAAGCGGCGCTGCTGCGCTTCCGGCCGATCATGATGACCACCTTCGCGGCGATCTTCGGCGTGCTGCCGATTGCGCTCGGCACGGGCGCCGGCGCCGAGTTGCGCCAGCCGCTCGGCGTGGCCGTGGTGGGCGGGCTGTTCCTGTCGCAGCTGCTGACGCTCTACATCACGCCGGTTGTCTACCTCTATCTCGACCGGATCGACCGTCATGTCCGGCATCGGCTTGAGCCGCAACTTGAGGAAGTGCCAGAGGTGCCGCGCAAGCCCGCCGTTGCGGCAGAATAGGACCGTGGCGGTCCGTCAAATGGAAAAGCTTGTGCCGCAGCCGCAGGCGGCCTTGGCTTTTGGATTGTTGACGCGGAACGCCGCTCCGATCAGGTCCTCGACGTAGTCGATTTCCGCGCCCGCCATGTATTGCAGCGACACCGAATCGATCAGCACCGTCGCGTTGTCGCGGCCGATCTCCAGATCGTCGGGCGTCCGCTCGCGGTCGATGTCGAACTTGTATTGAAAGCCCGAGCAGCCGCCCCCCTCGACGCTCACGCGCAGCGCGCTGCCCGGCGGCTCGGCCTTGAGGATTTCGCCGATCCGTCGCGCCGCCCGTTCGGTCATGGTGACGCTGTGGTTCATTCCCTTCGTCGCCCGTTGCAACGTTGGCTCACTGATAGTTAAGTAGCGCTTGCATCAAGGTCAATCGAGCGACTCTCATGGCGGTCGAAGCCGCGGTGCGCGCGCCCTATGCGTCCGATCCGGCCAGGAGCCGCGGCCGCCGTTATCCCGAGCCGCCGAGCCCGGCGCGCAACCCGTTCCGCCGCGACTGCGACCGCATCATCCACTCCACCGCCTTTCGCCGCCTCGCGCACAAGACCCAAGTCTTCATCTTTCACGAGGGCGATCACTTCCGCACACGTCTCACCCACACTCTGGAAGTGATGCAGATCGCCCGTTCGCTCGCGCGTGCGCTTGGGCTCGATGAGGATTTGGCGGAAGCTTGCGCACTCGCCCACGACCTCGGCCACCCGCCGTTCGGGCACGCCGGCGAGCGCGCCCTCGACAAGTGCCTGGCCGATTGCGGCGGCTTCGATCACAACGCCCAAACCCTGCGCGTCGTCACCGCGCTGGAGCGCCGCTATGCCGCCTTCGATGGCCTCAACCTGAGTTGGGAAACCTTGGAGGGCTTGGTGAAGCACAACGGACCACTCACCGACCTGCAAGGCCGGCCGCTCGCGCGCTATGCCCGCCACGGCATCCCGCGCGCCATCGCCGAATATTCGGAGCTGCATGACCTTGAACTGTGGAGCCACACCAGCGCCGAGGCCCAGTCCGGCGCGATCGCCGACGACATCGCCTATGACGCGCATGACATCGACGACGGCCTGCGCGCCAATCTATTCGAGCTCGACGAGATTGCCCAGGTGCCCTTGGTGGCGGAGATCCTGCGGGAGATCGACGCTCGGCATGCGCGGATCGATTCCGCTCGCCGCGTGCACGAATTGATCCGTCGGTTGATCACGCGCATGATTGAGGATGTAGTCGCCGAAACCCGGCGGCGATTGCAGGCGTTGGCCCCCCGATCCGCCGACGAGGTACGCCGCGCGAAGCAGCCGGTTGTGGCCTTCTCCGACGCAATGGCGGAGGCGGACCGGGCGATCAAGGGATTTCTCTACCCGCGCATGTATCGGCATGAGCGAATCGTGCGGATCATGGACGAAGCCGAGGGAGTGGTGCAGGACCTGTTTGCGCGCTACACCGCCGACCCCGGCGAGCTGCCCGCCGAATGGGCTGCCGGAGCTTCGGATCCCGAGGACGCGGCATACCGCGCCCGCCGCATCGCGGACTTCATCGCCGGGATGACCGATCGCTACGCCTTAATTGAACACGCCCGCCTGTTCGAGGCGACACCGGAATTGCGTTAGCGGCGACCGGCGGCCTGCGGGTTTCGCGCCGGAGCGCCAATCTGCTATCACCGGCCCATGCATCTCTTTGCCCGCATGACCGAGCGCGTGCGGTCGGTCGTCGAAGCACTCGCCGACGCCGGCGCGTTCGCAAAGCCGGCCGGCCTCCCCCGTATCGCGGTCGAACCGCCGCGTCACGCCGAACATGGCGAGCTCGCCACCAACGCCGCGATGGTGCTGGCCAAGGAGGTGGGATGGAAGCCCCAGGATTTGGCGCGCCGGCTCGCCGCCGAGCTGGAGAAATTTCCCGACGTGGTTCGGGCCGAGACAGCCGGTCCGGGGTTCATAAATCTTACCCTGAATTCAAATACTTGGATGGAGGAGCTGAGAGCCGCGATTAGGGCCGGGCCCGACTACGGGCGCAGCGACATAGGTCGCGCCAGGAAAGTCAACGTCGAATATGTGTCCGCCAATCCGACCGGTCCCATGCACGTCGGTCATTGCCGCGGAGCTGTGTTCGGGGACGCCTTGTCCAATGTGCTGGCCTATGCCGGCTTCGACGTGACGCGCGAGTATTACATCAACGACGCCGGGGCGCAGGTCGACATTCTCGCCCGTTCCGCCTTCCTCCGCTATCGCGAGGCTCTCGGCGAACCGATCGGCACGATTCCCGAGGGGCTCTATCCGGGCGAATACCTCAAGCCTGTGGGTGCGGCCCTGGCAACCGAACACGGCGATCGGCTTCTGCATTTGCCCGAAGCGCAATGGTTGCCGGTCGTGCGCGCCAAGGCCATTGCCATGATGATGGATGAGATCCGCAACGATCTCGCGGCGCTGAACGTCAAGCACGACGTGTTCTTTTCTGAGCGCTCCTTGGTCGAGGGCCGCGACCAAGTCGCGGAGGCCATCGAGAGCTTGCGCGCACAGGGCTACGTTTTCGAGGGGCGATTGCCGCCGCCCAAGAGCGGCACGATCGAAGATTGGGAAGACCGTGAGCAGACCTTATTCCGTTCCACGGCCTTTGGCGATGAGGTCGACCGCCCGCTGAAAAAATCCGACGGCAGCTACACCTATTTCGCCTCCGACATCGCCTATCACAAATCCAAGTTCGACCGTGGCTTTCGCGACATGATTGACGTGTGGGGTGCCGACCACGGCGGCTACGTCAAGCGCATGAAGGCGGCGGTCAAGGCGCTCAGCGGGGGAACCGCGGAGCTTGACGTGAAGATTGTGCAGCTCGTGAAGCTGATGCGCGCCGGTGTTGAGGTAAAGATGTCGAAGCGGGCGGGGGAGTTTGTCACGCTGCGCGACGTGGTGGACGAGGTCGGGCGCGATGCGGTGCGGTTCATGATGCTGTACCGCAAGAATGACGCCACGCTGGAGTTCGATCTTGCCAAGGTGATCGAGCAGTCGCGCGACAACCCGGTTTTTTACGTTCAATACGGCCACGCCCGCGGCCAGTCCGTGTTTCGTAATGCGCTCGAGGCGCTGCCCGCCTTGCCGCGAACGCCCGCCGACCGCGCCGAGTATCTGGCGGGCGGACCGCTCGACCGGTTGACGGATCCGGGCGAGCTTGCGCTTGTGCGCAAGATCGCAAGCTACCCGCGGCTCGTCGAAACCGCGGCGTTGGCCCACGAGCCGCATCGGATTGCGTTTTATCTCTATGAGCTTGCAAGCGAATTCCACGCGCACTGGACGCGCGGTAAGGATTTGCCTCATTTACGCTTCATTATCCAGGATGATCCACAGTTGACTGCGGCGCGCCTTGCTCTGGTACAGGGCGTTGTGACCGTCCTCGCATCCGGCCTAGGTCTGCTCGGTGTCGAGGCGCCCGGGGAAATGCGGTAGCGCTCGGTGCCGCCGCACATGATCGGCGGGGATGCCATTCCACAACCGGGCTCGGACCGAAATCGGTGACAGCCATGGCCGACGAGCAAAATTCGCCCAATCGCGTAAGCCCTTCATCCAACCGCGCAACGCAAGCCCAGGGACAGAACGACCCGCTTGCTGAGCTCGCGCGGCTGATTGGCCAAAACGATCCACTCTCCGAATTCGGACGCGCCGCGCCAAGCGACGCCGCGCAAACTCCGGCAGGGCCGACGCCGAGCAGGCAACCGCAAGCATCGCCACCGTATGCTGAAACGCGCGAGCCCCCGTTCACCGCTGCGCCCCCGTCCCAGCATTATCACGAGCCGCCCGCGTTCATCAGGGCTGTGCAGGACAGCGATCCGTACCGTGACGCGATCTATCACGATGCCGCGGCGCCACCGCCAAGCAGTGCCCATTACGATGATGTCGACGAAAGCCGCAGGGGTCGCGGCTTGCGTATCGCCGGAGCGGTCATCGCGTTGGTTTTGATCGGAACCGTGGCCGCGTTCGGCTACCGTTTCATATTTGGCGGCCCGAGCGCAAGCTCACCGCCGCCAGTGATCCGGGCCAATCCAGAGCCGGCCAAAGTACCGCCGCCGACCACGAGCGCCGACGCGCAGGGCAAGTCCACATACGACCGCGTGGGCGATCGTCCGCAGGGCGAGCGCGTAGTATCGCGCGAAGAAGCGCCGGTTGACCTCAAGGACGTGGTCCGGCCGGGCGCCGGTCGCAGTCCGCCGCCGCGGCAGAGTCCGAACGATCAATGGACCTCGGCCGCTGCGGCGCCAAGCAACACCGCCGCGCCGTCGGCCCTGGGGGAACCCAAGAAGGTCCGGACTGTCACCATCCGACCCAATGCGACTGAGAGCAACGGCACGCGGTCCTCGCTTACCCCGCCGTCGGCTGCAGGCGCTCCGCCTGCGCCGCCTGGCCCTCCGCCGCGCTCGGCCCCGACCCAGCTTTCAGCGCCCGCCCAACAGGCTCCGGTGCAGCAACAGGCCTCGGCATTCGCCAAGCCGCCGGTTGCGGCGCCGGTCCAATCCGGAGCGCCGCCCGCGAACGCGCCGCTCTCGCTGAACGAAGACTCGGTGCTGACGCTTCCACGCTCGCTCAACGAGCCGCAAACCGCCGCCCCGCCGAGGCAGGCTCCCGCGCAACGCCAGCCGCCGCAGCAGAATACTGCGGTCGCTGCGGCGCCTCCGCCGCCGCAGGCGCTGGCGCAGGCACCGGCTAGGGGCGGCTATCTTGTCCAGGTGTCGTCCCAGCGTAGTGAGTCCGAAGCGCAGGCTGCGCTGCGCAGTCTTCAGGCCAAATACCCGAACCTTTTGGGCGGCCAGCCGGCGACCGTTCGACGGGCCGAGCTTGGCGCAAGGGGCGTCTTTTATCGGGCTATGATTGGTCCCTATGCCAGTCGCGAGCAGGCGACCCAACTATGCAACAGCCTGAAGGCCGCTGGCGGCGATTGCCTTGTTCAGGGCAATTGAGGTTCGGAAAGGACCCAGCAGTTGCGTTCCCACCGCGAGCTGATCGCCGTCGATGCCCATTCGCGCTTTCATCACGGGGCTGGCTGGAACCGCGATCACCTCCGCCGAGCGCACGTTTTTGCGCGAAGCGGAGCCCTGGGGATTGATTCTTTTTAAGAGAAATATTAGCGACAAAGAACAAGTGACAGAATTAATTGCGGAATTCAAAGCAGCGATAGGTCGCTCCGAGATTCCGGTTTTGGTCGATCAGGAGGGCGGCAGGGTCCAGCGCCTTGCGCCTCCCCGTTGGCCCCAATACCCGGCCGCTGCCGCCTACGGTCGCCTCTACGATCGGGATCCAGAAAAAGGCCGGGCCGCGGCCCGGCTCGGGGCCCGGCTCATCGCGGCAGATCTGGAGCCCTTGGGCTTCACCGTGGATTGTCTGCCGCTTGCCGACCTACGGGTGCCCGGTGCCGATCCCGTGATCGGCGACAGGGCCTTTGGAGAAACCCCGGCGAAGGTCGCGGAACTTGCCCGGGCCGCAGCCGATGGCTTGAGCGAAGGGGGCATTCTGCCCGTGCTCAAGCATCTACCTGGCCACGGCCGTGCCACGGCCGACAGCCACGAGCGCCTGCCGGTGGTGACCGCCGACCGCGCCGTCCTTGAGCGGACGGATTTTGCCGCCTTCCGTCCTTTAGCCGCGCTGCCGCTCGGCATGACGGCGCACGTCGTCTTCGCCGCCATTGACCCCGTGTCACCGGCCACGACTTCGTTCAAGATGATCCACGAAGTGATTCGGGGATTTATCGGTTTTCGCGGCCTTCTGATGAGCGACGACATTTCCATGGGCGCCTTGTCCGGATCGCTCGGCGAGCGCACGCGCGCTGCGCTCGCGGCCGGATGCGATATCGTGCTCCACTGCAACGGCAAGCTCGATGAGATGGAGGCCGTAGCTGCCGCAGCGCCAAGGTTGGAAGGCGAGGCTGCCCGCCGCGCCGCAGCAGCTCTCAAAGCGCGCGGCAAGCCCAAAGAAATCGATCTTGCACGGGCGCGCCGCGAATTTGCCGTGCTGATGGCCGAGAGGGAAATGCCATGACCCCGGACGCCAAGGCCACGGAAGCCATCGAGACCGAATTCACCGAACGCGCAAGCAGCGAGCCCGCGCTGGTGGTGGATGTGGAAGGATTCGAGGGCCCGCTCGACCTCTTGTTGATGCTTGCGCGCCAGCAGAAGGTGGATCTGTCGCGCATTTCCATTCTTGCGCTTGCCGACCAGTATCTCGCCTTCATCGAGGCCGCCCGCAAGCTGCGCCTTGAGCTCGCCGCCGACTATCTGGTGATGGCCGCCTGGCTCGCATATCTGAAGTCGCGCCTGTTGCTGCCGGAGGCCGCGCCGACTGAGGGGCCGAGTGCCGAGGAGATGGCCAATGCCCTCGCTTGGCGGCTCAGGCGCCTCGAAGCCTTCCGAGAGGTGGCCTCTCGCCTCATGGCGCGGCCGCAACTCCAGCGCGACGTGTTTGCCCGCGGCGATCCCGAGCCGATTGCCGATATCCGGCGGCCACAATGGTCGGCCACGCTATACGATCTGCTTGCGGCCTACGCGGCCCAGCGCCAACGCCGCGCGCTCGCGCACGTAAGTGTCGCCCCGCGCAAGGTTTGGTCGCTGGCCGAAGCGCGCGCCGCGCTTGAGCGCCTGATCGGCCGCACCGAGGACTGGCACGAGCTCGACAACTACCTGCTGACCTATGCGGTTGAGCCGGCGATGCGCGCTACGGTCCTGGCGTCGAGCCTGGCGGCGACATTGGAGCTGGTGCGCGAGGGGGCGATGGAGGTGCACCAGCATTCGGCCTTTGCGCCCATCTACGTGCGCAAGCGACATGCCCCCGCCGCAGGCTCGGCCGGCCCCGGCAACGGAGCGCAAAGCGGGATTGACTGATAGATTTGAAGGAGACCGGAGGTATGACGGCATTGGCAGAGAGACGGGTCATTCCCCACGACGAACTGCAGTCGCGGTCCAAGCGCAAGGAGGCTGAGGACAGCGCGGCGTCGTCGGCGCGGCCCGAGGATTTGCGGCTCCTGGAAGCGCTGTTATTTGCCGCCTCCGAGCCGCTCGACGAAAAGACGCTTGCCGCACGGCTGCCTCCCGAAGTGGACGTGCGCGCAACGCTGCGCGCCCTACAGAGCGAGTATGCCTCGCGCGGCGTCAATCTCGTGCGCGTCGCCGGTAAGTGGGCCTTCCGCACAGCGAACGATTTGTCCTGGCTGCTGACCAAGGAGGCCGTGGTTCCAAAGAAGCTTTCGCGCGCCGCGATCGAGACCCTGGCTGTGATTGCCTATCACCAGCCGGTGACTCGGGTAGAGGTCGAGGAGATCCGCGGCGTCGCGATGTCGAAAGGAACCTTCGACGTGCTCATGGAGACCGGCTGGATCCGTCCGCGCGGTCGCCGCAAGACGCCGGGTCGGCCGATCACCTACGGCACAACGGAGGCGTTCCTTTCGCACTTCGGTCTGGAGTCATTGTCCGACTTGCCGGGATTGGAGGAATTGCAGGGTTCCGGCCTGCTCGATGGCCGACTGCCCTCCGGGTTTACCGTACCCACACCCTCTGATGATCCCGCGTTGCGGGAGGACGAGGAGCCGCTGGAACCGGGCGACCTGGACCTTGGATTAACGCCGCCGCCCGAACGGATCGAGGAATAAAGCGCAATTGCAACAAGGGTTGCTTGACTTAACCCTCGGGGATGAGGGCGGCTCTGTCACATCGCGGCAATCTTGTTTTTGCCGGGCGAGGGGCCTAGGTTGACTCAAACCCGTTAACTCGGCGGGCGCGTGGCCTGCCAATGCGGAGGATTTGCAATGGGTTCCTTGAGCATTTGGCACTGGATTGTGGTCGCCATCGTGATCCTGCTGTTGTTTGGCGGGCGCGGAAAGATTTCGCAGCTGATGGGCGATTTTGCCCAGGGCATCAAGGCGTTCAAGAAGGGCATGGCCGAAGACGACAAGACGGCGGCGCAGGAACCGGCCAAGACCGAACCGAAACCGATCGACCATCAGACGGCGAGCACCGCAGCAAAACCTGCGGACTCGGTGAAGCAGCACAGCTAGGGCAGCGCAGCTTTGGCGCCGCGCCGCCATCGCGGCCGATCTCGCGTCATGACGAGTAGGGGGCGCCGGCCGCTTTAGCGGTGGCGCCCCTTGGAATTGACACCATGTTCGACATCAGTTGGGGCGAGCTTCTCATCATCGGCGTCGTCGCGCTGGTCGTGATTGGGCCGAAGGAATTGCCCGGCGTGCTGCGCACCGTCGGCCAGTGGATGGCGAAGGTCCGCCGCATGGCGTCCGAATTCCAGGATCAGTTCCGCGAGGCCATGCGCGAGGCGGAGTTGGAAGAGCTGAAGAAAAAGGTCGACGACCTCAGCAGCGGCGCGGCGAGCTACACCAACTTTGATCCCATCGGCACGATCCGCAACGAATTCGAGAAAACCGTCGGCGAGCCGCCGCGCCTCGACGAGCCGGTTTCAGACCCAAAGCCCGCGGAGCCGCCCCCTGCCGCGCCGTCATCTCCGCCGTCTGACGGCGCGTCTGCGGAAGCGCCGCCCGCCCCGGCCGCTCCCGAGCCCGCACCGTCCGCCGCCGCGCGCAAGACCGGGGATGCCGCATGAACGACCAGCGGCCGCTGACCGAGGAAGAGGAGATTGAGGCGACCAAGGCGCCGCTGATGTCGCATCTCATCGAGCTGCGCGCGCGGCTGATCAAGGCGCTGGTAGCGCTGTTCGTCGCCGCCATCGGCTGCTTCTTCTTCGCCAAGCAGATCTACAACGTGCTGATCTGGCCCTACGTCTGGGTGGCCGGCGCTGAGCAATCGAAGTTCATTTATACGGCACTGCTCGAATATTTCATCACGCAATTGAAGATCGCGCTGTTCGGCGCCGCGTTCATTTCCTTCCCCATCATCGCCACGCAGATCTACAAGTTCGTCGCACCCGGTCTCTATCGCCACGAGCGCAAGGCATTCCTGCCTTACCTGATCGCCACACCGATCTTTTTCCTGCTCGGCGCGCTGATGGTCTATTTCATCGTGATGCCACTCTTGGTCCGCTTTTCGCTCGGCATGCAGCAGGCGGCCGCGGAAGGCCAAGCGGAGATCGCGCTTCTGCCAAAGGTTGGCGAATACCTGTCGCTGATGATGTCGCTCATTCTCGCTTTTGGCGTTGCCTTCCAGCTGCCGGTGATCCTGACCTTGCTCGGCCGCATCGGCCTTGTGACCTCGGACATGCTGCGCGAGAAGCGCCGCTATTTCATCGTCGGCGCGTTCGTGATCGCCGCCGTCCTCACGCCCCCCGACGTGATTTCGCAGTTCTCCCTCGCGCTGCCGCTGATGATCCTCTACGAGTGCGCCATCTGGGCGGTGCGCATGGTGGAGAAGCAGGCGCGGGCGGCGCACACCGCCGCCACCGGAGGCGGCGCTCCCGAAAGCAAGCCGGCGGAGTAGGCCTGCTCACATGATGAATGTGAAGTAGAGCACGGCCGCCACCACCAGCGCGGCAACTCCGAACGGAAAGCCGAGCGCCAGAACGAACGAAGTCTTCGGCGCGCGGCGCGCCGCCGCGAGCGCAAAGGCCGGCCCCGCGGTAAGAAGCAGCAGGGCTGTTACGATCCAGCCGAACGCGGTGTCGAGCCCCATGGTGGCGGGATCGGAGGGACCGAAGAGCGTATAGCGGGCGATGACCGCCCACCCGAGGGCGTCGAGGATGCACAGGACGATCGTGGCAATTCGCATACAATGCCCTCGCGACTCGTGCTTTTGGGCGACTATAGCTGCCTTGGGCCGGCAATCCCACCGGGAGCCGCAAACGCGCTATAAGACGCCCGGGATCGCGACGATTCCCCGATTTTGAGGCGGCGGCCCGCATGCACGACATCAAGTGGATTCGCGAGAACCCGGAGAGCTTCGACCGCGCGCTTGCGCGCCGCGGCCTGCCGCCGCAATCGGCGGCGCTGCTTGCCCTCGATGAGCGTCGCCGCGCCGCGATCCTCAAGCTCGAACAGGCGCAGGCGCGCCGCAACGCAGCGTCCAAGGCAATCGGCGAGGCCAAGCGCAAAAAGGACGAAGCCGCTGCCGCGAAACTCATGGCTGAGGTGACGGAGCTGAAGAACACGATCGGAGCGCTCGAAGCCGAAGAAAAAGCCGCCGTGGCCGAGCTGGAAAAGGTGCTGGCCGAAATCCCGAACCTGCCCGCGCCCGACGTGCCGGACGGAAAGGATTCGAACGCCAACGTCGAGCGCCACCGCTTCGGCGCCAAGCGCCAATACGATTTTGCGCCCAAGCAGCACTTCGATCTCGGCGAGGCGCTCGGGCAGATGGATTTCGAGACCGCGGCAAAGCTTTCCGGCGCGCGGTTTGTTGTGCTCAAGGACGGCCTCGCGCGCCTCGAACGCGCGCTCGCCCAGTTCATGCTCGACGTGCACACCAGCCCGCCCCACAACTACGTCGAGGTCAGCCCGCCGCTTTTGGTGCGCGACGACGTGATGTTCGGCACGGCGCAATTGCCGAAGTTTCGCGACGACCAATTCAACGTAAGGAATCGCGATCACTACCCGCTTTTTTTGCATGTTGCGGGCGAGCACCCGGATCTTGCTGAGAAGATCAACTTAGCCGGTCAGTTGGCATACCACGATGAAGTTGCTTGCCAAGGGGTGATGCGCGAATTGGCAATGGTTTTACCCCCCGGGCCCATGCGCCAACTTGAGACGGCGTTGGCAAACAGGCAACTCTGGCTCATCCCCACCGCCGAAGTGCCGCTGACCAACCTCGTTCGCGAATCCATCGTCGACGAAGACGCGCTTCCGTTGCGCTTCACTGCCTGCACGCCGTGCTTCCGCGCCGAGGCCGGAGCGGCGGGCAAGGACACCCGCGGCATGATCCGCCAACACCAGTTCAACAAGGTCGAGCTCGTTTCCATCACCACCCCGGATGAGAGCAAGGACGAGCACGAGCGCATGCTCGCCTGCGCGGAGGAAGTGCTGCGCCGGCTCGATCTGCACTATCGTGTGGTGACCTTGTGCACCGGCGACATGGGGTTTGCCGCCCAGAAGACCTACGACATCGAAGTCTGGCTGCCCGGCCAAAACGACTTCCGCGAGATCTCC
>FWPU01007265.1_pt1 | contig 20660 bp, 18 predicted proteins | sample 2228361 | NCBI WGS metagenome assembly FWPU01 (sample SAMEA103939777, study PRJEB20133) | metagenome
AGTGCGAAATCAGTCATCTCCTCTCACCTCAATGAGCATTGATGACTAATTATACCTTGTCAAAGAACTTTTTTGGTTTTACTTAGTCTGCTAGTCATGGTAAAATTAGTCTGAGACGATGCCGGGAGCCTTGAAATCGAAAAAGTGAGGTTTTAAAGATGGGTTGGTTGGCCGCTTTCAAGCGGAGCTTCAGAGGATCGGATACTCAAGCTTCGCTTTTCAATTACGTTAAGCCAGAGGAGGCCGAGGCCAGTCGATTTAGCTGGCGCGAACTCGTCGATTTGATCAAGCCCGACTTCAAACAGCCCGGTACGCAGGCCTCTCTCTTCAGGTATTTGAAACCCAAGGAGGCAGAAAGCGAAAGCCGTGAGATTCAACTGAGTCCCGAAGTGTTGGCAGCGCTGGCCAGCCGCGCCGGCGAATTCGAGCCGGACCTGATCGGCTCGCTCTTCAGCGATGTCAGCGAAGCAGGCCGCGAGGCGTTGGAACTCCGGCGACGGCGGCGCGTAACCGCCATTTTCTCCCTGGCATTCCATGCCGGCTTTGCCGGCTTGATGATCTTCCTCATGCTCGGCGGGCTATCAGAGGAACCGATAGTGGAACAGACCAAGCAGGATGTAACCTTCCTGATTTCGCCGCCGCCCATGTTCTACCAGGGGAGTGGGCGCGACGGCGGCGGCGGGGGCGGCGGCGGCAAGAGGGAACCGACCCCCCCTTCGCCCGGACGTCTCCCTAAGACCAGCAATATCCAGCTTGTCCCGCCTGATCCGAAGCCGATGGAGGTATCGTCCGATGCCTTCTTTGCCGAGCAGTCTGTGATCGTCCCGATCGAAATCCCGCAAAACCAGGCGCTGCCGATAGGCGACATTACTGCTCCCCCCTCTGAAATCGCCTCCTCCGGACCAGGCTCCGGCGGCGGCATCGGCACGGGCCGCGGCACCGGAATAGGCTCCGGCCGAGGCCCTGGAGTTGGCCCCGGCGGCGGGGGCGGAATGGGCGGCGGCTATGGCGGAGGGATCGGCTCCGGCGTTGGCCCCTATATAGCGGGGAGCGCAGGCATACGCGACCCCGAGCCGATCTACACCCCAACCCCTAACTATACCGAGGAGGCGCGCCGCGCTAAGATCGAAGGGATCGTGCTGATCCAGGTCGTGATCAGGCGCGACGGCAGCGTGGATAACCCGCGCGTGCTGCGCGGGCTCGGCTACGGGCTGGACGAATCGGCGGTGCAGACCATCGTCACCAGGTGGAAGTTCAAGCCCGGCCTGAAAGATGGCCAGCCGGTTGATGTTATAGCTAACATCGAGGTCACCTTCAGATTGCTTTAAATTCAAGGAGCTAGAAGCTAGGAGAACGATCGAGATAAAGCTACCGGAGGGGTGATGCCATAGATGTGAAAGGAGAAAAGTCACAGCCAGCCGGAAGGGATTCTCAATCGCCCAGCTCTTTCACCAACAGGCCATGGCTTTATTCTAGCTTCTAACTCCTAGCTTCTAGCTCCTCTTTTCAGTGGTATAATTTTTCCCCGCACAATTGAATGAGCGCGGGCCTGTCGTGGCAGGCCTGCGCCGAGGGCTTGCCGTGATCAACCGTCAGGCCAGATTTTATACTTTTTTGATCTACCTTCTCGACATAATCCTGACCGTGCTCTCCCTGGCTCTGGCTTACTGGCTGCGAGACAGCTTGAGATATATCCTTCCTTCCTGGCTCAGCATTTACCTGTACGATCAGCTTTCCCCTTTCACGCACTATCTTCTGCTGCTGGTTATAATTCTTCCCATCTGGTCCCTGCTGCTCATGGCGCTCGGCGCTTACAAGCGGATCACCAGGATCTCGCTTAGCCACCAGTTCTGGCTGCTATTGCAGCTCGAAGCGATCGGAGGGATGGCGCTGGGCGCTATTCTATTTGTTGCCAGGCTTCAGTCCAGCCGCTCGCTGCTCCTTTGTTTTCTCGCGCTCAACCTGCTTCTGCTCTGGCTGGTCCGCGTGGCGCTGCGGTTCAAGATCAAATACCAGATCGAAGAGGGGAGGCTGTTTCGTTCGATTTTAATTGTCGGCTCGGGCGCGGAGAGCCGGTGGCTGGAACAGAGGATCAATGGTTACAAAGATTGGGGGCTGCGCGTGCTCGGGTTCATCTCCACCGACAGCGAGGTTAGGGGCCGGGTGTTGGGGCGGCTGGAGGATCTGCCGAAGATTATCGGGCAAAACATTGTAGACGAGATCATCTTCATCGCCTCGAAGCTCGAAGACCTGGAGCGCTTCGAGGAGATCTTTCCATTATGTGAGGAGCAGGGGATGAAGATGCGGCTCACGGCGAATTTCTTCCCCAGCTCGATTGCCCGGCTCTCGCTCGAATATCTGGATGATATCCCGCTGATCACCTTTTCGACAGTGCCGGACCACGGCTGGGCCCTGTTTGTCAAAAGGGTAATAGACGTCGTCGTCTCAGCCGTGCTGCTGGTAGTGCTCTCGCCGTTCATGCTGCTGGTCGCCTTGCTGGTCAAGCTGACCTCGGAGGGACCCGCCATTTACAAGCAAACGCGCTGCGGGCTTTACGGGCGACCCTTCACGCTCTACAAGTTTCGCTCAATGATCAAAGGAGCTGAGGATGTCCTGTGGGAGATAAAGCGCTTCAACGAGATGGGAGGACCTGTATTCAAGATGCGCAACGACCCGCGGGTTACACCGCTCGGCCGCTTCCTGCGCAAGTGGAGCATCGACGAGTTGCCGCAGTTCTGGAACGTGCTCAAAGGCGAGATGAGCCTGGTCGGCCCGCGCGCCCCGCTGCCCGATGAGGTGCGCGAGTATACGCGCTGGCAGCGCCGACGCCTTTCGGTCAAACCGGGCATCACCTGCCTCTGGCAGGTCTCGGGGCGCAGCGAAATCGATTTCGCTCAGTGGATGAAGCTCGACCTCGAATATATTGACAACTGGTCGCTGCTTCTCGATTTTAAGATTCTTCTTAAGACCATTCCCACCGTTCTGCTCGCGCGCGGCGCGCGCTAGCCGGCGGCGCGGGCGTCTGAAGCCAATCGCAATAGTTATTGTCTTTATTTAGCCGCGGGCCCGCGCCCTCCCTCTCGCATCATGCCGTGCTCTTTCATCATCTGCTCGCATCGCGCTAAGCTGAAGGCTGACCACTGATAGCTGATCGAGGATTACATCGGCGGTAGGTGGGCTCCGGTCTCGTCGCGGCGCGCTCGGGACGGCAGGCGCTGGTCTTTGTACTGAATCTGGTAGAGCCTGTAGTAGATGCCGCGCAGCTTGAGCAGCTCGCGGTGCGTGCCCATCTCGCGGACCTCTCCCCTGTGCAGCACGATGATGCGATCCACGTCGCGCACGGTCGAGAGCCGGTGCGCGATGATAATAGCAGTCCTCCCCTTCATCAGCTTGCGCAGCGCATTGCGGATCAGAAGTTCGGTTTCCGTATCTATGCTCGAGGTGGCCTCGTCCAGGATCAGGATCTTAGGATCGTAAGCCAGGGCGCGGGCGAAAGCCAGAAGCTGTTTTTCGCCAACCGAAAGCGAATTTCCCCGCTCGCGCAGTTCCTGGTCGAAGCCGCGCGGCAGCCGCGCTATGAACTTATCGGCATGCACGGTCTGCGCCGCGCGCCTGACGCGGTCGGAGGATATCTCCACGTTGCCCAGGCGAAGATTAGCTTCGACCGTCCCCGAGAAGAGGAAGACATCCTGAAGCACGATGCCGAAGAGCGAACGGAGCTTCTCCAGATCGAAACGCCTGATATCAGTGCCGCCTATGTTGATGGAGCCGCGCTCGACATCATAGAAGCGCAGGAGCAGGCTGGTGATGGTGGTCTTGCCCGCGCCGGTCGCTCCGACGATCGCCACGCGCTCCCCCTCGCGCACCGAGAAAGAGACGCCTTTGAGGACATACTCTCCCGGCTTATAGGCGAACCAGACGTCTTTGAATTCGATGTCGCAGCGCTCGGGCACTGGCAGAGCTCTTTCCGGGCTGACGATCGTGGGCTTGACGTCGAGCAGGGCGAAGATGCGCTCGGAGGAGGCCATGGCGGTCTGGAGAATATTGTACTTTTCGGTGAGGTCGCTTATCGGCTGAAAGAAGCGGTCGGCATACTGAATGAAGGCCACGAGCGCTCCTATGGTCAGCATTCCCTGCACAGCCTGCCCGCCGCCGTACCAGATGACCAGGGCGATCGATATCGCTCCGATCAGCTCCATGGCGGGATAAAAGGCAGCGTAGTACAGGATCGATTGAAGGTTGGCGCGCAGGTGCTCGCGGTTGATTTCATCGAACTCTGAGAACTTGCGCCGCTCCTGCGTGAAGAGCTGGATCACGCTCATCCCGCTGAGGCTCTCCTGAAGGAAGGCGTTCATGCGCGCCACGCAACTGCGCACCCAACGATAGGCCTCGCGCGCCTTGATCCTGAAAACGAAAGTTATGATGAAGATGAAGGGGAGCACCGAGAAGGTGACCAGCGCCAGCTTCCAGTTGAGCAGCAGCAGGGCGCCGACGATCCCGGCCAAAGTGAAAACATCTCCGAAGATGGTGACCACGCCCGCCGTGAACAGCTCGTTCAAGGCATCGACATCCGAGGTGATGCGCGTCATGATCCGCCCGACCGGGTTGCTATCGAAGTAGGACACGTCGAGCCGTTGCACGTGACTGAAGATCTGCATCCTGAGGTCGTACATCACGCGCTGGCCTATCTGATGCGTTATGTATGTTTGCAAGTATTCGAGGCAGAAAATAAAGAGCAGCGCGGCAATGAAAAGCGCGGCGATCAGGTTGAGCCCGGCGAGGTTCCCCGTCGCCATGTAGCGGTCGATGGCGATCTTCGTCAGAAAGGGCCCCAGCAGCTCCAGTCCCGAAATGGCCAGCGTCAGACCAATCGAGAGCGCAACCAGGCGCTTGTAGGGGCGGAGATAAGCGAGCAGCCGGCGCATCAGCCGGCTGTCGTAGGCCTTGCCTATGACCGTATCATCGTGATCGTACATATGCCAAGTCAGGAGCTAGAAGCAAGAGGGAGAGCAAGAGGGACCCTCTCGCTCTTGCTCATTGCTCTCGCTCAATATCCTGGCTCCTGTTCGTCAAAACGCAGCCAGTTCCTCCTCCAGCAACTGCTTGCGATAAAGCTCGGCGTACAGCCCTTTGGCCGAAAGCAGCTCCTCGTGCTTTCCCTGCTCGACGATGCGGCCGCGCTCCAGCACCACGATGTGATCGGCGTCCTTGATCGTCGATATGCGGTGCGAGATCAAGATCGCGGTGCGACCCTTGAGCACCTCGATAAGGTTGCGCATGATCCGCTCCTCGGTCTCGGCGTCCACGCTCGACAGCGCATCGTCCAGGACCAGGATTTTCGGATCGACGAGCACGGCGCGGGCGATGGCGGCGCGCTGCTTCTGTCCGCCCGACAGGGTGATGCCGCGCTCGCCGACGAGGGTGTCGTATCGTTTCGGAAAGGAATCGACGTCGCGGTTGAGCTGCGACACCTCGGCAACCTGCTCCAGTTCTCCGGCGACAAAGCCATCGTGGCCGAAGGCGATGTTGCGGGCAATCGTATCGGAGAAGAGAAACGTCTCCTGCTGGACGAAGCCGATCGACGAGCGGAGCAGCCGCAGCGGAATGCGGCGTATATCGATGCCGTCTATGAATATGGTCCCGGGCGGCGGATCGTAGAGCCGTGCGATTAAATTGACCAGAGTGCTCTTGCCCGAGCCGGTCCTGCCGACTATCGCCAGGGTCCGGCCCTTCGGTATCTTGAGTTTTATCCCGGAAAGCACCGGCTCCCGCGACGAATCGTAAGAGAAGGTCAAATTCCTGAACTCTATCTCGCCCTGAACTTCCTCGATTCCGGCCATCTCGCCGTCGAGCAGGTCCTGGATTTCCGGCCTCTCATCCATGATCTGGTTGATGCGGGTCATTGAGGCGGCGCCGCGCTGGAAGATATTCACCACCCAGCCGAGGGCGATCATCGGCCAGGCGAGCATCTGAAGATAGGCCATGAAAGCGACGAACTCGCCCAGGGTGACGCGGCCGCGTATCACCTCGCGCCCCCCCATCCAGAGCAGCAGCGCCACCGCAAGGCCGAGCAGCAGGGTGAGCAGAGGATAAAACATCCCCCAGACCCTGACCAGCGAGAGGCTGCGCTCAAGATACCCACGGTTGAGCCTCTCGAACTCGGCGATCTCTGAGTCCTCGCGCGTATAGGCTTTAATCACCCTTATGCCGGAAAGGCTCTCCTGCACCCTGGTCGTGATATCGGAAAATTGCTCCTGTATTTTCTCGAAGCGGTTGTGGATCTGCTCGCCGAAATATTTGACCAGAACCGAGACCAGGGCCATGGGAATCAGAGCGATCAGAGTCAGCCGCGGGCTTATCTTCAAGAGCATGACCGTGGCGACGGAGGCGGTGACCAGAGTGCTCATCGAGTACATGATGCCGGGCCCGAGCACCATGCGCACGGCGCTCAGGTCGTTTGTCGCCCGCGACATCAAATCACCGACCCTGGTGTGCTGAAAATAGGAAGCCGAGAGTTTTTCCAGATGGGCGAAAAAGTCGTTGCGCAGGTCATACTCTATGTAGCGCGAGACCCCGATCAGGATACGGCGCATGAAAAAGCGGAAGATCCCTTCGGTCAGGGAAAAGCCGACGACCAGCGCAGCATAAAAGGCCAGCCGGTCCGCCTCTATCCCGCGGCTGAGATTGTCTATGACGTATTTCAAGATCCAGGGCTGGGCCAGAGCCAGCGCGCTGGTCGAGAGCAGACAAATCGAGCCTGTAATCAGGCGGCGGCGATAGCGCGCCAGATAGGGCAAAAGCCGATATAGGCTGTTCCGCTTCATAAGCGGGCTTAGCTTTTCGCTTTGCCAGAAGCGGCAGAGCGATGGACAAGAGGCCGGCCGTCGCTCGAGGCGAAGAACAGATGATACTTATCGAATTCGGGCCGGCGCAGGAAACGAATTTTAAGATAAGCCTCTGCGCCGGGCAGCAAAGCGGCCTGGCTCAATGGAATGGAGGTGGTATCCACAAGGGCATCGCCGCGATATCTCCGGATGATGGCCTTGGCTCCGGTCAGCGTCCAAAGGCTTATATTGCGCACGCTCCCCTGAATCAGCAGTTGCTCCCCTTCGCGCTCTTCGCTGAGGCTCAGCAGTTCCAGGACCGGAGATTCTGCCGCCGCGCGCTTGGCTTCGAGCTGTGCCGCCAGCGCTCCGACCCAGCGCTCGGGAATAAGGGTCAAAGCTAGGGCCAGAACAGCAAACATTGCGGCGGCCGCAAGCAGGGCCCCGCTCCAGCCGCCCAGACGCGCGCCGGTCGAGCGCCTGAACAACAGTTTTTCCAGCTCCTCGCGCGAGATGCGCAGCGGCCTTTCAACGGCGCCGCTCTTCTCTGTTTTCTCCCGATTCTCCATAATACCAGAATACCAAATTATCGCGGGGGGTTCGATTCAGGTTAGCGGGGCCCGGCGCCGCCCCTAAGGTTTCTCCCGCTCGGGCGAATGCAGGGGCTTAGGACCTTCTCTGGGGGAGAGCACGGGCGGCCTCGGGGTATCCCAGAAACCTTTTTTCTCGTTGAGCTGGGATTCAGGCGCAAAGAGTTTCATGCTGAGGCGTCCCAGGATCCTGCGCTCGAGCGTACCGTTCGAGCGCCAGGCTGTCCAGGTCGCGCCGCTGTCCAGGTCGCGCTTCATCCCCTCGATTTCAGCATTAACCGAGACCATGGTCTCGTTCGGCTTGAGGATTTCCACCAGGGCCTCAACACGATACCTCCCCTTGACCCAAATGCCTCCAGATGAATCGGGTCGCGCAGCAAGCTTTTCCAGAGCCTCTGAGGCGATGGCACCCGAGATGAACTCGAGCGGCTTGGTAACGATGCGCCCGCGAGGCCGGTCCTCCAGCTCGATCTCAAATTCCATCTCCTTAAGGACTTCTTGAAGGCTATCCCACACCATCTCGAACTTGTTAAGGAATTTGACCGGAGCGGGAAGCAAATTTCTTTCCTGGGCAAGCGCGCCGCTTATAAGTAGCGTAAAAATAATTGCAAAGCTTATAAGCCGCATTCCGCACCTCGCTTTTTTCGTAGTGAGAATAGTATCATCCGCAACGATGCCCTGTCAAGGAAAGGAGCCAGAATAAAGAGCGAGAGCAAGAGCGAAATGAGCAAGAGCAATGAGCAAGAGCAATGAGCAAGAGCGAGAGGGTCCCTCTTGCTCTTGCTCTCCCTCTTGCTCTCCCTCTTGCTCCTTGCTCCTTCGAAGGTTGACAAAGGAAAGGGGCTATTTTAATCTAAAATCTTGAAATTCCTCATGCTTTTACTGGACCGGTCATAGCCAGTTTCTATTTGGAGGCGAGCTGAGATGGCAATCAACCATGCCGGCACAGAGCAGAAAGCCGTGGAGGCTGCCGCCAGCCCGCGGCGCGAACGGCTTCAGGCGATGGCGCGCGGCCTGGCCGAGAAGGCCCGCCGGCTCCTGCCGTCTGACCTTCAGCCTTTAAAGGACCTGGCGCTTTTATTGATCGTGCCGGCGCTGCCCCTCCTGGCGATCGTGCTGCTGGTCCTGATCGTCGATCTGATCGCCTTTGCTCTGATGGCCCTGGGCTTGATTTGACGTTACGGCGCAGCGTTCGGACTTTGCTACCAATTCCAGTTGCCGCCTGCTGAAAAAACTCTCGCCTTTGCCGGTCGCTCTGCGTTGAAGATCGCATTTGCGTTAGCTCGTGCTGGCGTGCTATGATACGCGGGCTGTGTGCTGTTTTATTACCTGTTTTCGAATCGAGCGACTATGAACCACAAAACGCTGGCCCTTACTATCATCTTCTCCCTCGTCGCCTTTGCCCAACGCGGCCAGGAATACGACCTGCTCATCGAAAACGGGCGCATTGTGGACGGAGCGGGTAATCCCTGGTACTCGGGAAACGTGGCGATCAAGGGGGACAGGATCGCCGCCGTCGGCCGCACCGGCAGCCGCGCGAAGGCTCGCATCGACGCGCGCGGCATGATGGTCTCTCCCGGCTTCATCGACATGCACAGCCATTCTGATTTCTCCCTGCTGGTTGATGGCAACGCTGAAAGCAAGGTCAGACAGGGGGTGACGAGCGAAATCCTGGGCGAGGATACCTCGGCGGCCCCGCTGCTCGGCCCGGCAATCAAAGAGTTCCAGAATTACTACAAGCAGTATAAGATCGATTTCGACTGGAGCGATTTCCAGGGCTACTTCGATCGGCTGATGCGCAGGGGAATCTCGGTGAACATCGGCTCCTACGTCGGCTCGGGACAGCTTCGTCTCTGCGTGATGGGAGTCGAAAATCGCAAGCCCACAAAGCAGGAGCTCGAGCGGATGAAGTCGCTGCTGGACGCCGCGATGCGCCAGGGCGCGCTCGGCCTCTCCTCCGGGTTGATCTACCCGCCCTCGAGCTACGCTGATGCCGAAGAGCTGGTTGAACTGGCGCGCATCGCCGCGCGCTACGGCGGCATCTACGTCTCGCACATCAGGAGCGAAAGCAATAAACTCCTCGAAGCCCTGAACGAAGCCTTCGAGATCGGGCGGCGCGCCGGCCTGCCGGTCGAGGTCCATCACTTCAAGTCTGCCGGCCAACAAAACTGGGGCCGCATGAAGGACGCAGTGCGCGCCGTCGAAGAGGCCCGCGCGCGCGGCCTTGACGTGACGGCCAACCAGTATCCCTACATCGCAGGCATGACCGGCTTGAGCGCCGTCATCCCGACCTGGGCGCACGCGGGAGGTACCGATGAATTAGTCAAGCGGCTTAGCGACCCTTCAACGCGAGCGCGAATCAGAAAAGAAATCGAGGTGGAATCGGCCGATTGGGAGAACCTGGGCCGCGCCGCCGGCGGCTGGGAGAATGTCTTAATAGCTTCAGTCACAGGCGATAAAAATAAAATCTACGAAGGAAAGAACGTGGCCGAAGCGGCGCGCATGCGCGGCGCGGACCCGCTCGAATTCATCTTCGACCTCCTGATCGAAGAGAAGGGCGTGGTGGGAGCTATTTACTTCCTGATGTCCGAAGATGATGTAGCTTATGCCATGCGCCAGCCCTGGGTGAGCATAGGCTCGGACGGCGAGGCGGTGAAACCCGAAGGCGTGCTGGGACAGGGAAAGCCGCATCCCCGCTTCTATGGGACCTTCCCGCGCGTGCTGGCAAAATATGTGCGCCAGGAGAAGGTGCTCCGGCTCGAAGAGGCGATTCGCAAGATGACCTCGCTGCCGGCCCAGAGGCTCGGGCTGACCGAGCGCGGCCTGTTGAGACCGGGCATGTATGCCGACATCGTAATCTTCGATCCCGAAGCGGTCGCCGACCGCGCCACCTTCTCCGATCCCCACAACTACCCGGTCGGGATCGAATATGTGCTGGTCAACGGGCAACTGGTGATCGAGCGGGGGCGCCACACCGGAGCGCGGCCTGGCCGCATCCTCTACGGCCCGGGAAAAGAAGGAGCTAGAAGCTAGGAGTTAGGAGCTAGAATAAATAATGCATGAGCTGCAAGGCGAGAAGCGTAAGGGGCAAGAAGACCTATCTGCTCCTGGCATCTCGCCCATTGCTACACCGCCATCCCGGCAGCTTTATCGAGATTAATATTCTAGCTCCTAACTCCTAGCTTCTAGCTCCTGCATCTTATGCAAACTCTTTACGACTTTCACGCCTGGTTGAACGGCCTGGTCTGGGGCTCGCCCATGATCGTCATGCTGATGGGCGCCGGGCTCTACCTGACGTTGTTTACCGGCGGGGTTCAGTTCCGGCGGCTGGGTTTCGCCCTGCGCGAGGTGCTGGGCAAAATCTTCAGCAAAAGTCGGGGCGAGGGGACGGTCACGCCCTTTCAGGCGGTCTCGACGGCGCTGGCCTCGACGGTCGGAGTCGGCAACATAGTCGGCGTGGCCACCGCCATCCATCTCGGCGGCCCGGGCGCGCTCTTCTGGCTCTTCGTCTCGGGACTGCTCGGCATGGCCACCAAGTTCAGCGAAATCGAAATTGCCCTGCGCTTCCGCGAGCGCGACTCATCGGGCATTATGCGCGGCGGAGCCATGTATGTTTTGACCAGAGGGCTAGGGATGGCCTGGCTCGGCCACGTCTTCGCGCTCCTCACGGCGCTTGCTGCTTTCGGCATAGGCAACATGGTGCAGGCCAACTCCGTCGCCGACTCGCTCGACGCATCTCTGGGCATACCGCATTTTGTGACCGGCATCTTCGTGGCGGTAATGGCCGGGCTCGTGGTCCTCGGCGGCATCAGGCGGATTGCCGAGGTGACCCAGCTCCTCGTCCCCTTCATGTGCCTGCTTTATCTGATAGGGAGCGCGGTTATCATCTTCACCCATCTCGGTGAGCTGCCGCGCGTCATCCAGCTCGTCTTCGCTTCCGCCTTCGCCGGGCACGCCGCGGTAGGGGGATTTGCCGGCGCCACCGTGCGCGAAGCCCTGCGCTATGGCATAGCGCGCGGCCTCTTTTCCAACGAGGCGGGTCTGGGAAGCGCTCCCATAGCCCATTCGGCAGCCATCACCGATCATCCGGTGCGCCAGGCCTGCTACGGCATCTTCGAGGTCTTCGTCGATACCATACTGGTCTGCACCGCCACTGGTCTTGTCATTTTGAGCACAGGGGCCTGGGAGAGCGGGCTCACCGGCGCGGCCCTCTCGGCCCGCGCCTTCGAGCTGGGGCTCCCCGGAGAGTGGGGCGACTTCGTGGTGACGCTCGGCGTGGTGCTTTTCGCCTTCTCGACCATACTGGGCTGGTCGTTCTATGGCGAGACCGGCGCGGTCTACCTGCTCGGCGTCCGCGCCGCCATCCCTTACCGCGTGCTCTGGATCATATCCATCTATATCGGCGCCGTCGGCAGCCTGCGCCTGGTCTGGGATGTAGCCGATACCCTCAACGGGCTGATGGCCCTTCCCAATTTAATCGCCGTCCTGGGAACGAGCGGTCTGATTAGAAAGCTGACGCGCGAATTCTTCGCGGCACAGAAAATGAAGGAGCTAGGAGTTAGGAGCTAGAAGCTAGGAGATTAATCTCGATGGAAGCTACAGAGGTGGTGGCCTAGCAATGGGTGAAATGAGAGGAGCAGAGAGGTCCTCTTGCCCCTTACGTTTCTTGCCTTTGCAGCACATGTCTCTATTCTAGCTCCTAGCTTCTAGCTCCTAGCTTCTGACCCATATGTTTTATATGATCAAGTACATTTGGATAGCGACCAAGGGCTACCGGCTGCAGCCATGGCGCAGCCCTTATCTCTGCTGGCGTATCGAAACTTATTTCGGAGTCCCGGCCGAATCGGTAGATTTCGAGACCTTCTGGCGCCTGCTCTACCAGAAGAGGCGCGAGGTCTGGCGCTTCCTGCGCTGGGCCGAGGAGATGGCGCGGACAGCCAGGAAAAACTGAACTTTTGCGTCGCGCTGTGATACTATTTTCGCCTGCATTTTATCCCAAATGCCGGACGCCTGAGGCGCCCTGGCATCTCCAATGGAGGGCAGATATGATGAGAAAAATTCTGGTCTTTTTCCTGCTCGCAGCCGCAGCAACAGGAGCGGCGATGGCCCACAGCGGCGTACCTCTGCCGCAGGGCGAACAGATCTTTAAGCTTGAAAAGCTGACCGATAATACCTACGTCCTCTACGGGCGGGGCGGCAACATCGGCTTCGTGGTGACCGGCGATGGGGTGCTGATGGTCGATGACCAGTTCCAGGATATAGCCCAGGGGATAATCGATCAGATCAAGTCGGTTACCGGTAAGCCGATACGCTTTGTCGTCAATACCCACTATCACGGCGACCACACCGGCGGCAATCCGGTGTTCATAAACTTCTCGCTGATCATTGCCCACCACAACGTCCGCGTCAACATGAAGCAGCTCAACGTGCTGATGCCCAAGATCTACGAGAGCTTCAAGCGCGGCATCGAGCGCCAGCTCCAGCAGGCGGCCGGCAAGGACCCGAAGCGCGAGGGGGAACTCAAGGCCCAGATCGCCAACCTGGAAAGGCAGATCGAGAACGCCAGGAAGATTAACGTCCAGGAGGTGGCGGCGCCGAACCTCACCTATCAGCGCGAGCTGAGGCTTTATCTGGGGGGCGAAGAAGTACGGGTCATGCACTTTGCCCGTGGCCACACCAACGGCGATTCCGTGGTCTACTTCCCGCAGCAGAAGGTCGTGCACATGGGCGACCTGTTCGTCCTCAGGTCGCACCCGTTTATAGACGTTGCCGGAGGGGGCAACACGCGCGAATGGATCGAGACGCTCGATGCTGTGTTGAACAACGTCGATCCGGCGGCGAAAGTGATACCCGGCCACGGACCGCAGGTGTCTAGCGTGAGCGAGTTGAGGCGCTTCAGGCAGTACTTTGTGGATGTGCGCGAGGCCGTGGCTAAAGCGATCAAGGCCGGCAAGAGCAAGGAGCAGGCGATGGCCGAGATCAAGCTGCCGCAATACGATGACTACGCCGCGGGCTTCCGCACCCTGGCCAGCACGATCGACGTTGTCTACGATGAAATGCAGGCCGATAAGCGTTGAGGTTTGCTATGAAAGCTGCAACTTGCCTGATCATGGCCTTAGCGTTCAGCCTCGGCTACGCTCAGGCCCAGCAGAAGCTGAAGGTCTATATTTCCGCCGACATGGAGGGGGTCGATGCCGTGGCGACGCGCGCGCAAGCTTCGCCGCAGGGGCACGAGTACGAGAGGTTCAGGCGAATCATGACCGGCGAGGTGAACGCGGCCATCGAAGGGGCGCTCGAGGCCGGAGCCACCGAGGTCGTGGTGAGCGATTCGCACGGCATCGGGCAAAACCTCCTGGTGGAAGAGTTGAACCCCAAAGCGCGGCTGATACGCGCCTGGCCGCGCCCGCTCCTCATGATGGAAGGGATAGACGAGAGCTTCGATGCGGCCATCTTCATCGGCTATCACGCCAGCGAGGGGAGGCCGGGCGCGGTCCTGGCCCACACCATGTCGAGCGCGCGCTTTTATGATCTCAAGTTGAACGGCCGCTCGGTCCCGGAAGCGGGCTTCAACGCCGCTGTAGCCGGGCACTTCGGCGTCCCCGCGGTGATGATCTCGGGGGACCAGGCGATCATCCGCGAGACGCGGGAGCTGCTCGGCGATATAGAGGCAGCCGAGGTGAAACGAGCCATAGGCTATCACGCTTCGTCCAGCCTGCACCCGGCTGAGGCGCGCGCGCTGATCAAAGATAAGACCAGGCGCGCGCTGCAACGCCTCCCTTCGTTCAGGCCCTATAAGGTCTCATATCCGGTGAGGCTGGAACTTGCCCTGAAATCCGCGGTTGAGGCCGAATTGCTGGCCATGTTTCCGGGGGTCGAACGGCTGGACGGGCACACTATTGCCTTTACCGGCAAGGATATGGTCGAGGTCTCGCGCTTCCTCTGCGCCGCCATGTTCTACAACAATCTGCCCAACTGAGAGGAGGAGCCAAGAAGAGAAGCTAGGAGCTAGAAGTTAGGAGCTAGGAGAACGATCTCGATGAAGCTAAAGGGGTGGTGAGGTAGCAATGGGTGAAATGACGGAAGCATAGAGGTCCTATTCCCCTCACGCCTCTCGCCTTCCGCCTCACGGCTTTTATTCTAGCTCCTAACTTCTAGCTCCTAGCTACTTATTGTATTTGCCTTAAGCGAGAGCTAGAATAGGAGCGAGATTAGACCCAGGCGGCGATGATCAGGAGCATCCTCTTACCTTTAAACGAGATTTTCCTTCAGGAGCCCGCTTTCGAGCATGCGGCCGATTTGGCCCGCGCCGGGGCGACCGTTACCGGAATCTATGTGCTCGACACCAAATCGCTCGAGGTGCCTGTGATCGGAACGCCGGAAGGCTTCGTCCCCACGGTACTTACCCCGCCGGTGCCCGAGGGGGCCGAGGTGCTGGAGCGGATGCGCCGGCGGGGCGAGCGGGCTCTGGAAGAGTTCTCGGGGCTCTGCCGCGCACAGGGGCTAGCGCATCGGACCTTGCTGGCGAGCGGGCTGATTCACGAGGCGATCGCCAGATATGCGGTTGCTGTTGACCTGGTGGTGATCTCAAAGGCTCCCGGGACCAGCGACCTATCGGAATCAGAGACCTGCCGCCTGATCGCTCTGATCATCAAGTTGGCGGCCCGCCCGGTGATGGTGGTGGCCGAACGCTTCCGCACGATCCGCCGCGTCCTCATCGCCTTCGACGGCAGCCCGCCGGCCGGGCGCGTCCTTCAGGTAGTGCCGGCCCTGGCGGCGCGTGCCTCTTGTTTTCTGGTCAACATCTCGGCGGGCGAGCAACAGGCCGAGGAAATTTTATCGCTTGCCGAGCAGTACCTTAGCTCTTATAATGTTAGCTTAACCAGAAAAATGATAATCGAGTCGAAGCCGGCTGAAGCGATCCTTCAGGCCAGCCGCGAGCTGGAGATAGATTTACTGGTGATGGGCGCCTACGGCCATAATCCTTTGCGCGAGATGATCTTCGGTTCGACTACCGAGAAGGTGCTTAAAAACTGTAACTGCCCTGCAGTGCTCCAATCGTGAGCCCGGGCTAATCCGGACTCTCGATTCCGGCTCTTTATGAACTTGCCCAACACGCTAACGCTCTCGCGTATTTTTATCGTTCCGCTGCTGGTTGTCGTCCTTTTGACCGAAACAACCAACTCCGATATTCTCGCAGTCTGCTTCCTGCTTGGCGGCGCGCTCACCGATTGGCTCGACGGCTACATGGCGCGCCGCCGCAATCAGGTCACAACCCTGGGAAAACTGCTCGATCCGATCGCTGATAAACTGCTCATCTCAGCCGCATTCATCTCCCTGGTCCAGACCGGGCTTGTGCCCGCCTGGATGGTAGTGATCATCATCGGTCGCGAGTTCGCGGTCAGCGGGCTGCGCAACATCGCGGCAACCGAAGGCTTCACCATAGATGCCTCCGGCCTGGGCAAATCGAAAATGGTCTCACAGGTCATAGCCATCTCGCTGCTCGTCCTGGGCGAGCGATTCGGAGGGGCCGTCTATACCCTCGGCCGCTTTGCCCTCTGGATCGTAGTCGCCTTCGCCATTCTCTCCATGGTCGAATACTTCGTGATCTTCTGGCACCAGATCGACGAAAGGATCAAAAACCGCGAAAGGAGGCGTCTCGGGCTCATGCAACGTCGGGTTAAAACCTGATGCTCGAACTGAGCAACGAAGAGAAAAGAGAATTGCTGCGCCTGGCGCGCCAGACCATAACACGCTTCGTCCTGGCCGGCGAGCGACCGGAGTATCGACCCTCGAGCAGCCCGCTCGAAGAAAAGGCCGGCACTTTCGTTACCCTCAGGTCGAAAGGCCGGCTGCGCGGCTGCATCGGCTACACGCTCCCCACCAAGCCGCTCTACGAAACGGTCATCGATTGCACCATCTCCGCCGCCTCGGAAGACCCGCGCTTCTCTCCCGTGCTGCCTGAAGAGCTGGATCAGATCGAGATCGAGATCTCAGTGCTTTCCACATTCCGCTCGATCAACTCCATAGATGAAATCGAGATCGGCGTCCATGGCCTGATGGTCTCGCGCGGGGCGCTGCGCGGCCTGCTCCTGCCGCAGGTCGCGGTTGAGTTCGGCTGGGACAGGAAGACTTTTCTGGAGCATGCTTGCCTGAAGGGCGGCCTCGATAAAGACGACTGGTCGAAAGGGGTAAAAATCGAGATCTTTTCAGCTCTGGTCTTCAGCGAGAGGGACTTCATGATGGCGGCCGACGGCGGCGCGACAAGTTCTTGCTAAGAACCGACAGTCAACCCCGCGGGCCCAGGGCTATCGATGACGAGCCTCGACGAATCTGTGCCGGAATCCGGACAAATTCGAGCGATTTTTAAATTGACTGGCAAACAACAGGCGATTATAATCACAAGGGTATATCTCCTCACAACTTATGTGCTTAGAGCGTCTATCGAAACCGCAGGCGATAAGGCGAGCCTTCAGCTTATGGCTGAAGGCTCCAAAAACAATTCCGGAATGAGTTTTTATAAGGTTAGCCTCGGACGGCAAAATCGGCCGCTCAAGACCTGGCAAATTCAGCGAGCTGCCGCGCCTCCCGCTCTATGTTCCTGAAGATGACGGCGCCGGCGACAAAGCCGAGCGCGATGTAAAAAAATCCGCTCAGCCACTCGTGAAAAATGATCTTGCCGATCCCGAAGAGGAAGAGATAGATCAGGGTGCAGCCGAGCGCCCAATTGGCGAACTGGCTGGAAAGACCCGGGGCCGGGCCGCTGCTCACCCGGCGGGCGATGCGCCGCCAGCCATATCGTGCTCGGCAGCGAGGCGTTTGTAAAGATCATTTACTGCTATCTTCAGTCACACCTCAAAGACTTGAGGCGGTAACGTACTCTCTACCCAGCTAGCAATAGTCGGCGAGATGCTCGGCAGAGCCATTACGCTCACGGCCCAGATGGCCATACATGAAAATAGCAATGTGTCGGACGTCAGGACTGAGCAAACTACTCCGATTGTTGTGAATACAGCTAAATAGAGCGCCCTCGCTTCTCTAAGTCCAGTTAGCGCTAAATAATCGCACCTTGCCAGATCCGCAGATCTACGGATATTGAATAGGGCTGCGACTGCAATCCAAGTAGGTAAAAACAGCGATCGAGGTAGTAATACCTATCAGCTGTTAGGCCGCATGAGAGCTTTAGCCTTTTGCCTCCTCTGAACTGTGCCTCCATACTTTGCTTCCGACTCCATAACAAAAAATGTAAGCTGCTTCAGGCTCTTAGCATAGGATTTAGGAAGTTCTGGTTGTTCCACCTTAGCATTCGATCCGACATGAGCCACGAGATTTCCCACTTCTTTTAGGGCCCCCGACAACGTCACCACTTCTTTATTACACTTTCCATTAGCAAGGGACTTTGTGTAATACTCGATTGCCTTTCCCATCACAATAGTGAATACATCAACCTTATTAAGCGGCATTCCGGATTTAAGTGTACGTTGCGCCCACAAAACCGCATCCTTTAGGATAAAGTCCTTTAGAACTGGCCATTCGGACTCGGGCCAAGAACTGGGCTTTTTACGACATACCAAGATGCAATCGTAGCGTATATTGCCCTCACTGCTATGGAAGCCGCTTTTCCCTTCCGAGCGCACGACTGGTGTAGCGGAAACATAAAAGCCGGCATCCAACAGAAGTTGAGCGATTCCCTCCCATGCCCATAGCTTATTGTGATGAAACGTGAAAAGCAACAAACCATCATCTTTTAGAACGCGATGGCATTCGGCGAACACTCGCTTCAGGCTCTCTTTAAATAGATCTGCCGTTTTCCCCGACTTGTCGTTCTTTACGATTTCGTTGGGACGAGCGGACGACTCTGGTTGAAACCACACATAAGTATCTTTCAAAGCAAGTCGCAACCAAACATAGAAGAAGTCAGCAAGTTCCGAATACTGCACATTGTCGAAGTATGGCGGATCGGTGATGATGGCGTCAACCGATTTGTCAGGTATGAAAGACAAATCCTCTGAGCTTTGACAGCGCAGCAGTGCAGCGTTGTCAGTACGCCTCAATTCGTTGAAATCCGCCACTAACCGACCTTCGATCCGTTCATTGCCGGTTCGTTTGTTGTAATGTTGGCCGTGCGAATTTTCGAGCCGCTCATATGGCTTCTGGCAGTAAACTTTTGCCCTATGCACCTTCTCAAAGCACCTGACAAACGTGCCGCGTCCGAATTTCGTACCCCACACGTTGTTCTCGGTTGGGCGCTCAATGGGATGGAAGGCATGCAGCCCAAAGAATAAAGAGATCTTATGCCACTCTATTTCATACTTGCAAAACATGTTGTTGGCATCCAAGCAGTCGGAGAATGCGATCAGCATCAATTCTCGAACGTTCCGATCTGGTATTTTAAGAATTTGTTCGAGAAGGATAGATAAGCAAAGTAACTGGCGCTCATTGAACATTTGCCAGAAGTGAGTATAACCATGATTAATAGGACGCGGATCGCTGCGCCCCTCCGTGGGAATCACCTGGCGCGGAAATAGCAGGCGGTCTTTAATCTGTTCAAACTCCGACTTAGCTTGTTTCCATTGGTTAAGGTCGCCGATATCAACGCGCTTGAAGAAGCGTCCGCAAGTTCCGCAGTAACCTTCCAAACCGTGCAACTCGACATCGAGCGCCGCGCCTTTGCGTTGAACGGCGTCCAACACTTTTTGCTCCGAGCCACATTCCGAACAGCGAAAAAGGCCGCGCGCTGAGACGCCTTTACGGGGGTCGAAAACTTTTCCGCATTCGTGGCAACTCGCATTCGAACTGCGCCCTATAGTTTCGATGATTTGCATACAATTTGGACATACGCAAACACTGATGTTGTCTCGCCGCGACAGCTCGTAGTTCGGGAAGAGTCTAGTCTTAGCGCCACACTTTACGCAGTCGCCAATTTTTACCCAAAAGCAATACATCGCTTCAGCAGCGTGTCCATTTGGACAATTAGTGCGATAATAATTCATTATTCGTTTGCCCGCTTTTTCCTCAAGATCACGAAACGCGCCGTCTAAGACATCAAGATCGATAGGTTCGATTTCTTTCTTGGTAACGAACCACGCCACAGGATTTACGTCCACGCCAATAATTTTACAGCCAAGCCGTAACGCCTCGACCACCGTTGTGCCACCACCCATGAATGGGTCGAGAACTATCTTGCCAAGCAAATCAGCGCCATCATAAAACTTGCGCCAAATGTCCGCTTCCGACTCGTCTTCTCGGCTAAACGCAGAAACAATAATCGTTCTAAACACACTGCCCAATCGCCGCGCCCACCATTTGTGCATCTGATAAACTGGCTTTTTGGAGTTGCCTTCGGACATGGCGACGGGATTCAGATGTTCGACCGGGAAAGATTTTTCAATGAATGCCATAGTCTCCTCACGAATTGCGCTCTAGTAAATTCTTCCACATCACGCTGCCACTCTTGCCATAGACTTTTTCAAACTCGGTTTGTAGTTCTTCGATTTTGATATCGAGAATTTCGGAAAGGGTTTGTCCTTTAGCATCCCTGAACTCTTCGCTCGCCTCGGAAGCGATTGTGTAGATCTCATCGATACAATCTGGGTTGTCCGAAATAAATTCCCAAAACTCACGTCCTGCAATCCAACTGATGCCGCCTTCTTCTTCCACATATCTTTTAACGACGTTGCTGACCTGATTCTTGTTACCGTAACACATGCCAAAGATAGCATAAGAACCGCTGTTGCGCCTTTGAGCAGAGCGAAGCAATTTAGATATTTGGACGCCTAAGTCTTTCGGGACAGTGTTAGGGCCGCTTTTGACCTGAATATAACAATGATGGCCACATTTTACCTTCATTATATCCGCGCCTTCAACGCCCGTGCCCTCTGAAAATACCTTGGCCGCCTTTTGAAGCGCATCACCAAACGAGGTTACCGTGCCACGCTCTAACCGCTGACTGACAAGCCATTTAACGATAGATGCCGCGTCATTTAAGCCCATTTCCTTTGCTAGAATCCGAATCAGGAAAGGATTTATATTCAAATCTTCGATCTTCAGGCGGCGAATCTTGCATGCCCTGTTACGCAAGAACTTTTTGAAAATCTCCTTTATCTGGTTGCGTCTTTCTGCGTTGATCGCCATTTTTTCATGTGCTTTTAATTTAAACTGGACTTTGGCCAAAAAAGAGTTGGCAGGGGGCCTGGATTTTCCTTACGATAGAGTCGCAAAAGCGAGATTGACTCTTTCGAAGGAGGTA
>FWPU01007270.1_pt1 | contig 20655 bp, 15 predicted proteins | sample 2228361 | NCBI WGS metagenome assembly FWPU01 (sample SAMEA103939777, study PRJEB20133) | metagenome
GGACGAAGCCGGTGACGATGGAGCCTCCCAGCAGACCGGCCAGCGCCTCCTTCCCCAGGAGGAAGCCCACGGCCACAGGCGCCACCACGGCCAGCAGGCCGGGGACGATCATCTCCCGGATGGCCGCCAGCGTGGCGATGGAGACCGCCCGGGCGTAGTCCGGACGGGCGCTGCCCTGAAGCAGCCCGGGGATCTCCCGGAACTGCCGCCGCACCTCCTGCACCATCTGCATCGCAGCCTTCCCCACCGCGGACATGGCGAAGGCGGAGAAGAGGAATGGCATCATCCCCCCCAGGAAGACCCCCACCAGCGTCACCGGGGTCAGCAGGTTGACCGTGCCCACCTTCGCCACCTGGCCGTAGGAAACCATCAGAGCCAGAGCGGTGAGCGCCGCCGAGCCGATGGCGAAGCCCTTGCCGATGGCGGCGGTGGTGTTGCCCACGGCGTCCAGGGTCTCCGCCCGCTGCCGCACCTCCGCGCCCAGGTGCGCCATCTCCGCGATGCCGGCGGCGTTGTCCGCCACCGGCCCGTAGGTGTCGGCGGCCAGGGTGATGCCCAGCGTGGAGAGCATCCCCAACCCGGCCAGGGCGATGCCGAAGATGCCGCCGTACGCATAGGCGACGATGATCGCCGCCCCGACCACCACCACGGGCACGGCGACGCTGATCATCCCCAGGGAGAGCCCGGCGATGAGGTTGGTGGCCGCCCCGGTCTCCGCGGCGGCAGCCACCGCGCGGGTGGGCCGCCGCGTGTTGGAGGTGAAGTACTCGGTGGAGAAACCGATGACCACCCCGGCCACCAGCCCGGCGAGGAAGGCCCACCAGATGTGGAGCTGGCCGTAGAGGCGGTAGATGACCACTCCGGCCAGAGCGGCGGTGAGCACCGTGGCCCCGACGATGCCGCGGTTCATCGCCGCCTGCGGCGACCCGCGGCCGGAGACGAAGAAGGTCCCCAGCAGGCTGGCCACCAGACCGCACACCGCCAGGAGGAAGGTGGCCACCACCCCCCTGCTGTCGGCGGCGACGACCGTCCCCAGGGCCAGGGCGGCGATGATGGAGCCGGCATAGCTCTCGAATAGGTCCGCACCCATCCCCGCCACGTCCCCGACGTTGTCCCCCACGTTGTCGGCGATCACCGCCGGGTTGCGCGGGTCGTCCTCGGGGATCCCCGCCTCCACCTTGCCCACCAGGTCGGCGCCCACGTCGGCCGCCTTGGTGTAGATGCCGCCGCCCACGCGGGCAAAGAGGGCCACCGAGGAGGCGCCGAAGGAGAAGCCGAAGATTGTGGCCGCGTCCCGCAGGAGCAGCCACAGGACGGTAATACCCAGCAGGGCGAGCCCCACCACCGCAAAGCCCATCACCGCGCCGGAGCGAAAGGCCATCCGCAGCCCCTCCGCCAGGCCCGCGCGCGCCGCCTCCGCGGTCCGCACGTTGGCCCGGGTGGCGATGCGCATCCCGATGTTGCCCGCCGATACCGAGAGGGTGGCGCCGACGACGAAGGCCAGGGCGCCGTGCCACGAGATGAAGCCGGCCAGCAGCACCGCCACCACCGCCACGAAGACGGCCAGCACCCGGTACTCCCGGTGCAGGAAGGCCATCGCTCCCTCCCGGATGGCACCGGCGATCTCCTCCATGCGCGGCGTGCCCGCATCGGCGCGAGTGATCCACCCGGCGGTGACGGCGGCGAAGAGGAGGCCAAGGAGGGATGCGCCCGCGGCGCCGTATGCGGCCCAGTCAGGCGGAAGCGGCATCGAAGACCTCGCGAACGACGGGATGCAGGATGCTCAACCCGGGCAGAGGGTACCACCCGCTCTGCGGGGACGTCAACGGAGCGGACCTGGCTCTACGGCTCCCTTGGCCGCCGCGGACACGCGGGCGCGCCGCCACAGGGGCCGCAGGGCGGGCAGGGCGAACAGCAGGACGGCGGCCAGGAAAAAGCCCAGGGCGATGGGGCGGCCGAGGAAGATGGCGGGAGACCCCTGCCCCATGATCAACGTCTGCCGAAGCGCCTGCTCGGTCATGTCCCCCAGGACCAGGGCCACCACCAGCGGCGCCAGTGGATACCCCAGCTTTTTGAATAGGTAGCCGGCCACCCCTGACCCCAGCATGATCCACAGGTCGAGGACCTGGTTGTTGGCCGCGTAGGCGCCGATGCTGGACATGATAACAATCAGCGGGGCCAGGATGCCAAAGGGGATGCGGTTGATGGCGGCAAACGCCGGCACCAGCGTGAGCACCATGAGCACGCCGATGACGTTGGCGACATACATGGAGCCGATGAGGCCCCAGACGAACTCGCGCTGCGTCTGGAAGAGCAGCGGCCCTGGGTTCAGCCCCCAGATGAAGAACCCCGCCAGCATCACCGCGGCGGTGGGCGAGCCGGGGATGCCCAGGGTGACCATGGGCAACAGCGCCCCGATGCCCGCGGAGTGCGCCGCCGTCTCCGGGGCCACCACCCCCTCCACCTCCCCCTTGCCGAAGCGCTCCGGATGCGGGCTGAACTGGCGGGCCAGGCCGTAGCTCATGAAGGAAGCCGGCGTGGCCCCCGTCCCCGGGAGGACGCCGATCCAGAAGCCCAGGATCGTGCTGCGGACGATGGTGGCGGCGTAGCGCGGGAACTGCCTCCAGGTCTCCACCAGGTCCCGGAAGCTGAGCCGGGCGCGGATGCCTTCCAGGCGCAGGCCCTCCTCCACGGTGAGGAAGATCTCCCCCAGCCCGAACAGACCGATGGCGATCACGACGAAGTTGACCCCGCTCTGCAGGGAGATCAGGCCGAAGTTCATCCGCGGCTGGCCGGTGACGACGTCGAATCCGACCGTGCTCAACAGCAGCCCCAGCAGCGTCATCAGGACGGTCTTCACCGGGTTCCCCCCGCCCAGCCCGGTGAACGTGGCAAAGGCCAGCAGGAGGACGGCGAAGTTCTCCGGGGGCCCAAACCGCAGGGCGATCTCGGCCAGCGGCGGAGCGAAGAAGGTGAAGAGGACTATGGCCGCCAGCGCTCCCAGGAAGGAGGAGGTGAAGGCTGCGGTCAGAGCGATCCCCGGCTTGCCCTGCTTGGCCAGAGGGTGGCCATCGAAGGTGGTGGCGACAGACCAGGGCTCGCCGGGGATGTTGAACAGGATGGAGGTTATGGCTCCGCCGAAGATGGCCCCCCAGTAGACCGAGGCCAGCAGGATGATCGCCGAGGTCGGCTGCAGGGTAAAGGTGAGGGGCAGGAGTAGGGCCACCCCGTTGGTGCCGCCCAGCCCCGGGAGGACGCCGATGGCCGTCCCCAGGATCAGGCCCGCCACCGCCACGGTCATGTTGAAGGGGGTGAGGGCCACCCCCAGCCCGAAGAGCAGGTCGTTGAAGACCGACAGCAACGGCATCGCCTACCGCCCGTAGAGGAGGTATTCCAGGATTGCCCCCTTGGGCAGGGGGAGGAGAAACCACTTCTCGAAAATCAGGAACAGCACCAGCGGCACGAGGACGCTGACCGGCAGGATGGTGTGCCAGCGGTGGCGTCCCACCAGCCAGGTGTACCCCGCCAGGTAGAGCCCGCCCCCCAGGTAGATGCCGAGGTAGTCCACCAGGGCGACGACGGCGACCATGGGCAGGAAGACAGCCAGCAGAGGCTTCCAGGCTCCAGGGGGGATGAAGGGCGCACGGCTCTCCTCCGCGGGTGACGCGCGCAGGCCCTGCCCCAGCAGAATCACAGCGCAGACGGCAACCCCCACCGCCAGCCAGAAAGGAAAGAACCCCGACCCCGGACCCACCGCCGTCCAGCCGATGGGCAGCCGCAGCGCCTCGCGCAGCAGCACGGCAGCCCCCAGGGAGAGGGCCAGGGCCATCAGGATCTCTGCCCGCCGCATCGCAGCGCCGAAGCGGCGGGGGAGCGCCGCTCCCCCGCCGCTTCCGTCAAGGTTTGGGCGCCAGGCCGCCCTTGACCATCAGGTCGATCACCGCCCTGTCCTTCTGCTCCAGCCAGGCCACGTACTGCGGCCCGGTGAGGAACGCCTTGGTGAACGCGCCGCGCTCGATGAAATCCGCCATCTCCGGAGTGTCCATAAGCCTGGCGAAGACGTCACGGTAGAAGGCGGCGGCGTCGGCGGGCATGTCCTTGGGACCGAAGATGCCGCGCAGCATCTGGTACTCGATGGGAAAGCCCAGCTCCTTCATCGTGGGGATGTCCCCCCAGGCGGTTTTGCCCACCACCGGCTTCCGCAGGGGCACGCGCTCGCTGGCGAAGATGGCCAGCGGCCGCAGCCGCCCGCCTTCCCAGTGGCCGACCATCTCCAGGGGGTTGTTCACGGTGAAGTCCACCTGCTTGCCCACCAGGGCGGCGGCCACCGCTCCCCCGCCCGGGAAGGGCACATAGGTGAAGTCCACCCCCCAGGCCTGCTCCAGCATCACCATGATGATCTCGTCCTCCTGCTTCGACCCGGTGCCGGCCATCTTGATGCTCCCCCGGGGCGCCGCTTTGGCCGCGGCTTGGAAGTCCGCTACCGTCTTCCAGGGGGAGTCGTTGTGCACCGTCAGGACGAAGTTGTCCAGCAGCAGCCGGGCGATGGGGGTGAGGCTGCGCCAGGTGAAGCGCGTGCCGTCCCGGTTCCGGATGACCTGGGCGACGGGGGTGGCGAAGAGGTTGTCCAGGGTGATGAGGATCGTGTGGGAGTCGCCCGCCTTGTCCACCAGGAAGAGAAACGCCTGAGCCCCGGCACCCGCCGGCCGGTTCACGGGAATGAACGGCTGCGGGGAGAGGCGGTACTTCTCGATCAGCGGGGACATGAAGCGCGCCTGCTGGTCGGCGCCCCCGCCGGTCCCCGCGGGGATGGTGAACTCCACAGGCCGGCGGGGTATGAAGGCCGGGGCCCCCGCAGCCGGCCAGACCGGCACGGCCAGCCCCACCAGAAGCACCAGCACCACAGGGACACGCAACGGCAGTTTCCGACTCACCTGCCTCACCTCCGACGCTGGAGTGATCCTGCCTGCCGTGGCCTGTTGGGCAAGAACCAATTCTTGAGTGAATCGGTCACAAATGGGTAAACTGAAAGCCCGTCCGCCGAAACCGTTCGCGACGAACGGGCCCCGTCAGCCGCCGGATCTCTCGCCGGCCCGCGACCGCCTCTCAGTCCGGACCCCTCCCGTTGGTGATCTCGCTGGCAAAGGGGATCACCCCGGGGATGAGCCAGCGCTCCCACATCTCATCGACCTTGGCCTGGAAGTAGTCGATGTCGTCGTCGGTCAAGTGGGCGAAGCGCCCCTGGCGCAGCAGGTAGTCGCGGACCGGCCGGCGCCGGGAGCGCCCCTCGGCGATCCCCTTGGTCCGCCCGTAGAGCTTCAACCGGTGGTCCTCCACCTCGTACAGCGGCCAGATGCCGCACTCGACGGCCAGTTCGCCCAGCTCGTGGGAGAGCATGGGGTCGTAGTCCCATCCCTTGGGGCAGGGATCGAGGGAGTGGATGAAGGTGGGGCCGCCTATGGAGAGGGCCTTGCGAACGCGGTTCATCATCTCCACGGCGTAGCTGGCGCAGACGGTGGCCACGTAGCGGCAGGAGGGGTGGCCGGCGGCCAGCATCCCGGCCACGTTCTTCTTCCAGCGCTGGTGGAGGATACGCTTCGCCGTCCCCGGAGGGCTGAAGGTGGTGTGCGCGCCGTAGGGGGTGAGGCCGGAGAGCTGGATGTCGGTGTTGGCGTACGACTCGTTGTCATACAGGAGGATGAGGAAGTTGTACTCGGTGTGGGTTAGGGCGGCGGAGATGGCCGACAGGCCCATGTCCGCGCCGCCCCCGTCCCCGCAGAAGGCGATGACGTTGATGGGCTCGGTGCGCAGCTTCCCCTTGCGCATCAGCGCCCGCAGGGCGGCTGCCGTGCCCAGCCCGGCGGAGCCGCTGGACCCAAGCTGCGTGTGCATCCAGGGGACCACCCAGGAGGTGCTGTAGTAGGTGGTGTTGGCCACGTACATGCACCCCGTGGATCCCAGGACGATGGTCCGCGGCCCGGCCGCCTTGACCATCAGCTTCATCACCAGGGCGGACTCACAGCCCTGGCACGTGCGGTGGCCGGAGGTGAAGTACTCCTCCAGCGGCACCTTCTTCACGCCCTTGAAGGGCTCCAGCGTCGGGAGCGGGGTGGTGGCGAGGGCCTCGGCCATGGTGCTCACTCCTCCTCTACTGCCGGATCCCGATCCAGTAGGTGCTCTGCACCGGCTCGCTGGCGGCGGCGCGGCGGACCAGCTCGGTCATCTCCCGCACGTTGGGCACGGTGACCTCGCGGCCGCCCAACCCGCAGATAAAGGAGAGCACCGGCGGGCGGGCCGAAGCGGTGTACAGGGCGGCGCGGATCTCGTTGGCCAGCACGCCGCTGGCGTGCGGGGAGCCGAAGGAGTAGTCCCGGTCGATCACTCCCACGGCGCGGAACCGGGAGAGGGTGGCGGCCAGCTCCTCGGTGGGGAAGGGGCGGAACCAGCGCAGGCGGACAAACCCCACCCGCACTCCCTGCTGGCGCATCTGCCGCACGGCCACCTTCACCGGCATGGAGAGCGTCCCCATGCCCACCAGGACCACCTCGGCGTCGTCGGTCTGGTACTCTTCGAAGAACGGGTTCCCGTAGGCACGCCCGAATATCTGTTCGAAATCCCGGTAGGCCTCGCGGATCACCGTCCGGGCGCGCGCCATGGCCTCGTCGTTGTGCTTGCGCAGCTCCATAAGCCAGTCCTCGTTGACCTGAGGTGCCACGGTGATGGGGTTGTCCGGGTGCAGCAGCAGGTCGCCGCGGTCGTACGGAGGAAGGAACTGGCGCACCCAGGAGGACGGGGGGACCCTGACCATGGACTGGGAGTGGGTGAGGAAGGCGCCGTCGCAACCTATAGCGCAGGGGAGGAAGACCCGCCGGTCCTCCGCCACCCGCCAGGCGATGAGCGCCGTATCCAGCGCCTCCTGAGCCGTGTCCACCCAGACCAGCAGCCACCCCAGGTCGCGCACGGCCAGGGCGTCGTTGTGCTCCACGCCGAAGGCCCCGGGATCGTCCAGCGCCCGGTTGCCCACCATGGCCACCAGGGGGATGCGCAGAGCCGGGGTGACGGTCAGCGCCTCGAAGGCGTACATCCAGCCCACGCCGCTGGAGCCGCAGAAGACCCGCGCTCCCGCCGCGGAGGCATGCTTGACGATCTCGAACTGCGAGTGCTCGCTCTCGGCGACGATGTACTCGCAGTCCAGCTCTCCGTTGGCCACCAGCTTGGCCACATACTGCATCACCGTGTCGTAGGGGCGGATGGGGTAAGCGGTGATGACGTCCACATCAGCCAGCTTGCAGGCCACCGCTATGGCCTCGCTGCCGCTGATCAGCTCCTCCCGCTCCGTCTCCGCCGGCCCGCTGTGCTGCGCAACCTTGGCCATGGTTCAGCCTCCCGAACGCTCTCCGCCTGCTCTAGCCGCCGCCATCTCCCGGATCTGCCGCTCGTACTGCCCGCGCTGCTGGAAGCCGTGGGACCGCTCCGGCCGGTGCTGGATCTTCTCCCGCACCCAGGCCCGGTACGCCTCCCGGTCCCGCTTCCAGGCAGCCCACTGGCTGTCATTGTTGGTGAAGGCCGCCTCGTTCACCATGGTGATGCAGCGGTCCACCGGACAGACCGCCTCGCACACCCCGCAGCCGCAGCATGCCTCCATGTTGGCGTCGTAGTAGCCGTCCGGCGTGACGTCAAAGCAGGAGTCGGGGCACTGGAGCCAGCAGAGCGTGCACTTGATGCAGGTCTCGAAATCGATCACGGGGCGCATGGTGCGCGTGCTGAACTTCTTGAAGTACGGGTTGCGCGCCGGCCGCCACCCGCCCACCGCGCCTGTGGTCGGGTCGGGGAAGGCCTCCCCGGGGACGATGGCGGGGATGGTCAACCCTTCCCGCAGCTCCCACCACCGGGGCAGCTCGAACTCGTAGGGCTTGCGGCGGTCGCCCACCCCGGGCGCCACCGCCATGACCTCCACGCGCTCGTAGGCCTTGCGTGCCGAGGCCACCTTCTGCTCGCTCTTCCACTCCTGGCGGATGGCCGCCTCCACCGCATCCAGGGTCAACAGCTCGGGGAGGAGGCGGGCGACTGCGCCCAGCACCCGCACATCGGTGTGGTCGTCCTTGTACACCCACAGGCCGGAGAACGACGGCAGGCCGCGGACGAGCGCCAGGTGGTAGGGCTGCTCCCGGGCGTGGGCCATCTGCAGCAGGTCGGCGAAGTCCAGCATGGTGGTCACCAGGAGATACCCGCCCGGCCTGGTGAGCTTGTTGATCGGCTGCAGCCCGTACCACGCCCAGGACTCCACCCCCTTGCACAGCGTGTCGTCCAAGGCGATGGTCGCGTCCACGCTCTTGGGCTCGTACTGGGCCATGCTGGCCTGCAGCTCCTCCTCGCTATCGGCGACGATGGCGAAGTTCTTGGCGGGGATACCGTTGCGCTCGGGGCTGTCGCCGTAGCGGCCGAAGGCGATGCCGGTCTTGCCCTGCTTCACCGCGGCCAGAACGATGCCGCGGGTGATGTTTTTGGCCAGGGTCTTCTGGAAGATCCCGCGGTAGACCACTTCCACAGAATGGGTTGCCATCGCTGCCTCCCTAGGCCTGCGGGCGCTGCAGAATCCGCCCGATCTCCTCCAGGTGCTGCTCCATGGCCCGCTGCGCCCCTGCAGGATCGCGACGGCGCAGCGCCGCCAGGATGCGGCGGTGGCCCTCCAGGGAGCGCTGCGGTCGGCCCTGCACCTGCAGCGAGCGCGCCCGACCCTCCCGCAACAGGTCCATCAGCACGTCCATCACCTTCAGGATGACCCGGTTGCGCGCGGCGGTGGCCAGGCGGTAGTGGAAGGCGGTGTCCTCCTCGATGCCCGGTTCGCCCGCCCGCACCTTTGCCGCCTGGCGCCGCAGGATCTCCGCCATCGCGCGGATGTCCTCATCGTCGGCGCGTTGGGCCGCCCGGTAGGCCAGGGCGGGTTCGATGATGCGGCGAGCATCCAGCAGGTCGGCGAGCAGGTCCTTGCGCTGCAGGAGGGCGGAAGCCAGGGGGGAGACCACGGACTCGAGGGAAAGTTCCCGCACCACGGTGCCTTCGCCCTGGCGGGGCACCACCAGGCCCGCCAGCTCCAGCACCCGGATGGCGTCGCGCACCGAGTCGCGGCTGACCCCGAAGGCCTCGGCGAGTTCCCGCTCGGGGGGCAGGCGGTCACCGGGTCGCAGCCGCCCCTCGGCGATCTGCGCCTGGATCTGGGCGGCCACGGCCTCGTAGACGCGCGTGCGGCGCACCGGCTGGAAACGCGGCGCGGTGAGAAGCGCCCTCAAGGGCTCACCCCGGATGCGCGCAGTGGTCGGTCATCCAATGGTCCGACCAAAAGCATCGCACGCCCGCAGCCACCAAGTCAAGGGGTAGATCGGCCCTGCGTCTTCCCAGGATTCTTGTCCCGACCGCGAGGGTGAGGCTGCGCGGTTGAGAGGGCAAAGTGCGCTCAGCGTGCCCGCTCCTCCAGGAGGCGGATGGTCTCCTGCAGGAGCCGCGCCAGGAGCTGCTCCCGTTGCTCGGGGCCAGGGCGGAGCGGGGCGCCGGGCAGGCGGGGACCCGCTCCTTGCGGTCCGCCGGGGCCTGCCCCGCCCTGCCGCCGCCGGAGGGCCTGAAGGGCTTCACGCTGCTGCGAGGTGAACGCCTCCCTGATGGCCCGGGCAAATGCTGCGGCCGCCTCGGTGTCCGCGGGCGGCACCTCCTGCAGGGCGCGGAGCAGAGGCAGGATCGCCGCCGCCTGCTCGCGGGTCAGCCGGGTAGCCGGATCCCGCTCCAGCACGCGGATGGCCAGCACGGCGGCCAGTCCCGGGTCGGCAGGGCGCGCCGGGGCGGACCTGCCGCTCGCCAGGTAATAGGCGCCCCCCGCCAGAGCCAGAAGCGCCACGAGGGCTGCTGCCGCAATCCACCACCGACTGGTGCGCATGCCGCTTCCCCCGGCGGGCGTCACTCGTAGCGCAGCGCCTCGATGGGGTCCAGCCGCGCTGCCCGCTGCGCCGGATAGAGCCCGAAGAAGACCCCCACCGCCACGGCGAACGAGAAGGCCAGCAGCACCGCCTGCGGGGAGAGCAGGGTGGCCCAGCCGGCGAACTGCGTCACCAGGCGCGAGCCCAGCACGCCCGCCGCGATGCCCACCAGACCGCCGCTGACGCTCAACAGGACCGACTCCACCAGGAACTGCGTGAGGATGTCCTGCGTCCGCGCCCCCACGGCCTTGCGGATTCCGATCTCCCTCGTCCGCTCCGTCACCGAGACCAGCATGATGTTCATGATGCCGATCCCTCCCACGATCAGGGAGACGGCGGCGATACCGCCCAGGAGGAGGGTCATCGTCCGGGAGACCCCGGTAATGGCCTGGAGCACGTCGGCCTGGCTGCGGATGGTGAAGTCGTCCTCCTGGGCGGGCCCCAGGCGGTGCCGTCGGCGCAGGAGCGCGGCCACATCGTTCTGGGCGGCCTCCATCGCCGCAGGAGAGGCCACCTGCACGTAGATGCTGCGCACGTAGTCGACGCCAAAGAGGCGGCGCTGCGCCGTGGAGAGGGGGACGAAGACCACGTCGTCTCGGTCGAAGAAGCCCGTGGCCCCCTTGGGCTCCATTAGGCCGATGACCGTGAAGGTGACGCCCCGAATCTTGACCTGCTGCCCCACCGGGTCGGCGTCGCCGAAGAGCTGGCGGGCCACCGTCTGCCCCAGCACCGCCACCCTGGCGCGGCGGCGCATGTCCTCCTCGGTGATGAACGATCCGGCCACCGGGTGGAAGTTGCGCACCTGGGGGAACAGGGGCGTGACCCCCGAGATCTGCGTGGTGGTGTTCTGCTCGCGGAAGACCACCTGGGCCTGGCGGGAGAACTCGGCGCTGACGCCGGTGACGTTGGGCACCTCCGCAGCGATGGCCTCCGCGTCCGCCAGGGTGAGGGTCTGCACCGGGCCCGCCGTGGCCACGCCGCCAAAGCGCTGCACACCGGCGAAGACCGTGAGCAGGTTGCTCCCCAGGGCCTCCACCTGTTGGGTGACGGCGTGGCGCGCGCCCTGGCCGATGGCCACCATGGCCACCACCGAGGCCACGCCGATGATCACCCCCAGCATGGTGAGCAGAGAGCGCAGCGGGTTGGCGGCGATGGCCCGCCAGGCGATGCGGATGCTGGCGGCGAGGTTCATGGAGCCGGCCGCCCCGCGCCGTCGCGCACCGGCGCATCGCGCACCACCCGGCCGTCGCGGAACTGAATCAGGCGGCGGGCGTAGGAGGCAATCTCCGGATCATGGGTGACCAGGACGATGGTGATTCCCTCGCCGGAGAGGCGCTGCACGAGGCCCATGATGTCGCGGGCCGCTGCGGAGTCCAGGTTGCCCGTGGGCTCGTCCGCCAGGACGATGGCCGGGGACATGACAAGGGCGCGGGCGAAGGCCACGCGCTGCTGCTCTCCTCCCGAGAGCTGGGTGGGCAGGTGGTGGGCACGCTCCCGCAGGCCCACCGCCTCCAGGGCGGCCAGGGCGCGGGCGCGGCGGTCGGGGACGCCGGCGTAGATCATGGGCAGCTCCACGTTCTCCACCGCCGGCAGCCGCGGCAGCAGGTTGTAGGACTGGAAGACGAACCCCAGCCGTCGGTTGCGCAGACGCGCCAGCGCCGCGTCGGGAAGCGCGGTCACCTCGACCCCCTCCAGCCGGTAGGTCCCGGCGGTGGGCCGGTCCAGGCACCCCACGATGTGCAGGCAGGTGGACTTGCCCGAGCCGCTGGGCCCCATGATCGCCACGAACTCCCCGGGTTCGATGGTCATGGTCACGCCGCGCAGGGCGCGCACCTCCACCCCGTCCATCCGGTAGACCTTCTCCACGTTCTCCAGCTCGATCAGCGACACCGGCGCTCAGTTCCGCCCCGGCGCGGGGCGCCGCGGAAACTGCGGCTGGAAGGGGCTGACCGGCTGTGGCGGGCTGCTCCCGCCCGGGGTGGCGGCGGGGCCCAGGTAGACCACTTGCCCCTCCCGCAGGCCGCGGACGATCTCCACGAAGCGCCCGTCGGCCGCGCCGGTTTCCACGGGGACGGGGACGAGGGCCTCACCGTCCACGACCAGGACCTGCTTCCGGCCGGTGCCGCGGACCGCCTCGGCGGGGACCAGCAGGACACCCTTGCGCTCGCTGATCAGGAACTCCGCGTCCACCGACATCCCCAGCCGCAGCGCAGGGTCGGGATCCCGCAGCGTCACCACCACGTTGAACTGGATGACGTTCTGCACCACGGTGGAGCGGGGGGCGATGCGCTCCACGCGCCCGGCAAGCGTCCGCCCGGGCAGGGCGTCGGCGGTGATGCGCACGGCCATCCCCGGCCTGATCTGGGCCACGTCCGACTCGTCCACGGGCACGTGGGCCTGGATCTCCCGCAGGTCGGCGATGGTCAGCACCAGGGTGCCCCCGCCGGTCAGCCCGCCGATCACCGACTGCCCCCGCTGCACGGCCAGCGCGGCGACGATGCCGGAGATGGGCGCGGTGATCTGCGTCTCCCGCAGCCGGTCGCGGGCCTGGCTCCACTGGGCGCTGCTGCTTCGCACCGCCGCCTCGGCTGCGGCCACGTCCGCGGCCAGCGCGTCCTCCTGCAGCCGCGCCGCCACGGCGGCGGCCAGGGCGGCCTGAGCCTCGCGCACCTGCGCCCGGGCCACGGCGACGTCCTCCGCCCGGTTCCCCGCCTCCACCGCCTGCAGCCGTGCCCGGGCCGCGCGCTCCTGCGCCTGCGCGACGGCGGACTGGTTCTGGGCCTGGTCCAGCTCGGCGCGGGGAATGAACCCGGCGGCGTAGAGCTGCTGCACCCGTTCCAGGTTCTGCCGCGACAGGGCCAGGGCCAGCTCCGCCTGCCGCAGCGCCTCCCGCGCCTGCGCCACGTCCTCGGGGCGCGAGCCGGCCAGGACCTGGGCCAGGCGCGCCCGCGCGGTCGCCAGAGCCTCCTCGGCCTGGGCGACGCGGGCGGCGTTCTGCGCCCGGGCGGCGGCGTGGCTGCGGCGGGACTGCTCCAGGCGGGCCCGGGCGGCCGCCAGCTGCGCCGTCGCCGCCTCGTAGGCGGCGCGGGCGTCCTCGTCGTCGATCACCGCCAGCAGCTGGCCGCGGCTGACGCGATCCCCCTCCTGAACCCGCAGCTCGACCACCGTCCCCGTGGCCCGCGAGCGCACCTCCACCTGGGCATAGGGCTGCAGGGTGCCGGTGCCCGAGACGCTCACCACCAGGTCCCCGCGCACAACCGCCGCAGTGCGCCGCGCCTGCGCCGGGGTCCGCGACCCCGTCCGGCCGCGCACTGCCCAGATGGCGCCGGCCACGAGGGCGACCACAACAGCGACAACAACGACCCGCTTCAGGGGCATCTCTCTCCTCACCAGACTGGACGCGCCCCCCGGGCCTGAGGTTTAGAGAGGGCCCTGCCGGTGGGGAGGGTCCGCAGGGGCCTCGCTCCCGGCGCCGGAGACGGGGAGGGGGCGGTGCGCCGGCACCCTCTCCTCGCGGCGGGCGCGGCGCTGCCGCAGTCCGGCGCGGAACTCCTCTGCGCTCACGTACAGCGTGGGAACGAACACCAGCGTCACCAGGGTGGAAAGCAGCAGCCCGCCCAGGACGCTGCGCGCCAGGGGCGCCTGCAGCTCCCCACCCTCCCCCAGGCCCAGCGCCACGGGGAGCAGCCCCAGGACCGTGGTCGCCGTGGTCATCAGCACCGGGCGCAGGCGCACCCCCGCCGCGTCCACGACGGCCTGGTACAGCGGGAGCCCCTCCTGGCGGTGCCGGGCAAGGATGAAGGTCACCAGGACGATGGCGTTGTTCACCACGATCCCCACCAGGACGATCAGCCCCGTGAGGGACTGGATGTTCAGCGTCGTCTGGGTGAGGAACAGCGCCAGCAGCGAGCCTGTCAGAGCGAAGGGCACCGCGCCCATGATCAACAGCGGGGAGAGCAGCTCCTCGAACTGCACCGCCATGACGGCATACACCAGGCCCACGGCCACCAGGAAGGCGGCGGTGAGCTGCCGGTTGGCCCGCTGCTGCTCCTCGAACTCCTCGCCGAAGGTGACGGCAAATCCCGGCGGGAGGTCCAGGCGGGCGATCCGCGAGCGCACCTCCTGCATCACGCTGCCGAAGTCCCGTCCGCTGATACCCGCGGTCACCGTGGTCACCCGCTCGCGGTTCTTGCGGAAGATGGACGCGGGGGCCACGTCCCGTTCCAGGACGGCCACCTGGCTGAGGCGGACCTGCTCCCCTCCCGGCGTGACCAGGGGAAGGGCGAGGACGTCCACCGGGGTGCGACGGTCGCCTTCCCGCAGCCGGACCACCACGTCCTGCTCCCGTCCGCCCTGGCGGAAGATGGTGGCCACATCGCCGCCCACCGCCACCTGCAGGGCGGCGACCACCTGCTGAGGGGTGAGGCCGAAGGCGGCGGCCCGCTCGATATCGATGCGCACCGTGAGTTCGGGAATCAGCTCCTCCCGGGCGACGCTGGCGTCGGTGACACCGGGGATCTCCTCGAGCATCTGGCGGACCTGCTGCCCCAGCCGCAGCCCCTGAGCCAGGTCGAACCCCCGGATCTCCACGGCGATGGGATCGGTCTGTCCGAAGCGCAGCACAGAGAGGCTCCCGGCGCTGGCGCGGACAAACACCCGTCCGCCGGGCACCCGCAGCCGCTGCCGCAGGAGGGCCGCCACCTGCTCCGTAGACCGCGCGCGCTCGCCCCTGTCCTTCAGCCGGATGCGCAGAAACCCGCGGTTGGTCCTCCCGCCGAAGGCGGCGGAGCCGGCGGTCAGGGTGACGTCGCGAATCTCCGGGGCGGCCTCCCGCGCGGCCCGCTCCAGCCGCGCCATCGTCTCCGCCGTGGTCGGCAGGGGCGTCCCCACCGGCAGCTCCACGCTGACGAAGAGCTCGCCCTCGTCAGCCTGCGGGACCACCTCCCGGCCGAGGAGCTGGTAGAGGCCCAGACCGAGGGCGAAGACCAGAAGGCTCGCCAGGTAGACCGCCCCGCGGCGCCGCAGGGCCCGCTGCAGCAGCGCCCGGTAGGCGGCCACAAGCGAAGCGGTCCAGCGCCGCTCGCCGCCGCCCCGCAACACAGGGAGGAAGGACGCCAGCACGGGGGTGAGGGTGGCGGAGACGGCCAGGGCGCACAGCAGCGCGAAGATGACCACGGCGGAAAACTGGTAGAAGAGCTGGGTGGTCAGCGCCTCCCCGCGGAGGAAGATAATGGGAAGGAAGACGACGACGGTGGTCAGGGTGGAGGCGACCACCGCCGGCAGGACCTCCTGGGTGCCCCTCAGGGCGGCCTCCCGACCGGCCAGCCCCATCTCCCGGTGGCGAAAGATGTTCTCCAGGACCACGATGGAGGAGTCCACCAGCATGCCGACGCCCAGAGCCAGGGCGCCCAGGGTCATCAGGTTGAGGGAGTAGCCGAAGAAGAGCATCACGGCGAAGGTGGCCACCACGGATACGGGTACCGCCACGGCGATGACCAGGACGCTGCGCGGGTCCCGAAGGAAGAGGAAGAGGACGGCCACCACCAGCGCCCCGCCCACGAGCAGGGCCTGCTGCACCGAGGCGACGCTGCGCCGGATGAAGCGGGCGTTGTCCCCGACCAGCAGCAGCGTCGCTCCCGGCAGGGAGGCGTTGATCTGCCGCACCTCCCGCAGCACGGCGTTGGAGACGGCCACGGTGTTCACGCCGGGCTGGCGCTGGATCTGCAGGAGGACGCCCGGCTGGCCGTTGATGCGCACCAGCCCCCGCTCCTGCTCGGTCCCCTCCCGGACGGTCGCCACATCCGCGACGAGGATGGGGACGCGGCCGCGCGTGCTGACCACGGTGCGCCGGATCTGTTCCAGGGTGCGGTACTGGCTGAGGGCACGCAGGCCGAGCTCCCGGGCGCCCTCCACCACCTGGCCCGCCGGCGCAGCCAGGTTGGCCGCTGCCAGCGCCCCGGCCACCTCCCGCGCCGAGACGCCCAGCGCCCGCATCCGCCCCTGGTCCAGCTCCACCAGGATCTGCCGCCGTGCGCCGCCCTGGACGTCCGCCAGGGCCACCCCGGGCACGCGCTCCAGGCGGAAGAGGATCTGCTCCTCAGCCAGCTGGCGCAGCGCTGCGGTGCTCTGGCCGTCCCGCGCCACCAGCCCCAGCTGCATGATGGGGAACTGCGAGGGGTCGAACTTGAAGATGACCGGGGTCTCCACGCCCTCGGGCAGGCGGCGGCGGACGCGCTCCAGTGCCGCCCGGATGTCGTTGGCCGCCACGTCCAGGTCCATGCCGAAGGGCAGGGTGACCGTCACCCGGGAGCTGCCCTCGCTGGAGGTGGAGAGGACGTCCCGCACGCCGGCCACCGTGCTCACCGCCTCCTCCACCACGCGGGTGACCAGGTTCTCCACCTCCTCCGGCCCCGCGCCGGGATAGTTCGTGGAGACCGTGAGCCGGCCGAAGGAGATGTCCGGCAGCAGGTCGATGGGCAGGCCGGCCAGCGCGCTGAGCCCCACCAGGATCACCGCGCTGAAGATGGTGAGGGTGCCGATGGGCCGGGCGATGGCCAAGCGGGGGAGATTCACGGCCGCTCCCTCCCGGACTCCGCGACGAGGACGGGTGTACCGTCGCGGAGGGTGTGCTGGCCGGCCACCACCACCAGCTCCCCCGCGGCAAGGCCACGGCGGATCTCCACCCGCATGCCGTCACCGATCCCGGTCTCCACCTGGCGGGCGCGCGCCGCCCCCTGCACCACCACGAAGAGGCGCTTCACGCCTTCCTGCTCCAGCACCGCGTCCACCGGCACCGTGACCACGTCGACCCGGGTGACCAGCTTTAGGTCCACCCGCGCGGTCATCCCGGGGCGAAGCAGCCGATCGGGGTTGGGAACCTCGATGCGCACCTCCGCCGTGCGCGTCGAGGTCGCCAGCACCGGGCTGATGGAGGCCACGACGCCGGAGAAGGTCCTGCCCGGAATGGCGTCCGCGCGAACCGCCGCCCTCATGCCCGGGCGGATGAACGCCGTCTCCCGCTCCGCCACCGGGATGGTGACCAGCACGGGATCCACATCCACCAGCTGAAGCAGCGGCGTCGCCGGGGTCACCGTGGCGCCGGGATCCACCAGGCGGCGGCCGACTATGCCTGTCGCCGGCGCCAGAACGGTGCTCTCCGCCAGCAGGCTCTCCGCCTGCCGCAGGGTCACCTCCCCCTGGGCCAGCTGGCTCTGCGCCTGGCGCAGGGCGACTTCCGCCTGGCGGACCTGCCGCCGGGCCACCTCCACCTCCTCCGGCCGCGGTCCGCCGCGCAGCAGGCGCAGCTGCTCCTGGGCGCTGCGCAGGCGCGCCTCCTGCAGCACCACCTCCAGGCGGGCAGCCTCCACGGCCTGGCCGGCGACGAACCCCTGCGCGTAGAGATCCTCGGCCCGGCGGAGCTGCTGGCGGCTGTACTCCAGGCTGGCGCCGGCCTGCCGCACCTGCTCCTCCCCCTGGCGGATTTGCTCCGGGGGCGCCCCGGCCAGAAGCTGGGCCAGGCGCGCCTCCTGGGTGGCCAGGGTGGCCCGTGCCTGCTCCACCTGAAGGCGCTGCGTGCGCACCGCAGCCCTGGCCTGCTCCACCTGGAATCGCAGCTCCTTGGGGTCCAGGCGGACGACCACCTGCCCGCGGCGGACCAGGTCCCCCTCGCGCACTGCCACCTCCGCCACCACTCCGGCGATGCGGGAAAAGACCTCCACACGGGCGCGCGCCTCCACCTCGCCAACGTAGACGGCGCGCATGGTGATGGTTCCGCGTGCTGCGGGAATGGCCCTCACCACCGCGGGCCGGGCCCGCGGCGCGGCGTTGTTCACGGCCTGGACCTGCCGCGCCCGGATGACCTCCACGGCGCGCCAGCCGGCCAGCCCGAGAAGCCCCGCCACCAGTAAGACGCCGACGACCCTTCGCATGACCCTGTCCCGCTACCGGCCCACAGACTTCACGGCAGGACAGGCAGCGCCACCGCCCGTCGCAGCGCCGCCGTCGTGGTCCAGCGATCCGCCGAGGCCTGCGCCAGGGCCACCTCGGCTGCCGCCAGCTCCGTCTGCGCGGTCACCACCTCAACGATAGTGCCCACACCCGCAGCATACCGCCCCTGGGCCACGTTGAACGCCTCCCGTGCGGCCGCGGCGGAGCGCCGGGCCGCCTCCAGCTTCGCCGCCGCAACAGCCACCTGCAGCCGCGCCAGGAGCGCCTCCTGCCGCACCTGGAAGCGGACGCTGTCGAGCCGCGCCCGGCTGGCCTCCAGGTTGGCGCGTGCCGCCTCGATCTGGGCTGCTCGCCGCCCGCCGTCGTGCAGCGGCACCGCAACGCCCACCCCCACCGACCATGCGCCGGCGGCGCTCGTACCGCTGCCCGCGGTGCTCACCAGGACGTACCGGCCGTCCAGGGTGACGGTGACACCCCCCTGCATCATGGCCAGGGCCAGGGCCGCCTCGGCGGCGCGAACATCCGCCTCCGCACGCCGCACCTCGGGGCGCTCCAGCGCACGCTGCGCCGCCTCCCCCTCGCTGACCTCAAGGATCGGGGGATCCGCCGGGGCGGTGACGGTGACCGGGGTGCCGCCTTCAAGCCCCATCACCGTGCGCAGAGCCGACCGGGTGGTCTCAGCCTGACCGCGGGCGCTCACCGCCTCGAATTCGGCGGCGGCCAGGGCCGACTCCGCCCGGACCACGTCCGCTCGGGCCACCCTGCCCGCCCGGAAGTTGGCCTGCGCCGCGGCCAGCTGCGTCCGCGCCTGCGCCACAGTCTGCTCCCGCAGCACCACCAGCTGCTGCGCCACGATCACCGCCATGTAGGCCTGCACCGTCTGCAGAGCCACCTCCGCCAGCACGGTGGCCAGCGCCTGGCGGGCCGCCTCCAGCTGCGCCTCGACCTGGCGGATCTGGGCCTGCCGCACACCTCCGTCGTAAAGAAGGTAGGTGACCCCCGTGGTCACCTGGCCCGATGTGCTGACGGTTCCGCCCGCACCCCCCAGGCTGCCGCCGGCACTCAGGCTGAGCGTGGGGGCCAGGCCGGCCTGCGCCGCCCGCACCTGGGCCTCCGCGGCCTTCACCGCGGCACGGCTGGCCGCCACCTGCGGGTTGTGCTCCAGCGCAAACGCCACCGCCTGCGGCAGGGTGGAGATCACCTGCCCGGCGGCGGGCGGCGCCAGGTGCAGGAGGAGGACGACACCCAGGGCGGCCGCGCATCCGCCCAGCCCGCGCCTGCCCGCCGGTGCCCTGCTCACCCTCTGCTGTCGGCCGGTGTGATCTTCGCCCGTCCTCCCGACCCCGCCGCACCCGCCAGTTCGACGAGGAGGGGCAGCACCTGGGTTCCCTGCAGGATCCCCAGCGACCCCTGCGCCGCCTCCGCTTCGGTGAATCGGGCCCCGCCGTCGCTGCCGCTCCCGGCCACCAGCAGGGGCACCGGATCGTCGCTGTGCCCGCGGACCTCGCAGGGCGTGGCGTGGTCGGCGGTCACCGCCCACAGCCAGTCCCGCGGGGCGGATGCCAGCAGCGGCCCGAAGAACCCGGCGTCGACCTGCTCGATGCTGTCCCGCTTGCGCTCCCAGTCGCCATCGTGCCCCGGCTCGTCCGGTCCCTTCAGGTGAAGGTAGAGCCCGTCGTACGCTCCGATGGACTCCAGCGCCCTGGCCGCCCACGCCCGGTAGTCCGCCCCCGGTGCGACCTCCACGATATCCATCCCCAGGTACCGGGCGATCCCGCGCTCCACCGGCATCTCCACCAGGCAGGCCAGGCGCACGCCGAAACGCTGCGCCAGCGGTGGCACCAGCGGGAGACGGTCGCCGGCGTCACGCACGAGTATGCCGTTGGCCGGCAGCCATCCCGCCGCGCGGCGGCGCGCATTCACCTGGTGCGCCTCCAGGACCTCCCGCGCCTTGCGGGTGAACTCGTTGACCAGCTCCGCCGCCACCCACGCCTCGGGGCTGTCGTCCAGAGGGCGGCACTCCTCCACCTCGGTGCCGGCCACCGCTCTGGCCACACCCAGCCCGCCCACCCGCGCGTACGCCGGGTCGGTGTTGGTGATGCGGGCGGAGAGCTTCCCTTCCTGAGGGTAGAAGACGGCGACGCAGCGGTGGCCGACAGTGGCCCGCACGACGAAGGACGCGGGCGCCGCCGCCAGCCGCACCTGGCTGTTCACCGCTTCGGCGAGCTGCTGCGCCTCTTCGGAGGTGAGGTTGCGCCCCACGCGGCGGTCTAGGATGAGCCGTCCCGCCCCCAGGGTGGCGAAGTTGCCGCGCACCGCCAGATCGCCGTCGTGGAAGGACAACCCTGCGCCCAGGGCCTCCAGCGGGCCGCGCCCCGCGTGGTAGGCGTGCGGGTCGTATCCCAGCATGGCCAGCACCGCCACGTCGGACTCAGGTGCGATGCCCGGCCCGACGGTCTGCACCAGGCCCAGCCGGCCCTCCCTGGCCAGGCGGTCCAGGTGGGGCGTGCGCGCGGCCGCCAGCGGCGTCTGCCCGTCCAGCGCGGCGATGGGGCGGTCACCCACCCCGTCCAGGATGACGTAGAGGATCTTCTTCACGCGAGACCTCCAGTAAGCTCCTTTCCAGGGTACCGGACGCGGTCGGGCGGCCACAACAGGATGCGGCACCCTCCCTCCTCCGACGCCACAGCGCAGGGCACGGCCGCACCCCCGCAGGCCCCGACTCTCAGCGGGCCCGGCG
>FWPU01002318.1_pt1 | contig 20654 bp, 20 predicted proteins | sample 2228361 | NCBI WGS metagenome assembly FWPU01 (sample SAMEA103939777, study PRJEB20133) | metagenome
GAGAAATCGGCACCACGAGAGGCCAAAGCAGCTCGCCCCCCATCGGGCACCCACGGCGTGTGCCGGATGGGACCGGCCCGCCGCCCCCTTCCGTAAAACCGCGATGCGCATATGTCGTCGCCCCCGCGAATGGCAGGGCTCCCAGCGGATTCACGGCCTGTACGCTGTTCTGCTCCCACATGGCCCGGCGATCCCCTATTCCGGTCCCTCCATATGGGTCCCGACTTTCCCGGCTGCGATGCGCAGCAAGACAGGCACCCGGAGGCGGTGCACCGCTGTCCGCTCGGTACGGCAGTCGATTTCAACATACCCGCGCACCTCGCAAGTGGACCAGACCTGGGGAAACGCGGCAGGATGAATATCGACCCGCACACGCCACTCATTGTGGTTCTGAACCGCATGCGCAGTCAGGTATCCGCGAAGCGACTCGCCCACCGAAATCGGTCCAATGAAGACACGGTCGCCCGGCACCTCCTCCCGCTTCCTCACCGAGATCCATTCCGACGCCGCGCGGCTCGGGTCCGTAAGAGGGCCGACAACGATCATTTGTGGAAGGGCAAAGAACGCTCCGCGCACGTAGCCGCAGACATCGATGGCAAGCTCTGCGTCCGAGTCATCCCGAAAGAGGCGCAACCGTGAAAACAATTCACCAATCGGCGCGTCCTTTGGCAAGGCTACCCGAATTTCCTGGACCCCGTCGTGCCGGGGCGCCGACACTTCGACGGACAGCCACGGGTCGTCCGATTGGGCCCTCAGCAAACCAGGCGAAGGCAGCCCGCGTGGACTCTTTCCGCCAAAAAACCTGGCGACCTGCGTGCATGGCAACTGCCCCTGTCGCACGCGCCCAAAGTCGATAATCGAAGGGTCAAGAGAGGACTCCATTATGGACGCATACTTCACAGGAATCATCACGACTGGCCGCGCCAGGTCGTTCGAGAAAAGGTAAACAAAGGAAGTGGTCTGTCCCCGCGTCGGCTCGGCTTGTTGCATGACAACCAGATCCGCTGACCAACCTGGGGCGAGCACCTGATTTACGAGGCGCACTTCGGTGCAGCCGCAGCCCGTTTTCACCGCATCGATCCTCAACACACCGCTGCCCGTATTGGACACGTGCACCACCCTGGTCGCCTTCGCGCCGGTCGGCAGCACACCGAAGTCGACCACGCTGGGCTCGACCCGAAGCACGGGCGAGGCAAGCGCCCGCAAGGCGAACCACGCGCCTAGTGAAATCGCAACGGCCGAAAGGCTACCCAAAGCCAGCCACCGACCCGTCACGCATGCCATACGGTTTGTCCCTCCGGATGCGGGGCGCGGGTATGCACGCAGTAGCCCTATCATGTCATGACGCCCCTCCGTGCCCGGAACCCCAGCCCCGTCTTCCGCCGAGCAACGCCAGCGCGACAAGGGCAAGCAAAATCAACCCGGACCCGACGGTCATCCAAAAGCGCCAGCGTCCGCCGTGGCGCTCCACCAACGTCCCCTGTTGCGCCGCGTCTGTCCCAAGCCGCGCGTCCAATTCGTCCAAATCCACGACGATGCTGGCTCGCGAAGGGGAAATGGTGAAAACCTCCTCGTCAATTGGGTGGTTGAGCTTGATCGAGTCCTCCTCCAGCCGGTACTCGGCTCGAAAAAACTCCCCGTCGAGGCGCTGTTCTGCTACTACCAGCGTCGGGAACACAACGCGATGCCCGTCCACGTCCATCGTCCGATACCGCAAAACCCGAGTCATAGACGATTCCTCGCCCCCGAAATAACCGATGACCTTGAGCGGGTAGTAGCCGAGTTCGCGCGCGAAGTATACCCTGCACCTCGTTTCCCGAAGCGCTGCGGGCAACTCGACGACCTCGCAGGAAAAGCCTCCTTCGGGGCTTTGCCCGATGTATCGCCCCTCCTCGAAGCTCCTTTCCCAGTTCTTTGGGTTTTTCACCTCGGACCAGGTGTAGGTCATCCCCGCGCGGAAAAGCCACGCATATGGCAAGATAAGAGGATTGAAGGTAAAATAGGGGTTCGGAAGGCGCGAGGACCGGGCCAGCGAGAGGCGCTTTTCGTGCTCGAACAACACTTGGTACCGGTCGCCGTTGTAAGCGCTTGTAATGGCGGATTCCGTTTTCTCCGAGCGATGCTTCAGCTCAACGCGAAACATGCCTCCCCGCTCGTAAAAGACGGCCGAAATGTCGCCCTCGTGGGTTGACGCCTTGCCCTTGCGCTGGCTCTCGTGGGCGCGCATCCGAAACTCAACGGAACCAAGAAGTCGCGGCATCAAAGCGGCCTTCGTGCGGATCTCATTCAAATCCGCTGGGGAGGCGGCCTGGCCGCCCGGAAGCACCGTTGCGCAAACCAATACCAGGCAGGCGTATCGATTCATGCCTTCTGCTCGCAGTCGTGTTTGCTTTTTCTCGACAGGCGTTGCTCGGCCGGCGCCCACATCGCACACCTGGGGGGCTGCCAGCGCCTGGCCCCCGGCAGGGCGCTGCCCCCAAACTGTCAGGCGCTCGCGGCGGGAGCAGGCTCGGGGCACGGCATGCTACATGCAGTCGGGGTCGTCCTGCGGCCCCCCGCAACCTCCGAGGTACTGTGAACACGGCAACAGAAAAACGGACCTCGAGGTACTGTGAACACGGCAACAGAAAAACGGACCTGAAAAGGGCCCCACATTGCAGGCCGTTTCGGTTGGGGACCGTGTCCCGGATCTCGCTGAAGGACGCCTCGCGATAGGTCTGATTGCCGCCGGCGTTCAAGCAGCATGTGCCGCCGGGAAGCCAATCTTGCCACGTGTTACACGGGATGCGCTTGTGGGTACAGATGTCGCCCCCGGCGCCTCTCACGACGGCCACGGCACCCAGGGCAAGACCGAGACTCGTCGCGCTAACAAGCAGGGGCTAATGTCGCCGAATCATGCCGACCTCCTCTCGTTGTTCAGGACCAGCTTCGATCGCAGATCAGAAGAACTCAATTAGAGAAACAGATCGCCTGTTGCGCCGTTTTTGAGCATGTCGCGCGGAACGGGCCGGCCCCCGTCGTCGTTTCCGTCCGGGCCGACGCTGTAAAGTCGATAGCCCGTCGCGTCCCTCCGATAGATGAGCCCTTGTTGCCGCCAGGGGTCGAGAGGGAGCCGAGGCAACACGCCGGGCGCCAACTCTTGGAGCGAATCGGGCAAGCGGTGATGCCGCATCTGATACGCCCGAAGTGCCAACTTGGTCATACACAATTCCACCTCGGCGCGGCAAATTTTGTCGCGGCGCTGGTAGTCGGCAAGCTGCTGGGCGAAGACGCCCGCGTTGCGCTCTATGTCGAACGAGCGCTGTCCCTTCTCTTTCTGCAGCTTCATCAGGGTGCGCTGGTAGGCCACTTCGATAGGCTCGGTGCGGTCGACTTCGGCTGCGAGACGGCCAGCCAGCTCTCGACAGGTGCTTTCGGGAAGATCGTCGATCAGCGATGCGAGCTGTTGCGTCGCCAACCACAAGCAGGTGCAGCGCATCAGGTGGTCATCTGCATCGCCGCCCCGGCTGATTGCGTTTCCCAGGCGCACCAGGTCCAGGCAATCGCGCGCGGCATCGCCAAAGCGCCGGTCGCGCTTGGCCACCTGGGCGCTATAATACAGGAGCCTCATCATGGGGCGGAAAACCTGGGATGGGTCGGATGGCCGCATGTCGTCGGTAACCACGCTTTGGCCATCCAGCGCGGAGCGGAGAAGGCTTAGCGCGGCGGATGAACGCTGTAAAAGAACGCGCTGTGCTTCGCTATCCAGCCCGCCTTCAACAGGGCCAACACGCAACGCCGCAGCGATAACGTCCTTGTAGGCGTTTTTCGCAGGTGGCTCGATCGAGGCGGTTCCCGGAGGGACAGGCTGTGCTGTGTCGGCGGGTGGGCGCAAAAGCCATCGCCAAAGGATCAACGCCAGGCCAAGCCCAACCACAATGCATGCAATCGCAGCTCGTGTTCGCTTGGTCATGGGCCACCGTAGTCAAATCGCATGACGCACTTAACCGCCGGGGCGCCAAATGCCCGGTGGCCAGCAACCGTAGCGAAAGCACGAAGGCGTGCCAGGGCCCTCGCGCCCGCAATTGATTCCCTTTCAGTCCCGCCGCTCCACGCAGAATTCCGCGCACCAGCACGCGGAGGATATCGTTCGGGGCCAGTTGGCAGGGGCGCCGCGAGAGTCCTGGCGGTAGGCCAAAGGAGTCCCCGGCGCAAGACCTTCGTGCGCCCCGCCCCCGGAAGACGGACAAGCCAATTCCGGCTCACGCCGCGCATATCCCTGCCTCCCCGATGAGAAGACCCGACCACCCATCCTCGGATCGGGCTACCACCAATACACGATATGCGGAGGGCGCACTGCGGTCAACGGGGTGTGTGCTTACAGTCCTTGGGTGATGAATACCCCCTTATTGGTGGAACTGTCCGATCGGCACGATGCACGCCACCAGCTCTGCACGGCTTCTGGCGCCCACGCGGTGCATCAGCCGACTGACGTATCTGCCGGCACTCTTGCTCGAAAGACCTAAACGCCGGGCAAGCGCCTTGTCGGTCTTGAACTCCATGACCAGCCGAAGCACCTGGGCTTCGCGCCCATCCTCGGCAAGCCCGAGTTCCGCGAAGATCGCCGGCCAGATATCGTCCGGCACCGCTTTCTCGAACCTCGGCCCCAACTCCGACATAAATCCCCCCTGCTGCCGGTTGAATCGATGTCATTTTAGGTGGGTGGCCAGTGGGGGAGAAGCTGCGGGGAGAAGCGATGGGCAAGGCGCTGGGCGCCTTGGGCGACTGGCAGGTGGTGTGCGGCCGCCTGGCGATCAAGGGTGCTGCCTTGGACTTGGCCCTTGGAATTGAAGCCGCGAAAGCTGCCCTGCGGCGGCAAGGGGCCGACGTTGCTGCGGTCATCCGGGACAATCCCAGGCGATGCCGGTTCGGCGGAGGGCATATCCCACTTCGCGACGGTAATCGCCAAACACAAGGGCCCAGCGGTATCCGGGCATGCGCTGGGCCACGATCAGGCTTGGGATGCCCAGCCGCACCTCGACCTGGGTCCGGCAGGCTGCGACGGAGGGGTTGCCGGCCACTTTGCCGGAGAGGCCCAGCCAGCGCTTCGAGCCGAAATCAGGGGCGACCAGGCTCACCGGCTGGCCTGTGGGGAACTCCACCCGCGGCGCGGCGCCGTAATCGGACTCGTAGTGGGTCATAAGGCGGACGGGGAGGAGATTCTTGCCATCCATCTTTCGCGGGGCGCTGCAATGGGCCAGCAGGATGGTTCCGGCGTGGGGATAGCCGGGGGCGCAAAAGAAGGCAGGCCGGCCTGCGATATTGGCCAGCAGCGTGGCCGCCGGCATGGCGGCGAAATCGGCCTCGCACCACGCCAAATAGCCGGCATCGTTCAAAAGGCTCAGCGCGAGGCAGGCGGTGGTTTGGGCCACCGGCATGATGGCCGACATGCACGCCCCCACTGTCACAATGCGGCAGGCGTGTTGTTGCAAGAGCCCGCGCAAGACCTCTTCGAGGAGGAAAGCGTTTTCGACAAAGGCGAACGGGGTCTTCCGCTCCGTGCCCGGGAGATCCAGATACGCCTGGGCGCGGAGCCGGGCCCGCTGCCTGGCCGAGGTATCTTCTCGTGCCCCTTCGAGCAGCCTGGCCAACTGCTCATAAGGGACCGAGTGCACGCGGAACTGCCAGGTGCTGCGCACCGGGGCGATCGATTCGTCGGAGGGCCAGACGTTAGGGGCAGGCCGGCCGATGGCCAGGATGCGGGCTCCGAGACTGGCGTGCAACCCGGCCAGGGCCCGCAGGCGCCACAGGACCTCGTCCATGCGATCGACGACGGTGTCTTCGCAGCGGATGGTGCGCGTGGCCTGGTGGTCGGTGTGCTGCCGGTGGAAGCGGGCCGAGACCCCCTCGTACCAATAATACAGCGGCCCGGATTGGTGCCGCACGAAGAACACGGTGTTTTTGCCCCAGCGCTCCAGCAAGCTGACCTCGGCCATCAAGTCGCCGGCCCCATCGCCGGCGGCGTATACCAGAAGGGCGTGGGCTTTGGCGGCGTCGGAGAGGCCGGCCAACTGGCCCGCTCCGCGCACCGCTGCCAAGGGGAGGAACTCCAAGGGGAAGTCGGCGGCGGCCTGGAGGTCCTTCAACTCGGCCTGGATCCGGGCGACCTCGGCCTGGACGTCCTCGGCCGACTGGAGGCCGCCCCAGTTCCGCCAACTCGTCTGAAAACTCCGGACCGGCTGGGGGTAGGTCAAAATGGGTTTGACAATCAAAGGCGGGCGCGAAGGCGCCGGCTTGTCTACCGCCCCGGCCGTGCGCAATCGACACCATGAAAGGCCGGCGACCGTTACCATCCCGGCCGCAACACGTATGGAAAGCCAATCGGCCGGGTGCGGCGGCCGGCAGCGGGTGTTCCGGCGGTCGGCCAGATCGGGAGTGGACGAGGCAAAGTGGCTGGCGGCCGCGACCGGCAATCCGCAACAACCTGTGGCAGGCAGGGCGTGGCGCGGTTCGGTTGGTGCAGGCATGATGAGGCCTTTCGGTAAGGCGGTTGGCGTGCTCCGCGAAAGCTTATTGCGGCCGGCTGAAGCCGGAGCGACAAACTTGGACCAGGCGCTCAGGTCGAATGGAGTGACAACTCCGCACTGGGGCCGGCTGTGGCGGCAGGGCCTCGCTAGGACGTCCAAGGTATCGCGCCACCTGCGGCTCCGCAATCATGCGGCTTCGCGGGCACCTCGCTTTGCCGCCTACACGGCAACAAGCTCGGCGGTGGGCCCCAGCCCACTTGCCGCGTCTATCGCAATCGGCTTTTTCGCCGATAGCGCGAGTGGTTTTCACCAGGGGGGCCCATTTTGGCCGGCTTTTCCTGGAAGACCGCAGTTGGCGGGGGTCATCGTGGCCACACCGCCGGCCAGCCGGGGGGAAGGCCTTTGGCGGATGGCCGAGAAGGCGTCCGAGCCGGCGCGCCGCCCCCAACCGTTGGAATATCCCGCAACCGTTGCCCATGCGGCGGCTTTCCCGATGCTTTGCTGGGGGAGATAATGGATTAAGGGTCCCTGGGCTATGACGCGCTCGCATAATCTGCCGCCGTCGCGGTACTTTCCGCCGGCCGAGTCGGCCGAGGCGGGCGGTTTGGTGGCTATTGGCGGCAAGCTGACACCCGAGTGGCTGTTGGATGCGTATCGGCACGGGATTTTCCCTTGGCCGATGTCCGATTGCGACGACCCCATGTTCTGGTTTTCGCCCGACCCGCGGGGCATCATCGAGTTCGAACGGTTCCACATCAGCCGCCGGCTGGCGCAAACGCTGCGGAGCGGCAAGTTTCGGGTAACATGCGACCGGGACTTCGCAGGGGTGATCCGGGGTTGCGCCACCGTCGGCTCGCGCAAGGGGAATACCTGGCTGACGCCGCGGATGATCGAGGCGTACCTGCGGATGCACCGGCTGGGCTATGCCCACAGTGTCGAGGCCTGGTACGAAGGCAAGCTGGCGGGGGGGACCTACGGAGTGGCCATTGCGGGCCTGTTCGCGGCCGAGTCGATGTTTTACTACGTGTCCGACGCCTCGAAGGTCGCCTTGGCCCATTTGGTGGCGCATCTCCGCGCACGCGGGTATCGGCTGCTGGACATTCAGCAGGTCACGCCGCATACGGCGCGCCTGGGAGCGATCGAGATTTCGCGGTCGGAGTACCTGGCCCGGCTGGCCGAGGCGCTGGCTGCCGAGGTCACGTTTGGCGATTCCTTGGAATCGGATCCGATTTGCCTTCTCTTGGGCCGGAACATATAAAGGAAGGGGCGTAGCTCCGACTGCTGGAGGGCGAGACGATGGAAGCCAACGTTCGCACGGGCGGGCTGGTTTCGGCCTTAACCCGTGGGCATTTGCGCAGCGTCCTGGGCGGCTGTGCCGCAGTCGCCGCGATCGAGGTCTTGGCCAGCCTTGCCCTGGCCTGCGATACCCCGGTGTATCGGTACGCCATGTACCGCTGGCCTCCGGCTCCGTACCACGTGCTGTATTTTCACCGCGGATCGCCGGACGCCAAGGATGGCGAGGCCAACCGGTTGCTCGATGAGGCCGGGTCCAAGCCCGTGCCGGCCAATGTGGCCTTCGAGTCGATTGACGTCTCCCGGGACGAGACGCTGAAGTTCTTGCCCGAGGAACTTCGCAACGTGTGGCAGGCCCATCGCCAGGAGGGCTTGCCGCGGCATGTGATCCTTGCCCCGCGCATGGGCGAGCTGTGGTCCGGGCGGATGGACGCGAGCGAGGCCAAGCGCCTGCTCGATTCGCCGCTCCGCAAGAAGATCGCCCAGTTGCTGCACGAAGGGCACGCGGCTGTGCTGGTCCTGGTGCCCGGCAGCGATGGCGCTGCCACCCGCCAGGCTGAAGAGGTGCTCAACAAGGCGATCGCCCAACCGACAGCCGCGGGGAAAGCGGGGCAGCCGAGCGTTGCCGAAGTTTCGCCAAATCCCGGTGCCGGGCTGTCGCCGACGTCTTCGGATGCAAAGGGTGCCGCGCCGGAAGGGGGCCGGGGGGGCCAGCCCGCGCCGCTTGCGGATCCCAGCGTGCCGGTCGAGGGCCTCAAGCCCCTTCGCCTGGCCCTGGTCAAACTCGACCGCAAAGACGGCCAGGAGCAATGGTTGCTTCGCAGCCTGTTGGCCATGCAGACCATTGCGCCCGAAAAGCAGAAGGAGCCGCTGCTGTACGCCATCTTTGGGCGGGGCCGGGCTTTGGGGCCTTGCGTGGGCGAGCAGATCAGTGCCGATAGCATCGACGAGTTGGTGGCGTTTTTGGGCGGAGCGTGTTCGTGCGTGATCAAGGACCAGAATCCGGGGGTGGACCTGCTTTTCACGTGGGATTGGGAAGCGACGGCGGAGCACCTGGCCCAGACCGAGGAGCCGGCCGCGGGCGTCGGTCCCGAATACGCCGAGGTGCCGGCCGACATGCCGCCGGGTTTGCCGGGTGCGCAGGACCAGTTGGCCACCGGCCAAGCGTGCTGCCCCCTGCCCAAGCCGGAGGTGGCTACGGCAGCCAGCGGCACGGGAGCCGCTGGCTCGGCGGACTCGACGGACTCGGGCGTGGGTTCTGCGGGTTTGGGCGTGCCTGCGGGTAAAGGAGACAGGGCGGAAGGGGGCACGGGGGCGACGGCTTCCCCTGGTTCCGCCGCCAGCCCGCAAAGCGACGAAGCGTCCCATCCCTCGGCGTCAGCCACAGCGGCGATTGTGCCTTCGGGAGCGCTTTTGGCCTCCGGGACGCCGCAGCCTTCGTTCGCTGGCCGGCAGCTCTGGCAATTCGGCCTGGGTTTGGGAATCCTGGCCGGCGCGATCCTTCTGGCAGGCATCTGGATACTCCGCAGGGCACGCTATGATACGCCTTGAAAACGTGGAGAAGGTGTACCGGCGCCCGGACGGCAGCACGGTGCGGGCGTTGGCGGGGATCGACTTGGTGGTCGAGGCGGGCCAGTTTGTCGTGGTGCGCGGGCCGAGCGGCTGCGGCAAAACGACGCTATTGAACATCGTGGGGACGCTGGCCCGGCCCACCTCGGGGCGGGTCGAAGTGGCCGGGACCGACGTCGAAAGCCTGACGCCTGCCCAGCGTGCTGCGTTCCGGGCCCGGCACATCGGGTTCGTCTTTCAGACGTTCCATCTCCTCCCTTATCTCGACGTGCTGGGCAACGTCCTGTTGGCGGCGCTTCCAGGGGAGGAAGCGGCGGCAAGGGAGCGTGCGGAACAATTACTGGCCGACTTCCACCTGACGCACCGCATCCGCCACCACCCGCCGGACCTCAGCACTGGCGAGTGCCAGCGGGTGGCCATCGCCCGGGCACTGTTGAATCGGCCTCAAGTGCTTTTGGCGGACGAGCCGACGGGCAATCTCGACCCGCAGCACGCGGCGGGGGTGCTGGAGATCCTGGCGGGGTTCCACCGCCAGGGGGGTACGGTGGTGTTGGTGACGCATCAGGAATTGGCCGACCGGTACGCCCAGCGGACGATGTTCCTGCGCGAAGGGCGGTGGGAAACGCCCGATTCGCCGGGGACAGTGCTTGCAAAAGCCCCTGCCCTGCGTTAATGATAGGTGCAGGAGGGCCCCACGGCGATGCATGGGCCCGCGGGGCGTGGCGAATACCACCACGGTGGGAGGTACTGGCGGATGCCCGACGAACCGGCCAAGACAGAACCCCAAGCTCAGCAAAAGAGGATTTTGCTGGTCGACGACGACCCCGAGATCGTCGAGTCGATGCGCATCGCGCTGGAGTCCCGGGGGTACCAGGTCTTGATCGCTCGGGATGGGAACCAGGGCTTGGCGATGGCCGAGCGGGAAGACCCGGACCTGGTCATCCTGGACATGATGATGCCCAAGCGAAGCGGCTTTCTGGTGCTGGAGCGCTTGCGGCGCACGCAGCGCATTCCCACGCGGGTCATCATGATTACAGCCAACGAGGGGAATCGCCACAAAGCATACGCCGAAATGCTGGGAGTGGACGATTATATTCGCAAGCCCTTTGCCATGGATCGGCTGCTGGAGAGCGTTCGTCGGCTGCTATCGTAGGCAACGGTCCGGGTGGCGGGCCGCGTGCGAACCTGGGCAACAACCAGTATGTCTTTTCCTAACGCAGGGGCCAAGTGTACGCAGGCCGAAGGCCCCGGGCCCACGGGCCGGTGGCACGGTCGAGGCGCACGCTTTTCTTCGTTTTGCGACTCGGTTTCCTACTGCACCTCTTCTGAAGAAGGAGGAACGGGATGCAAACGGCCAAGCAAATCTCGGTATCGCTGGTCAACAAGCCCGGCCGGCTGGCTGCCATGCTGGCGGCGCTGAACAAAGAAAAGGTGAACTTCCGGGCCCTGGCCGTGATGGACTCCGGCGACCGCGGTACCGTTCGCTTCGTGCCGGATGACCCCGGCAAGGCGGTCGAGGTCTTGAGTGCCCTGAACATCCGCAGCGAACCGGCCGACGTGCTGCTGGTGGAGGTCCCCAGCCAACCGGGCGCGTTCCGCAAGATCTGCGAGCGTCTGGCCGCCGAACACCTGAATATCGACTACGCCTACTGTTCCTTCGCCTTGGAGGGCAACAAGCGCGGCGTGCTGGCCGTGATCAAAGTCAACGACCTCGCCAAGGCCCAGCGCGTGCTGGGCGAGAATGGGATGGCCGCAGTCCGCAAGGCGGCAGCGGCCACGCGCAAGAAACTCCCGGTGCGGCGGCCCCTGCCGACGCGCTGACATCGGCCCACGCCATTTCCTTTAGCGATCGGCCGTAGTCCGACCGCGGCCGAGGAGCCAGTGTCCAAAGGGGTTTACCCCAACGAACCATCGCCTCCCAATCCGCTGCCTCGGCATGTGTGTCGCCGCACGTCGAGCCTCGGCAAGCAGGTTAGCCGGGCCCGTGTGCCACTGCTGGCCAAAGGCAAGCCCCGTGTGCCACTGCTGGCCAAAGGCAAGCAGTGTCGGTCGCAGATCCTCAAGGCACTGCGTGAATGCGGCCAAAGGGGACCGCTTGGCGTGCAATGCCTCGCCGGCCGCGTTCAAGCGGTGGCCCATCGGTGCCATTTCGGGCACATTTGCGGTGCGGCGGTGCAGCCGCGGGGGTCCGGCCGCCGGTGGTGGCCCACCCGGCCCCATTCAGGCACTTTTGTGCTTTTGCTCGGCCACGGGGAACAGCCGCTGCCGCCCCAGAACCACGTCTTTGGTCACGAGGTAGTGCATGCCGGGGGGCTGATCGGGCAGCTCGTACATGATGTCCAGCATGAGGTCCTCGACGATGGCCCGCAGGCCCCGGGCCCCCACGTCTTTCTCGTGGGCCTTTTCAGCGATCGCCCGCACCGCTTCGTCGGTGAACTCCAGCTTCGCCCCTTCCATGGCGAACAACTCCTGATACTGGCGGCAGAGGGCGTTCTTGGGCTCGCGGAGCACGCGGCACAGGGCGTCGACGTCCAACGGGCGGAGTGTGGTCACGACGGGTAACCGGCCGATCAGCTCCGGAATCATGCCGAACTCCAGGATGTCGTCGCTGGTGACGTGTTCCAGGAGGTCTCCGAGGCTCATCTCCGCTTTTTGCGAGGCATCCTGGCCGAAGCCGATGGAGCGCTTGCCCAGGCGTCGGGCGATAATCTGGTCCAGCCCCACGAAGGTGCCGCCGCAGATAAAGAGGATGTCGGTGGTATCCATCTGGATATACTGCTGCTCGGGATGCTTGCGTCCGCCCTGGGGCGGGACATTGGCAATCGTGCCTTCGAGCATCTTGAGCAGGGCCTGCTGCACCCCCTCGCCCGATACGTCGCGGGTAATGGAGATGTTATGGCTGGTCTTGCCGATCTTGTCGATTTCGTCGATGTAGATGATCCCCCGCTGGGCAGCTTCGATATCGAAATCGGCGGCGTGGAGGAGCTTCAACAGCAGGTTTTCCACGTCCTCGCCCACGTAGCCGGCCTCGGTGAGCGTGGTGGCGTCGCCGATGGCAAAGGGGACATCCAGGGCCCTGGCCAGGGTCTGGGCCAACAGGGTCTTGCCCGAGCCGGTGGGGCCCAGCAGGAGGATGTTCGACTTGTCGATCTGCACCTCGGAGCGGCTGCCGCGGTGCATGAGCCGCTTGTAGTGGTTGTGGACCGCCACGGCCAGGACTTTTTTGGCCTTGTCCTGGCCGATGACGTAATCGTCCAGGTGGCGGACGATTTCGCGGGGGGTAGGGATTTTACCGAAGGGCCCGCGGGGGTGTCCGCGGCGGCGGCGGTCCTGGTCGAGGATCGACTGGCACAGGTCGATGCATTCGCCGCAGATGTACACATCGCCGGGGCCCTCGACCAACGGACCCACATCGCGATAGCTCTTGCGGCAGAATGAACAAAAGGCGTTTTTCTTGGTGGTGCCGCTGCCCCGGCGTCCCGCGTTGAAGTCCCGTCCTGTCGGCATGCTCCATCCTTCGGTGCTGAGGGCACACCCACCCCGTCATGCGGCGCAGTGTGCCGGCAAGGAATCGATCCAGGGCTCGATGGGCCGGGCTCCTCTTTCCGACGGCCAACGGTGCCACCAGGCACTCTTCCTCCAGGTCGAGCTTTTGCTATATCTCCTACGCTCTGCGGCGGCAAACAGTTCCCCCTCAGGGCCTTGGGAAACCGCACAGAACGTGTTCAACGTACAAGCGCTGCCGGGAGTAACGGCCATTCCCGGGGGCTAGCCTGCCGGGCCCTCCTCACGCAGTTCCTCTTGAAGGCGAGCCGACAGGTGTGTTTTTATAGTTCGGAATTCCTCGTCGGTCAGGCCACCCTGGGAATGCATTTCCCGGCATTTTGACATCAGATCGCTGGCCGTTCGTTCCTTCTTTACCGTTTCCGCACGCAATCGCGCCAAGACCCAGGTGCCGACGGCCAGCAGGACGGCCAGGACAGCCGTCCAAATCATCAGGTTAATGACGGGGTCTTCCCGCAGCGCGTTACCCATGGCACGCGACCCGCCCGAGGCGTCTCATGCCGGCCCAAAGCCCGAGGCTACTCCAGCGCCCTACGACAAGCCATTATGGCCGGCAGGCAGGGCGGCGTCCAGCGGTCCGGCCAACCGACTGGCGAGAAAGCCGGCCCGACGGCTGGCGAAGGCATTGCCCCTGCGTCTGGGTCAAGGCATTGCCCCAGGCGGCACGGGAGGCCAGGGTATTTTCGCGGAACCCCGGCGAGGACGTTGACCGGCCGGCAGGCCAAGGCGTCGCCCCAAAGGGGTGGCGAGGGCATTGACCAGCCGCCCCGACGGACGTAAGTTTGGCCGGTGTCCTAGGAGGAGCTTTGCCTATGGGCCGAGAAACGCTGCTTGCACGGGTGCTTCAGAGCGGAATCGTGGCCATCCTCCGCGCCCCCCAGGGCCAAATGCTGGCCGATGCGGCTGAGGCCCTCTTGGCCGGCGGCGTGGAAGCCATCGAGGTGACTTTTACCGTGCCTCGGGCGCATGAGGTGCTGGCCCGGGTGGCCGAACGCCTTGGCGATCGCATTGTGCTGGGGGCTGGCACCGTGCTGGATGCCGAGACGGCCCGGGTGGCCATCCTCTCCGGGGCCGAGTTCATCGTTGGCCCAACCGTCAATCTCGATGTGATTGAACTGTGCCGGCGCTACGACAAACTCGTGTTTCCCGGGGCGTTCACCCCTACCGAGGTCCTGCGGGCGTGGGAAGCCGGGGCCGACATCGTCAAAGTCTTCCCTTCCGATTGCGTGGGGCCCGGGTACCTGAAAGCTCTGCACGGCCCGCTGCCGCAGGTGCGGCTGATGCCCACCGGCGGAGTGACCCTCCAGACGGCGGCCGACTTCCTTCGGGCCGGCGCGTGTGCCCTGGGCATCGGCGGGGCGCTGGTCGAACCGAAAGCTCTGGCCGAAAGGGATTTCGCCCGCATCGAATCGCTTGCCCGGCAGTACGTCCAGATCGTCCGCAGCGTGCGTCCAACCGGTTCGTAGCCGCCCCTTCCCTTTCGCCAGTGCGCCGGTTGTTCCGACTTTGGCGGCATCGACCGCCGCCGAAACCGGGTTATCGGACCCGGCACCGCGGTCCGACGAGGGGGACGGCGGCGCAAGGGTGGCCGGCATCCCTGCCAACGGCTCGGCCGCAAACATCGCCATCGCGCACGCCCCACAGCCGGTGAAGTCGCTCGGCCGCGAGGGCCGATACTGACACCGGAGAGATGCGCATGCGTTGGATTCCGGTGCTGACGGCAGCCGCGGCCTTGGCCGGCTGGAGCGCCCCGCTTCGCGCTCAGTCCACCGGTAACGGTGCGTCCCCGCCCCTTGCGACCCGCCACGCCGAATTCTCCATCCCCTTTCGCCTTGACCCTCGAGCCGTGCGCAACGGCGGAATTGTCGAGGTCCAGCTCTACGTCTCCGACGATGCCGGCGCCACGTGGCGGCTGGTCGGCCGGGTCGAACCGGCAGCCACCGCCATTCCGTTCCGCGCGAGCAAGGAGGGGCTGTACTGGTTTGTGCTTCATACGGTTCGCCACGGCCAGCCGGTAGAAGCACCGCCCACCGACCGGCCCGGACTTCGCGTGCTGGTGGATACGACGCCCCCAGTCCTGCAACTCGAAGCAGGCCAGAACTCGAACGGTGAGGTGTGGGCACGCTGGACGATCGAGGAAGCCAACCTCGATTCGGACACCTTCGTGCTCCAGTACCGCACATCGCCCGATCAGCCCTGGCAATCGGTCCCTTTGAACCGCCAGGCGCTGGCCCAACCCGGCCAGGGGCACGCTGGCCAAGCGACTTGGTGGCCCATGACCAGTTTCCAGCGGCTCGAAATTCGGGCCGAGGTGTCGGACACGGCAGGCAATCGGGCGGTGGCGCACGCCCAAGTGGGTCGAGCAGCCGAAAGCTCTTCCGACGGCGTGGCCGGACGAGGCACACGCCCTGCCGGATGGCGGCCGGCCGGTCCTACTGCCGATGTCCCGGCTGCGGATCCGGCGGCGGGCCAGACCAGGCCAGACACCAGCCCTTCGGGCCCGGCCGGCCGCCGCGGCGCCCCGGCCGAAGGGGCTTGGCCGAGCAGCTCGGCCCAGGGGCCCGGCCCGCGAGCCACCACGGTGGCGATGACCCGAGCCGGCGCGAACGAAACCGATCGCCCCCAGCCCGAGTCACCGGTGGCTATTCAGTTTGGTGGAGGAAAGTCGGGGCCGAGCGCCACGTCGGCGTCGGCCAGGGAGGGGGCCAAAGCCGACTCCTGGGGTCCGCTCCCGCCCGGCGTCCGCCCCCGAATGATCAACTCGCGGCGCTTCGAATTGACCTATGAGGTGGAATCGGTGGGGCCTTCGGGCATCGGCCAGCTCGAGCTGTGGGGCACTCGCGACGGCGGACGGACCTGGAGCAGCTTTGGCGTAGACGAGGACCGCCTGAGCCCCCTGCTGGTCACCGTCAACGAGGAGGGCATTTTCGGCTTTCGGGTGGTGGTAACCAGCGGGGCCGGGCTGGGCGGCGATCCGCCCAAAAGCGGGGAACGGCCCGATATCTGGATCGGCGTGGACCTGACCAAACCGGTGTGCCGGATCGTGTCGGCCGAGCCGTCGCCAGCACACCCTGGCCAATTGTGCATCCGATGGGAGGCGGCCGATATGGCCCTGGCCGACCGGCCCGTGAGCCTCTTCTACAGCTCCAGTGCCGACGGCCCCTGGACGCCCATCGCGGTGGAGTTGGAAAACACCGGCCAGTACGCTTGGGCCGTCGATGGCCGCCCGCCAGATACCGTTTATCTCCGCCTGGAGGTTCGCGACGCGGCCGGCAATTTGGGAATCTACGAAACCCGCGAGCCTGTTTCGCTCGATCTGCTCCGCCCCGCCGTGCGGATTCGGGACGTGCGGCCGTTCCATTGACGACCGGCCGGGGGCGGCACGCGCTGCACGGCCTGGTTCGCGGGCCCGCTTCCAGACGCCTGTGAAAAACAGCCCGGTTTCACAGGTTGCAGGAGACCGCTTCATCCGATACGTTCCCGAAGCGTGCCCCCGTTGCTATACTGCGGCCAATGGGCAATACCGTACGAGCCAGCGAGTTTCTCGGGGCCGGCCGGCAGCGCGGGTCGGACCCTGCCACCGCGCAGCCGCTGCCTCCGGTGTGCGTGGTTTTCGGCGACGAGGCATTTTTCAAGCGCCAGGCCCTGGGCCGCTTGCGCCGACTCGTTGCGGCCGACCAGGATGCCGACTTCGGCGTTACGGTCTTCGAAGGGGCCGAGGCCCTGTGGCCGGACGTGCTGGAGGAACTCTCGACGCAGCCGATGTTCGGCGGCAAGCGGCTGGTGATCGTCCGACAGGCTGATCCATTTGTCACCCAGAATCGTGCTGCCCTGGAAGAATACGTCGGCCGGCCCCGTTCGGCCGCGGTGCTGGTGCTGGAGGTTCAAACCTGGCCCGCCACGACCCACCTCTACAAGCTGGTCGAGGCCCGCGGGCTGCCGATCGATTGTCGGGCCTTGCGGCCGGCCGAGGTGCCCGGGTGGCTTGTCGCCTGGGCGTGGCAGGAGCACGGCATCGATTTGACCTCGGCGGCGGCAAGCGCCCTGGTGGAAATGATCGGGCCCGAGCTGGGCCTGTTGGACCAGGAGCTGTCCAAACTGGCCGTTTCCGCAGGCCGTGGCGCCAGCATCGATGTTGATCTTGTGCGCCAGATGACGGCGTGGCGGGCGCGGACTGTCTGGGACATGCTGGATGCCGCCTTGGAGGGCGATTTGGCGACCGCCCTGGATGAACTCGATCGCCTCCTTCTGGCGGGAGAAACGCCGGTGGGGATCTTGGGGCAGATGGGGGCCTCGCTGCGGCGATTCGCGGCCGCCACCTCCGCCGTGTTGCGTGCGGAACAGGCCGGCCGAAAAATCCCCCTCCGCGCCGCCCTCCGGACCGCCGGCGTCAACCCCTACTTCCTCAATAAGGCCGAACGCCAACTGCGGCGCCTCGGCCGCCAGCGAGGCCAGGCCCTGTTGAGCTGGTTGCTGGAGACGGACCTGGCCCTTAAAGGGGCCAGCCAGCTCCAGCCCCGCATCGTGCTCGAAACCCTCCTCGTGCGGATCGCAACCCCCGCAGAAGCCTCGACTCGTGGGCGCTGACCCGGCAGCCAGAACCCCGGCTGCTTCGAGGTTCGGCGGGCCCGGACACCGGGGCGCTGACCCGGCAGCCAGAACCCCGGCTGCTTCGAGGTTCGGCAGGCCGCCGAAAAGGCCCGGACACCGGGGCGCTGACCCGGTAAGCATAGCCGCCCCCTTCCGCTGGACGTCAATGCCCGGCCCGGCGTTTCCCGAAAGTTCACTCCCAACATGCGTGCCGAGAGTCCGCCCGAAGGCTTCCGGCCAAGGTCGCCAGGATCGACTTTCCCCCTGAAAGCGGGTTCTCTGGCGGGCCTGGCTGGCGGGTGCCAGCATGGTGCTTGCAGGTTTCCCACCCAGAGCGTGCAAACGGTGGCAAAGCCTCTTATAATGAGGATTGGCAAGGGGCTTGGGCTTGGCCACTTGCCAGCTTCGCCGTGCCAGGAGAGGCGACCATGCCTGTGCCGATGGAATTGTGGCGGATTGTGATCAGCGACATCAACGACCATCAGGTCATTTACCTGAAGGAGGTCGAAGGCGATCGCTCGTTTCCAATCATGATCGGCCTGTACGAAGCCCTGATGATCGACCGCCGGGTGAAGCGTTTGGGTTCGCCCCGCCCCCTGACCCACGATTTGCTGGTCAGCGCGGTGGAGCACCTTGGGGGCGAACTCCAAGACGTTCTGATTACCGAGCTGAAAGAGGGGACGTATTACGCGCACCTGCGGATCCGGCACGATGGAGAGCTGATTGCGGTCGATGCGCGCCCCTCGGACGCTATCTGCGTGGCCGTCACTTGCCAGCCCCCCCTGCCCATTTACGTCAACGAGGACGTGCTCAGCGAGGTCACGCGGCGCCAAGAATAGACCCATCAGCGCGGGGCAAAGGGGGGCGACCTCTCTGGCCCGGGAAAAACTCGCGCGGGGCAAAACGTCGGACTTGGACGGTTTCCCGGGCGATGCACACAGCGCCACAGGTCTTGGGCTGCCGGTCCGTGGCCCAGCGGCAGAGGGGACAACCGTCCGATCGGAGGCCCCCGATCCACACCGCGCGCGTGCTGCCGGTAGCAGGCGGTGCCACCCACCGCTTTTGGCCTTCCCCCCCGAGGACGCCACGTTTTTTCAAGCAACTTCTGTCGCCTGGGTCCGACAATAGGGGTAAATGCAGCCGGTCCGACCGAGGACACACAGCCATGGGCGTCCGGCCTGGCGGTCCTCGGGGCAACGCAGCCGGCCGGATACGCGAACTATCGCGGCCACGTGTCCCTATTATTCTGGAGGTGTTCCCATGGCGTTCGATGCATTCTTGAAAATCGACGGGATTCCCGGCGAGAGCACCGACGACAAGCACAAGGACTGGATCGAGATCCTCTCCTACAGCCACGGCCTGGTGCAACCTTCGGCCGGCGCCCGCAGCACCGCGGGGGCGGCCTCGGCCGAACGCTGCGACCACCAGGACTTCTCGATCGTCAAGGTCCTGGACAAGGCCAGCCCCAAACTGGCCCTGTTTTGCTGCAACGGCTCGCACATCAAATCGGTGAAGCTTGAGCTGTGTCGGGCCACCGGCGACAAGCAGAAGTACATGGAGTACGTGCTGTCGGACGTGATTGTTTCCAGCGTGCGGCCAGGGGGCAGTGCCCAGGGGGGCGAGAACTTGCCGCTGGAGGAGGTGAGCTTCAACTACGGCAAGATCGAGTGGACGTACACCGAGACGGACCACAAGACCGGCAAGCCCAAGGGCGATGTCAAGGCCCACTGGGACCTGGTCGCCAACAAGGGCAATTAGCCCCGCGCACTGCGCCGCGTGGGCTGGAAAATGCATCGCCGGTCCACGCAAATCGCCGCCCTTGCGGCACGGTCCTCCAGCGGCCATGCCGCAGGGCCAGGCTTGCTGCGTGGCCGATTCGACGGGAGGCCTACCGGGGGGAACCGTGGGCCTGTCGGGCAACCGCCCGCCAGGCGAACTGAATCATCTCGGTTCTGTGGGCCGGAGATCGGCATCATGGGTGCCGAACACAATTACTTTACCTACAAATTCTTGACCGACCACGTCGGATTGGTGGGACCGCATGACGACGCCAAGCAGGCCAAAAAGAAGGCCGAGATCCGCTATCAAAGTCGATCGGTCCCCGTCAACACCCTCCTGTGCCTCTGGCCAAAGGACCTCATCCGGCTGACCGGCGAGGTCCAGCGTCGCCAGGAAGAGTACGCCGCCAACCCAAACGGCCTATTCATCAGCGAAGCGGCCTACTCGTACTTCGAGCGGGAGCAGAAGCGGGCCAGGTTCTACTCCCCGCGGCACTTCCGATACGGGGTGCGGCAGGAACACCCGAAGGGTCCTTACAAAATCCATCATCTCGATGGCATGGTGTAGGCCTTCGGGTTGGGCGCGCCGTTTCGTTTATAGTCCCGGCGTGAGCCGGCAGCGGGTGTACGGTGGGACGCGCTCTGCCCGGCGGGACACGGTCCCAAGAGCGAGGGCCGGCCCACCCAGGCCGCTCCTCGTCCGCAAACGCCATGCGGCGAGGAAAGGCACTATCGGTAAGCCGGTGGGCCGCGGTGAGCCAGCGCATCGCTGGTCCGACCCGATCGGCGGCATACGCCGATTCCCCCTGCCACCGCCACTTGGAAAAAACACACTGGGTGGGCTGACACCGCGAGGGTCGGAGCCTACGAGCTGCTTGGGCCTCTGCCGATAGCACCCCGCGCGTGCCACCGATCGCCGGAAACCTGCGGCGCGGAAGCGCTGGGCTTGGGGAGCCTGCCTCGCCGGCCAGCCGAGCGGCCACCCCCATAACGTGTTAGGCAGGACCCCCACCTGCTACGCATACCCTGCGGGCAACCCGAAGCGGCTGTAGGTTGGGAAGCGGCAAGTCGTTTTGGGGCGCCCAGTCCTGGCTGCCGCCCCGGCAAACCCGCCCCAAGCCGGCCAAAACCACGCAACTTTTCCCCGCCCGGCTCGACCATGGTGGTGGAAGCCTTGAACGGCCAGGAAAACCAACCCATTCCGTTTGCCTTTCCGTCAAGGAGTCACAACGATGGCGTTCGATGCGTTTCTGAAGATTGATGGCATTCCCGGCGAGAGCACCGACGACAAGCACAAGGACTGGATCGAGATCCTCTCCTACAGCCACGGCCTGGTGCAACCTTCGGCCGGCGC
>FWPU01007271.1_pt1 | contig 20651 bp, 21 predicted proteins | sample 2228361 | NCBI WGS metagenome assembly FWPU01 (sample SAMEA103939777, study PRJEB20133) | metagenome
TGGATATTTTATTGATGGTATGCATGGCCCTGAGGTTAAAGCCTGTGGGGCGCGAGGGGTCTTTTTTGCGAAAGAAATACGTTAGCACTTCGTTAAGGCGAAAGAATTCGCGCAGGGCGTTGGACGATTTACCGGACTTTGTCGGGGGATTATTCATACAGTATGGGTTCGGTGGCTTCGGGTTCAACCCAGTTGCCATCTTCTTTAATCAGGTTAATCAATTCATCAACAGCTTTGTCGGCAGGAACGTTCCGTTTTACTACTTCCTTGCCACGGTAAAGGGTGATGCGCGAAGGTCCGCTGCCCACATAGCCGTAGTCGGCATCAGCCATTTCGCCCGGGCCGTTTACTATACATCCCATAATACCGATTTTTATGCCTTTTAAGTGGTCGGTACGGCTGCGAATCATGGCTGTAGTGCTTTGCAGATCGAAAAGGGTTCGGCCGCAGGATGGGCACGAAATATATTCGGTTTTCGACATGCGTGTGCGTGTAGCCTGCAGAATACCAAATGCTGTTTTGTTGGCCACATCGGCTTTGCGTAAAATTTCTTCTTTGGTGCCAACAGCTTCTATTGCAAGCATAATTCCATCGCCCAGTCCGTCAATTAGCAAACCACCGGCATCGGTAGCCGCATACAGCCTGAAGGTATCTTCGTCTGTCAGGTTGTAGCTGCGCTGAATAATTACCGGAACCGGAACTTCATTTTCCAGAAGCAGGAAAAACAACCTGCGCAGTTCGGCCATGGCATGAAGGTTGTTGGTATGGATAACGGCCACAGCGGTTTTATCGTTGCGCAGCTTTTGAAGCAGGGCCTGAGTTGCTTCGGTTAAATCAAACCTTACAAAGTTTAGCTTAGGATGTTGCTGTGGTTCGGCCAGGTATTCTGCTGCGGTAAACAGGGGGAGTTTATTTTGCCGGTCTGCGGCCTTCAGCCACAGTTGGTAATCGAGTATTTCTTTCAGGCCGTTGGGCAGCATAAACGGCACGGGGGTTTGTCCGGTGTATACATAATCGGCACCCTGGTCGTTCATCTTCCACTTATCCGGTTCGGGCAGGTAGAAGTGCCCGATACAGCGCAGGTCTTTGTAGTCCTTAATCTCCGCAAGGCTCAGGTCGGCAATAACCCGTGGTACCTGATGCCCACCCAGATTTACCACTTCGCGAGTGGCTCTTCGTGAGTAGCGGTAGGGATCTATGGGTATTTCCTTAACCGGAAGTATGGGGCTATGATTAGCACGATTAACGTAGCGATCTACCAGCTGGCGTGCCACCGGGGCTTCGTACTCGGGTTCTTCAGTAAGCGAAACGCGAACCGTATCGCCCAGGCCGTCTTCCAGCAAGGTACCTATTCCAGCTGCCGATTTAATACGGCCGTCTTCTCCGTCTCCTGCTTCGGTTACGCCAAGGTGTAATGGGTAGGGCTTCAGTCCCTCTTCATCCAGCTTTTTTACCAGCAGGCGGTAGGCTTCAACCATCACCAGCGGATTGCTGGCTTTCATCGATAACACTATGTTGTGGTAATTAAGGTCCTCGCAGATGCGAAGAAATTCCAATGCCGACTCAACCATGCCTAAGGGGGTATCGCCATACCGGCTCATAATCCTGTCGGAAAGTGAGCCGTGGTTGGTGCCTATACGCATGGCTGTGCCATATTCTTTGCAAATTTTAACCAACGGGGTAAACTTTTGCCTGATGCGATCCAGCTCAGCCTGGTAGGCATTTTCGGTATATTCTATTACTTCAAAGCGCTTTTTGTCGGCATAGTTGCCGGGGTTAATGCGTACCTTTTCTACGATGCGGGCAGCCAGTTCGGCTGCGTTGGGTGTAAAGTGAATGTCGGCAATAAGCGGAACCTGGTAGCCTCGCCTGCGCAGCTCTTTCTTTATCTCGGCCAGGTTTTGCGCTTCTTTTATGCTGGGGGCGGTAATGCGCACATATTCACACCCTGCATGTACCATTCGGATTACCTGCTCCACCGTACCAGCCGTGTCCATGGTATCAACGGTGGTCATGGACTGAATACGTATAGGATGGTGCGCACCCATGGGTACATCGCCAATGCGCACTTCTATCGTTTTTCTGCGGTTATACTGCACCAGGCTTTCGCAGTATTGTTTAAGTCGGGAAACAGAATGGTTTTCCATTAGGCAAGCAGTTCACACAAAATTAACCTTAAAGCCCCCCTTTTGTTTCGCTGTTTCTTTATTTTTTTGGCATAGGGGCATAAGCCGCTTCAGGCAATATCAAATATCGCCCTGCAGGGGGCGAATGAGTATTTCCTCCACCACGCTGCGTTCTGACACGGCCCAGCAGGCATACACGATATCGGCCACGTCTTCGGTCCTCATAAAGCGCTCTTCGGGCAGGTGGGTGCCCTTCCAGCTGGCAGTAAGGGTGGCCCCGGGCATTACGGCTGTTACCCTTATGTTCCAGGGTTTGAGCTCTTCGCGCAGACATTTGGAAAAGCCCAGCAACGCAAATTTGGTAACGGCATACGACCCTCCGTTGGCATAGGCCTTTATGCTGGCTACCGAACACATGTTGAAAATATGGCCATGGCCCTGTTGTTTAAGGGTGGGCAGCAGGCTGCGGGTAAGGCGGTAGGCGCTGAACAGGTTGGCGTCCATCATCCGCTCAAGCGTACCTTCAGGCTCATCGGCAAGTGAGCCGGGTACAAAATATCCCGCATTGTTTACCAGCACGGTAATGCTTCGGTTTAGCGAGGTAATAAAGGCGGCAAATTCCGATACCTGTTCCGGTTGGGCGAGGTCGGCCGTATAAGTATAAAGTTTTGCTTCCTTGAATTTCGGGGTGGTTTCTGTTTCCAGCCTTTTCAGGTCATCCGGTTTGCGCGCACATGCCACGGCATCGAAGCCTGCAGCCATAAACCTTTCAATGATGCTTCTCCCTATGCCTTTGCTTCCTCCGGTAACGACAATCAGCTTATTCATGGCAGATTATTATTTTTGCTATCTTGAGCAAGATAGTTATTTGAATGAAAGAAATAGGGCGGTATTTTATTTTTTTAGGCAACCTGCTTACAAACCGCGAATCGTTTAAAACGCATTATAAACTGGTTGTTGACGAGTGCATTCTTATTGGTATTGACTCCATATTTTTATTTATACTCGTTTCATCATTCATGGGGGCAGTTTCTACGGTACAAACTGCATTTAACCTGGTGGCTCCCTATATTCCCAAATATGTTATATCGCAGGTAGTGAGGGAAATGACTGTGCTGGAGCTTGCCCCAACGGTAATGGCCATCATTTTTGCGGGAAAGGTGGGTTCCAGTATGGCCGGAAACCTGGGCACCATGCGCATTACCGAACAGATAGACGCCCTGGAAGTTATGGGTATAAACTCCATAAACTATCTGGTGTTGCCCAAAATTATTGCTTCACTGCTCATGTACCCCATGCTGGTGGTATTATCCGGAGCCTGTGCTTTGCTGGGGGGATATATTGTGGGTAATGTAACGGGCATCCTTTCGCCCGATGAATATATTTACGGCATCCGGTATATGTTCAACCCGTTTACCGTCACTTTTGCCCTCATCAAATCCGTTGTTTTTGCTTTTCTGGTATCGTCCATATCATCCTTTAAAGGTTATTACACACAGGGGGGCGCGCTGGAAGTGGGCATTTCCAGCACCCGGGCGGTAACCACCAGCGTTATTGCCATTTTACTGGCCGACTATTTACTTGCACAACTGCTACTTTCACCGGCATGATTGAAATATTTAACATCAGCAAATCGTTTGGGCAAAAACAGGTTCTGTACGACATCAGCGGAAAATTTGAAAAGGGAAAGCCCAACCTCATTATCGGTGCCAGCGGTACAGGAAAAAGCGTGCTGCTGAAATGCATTGTAGAGCTGATAAAGCCGGATGAAGGAAAGGTTTTTTTCGATAACCGGAATTTTACGGATGCCTCCCGGCAGGAGAAAATCGAAATAAGGCGGGAAATAGGCATGTTGTTTCAGGGAGGTGCGCTGTTTGATTCAAAAACCGTAGAAGAGAATGTGCGCTTTCCGCTTGACATGCTGGCCAATATGCCGCGCGAAGAAAAACAGGACCGGGTAAACCTGGTACTGAACCGGGTTGGTCTGAAAGGGGCCAATAAAAAAATGCCATCCGAGCTGAGCGGAGGCATGCGCAAGCGTGTGGGTATTGCCCGCGCCATTGTTAACAATCCGAAATATTTGTTTTGCGATGAACCAAACTCGGGGTTAGATCCGCAAACTTCAATAGTAATTGATGAGCTGATACGCGACCTAACCACCGATTACGACACCACCACCATTGTGGTAACCCACGATATGAATTCAGTAATGGGCATTGGCGAGCGCATCATGTTTTTGCATCAGGGACGAAAACTATGGGAAGGCAGCAAAGACGATATTACCCATAGCGGGGTGAAGGAGCTTGACGATTTTGTTTTTGCCAACAAGGTGATGATGGCCATGAAAGAAAAAGGGCAGTTTTAAGCGGCCGGAAGAGTTACCGTAAAAGTAGTGCCCCTGCCTTTTGTGCTGGTAAACGAAATGGTTCCGCCCATGTGCTCGATGCCCTGCCGGGCAATGGCAAGTCCCAGCCCCGAACCGCTTTTGCGGGTAGTAAAATGCGGCAGGAAAATTTTGTCGCGCAAGGCTTCATCTATTCCCACTCCGTTATCTTCCAATTCTATCCGGTAATGCGTATTGTCGGGATACAACCTTATGATTACCCGAAGTGGCTCATGGGCTTTTGCCGCCTGGATGGCATTTAGTACCAGGTTGCTGAATATACGATGTAAAAGTTTTGCATCGCCTTTTATAATTGCCTCCTCAAGCCGGGTTTCAAGCTTAACCCCTCCGGCTTGCTGGTGCAACCGCACTACGCCTTCCAACAGGCTCACCAGATCTACCCGTTCCATAACCGGTTCGGGCATTTTGGCAAAGGTGCTGAACGAAGTTGCAATGCCATCGAGCACTTCTACTTGCTCCAGCAGGGCATCAACCTGCCGCCGCAGCCGTGCATCGGTATCCCCGGCCTGACGCTGCAACTGCTGCAAAATAAGCTTCATGGGAGTTAACGGATTTTTTATTTCATGAGCTACCTGCTGGGCTATTTCACGCCAGGTACGTTCACGATGGGTGCGTTCCAGTTCTGCCACACTCTGTTTTAACTTACTTAACATGTGGTTGTATTGCTGCACCAGCATACCAATTTCATCTTTGCTGCGCCATTCAAGCGGAAAATTTATTCCGGTAATAGATACCTTTCCCAGTTGCCTGGCAATTAACGTTAACGGCCGCACCACAAAACGCGAGGCAATGAGCGACACCACCGAAAGCAACACAAGCAGCAGCAGAAAAACGGTTAAAATGTTTGCCAGCACACCGATAAGCAATTCTAATTCCTGATGGCGCGACCGAAAGTACGGTATCTGCAAAAACGCTGCAAGCGAGCGCTGTTCACCAAGATATATTCCAGCATATGCCGAATAAAAAGAAAGCCCCCCGATATGCTCAGTGGTAACAAAGGCAGATTCACCGGCATGCACCCGCTTAATTACCGAAGGGGCAGCTACAGGTGCCTGCAGCTGATATTCAAAAATCAATGGCTGGGTGGCGGCTAAAAGCTTTCCGGTTGCACTGTAAAGGTTGGCATCCAGGCCCATTAGCCGCACTTTGCGCAAAAATTCATTGCTCAGCAAATCCACCGGCCCTTCGTTTCCGGAGTCATTTAACCAGGCCGACAGTTCTTTTGCCAGAATAAACGACCGGTTGCGAAAGTCAGTATTAAGCTGCCGCTGTACTGCTCTGGCAGTAACACCCAGCGTGACGGCACTTACCACCACAAGCGACAGGAAGAAAGAAAAATTAAGTGTAAGCTGGATGCGCGTAGACAGGTTAAGAGTATGGCGGGTACGGTATTCCTGAATACCTCTGTAAGCCAGCAGCCCAACCAGAAGCACAAGGCCTATTATGGTTATGAATGAAAACTCAGCTATTTTATAGACCAACGATTTTACAGGGCGTGAAATTACAGCAATGCGCTCATCGGCACTTTTTACGCCTACATGGTGATAACCCGATTCTGTAACACCTTCTGTAAACAATGCGGGATTGTTCAAAGCCCGGAGGCGGTGATAGGCAAAGCTGCCCTGACTTACTAACACCTGGTTGTGGTAAAAAATAGCGTAATCCGACCGCTGATCGGGGAAACGCGGGCGATAGCGGTCATCCACCAGCAGCTCGGGATACACTGTTTCGGGAATAAAGCGCGGCAGTGAAAGCCTGAGTACCACATAAGCTGAGTGACTGCCCAATCCACGGCTCACCGGAATTACAACCAGGTAATAGGCGGCCGCATCGGCAGTAACGCGTTGGTAATAAATACCTTCATATTCAGTTTGCTGGGCTGTGCTTTCCTGCTGCGTTAACCACTCTCCTAAATTACTGCTCACCTGTTCATCAAGTGCTTCACCAGTGGCAGAAAACAACAGGATCTCGGTTTTATATCGGGCATTGTATCCAGCCAGATACACCTGCCGTATTTTTTGTTTAACTGCATCGCGGTTCAGAAAGGGGCCGCTCAGACGGCTTATTATGAAGGCGTCCTGCATAATCCTGCTGCGTGCTTCATGCAGCAGGTATTCGGCCAGGTTGTCGCGTTCAGATAAAAAGTACAGCGCCATTCGTTTGCGCTCGCGCACATCCCGATACTCCGAAAAGTGCGTTATGGCCGAGAAGGTTACCCACGAAAAACCCGCCAGCACAAGTAACAGGTAGCCCACTGTATGATAACTGGTTTTTAACAGTGACCTGACCAGCAAAGCACCAGCTGCCAGGGCCAGATAAACCGAACCGGCTAATGCAGCCCAGGCAAACGTTTGCCCTGTAATAATATTAACGGCACCGAATATCACCAGACCTGCCAGACCATATTGCAACCGTAAATTTTTGGGCATGGTGCACAACAGCCTTGCCCACGGATGTACAAATAAAAAAGAGCAAATCCACGAAAGCACAAGCACACAAAAGGCTGTTATTCGCAGATAATCGAATGCAAGCGATTCGGTAATACCCAGTGCAATTGAGGAGTTGTTGTATAAAGTTTGAACCACCACAAACGGAAACAGCCATCCGAAGTAAATGGCGGTGGCCGAAAAAAGTCCGGCTATAAAATTTTTATTCCTGTGTAAAATCCACAGCGGCTTAAACCGGCCAAACCAGCTAAACCACAGGGTACACACCACACATAAGGCAACCATATTTAAGGACAAATCGCCCAGGCTGGGATTAAACCATGAAGAGGCAAAGTATTTCGGATCGAACAGGGCCGTATCAACAAACCTTGCCGGAAAGCGCACAACAATCATTATCCAGCGCAATAAAATCAGTCCGGTTACCCAGCATGCAAAGGCATAAATGGGTGAAAGCTTTGTTTGCCTAATCCAATTTGCCCATAACAACAGTATCATTATAATTACAGATGCTCCCGCCAGCACGGCTGCCGCCGCCCGCAAATCGGTGTAGTCCGGAACAATGCGGACAAAAAAGACGACACGACCCCGCAGTTTCACCGGCTGATAACCCGCAGCGCCATCAGAAACCACCACACGGTAATTGCGAAATATTTTGGGGTTAAACTTTGGCCTTAGGTAGTTGTTCTGAATACGAAATCGCCACTCGAGCGCCACCATAACCAGGGCCTGGATGTTCTGCTCAGCAGAAATTTTCTTTTGCAAAAAGTACCCGGAAGGAAGTCGTACATAAGTCCATGATGTATCTGCTTGTAACCCTGGCCATACTTTGTTATCCGACCACCAGACAATTCTCTCGTCCTCAATGAGGAAACAGAAAACATCTTCGGGCAGGGCGGACTGATCCCAGTTGGGCTGTACCTTCATGTTTTGAAGCAAATCCTCCACACGTGACTCCGCTTCGGTTACCACCTCCTCAAGGTTATCTTCAATTTCTCTTACCCTGTCCGGAAGGGGTGAATCAAATAAGAAAAACACTCCGGCAAACAACACAGCCAGCAGGGCCATTGAAAGAACGGCTCCGGTAAAGCTTTTACGGAAGAACTGAAATATTGTATTCACAACGCAATAACCCCTGTAAAATACAAGATAAATATGAAATAAACCGGCGTGTTGATCAGGCCGCAATATTCTTATCTTTACCTTCAGTAATGAGGAATAACATAACAATAATATCTTATGCCTCTTTATTTTTAAGCTTGCTTATTATCTTTACTTTCTGTATGACCGATAACCTGCCACAATATGAATATGCTGATGGCAGCGCCAACCTGTATATTCTTACGGCTTATTCTTTGAAATATTTACCGGTAACGCCTCAGACAAGTTCATCTGGCAAATACCATGGCGGCAAGGCCTTTACGGTGCCACTCTCATCAGATGAATATAAAAGACTGCAACTGCTGTTTGAAAAAGCCCTGGGCGATACGGCCTGCCACATTCCGTTAAGAACCATGATGAGTGGTTTGGTAAAAAAGAGCCATGCTGCGCAAACCAAAAGTGTTATAATAGCTCCTTCAGCACCCATACGTGTGGAAATTGATGCTGCCCTTAAGCAATTTCATTCCAAATAGCGCTATTTTTTTCTGTTTATCAAATACGTCAAGATGCTAAATACCTTCTCTCCGCCCCTTATATCGACCGAAGTCCCGGCAGAAACCAAACTGCAACCGGGCAGCCGTGTGGTGGTAGTTGGCGCAGGTGCTTTTGGCGGATGGGCTGCCCTGTGGCTGCTGCGAAAGGGATGCAAAGTTACCCTTGTTGATGCATGGGGGCCGGGTAATTCGCGCAGTAGCTCAGGAGATGAAACGCGGGTAATTCGCTCTACCTACGGTGCCAATCGACTCTATTTCGCACTAAACGAACGGGCCTATGCGCTGTGGCAGCAACACGAACAGCAGGTTGGGAAAAAGCTGTTATTCAATACTGGCGTACTGTGGCTTTGCCATGAAGCCAAAACACCATTGGTAGACGATTCGCTGCCTTTTGCACGCGAATACGGACGGGAGTTTGAGTACCTTGGCCCCCAGCAGTTGCAAAAACGCTATCCGATGCTGGGAATAAACGGGCTGGACCATGCCTGGCTGGATCCCAAAGGCGGTTACCTGCTGGCCCGCGAGGCCACCCGTTCGGTATGCGATTTGTTTGTGCGCGAAGGGGGGCAGTACATATGCGCCCAGGCTCTGCCCGACTTCCGAGAGGAACACTTTGAGTCGCTCAGGCTTTCAAACGGTCAAAATGTAACAGCCCATTTGTTTTTGTTTGCTTGCGGAGCCTGGCTGGGAAAGCTCTTTCAGGTCCACCCGGGCAATCTCATTACCTGCACACGCCAGGAGGTTTTCTATTTCGGGGTACCGGCCTGCCAAACGCTGGCCTGGGAAAATTTCCCGGTGTGGATAGATGCCGACGGGCGTGATTTTTATTATGGCATACCTGCCAATTCCGGGCGCGGTTTTAAGGTGGGTGTCGATATCCGCGGACCCGCCTTCGATCCGGACAGCGACAACCGTCTGTACGATGCCCAGGTACTGACCGGAGTAAGAAATTTTCTGGCCAGGCGATTTCCGGACCTTCAAAACGCACCTTTGCTGGAAAGCCGGGTATGTCCGTACGAAAACAGCCCCGATGGCAATTTTCTTTTCGACCGGCATCCCGGTTACCACAACGTATATCTGCTGGGAGGGGGCTCTGGGCACGGTTTTAAACACGGGCCGGCACTGGGCGAACTGGTAGCCCGGGCCCTTACCGGAGAAGGGGGTATTCCGGTATGCTTTTTAAGTGAAACCCGCAGAAAATAAAAGAAAACCGGCGTGGGAGTTGGTTTTTTTTAAAAAAATTATTGCTTTTGTATTGCCAATACCTAAACCTGTGTGCTATGGAGATGCTTCGTTTATTCTTTACCGACTGCCTGCTCTTCAAAAGCTCCTCTTTAACCAATAAAATTCTTGGGTTTTTTGGTTGGTTCAGTATTTTGTTGTTTGTCTATTCGGTGGTACAGCTGGTTCGGTTATGAGTTTTGTAAGGCGTACCCATTTTTACCATAAATTAGGCAACATCTCTACCAGAAGCATAAAACCCGAGTTTCAGGTTTTGTTTGAACAGCTGCGCGAGCTCATACTTCCTTACCGCAAAAAGCTTGTTCTTAAGCACAATGCTACCGTGCGGTACGAACTCTGGACCAACCACCGGTTTGAAGCGAATAACCTGCAATACAGGGGCAAGGTACTGGGCCGGCAAATCAAATCGCGCATAGGCATGCAGTTTGCGGCAGTGGTAATCTACAAAGACTGGGTTAGCTTTTATCTGCATCCGTTAAATTTGAATAAGCAGCTTCAGGAAGAGGTGAGCGAAAACCTGCGGTTGCTGTTTCCGCGCAACAGCAAGTCGACCTTTCACTTCACCACCCTTACCGAAGAACTTAAAGCCGATCTAACCCACCTGATAAGCCGGTGCTGGGATTTTTATGTGGAGCAGGGATGGGTTAACCCGCTGGATTAACGACATGTTCCGGTTGTACGGTAAAGGCCTTGTTGTGTTCATTTACCAGCACCACTGTGGGCTTAAAATTCATGATGTCTTTTTCTTCAACCTGCACGTAACTGGCAATAATAATCCGGTCACCCGGCTGCACCAGCCGCGCCGCGGCACCGTTTAGGCTTATTTCTCCTGGCCCGCCCGGAATAACATAGGTAGAAAACCTGGCCCCTGTGTGAATATTGTAAATATCCACCTTTTCAAATTCTACCAGATTAGCGGCCTGGCATAGTGCCGTATCAATGGCAATAGATCCTTCGTAATTCAGATCCGACCCGGTAACCACGGCCCGGTGAATTTTCGACTTCAGCAAAGTGCGGTATATCATAATGTGGTATGGTTAAGTTCATACGCTATACGCAGCCCGTCAAGCACCAGGGTGGGAACAACAGTTTCAAAAAGCCGGGCATTTTCAAAAAGCCTGGAGAAGCCGCCGGTGCCGATTACCACGGGCGGGTCGTCCGAAAAGGCCTCGCGGGTTATGCCCTTGATAAGCTCGCGCACCATACCCACCTGGCCATGGTATAACCCTGATTGTATGCTCTCTACAGTTGATTTACCGATAACCTGAGTTACTTCGGTAATCTCAACTGTTGGAAGCTGGGCGGTTTCGCGTTCAAGGGCTTCCATCGATATGCGCACGCCCGGCACAATGATGCCGCCCAGGTAATCGCGGCTTTTGCTTATGGCGCAAAAGGTAGTGGCTGTGCCAAAGTCAATCACAATAATATTCCGGTCTGGAAACCGGTGTACCGCACCTATGGCATTGGCAATGCGGTCGGCACCCACTTCAACCGGATTACGGTATTTGATCTTCAGGCCGGTTTTTACTCCCGGCTTCAGAAAAAACGGCTCTTTAGCCAGGTACTTCTGGCAGGCCCCGCGTAATGAATGATTTACAGCCGGAACCACACTGCATACCGATATGCCCTGTATACTCCCGGGATCAACACCGTTTTCGCGCAACACGCTTTTAAAGAACAGGCCGGCTTCATCGGCCGAAAAATGCTGGCGCGACATTTTGCGAAACTGGGTTACCAGTTCACCCTTTTGGTAAACTCCTCCGTGTATGGTGGTATTGCCTACATCCAAGCAAAGAATCATAATAGATGTTGTTATGCCATAACCATATTATCAATAAGCCGGACTCCGCCAAGGCGCACGGCCCCGAAACGCCTTCCCCATACATCGCACACATAGTCAACCATAAAACCCTCCTGTTGCAGTTGCGCTGCGGCATCATCGGCCGTTGGGGCTGTGGCCAGTATTTGCGGAAACCGGGCGGCTTTAAGTCTTTCTTCCGGGCCCAGTAAAACATTTCTTGACGACAGCGCCACGCCATCGGCATCGCGCACGGTAGCACAGGGAATAATTTGTGTTTCAAGAAAAAAGGCTTCGGCCATTTTTTTAATAAGCAGATATTGCTGATAATCTTTTTCACCAAAATAGCTTCGGTGCGGCCTGAAGATGCACAGCAGTTTCATTACCACGGTAAGCACCCCATCGAAATGCCCGGGCCTGCTTTGGCCCTCCATAATGGTGCTTATTTCGTTTTCTGAAATACGAATCGAGTAGTTATCAGGATAAAGCTCTTCTGCAGCCGGCATAAACACAAAGTCAACACCCTGTGCAGCAAGCAATTCCATATCGCGTTCATCATTGCGCGGATAACGCTGGTAATCGGTTTTATCGTTAAACTGAGTAGGATTAACAAAAATGCTTACCACTGTCACATCGTTTTCGGTTTGTGAGCGTTGAATAAGCGCCATGTGCCCCTTATGAAGGGCCCCCATGGTGGGGACAAAACCTATTGTCATGCCCGGCAATTGTTTGCGCACTTCGCGCCACTGGTTTGCGGTATGTAACAGGTGGGTCATGTGTAGCTCTCTTTATCTGATGGAAAGTTTCCGCTTTTTACATCGGCATCGAATTGCGCTATGGCATTTTTTAAAAGCTCAAAGCCGTTCAGGTACCTGCGAAGAAACCGCGGGGAAAAGTCCGGATTAAGGCCCAGCATATCATGCAGCACCAGCACCTGGCCATCGGTATGTGGGCCAGCACCTATACCAATTACCGGTACGGATACGCTTTGCGTTACCTGACGGGCCAGGTCAGCGGGTACCATTTCCAGCACCAGTCCGAAAACACCTGCTTCCTGCAGCAGCCGGGCGTCATTCATAATTTTTTGTGCTGCAGGGGGTGTTGTACCCTGAAGCTTGTGTCCGCCCAGCAGGTTTACCGACTGAGGTGTAAGGCCCAGGTGGCCCATAACCGGGACACCAGATTGGACGATGTGGCGCACCTGTGCAAGTACTTCCTCCCCTCCTTCTATTTTCACCGCATGTGCCCCGGCCTTCATCAGGCGGTCAACACTTTCCATCAGATACCGCAGGCCTTTGCGATGCGCCAGGAAGGGGAGGTCGGCAATCAGCAAAACATCGTTAAGTCCACGGGCAACGGCTGCCACATGGTACGCCATCATTTCGGTAGTGGCATGAACAGTTGAAGCAAATCCATGCATGACCATTGACAGGCTGTCGCCTACCAGCACGGCATCAACAGGGGTTTGGCTTATAATGCGGGCTGACCAGTAGTCGTAACAGGTTATAAGGCTTATGCGCCCGCCTTCTGATTTTTTTTGCCTGAACCCGGTAACGGTTTTCATGGGAAGGTGATTTGTTGAACCGTGTTAACAAAGCGCACCGTATGAATGAACAGGCAGATTCTGGCAACAGCCGAAGCGTTGATGAGGAGGCCGGTTACAGGTACCTGTCGCATACGATCAAGTCCGTTATTGTGGCGGGTTATTGTGTTTCCTCCGGTAGGTATCCTTTCGGATTACTTCCGGCCCGGAGGTCTCGAGCGGATTCGAACCGCTGTAGGAGCTTTTGCAGAGCTCTGCCTAGCCACTCGGCCACGAGACCAGCTCCTTTGCAGGATGAGGCAAAACTATAAAAAAATAGCCGGCACAAAAAACAAAGGTGGCCTGGCGCCACCTTTGCGTTTTACTGGCTGGATATTATTCAGCCTTGTTTTCTTCTGAAGCGTTATCGAGCTTCTGTTTCAATGCCGACAAGGCTTCCAGATCACCCAATGTGGATTTTTCCACTTCCTGATTAATCTTTTCTATGGTTTTGCTCTTGGAAGGCTGACGGCTTTTACGGCTTGCAGGCTTTTCTTCTTCGTCTGCCGAATAGGTAGCCTTATGCGAAAGGGTTATTCTGCGCTCGTCTTTCGAGAAATCCAGCACCTTAAATTCAAGGGTTTCACCTATTTCAGGTTTTGAGCCGTCTTGCTTCACAGCATTTTTACCCGAGCAAGTTCCTTCTATACCGTAAGGCAGCTCTACCACCAGTCCTTTATCGGCTTTGTTGATGATGGTGCCCTTGTGTACTGAGCCGGGTGTAAAAATGGTTTCGAACGTATCCCACGGATTCTCTTCAAGGTGTTTGTGGCTCAGCGCCAGCCGGCGGTTGGCAACGTCCAGTTCAAGCACCACTACCTCCAGGTTTTCGCCTACTTTGGTAAACTCTGAAGGGTGCTTCACCTTTCTTGTCCAGCTCAGGTCCGAAACATGCACCAGGCCGTCAATGCCCTCTTCCAGTTCGAGGAATAGTCCGAAGTTGGTTAGGTTACGCACCACACCGGTGTGGCGGGTTCCCGGCGCATATTTGGTAAGCACATCCTGGCGGGTCCAGGGGTCTTCGGTAAGTTGCTTGAGGCCGAGCGACATTTTGCGTTCATCGCGGTCAATGGCCAGTACCACGGCCTCTACCTCATCGCCTACTTTCAGGAAATCCTGGGGATTGCGCAGGTGCTGTGACCAGCTCATTTCGCTTACATGAATCAAGCCTTCCACACCAGGCATAAGTTCAACAAACGCACCATAATCGGCCACGTTCACTACTTTGCCCTTTACACGCGAGCCTGCCTGGATATCGGCTGGCAGTGAATCCCACGGGTGCGGGGTAAGCTGCTTCATGCCCAGGCTTATGCGTTTCTTTTCTTCGTCAAAGTCGAGTACCACCACTTTAACTACCTGGTCGAGTTTAAGTACCTCTTCCGGATGGTTAATGCGGCCCCACGAAATATCGGTAATGTGCAACAGGCCGTCCACGCCTCCCAGGTCGATAAACACCCCGAAGTTGGTCATGTTCTTGATGGTTCCTTCCAGTACCTGGCCTTTTTCGAGGTTGCGCAGAATGGCTGCCTTTTGCTCTTCAATATCTTTTTCGATGAGCACTTTGTGCGACACCACCACGTTGTTGTTGGCGTAGTTTATCTTCACCACTTTTACCTCCATGGCCTTTCCAACATAAATATCGAAGTCGCGGATAGGCTTTACATCAATCTGAGATCCGGGGAGGAAGGCTTCGATACCATACACATCAACTATGAGGCCGCCTTTGGTTCTGCGTTTAACAAACCCTTCAATCACGGCATCTTCGTCAAGCGCCTGCTGGATTTTCTGCCAGCCTTTAAACAGGCGGGCCTTTCTGCGGCTTAGTATTAACTGTCCAAGTTTGTCTTCTCGTTCTTCTACGAACACTTCTACCTGGTCGCCAATTTTAATGTCGGGCGAGTCTTTAAATTCAGCAAGGGGTACCAGGCCATCTGATTTAAAGCCGATGTTGAGGATGACATCGCGATCGTTTATGCCTACAATGGTACCGGTAACTACCTCACCTGATTTGATGTCGGCAATGGAGCCGGTGTAGAGCTTTTCCAGTTCTGCGCGCTGTTCGGGGGTATAGTTTTTGCCCAGTCCTTTGGGGTTTACCGAATCCCAGTCGAACGCTTCGGGCGTTTGGCGGGGTTTAAGTCCTTTTTTCAGCTCGGTTACCGGAATGGCTTCCGTATCTACTTCTTCAGCAACTTTTTTAAGTGCGCGGGCTTCTTCAAGCGGGTCAATGTCGTCCTGCCCTTCAGCAGATTTGGTTTTTTTTCGGGTAGATCTGAGCTCTTCAACCAGCTCCTGCTCAGGAGAATCCTTTTTCTTTTCCTTATCTTTTGACATAAAAAACGCCCTTCTATACATGCATGGGCCGGGCCAGCACATGCAATTTTGGGTTATACATAGCATTTCCGCAATAAGAAATGCCCTGCCCCGACCGGGACAGGGCTGCAAAGGTAGTAAATTCGACCGAAAAGCTGCCCTGCAGGCTAATAAACTATTGGATATAAAATTACATCTACCCGCCTGTTCATGGCCATGCCCTTTCGGGTGCTATTGCTGTACACGGGGTTTTCAAGCCCCCAGTCTTTAGCGGTTATTTTATGTTCCGGAATATTTTGACGGAGCAGGATTTCTTTAACAGCCTGGCTGCGCATACGCGAAAGCCACTGGTTGTACGCTTTTCCGCCTATGGGGTCAGTATGGCTTATGAGGTGAACCTCATAATTGTTTAACAGGTTGGGTATACTGTCGAGCCAGGCAATAAGGGCAGCGGCCTGCTGCTCATCAACCAGGTAGCTTCCGCCACCAAAGTAAATGCTTTTGCGCAGTTCTTCCGGTTGCTGGGCGCTGATGGGCCCCGGCCAGAGAAGCAGCAGCAAAAACACAACGGGCTTCATGGTATAATCAGGCTCCGCCATAGGCCGGAGGCTGCGGTTTGTTTTGCAGTATTTGTTCAATTTCTTCCATCACCTCAGTCGAAAGCAGCGTCTGGGCTTCGAGTGCCCTGAGGTTTTCCCTGAGCTGTTCTTCTCTGGATGCTCCCAGTATAACCGTACTTACGTTGGGATTTTTTAAACACCAGGCAATGGCCAGCACGGCCTGCGATATTCCTAAACGGTTAGCCAGTGCGGCAAGTTTCCGGGCAATAACAAGGTTTTTTTCTGCCAGCACACTGTCTTTTAGCCACTCCATGCCGGGCAGGTTAAGCCGGGTTTCGGCAGGTGGGGTTTGATTGTATTTACCTGATAGCACGCCGCTGGCCAGTGGCGACCAGATGGTGGTTCCCATGCCGAAGGTTTTATACAATTTAGCATACTCTACTTCAAACCGTTGGCGCTCCAGCATATTGTACTGGGGCTGCTCCATGGCAGGGCCAATAAGCGAATAGCGGGCAGCAGCCGCATGGGCTTCAACAATTTCCTGGGCGCTCCATTCGCTGGTGCCCCAATACAGAATTTTACCCTGTACAATAAGGTTGTGCATGGTCCACACCGTTTCTTCTATGGGCACTTCTTTGTCGGGACGGTGACAAAAGTACAGGTCGAGGTAATCGAGCCCAAGGCGTTTCAAGGCCTGCTCGCAGGCTTCCACAACATGTTTGCGGTGCAGACCCCGCTGGGTGGGCTTTGCATCTTTGCCCAGGTATCCGAAATAAACCTTGCTTGAAACCAGGTAACTGTCGCGCGGCCAGCCCTTTTTTTTCAGTATTTCGCCCATCACCTGCTCAGAACGTCCTCTGGCATAGATTTCGGCATTATCAAAAAAATTTATTCCCTGATCGTAGGCGCAGGTCATCAGCCTGCCGGCCGTGTCGTTATCAATCTGTTTGCCAAATGTTAACCAGGTTCCCAGTGAAAGGGCGCTGACGGGCAATCCTGTTTTTCCAAGTTTTCTGTATTCCATGCTGCTAATAGGTTATCCAAACCACATTACCAGATTTACCGCGAGCGGTAACCGAAACCACAATAATATTTCCATAATCGTTGTCATCAAACACCTGGTAGCGGTCCTCGCCAATAAGGTAATTTACCAGTGCCGGAATGGTATTGGAATGTCCGCAAATAAAAACCGTTTTTCCTGCATGTTGGTTAAAAATTTTATCTATTTCCTGAAGGTTGCCGACGGCATAATCCGTAACAGTTAAACCATGCAGGGCAGCAAGGGGCTCAACGGTTTGCCGGGTGCGCTTGTAGGGGGTGCTGAGCACAGCAGACAGATTGGTGTTTTTAAACATAATTGCCAGACGTTTTGCGCGCTCCCGGCCTTCGGGCGAAAGGTCGGGATCGGGTGTGCTGAGGGTCATGTCTTTTTCAGCATGCCTTACCAGGATGAAGGTGGTTACCGGCTGCTGAGCGGCAACCCCCTGCACCATAAACAAAACGACCATAACGAAAACAAATGGCGGTATTTTTAGCATTTTCTGTCTTTTTCCGGAATATTAATGTAACACTTATCACAGGTTTACCGAAATTTACGGAAAGTGATTTTATTAGCCATCACTTAAAAAAATAGCCGCTTTATGCACTTTAAATACCTGTTATTAACCCTTATTACGCTGCAAAGCTTTGCTCAACAAACCGACAGCCTTGAGGCCTTGCTCGATACGGCCCGTAATGCCGCAAGGGTAAAAACACTCAATGAGCTGTTTCGTGCTTATTTGCCTTCCGACCCGGTAAAAGCCATAGGCTACACCCGTGAAGCGCTTAACCTGGCCACCGAAATAGGCGACAAACGGGGTATGGCGGCAGCCTATAACAACCTGGGTGTGGCTTACCGTAACCAGGGGGCGCTTGACAAAGCCCTCCAGTATTATATCAAAGCTTTGCGACTGTTTGAAGAACTAAACTATAAAGAAGGTATTGCCGGCACCAAAAGCAACATTGCATCGCTGTATTCCCTGAAGAAAGATTTCGGCCAGGCGATGAAATATTTTAATGAAGCCCATGCCTCATTTATAGAGCTGAATGACAAAGCTAAAATTGTTGCCAGCCTTAACAACCTGGGCAACCTGAACAGCGATATGCAACTGTTTGAAAAAGCTATGAAGTATTATACCGAAGCCTGGCAACTGAGCGTTCAGAGCGGTAAGCCCTTTGCCGACCCGCTTACCAATATGGGCAACGTTTACTTCCGCCAGGGCAACTATCAGCGGGCCATCGAAAACTATTTAAAAGCACTGGAACTGGAGCTCCAAAGCAATAACCGGCTGGGTATGCTTACTATTATTTCAAACATAGGCATTGCCTACACGCGTGCCGGCCAACCCAGGGCGGCTCAGCCCTATCTGGATCAAGCCCTTAAGCTGGCACAGGAGCTACAGGCCTACACGGGTCTGCCCGAATTGCTAAAAAGCAAAGCGTTAAACCTGTACAAATCGGGTAACTTAAAAGAAGCATTTGAGGTTATGATGAAATACGATTCGGCACGCGAGCGCATTTACGGTGAGGAAAGCAGCCGTTCCATTGCCCGTATGGAGCTGGCCCTGGCCCTGAACGAAAAGGAAAAAGAGTATGAACTGCTCAAACAACAGGCACAAATCAATGCGCTGCAGCTCCGTAACACCCGTCTCTTTATTGTTTTGCTTATTTTGGGAGTTCTGGTGGTAATTGCTTTTGTAAACTTTTATTTTATGAACAAGCGGAGGGAGCTGGTAAAATCATGACCCGCGAGGAAGCGCTTAATCTGTTACACAGCCTTACCAAAAGTGAGTCGTTGCTGCGGCACATGCGCAGCGTGGAGTTGGTTATGGAAGCCTACGCAGAAAAGCTTGGGCAAGACCGCGAAAAATGGGGCATTGCCGGGCTGCTGCACGATGCCGATTATGAAGCATGGCCCGATCAGCATCCGGAAATTATAGTAGCCGAACTGCAAAAGCGGGGCGAACACGAAATAGCCCACGCCATATCAGCCCACTACACGCAGTGGAACGTTCCCTGTACAAGCCTCATGGACAAAACCCTGCTGGCCTGTGACGAACTAACCGGATTTATTATAGCCTGCAGCCAGGTGCGCCCGGACGGTATTGCCAGCCTGGAGCCGAGGTCGGTAATAAAAAAACTCAAAGACAAAAGCTTTGCCGCAAAAGTAGAGCGCGATGAAGTGTACAAAGGCGCTGAAATGCTGGGCATTAACCTGGAAGACCACATCCGTTTTATTATAGACGTGCTGAAGAAAAACCGGGTTGAGTTAAAGATTTAAACCAGTACCACGAGGTTGTATAACAGCCAAATTGCCTATATTTGGAGCCTTAAACCCACAGCTATGTTTCAACAATACGTAGGTTCCGGCGCCAACTGGTTTATTTTAATCGTAGCCGTTATAATTGGCTTTGTCAACGCGCTGATCTATATAGATTTTCAAAAGACAAAAAAAGAGCGCAATCAGGCCGAAAATCAGTAAGGCGACTGGTACGTTTTTAACCAGTCATCCCATTTAATACCTTTTTTGTAGTGGTTTTCCCCAATGTACTTAACAATGGGATGAAAGCTTTTGGCATCGCGGTACCCGGGCAGGGGCTGTATCATACGAAACTCCTCATCCAGAAACACCACCGTTGGGTAGCTAAGCTGGTTGTTCAGCAGGGCAGCAGCCAGCTGGTGTGTGCCCTTGTTTCCATAAGGAATAAACTTAAATGTCGTGCCGTTAAACACCACATCTTCGCGCTGTTCGGCATTAAACTTAACAGGATAAAAGTGGGTATTCAGCAAGCTGGCCACCTTCGGGTCGCTGAAAGTATTTTTGTCCATCACCTTGCACCACCCACACCAGTCGGTGTAAACGTCAATAAAAATCTTGCGCTTCTCTACTTTTGATTTTTCAACAGCCTGCTCAAAAGTAAGCCATTGAACCGCTGTGCTGTTTGGCACAGGGCTTTGCGAAGTGAGTAAAAGAATGATTGCCGAACCGGTTAATAAGCTTGTGGCTAACTTCATAATGTTAATTAAACAAATTTACAGTATTGTTTGGTTTCCGTTCAATATAAATGAGAGATAGCCATTAACGGGTAACCTCTGCATTCCGAAGATTAAGCTGACAGGCGGTAGCTCATATCGTGCAGCACGATTTGGAGGGCACGATAAATGGCCTCATTAACCGGCATACGCTCAATGCCGGTAACCGGGTCAATGGCCTGCAGCCGCATGTACCAACTGCGAATAAGCGGGACCTCTGCATTTCCGCTCTCTACATCTTTTGCTGCCGCAGGGTAACCCGGCTGGGAACGAAGCACCGGGCAGGTTACCAAATTGAGCACGCCATATTTGTTGGGCCGGGCAGCGTAGCCAAAAAGTCTGCAAATCAACCCTCGGTAAGCATATTGGCCGCAGTAACCCTTATCTCCTTGCGTTAGGCTAAGTATTGAACAAGCGGGAAGCTTTTCGGTTTTCAATCTTTCATATAAAGCTTCT
>FWPU01007272.1_pt1 | contig 20650 bp, 23 predicted proteins | sample 2228361 | NCBI WGS metagenome assembly FWPU01 (sample SAMEA103939777, study PRJEB20133) | metagenome
CGAAAAGATGTGAATGTAGAAAAATCAAGTAGTTAGCTTAATATCTTTGCTAAAATATGCCTGTAACTGTCGAAGACGGGGAAATGACAAAATCGGTTTTTTTAAAATAATTACAAGGGAGAGAGGGTAGACAGGTAGATAGTGTGCATCGCCTTTGGATTTAAACATCCATTCATATCCACTACCCCAGTTAGTAGCAATGTTGCTACATATATAATATTGAAGAATATTTCAATTAATGTTAAGATAAAAAGTTATGTTTTCTTGCATAAGAAAAAATTTGACATAAGTTAACATCCTATAACGAGGAGAAAGGTTATCTTTATATAGAAGTGCTGATGGAAAATGTCCCGTTCATGAATTCCTGGATTCATTATCGGGGAAGGTTGCACAAAAGGTAACATGGGTATTAAAACTTCTGGAAGATTTGGACATTGTTCCATCAACATATTTCAAGAAACTCGCAGGAACAGATCCAGCAAACCCTTGATTCCACCTGATGCTAAAATGAGTGTCTGCTGTGTAAGGTCAAAAAATTCCCTCATGCTCTTGTTATTTGAATTGAGAAGTTCTTTAAACTCACTTTCAGTCAAACTCTGTGGCTCAGCAGAATTAAATCTTTTTCCAAAAATTTCAATTGCCAGAGGAATTAACCTCTTTGCAATTTTATTGCTTCTGCGGGCAATGAGCAATGCAAGGTCACGCGAATTGTTTGTAATTAACGGTTCAGCATCTTTAATTGATTTACTCAACATACCACCTGATGCACAGTCCTCCATCTGGAGTAGATTAGCCACAAAGGTTTCATAGGCGAAGTGGTAATTCTTTATTGCCTGCACAGTGCCATTAAAAGGCGAATCAAACTGAATCAATCTAAGGGGCAACTGATATGTATGAAAGGGTTGTGCCATGTCCATAACATAATGTATGGAACGGGCGAGTTCGCGATAAGCCGCATAAGTATTCCCTCTCTTATACTCTTCAACTGCTCTGTCAAAAAAGTGCTGTGCTCTCTCGGGTGCTTCTCCCTGCGCTATAAACGGATAGGGCAGATGGAATGTCCAGAAGGGATAATACATGTGCCTGTAACCTTGACTGCCTGCCATTAATTTCTGTGCAAATGATAAATTGATATTCTTATCCATGCCCCAGTCCGGCTCATCTGAAAAATGGACGAGAATTTCGTAAATGGATGTCTTCTCACTGAGCCCTTTGCCTTCAAAGCCATAATATAACCCGTTGTCAAGGTCATAATTCATAAATCTGTTGCAATCAATTTTGTTATTTTTAAAATCAGGATTGGTGTAAATTGGAGTGTATTCTGGATTAATAGAATTGTCCGATGAAATTTCTGTAACAACCGTTACGGAATTTTTATAACTTTCGTTGCTTTCTAAAGCATATTTCGTAATTAGATTATGCCGCGCCCAGGCCTGGAGGGTTGAGGGGGTTAAAATCATCAGTAAAAGGGAAAGTAGTGAGATGGCAAAATAGGGAAATGCTTCAGTAATTTCGTATATTTTTGTATATAACTCCATAGCATTCTGCCATACCTTTAATTTTTTATGCGGTTTCCCCATCTCACAATCTCCCTATCTCCCCTTTCTCTCAATCTCCCCTATTTTCTTCACCCTCCGCTCGTGCCTTCCGCCCTCAAATTTTGTATTGAGCCATACATCCACAAGTTTCTTGGCTGTCTCCGGCTCTGTGAGCCGTCCGGAGAGGCAGAGGACATTCGCATTATTGTGTTCCTTTGCCATGCGAGCCATAAACTCATTAACCGCAACTGCAGCACGGACACCAGAAAATTTATTCGCTGCTATACACATCCCTATGCCTGTTCCGCAGCAGAGAACTCCCTCTACCACCTCCCCTGAAGAGACCTTCAAAGCTACCTTCTCAGCATAATCAGGATAATCCACTGATTCAGTGCTATCTGTCCCGAGGTCAAGCACTTCATAGCCGGCTGACTCAAGGTGTCTTTTAATCTCCTCTTTCAACTCAAAGCCCGCATGGTCAGAGGCAATTGCTATTTTCCTCATATTGCTATGATTTTATTATTTTAAAATTCCAAGTCAAGAACTTGTCGGGGTCTTCTCAGTGACGTTCACTAATCAGTAATCAGTTTAATGATATTTTCAATATCCGGATGGTCAGCAATGCTCTCACTCAGAAAGGAGTATTTCACCCTTCCATCCTTACCCACCACAAAGCATGCGGGCGCCTGCATCGGGTCTCCCTTGAGCCCGCCTTTCACATATTTATAATCCTTAAGGTACTTGAGAAATTTAATGGACTCTGTAATTACCCTGGCATTGAACCATTTGCCATGTTTATCAACCCCATAGAGTTTATACAATCTCTTTTCGGGGTCCGAAACCATTTTCAAAAATGCCTCACCCCCCGGAGGTGCATATTTTTTTAATACATCTTCTTTACTTTCAGTTATCACTATTACCTCTGTATTGAGTTCATCCAGTTTTTTTCTACTTTTCTTTATATCAATAATAAACATCTGGCACCAGGAGCAGCCGATGTAGCGGGAGAAAAACAGTAGTACATTCTGCTTACCCCTGTAAGAACTAAGTAGAATTTGATTTCCATAAACATCCCTTACACTAAAATCAGGGGCAATTTCTCCTGCTTCAATTCCCATAAACAGCGCCACCGAAAGCAATAATAGCATATAATTTTATTATAAAGCAACGTATTATTTTCTTCCACATTAACTGAAGATTCTTTCTCTCCGTAATAACCATGAGAAGAAGCAGGGGTGTGATAGCCCTCTCGCTGATGTATATTCGGGCAGTTTCAGTTCTTGGAAGGTCACAAAGCCCCTGTCCAGGTTTCGGAAAGCAACTATTAGCTCCCGTAATGACCTCAGCCGCAGGCGAGGATCCATCCATTATTTTATCCCTCCCCCTTGACGATCAATAGGATCCAGATATTCGGACAGTTACAGTTGGTGGAGCTCCATCCATATATTGTAGGGTGTGGTGAAGAGATTCCTGTTCTCATCCTTACTCTACCAATTCCCTCAACTTACCTGATCTAAAGGGGAGGGTGAAGGTGGCATCCCTCATTTAAGAGCAACCCAGGCCTTCAGAAGTAGAAGAGCAGGATTATGGGAATGCCTACGAGCATAGATGCTTGAGAAACCGAAGCAATCATTTGGGTCCCATTGCCCTCTGCCTTCAGGACGCCACCCTACCCATTCACCAAATTGCCCTCACTTTTATTTTACCTCCTCTCCACTCTTCTAATCTCCCCTCACTTGATGGGAGGGGATAATGGGGAGAGTGAAAGGAATGGGATATTACATTCTTTATCCTCCACCATCTTAAATGAATTCTTGACATCTCCTTGAGTATGTTTTATTTTAAAAAGGATAATAAAATGAAAAACGCTATTGTAATTCCTGCAAGATATAATTCTAAAAGGTTCCCTGGTAAGCCACTGGCTAATCTGCTTGGAAAGCCCCTCATTCAGCATGTTTATGAAAGGGCAAAGATGGCAAAAAATATTGATACAATAATCGTTGCAACTGATGATGAGCGAATAGAAAAGGCAGTAAAGTCCTTTGGCGGGAATGTAGTAATTACATCATCCAATCACCTGACCGGCTCTGACAGGGTTGCTGAGGTAGCAATAAATTTGACAGAGGATGTCATTGTAAATGTCCAGGGTGATGAACCATTAATTGAGCCTAGATTGATTGAGGAATTATGCAATACCTTTAATAATCCTGATGTGGAGGTGGCCTCTGCAAGAATACCAATTACTGACCTTAAGGATATAGATAATCCCAATATTGTAAAGGTGGTATGCGACAGGAAGGGATTTGCTCTGTATTTTTCAAGGTCTCCCATTCCCGGCACAAGAAATGACATACCAATCAGACCACAATCCAGAGCGGTTTTTTATCGGCATGTTGGCATATATGCTTATAGAAGAAATTTTATCACGAAATTTCCATCCCTTGCACCAACCCCCCTTGAACTTCAGGAAGGGCTTGAGCAATTGAGAATCCTTGAGCATGGTTATAAAATAAAGGTTATTGATACAGAATATCAATCAATTGGGGTTGATACACCGGAGGATCTTGAATACCTGAGGGTAATGATGGCTAAGGAGAAATGAAGGCAAAATTTATATTTATCACCGGAGGAGTTGTATCCTCCCTTGGCAAGGGACTTGCATGCGCTTCCATAGGCGCATTGCTTGAGGCAAGAAACTTAAGGGTTACATTGATGAAGCTTGACCCGTACATAAATGTTGACCCCGGGACGATGAGTCCCTATCAACACGGCGAGGTATATGTTACTGACGATGGCGCTGAGACAGACCTGGACCTCGGACATTACGAAAGGTTCACAAGCGCTAAAATGACGAAAAAAAATAATGTAACCACCGGCAGAATATATTACTCAGTAATTAACAAGGAGCGTAAGGGGGACTATCTTGGAGAGACAGTTCAGGTAATTCCTCACATAACTAATGAAATAAAAAATTCTATCATGGAAGTGGCAAATGATAATGATATAGTAATTGCTGAAATCGGCGGGACAGTTGGTGATATAGAAAGTTTACCATTCCTTGAGGCAATTAGACAAATCAGAAAGGACCTTGGCGCAAACAATGTTCTTTATATTCATCTGACTCTTGTGCCCTACATATCTGCTGCAGGGGAATTAAAAACAAAGCCAACACAACACAGCGTTATGAAACTGCGAGAGATAGGAATTCAACCCGATATTATCATCTGCAGGACGGAAAAGCCACTATCAAAGTCAATAAGGGATAAAATCGCTCTCTATTGTAATATTGAGGAACGCGCGGTCATTTCTGCTATGGATGTGGCAAATATATATGAAGTTCCTCTCCGATTTCATGCAGAAAATTTGGATGAAATTATTGTGGAAAAACTTAACATCTGGACAGGCGCTCCCCATCTTGAAAAATGGGAAAAACTTGTAGAAAATGTTAACAAATTGAAAGACAGGGTAAGAATTGCAATCGTGGGGAAATATGTTCACATAAGGGACTCCTACAAAAGTTTACACGAGGCGCTGGCACACAGTGGTTTTGCCAACAGGTGTAAGGTGGAGCAGATTTATGTTGATTCTGAAGAAATAATGAAAAATGGCGCTGAAAAATATCTCAGAGATGTTCACGGCATTCTTGTTCCTGGGGGTTTTGGAGAAAGGGGAATTGAAGGCAAAATAATGGCTGCAGGATTTGCACGCAAGAACAAAATTCCCTATTTTGGAATTTGCCTCGGCATGCAGGTAGCAACGATAGAATTTGCAAGAAATGTATGCAACCTGAACAGAGCCCACAGCAGTGAATTTGATAAAGATACAAAACATCCAGTAATTGACCTGATGCCGGAGCAGAAGAACATAAATAAACTGGGAGGAAGTATGCGACTCGGCGCATACCCATGTATCCTAAAGCCCCACACCAGGGCTTTCACTGCATACGGCAGGAAAGAGATATCAGAACGGCACCGACATAGATATGAGTTTAATAATAATTACAGGGAATTATTCATAAAGAAGGGAGCTGTGGTTTCTGGAATATGTCCTGAAAACGATCTTGTAGAAATTTTTGAAATCAAGAACCATCCCTGGTTCCTCGGGTGCCAGTTCCATCCAGAGTTAAAATCAAAACCCCACGAACCACATCCATTATTTGTTGATTTTATAAAAGCGGCAAAGCAATTCAAAAATAGATAGAACTATGGCTAAAAAAATTATTAAAATCAATAACTTTGAGGTCGGCGGAGATGATAATTTCCTTCTCATCGGAGGACCCTGCGTAATAGAATCTGAAGCAATGACTATAAAAATTGCTGAAAAATTAAAAAGAATATGTGAAGACGAAAAGACCCCTATTGTATTTAAGGCATCCTACGATAAAGCAAATAGAAGTTCACTTAAATCATATCGTGGTCCCGGAATTAAAGAAGGGTTAAAAATACTGAAAAAGGTCCGGGATAAATTGAATATACCTGTCCTCACCGATGTACACTGCAGGGAGGAGGCAGAGCGGGCTGGAGAGATTGTTGATATCATACAGATTCCTGCCTATTTATCACGGCAGACAGACCTCTTGATAGAGGCAGGCAAAACAGGGAGGGTTGTAAATATTAAAAAGGGGCAGTTTCTCTCTCCCTGGGAGATGAAAAACGTGGTAGAAAAGATTGAAAGCACCGGAAATAGGAAAATTCTGCTGACAGAACGAGGAAGCACCTTCGGTTACAATTATCTTGTTTCTGATTTTCGCTCAATTCCCATTATGCAAAAAATCGGCTATCCTGTGATATTTGATGCAACCCACAGCGTTCAGGTCCCGGGTGGGATTGGGAACAGGTCAGGTGGAGAGAGTGAATTTATTGAACCGCTGGCGCGCGCAGCCATTGCAGCGGGGGCTGATGGTATTTTCCTTGAAGTCCATCCAGAACCGGAGAGAGCTCTCTCTGACGGACCAAACTCTATGAAACTTGACAGAGTCCATGGTATGATAAAAATATTAAAGAAAATCTTCATCTCAATACATAAGTGAAACTTTATGAACAAAAATACAATAGAAATAGCAAAGAGAACATTAAAAATAGAGGCAGATGCAATTAGAACGCTGATAAAGAGAATCAGTGCTGATTTCAGCACAGCAGTAGACCTTATATATAAATGTAAAGGCAAGGTAGTAATTACCGGTATCGGCAAATCTGGGCTAATAGGGCAAAAAATTGCATCAACATTAACAGGAACAGGCACCCCAGCCTTTTTCCTGCATCCAGCAGAGGGAATTCACGGAGAACTCGGTATATTATCAAAGAATGATATTATTATTGCAATTTCAAACAGCGGAGAGACCGAAGAGATTTTAAAAATACTTCCCTCAATTAAACGACTCGGAATTAAACTTATAGCGATGACCGGTGGATTAAATTCAAATCTCGCAAAGGCGGCTGATGTGGTTCTGAATACGAGCGTTAAGGAAGAGGCATGCCCCCTGAATCTCGCACCAACTGCAAGTACAACAGCTACCCTCGCAATGGGAGATGCTCTTGCGGTAGCGCTCCTTGAACTGAGGGGATTCAGGGAAGAGGATTTCGCCCTCATTCATCCAGGCGGAACCCTGGGGAAAAAATTACTCCTGCGAGTATCAGACCTCATGCATACAGGGAGCGAAATACCGCTTGTGAGGGCGGAAACAGCAATGAAGGAAGTACTCCTTGAGATGACATCCAAAAGATTTGGCATAACAGGCGTTGTAAACGATAAAGGTGAACTTATTGGCGTTATAACAGATGGAGACCTCAGACGGGCGCTCGAAAAATATCCAGATATAATGAAAAAATCAGGTTCTGATATAATGACAACAAATCCTAAAAGAGTTGAAAAAACTGCTCTTGCCGCAAAGGCATTAAGGATTATGGAAGAATATTCTATAACATGTCTCTTTGTGTATGAAAACAATAAAGACAATATACCCATAGGTATAATTCATCTACATGACCTACTCAGGGCTGGTGTTGTATGAAAAAGGACAGCAAAATATTCGCAAAGGCAAAAAAAATCAAACTGCTCATGCTTGATGTTGACGGCGTCCTTACAGACGGACGACTTTACTATACAGACCATGGGGAGGAGATTAAGGCCTTCAATGTCCTTGATGGACACGGAATTGTAATGCTAAAAGACGCTGGCATAAAAACTGCAATAATATCGGGACGAAAATCACAGGCAGTAAAAGAGAGGGCTAGAGAACTCGGAATTAAATACGTGTATCAGGGCATCTTTGACAAGGTAAGGGTTATGGAAAAAATAATAAAGGCTGAAAAAATTACCAGCGAAAATGTATGCTATATCGGCGACGATGTCACTGACCTTGCTTTACTTCAACGAGTAGGGTTGTCTGCAACCGTGTCAAACGGAGTAGCGGAAGTAAAGTCCCGCGTTGACTACATTACAACAAAGAAGGGCGGAAAAGGAGCTGTGCGTGAGGTTGCTGAAATTATACTGAAAGCAAAGGGGGTATGGGAAAGAACAATCAACAATTACATCTAAATTATTATGTATGAAATTAAGACAGAGATTAACCCGTGACTTCATATATTATTTTATTAAAATAATCTACAGATTAGCAAATTTACTGCCTCTTAAATTTAACCTTGCTGTGGGATCAATTATTGGAACCATTTGTTATTATATTCTAAAAAATGAACGGCTGCGTGCTTTACATCATCTTTCACTTGTATATGGCGATAATAAGTCAATGAAAGAAATAAAAGCCATCGCAAAGGAAAATTTCAGGCGGATAGGAATCAATGTCATGGAAAATATATCAATGGAAAGAAGAATCAATCAAATTTTTAAAAATGTCACTCTAAGGGGTCTTGAAAATGTAAAGAACGCATTAAATAAGGGGAAGGGTTTAATATGGGTAACTGGACATCTTGGCAACTGGGAAATAATGCCTATATACTTTTCAAAGGTCTTAAATTATCCTGTCTCTGTTATTGCCGCACCACTTTACGACGAAAGGTTGACGGAATTTGTAAAGAAATGGAGAGCACTATTTGGCATTGAAACAATAATTCGCGGGGGACTCTCATCTTACCGCATGATTAGAGAGGCATTCTCAAAAAACAAAATACTAGGGCTCTTGATTGACCAGGATACCCGCGTGCCAGGTGTATTCGTTAATTTCTTCGGGATCAAGGCATACACACCGAGTGGCGCCGTTGAACTTGCGTTGAAATTCAATGCCCCAATTGTTGTAGGATTCTGCAGAAGGAAGGACTTCTGTTCTCATGAAATCTATATACACAGTTACAATATTGAAAAGGGAAATGATTACGAAGACACAATTTTAAAAAACACGCAGGCGTTAACAACCATCATTGAGCGGGAGATAAATTTACGCCCGGAGGACTGGGTGTGGATGCATCGCAGATGGAAAAGAAAACCACAAAACTGAATGTTATTACTACTTAAAAATGTCACATATTTGGTATTTTATCAGGTAGTCGCCGGCTTTAGCCTGCGCAAATGACTCTACCCTCACCCTCCCCATTATCCCCTTCCATCAAGATTAGAAATGTGGAGGGGAGATAAAATACAAGCAAATAACTTTTTTACGCACCTTAAAAGGTGCGGCTACCATTTGCTTCGCATTGGATAACTCCAGCGCTTCAGCGCTTCAGTTCTTCAGATCTCATAAAGAAGGATAATTTACATCAACTCTTCCTGTGGGGACATTTCAAAATAGTAACATCAAAACCACAAAACTGAATGGACTTCATTCCCTTTTAATGTTATAATGTAAATGAAATATGCGTGACCTTACCAGGATAATAATTCTGCTGATGATGTTAACTGCATTTATGATGACAGCCATTGTGATAAACAGGCGATGGGAAGGTTCCCCTGATACAGGATATGCCCATGAAGAATTAAAAAGGGAAGAAAGTATAATAATGGAAGGTATTGATTACCGGGAGATAAAAGGAAGTCAGATATTGTTTAGAATCTCAGCGGAAAAGGGGGCTTTTTCTTTCAGCAGCGGTGAAGGAAATGTTGAAAATATAAATGGTGAAATATAGCTCCCGGAAGAAAGGAGGATGTTTATAAAGAGCAGATCTGGAAGAATTACTGAAAATGGCAATCTCCTTATTCTTGAAGATAATGTCAGTGGAACCATGGAGGATGGCACAGAATTTACTTCGGATTCCATATCCTATCGTGTGCATGAGAATATTATCCTTTCAGAGCATCCGGTTTCTCTCAGGAATAGAACAGGAACCATTAACGCATCTTCAATGAAAATCAATCTCAATGATGACATAATTCAATTCTCCGGAAATGTAGATGCAATAATAAAAAAATTTTTAAGCAGATGAAACTATTGTTATTAAATGTCTGTTTTCTTCTGTTTTGCCTGTTTTTTTATAACCAGGTCAAATCGGAGGATATCAATGCTAATACACTTAAGCCCGTTCACATAAAGTCCGACGACATGGAAATAAATAGAAAGGAACATAAAATTATTTTCACCGGAAGGGTAACCGCTCAACAGGGTGACATTCAGATTTATGCAGACAGATTGGTTGCAGATTATTCTGAAAACGGAAAGGAAATCCTTTCAATAACAGCAACTGGCTCTGCAAAGGTAGTTGATAAAAACAGGGTCGCGCTCTGTGGTGAAATCTTTATGGATAACAAAAACAGGACAATAACAATGAAAGACAATCCGAAACTCTGGGAAGGAGAAGACCTCCTGGAGGGAGAGGAAATTATCTACTTCATTGACGAGGACCGTTTTAAAATAAAAAAAGCAAGCGTCAGCATTCGTTCGAGGACAGTTGAAAGATGAACCTCCGGAAGATAGAGGCAATTGACTTATTTAAATATTTTGATGGAAGAAGGGTAGTAAACGGCGTTACTCTAAATGTTACAAACGGAGAGGTTGTAGGTCTCCTGGGTCCAAATGGAGCAGGAAAAACCACAACATTCTTTATGATAGTCGGAATATACAAACCTGATGGTGGAAAAATTCTCCTTGATGGAAAGGATATAACATCTCTTCCTGTCTATCAGCGTGCCAGAGCCGGTATTACTTATCTTCCTCAGGAGTCATCAATATTCAGGAAACTTACAGTTAAGGATAATCTCAAGATAGTCCTTGAATCACTTGAACTTTCAAAGATAGAAATGGAGGCAAAAATTAAAAGGATCCTCATTGACATGGGATTGATCAATCTTTCCCATAATAAGGCGTATACACTCTCCGGGGGCGAGCGACGGCGTCTTGAAATTGCAAGGGCTCTTGCTGTATCGCCTCTTTTCCTCCTCCTCGATGAGCCCTTCACCGGTGTGGACCCGATTGCAGTTAATGAAATCAAGAAAATTATTAGCACATTGAAGGACAGGAACATCGGGGTCATCATCTCTGACCACAATGTGAGAGAAACACTTTCAATCTGTGATAGAGCATATATAATAAATGAAGGCAAAATTTTTGCCGAGGGTGTCCCTGAAGTACTTATTCACGATGAACTTGTAAAGACACACTACCTCGGACAGGACTTTAGAATGTAAAAGGTGAACATGGAACTGAAGCAAACTCTCAAATTATCACAGAAATTGATAATGACACCACAACTCCAGCAGGCAATTAAACTTATCCAGATTACAAGGGCAGAACTTATTGAACGGATAAATGAGGAGTTAATGACAAATCCTTTCCTTGAAGAAGAGCCCCATACAGACACGATTACAGACAATGCACTACCAACCGATAAACAAAATTATGAGAAAGAAAAGGACCCAAACCTTGATAAACTTATTAAAACTGAATATAGACAGGACACATATTCTGTTTATCAGCCATCCTTTTCCGGGGAAGAAGAAAAGCGATTTGAGTCAAAAAAGGAAGAGACGCTTTATGATAAACTTATATGGCAGTTAAATATTGAAAATTTCTCTCCAAGGGAAAAAGAAATTGGGATGGTTATTATAGGAAATATAGAGGATGACGGTTATCTGAGAGTTACGGTGGAGGATATCGCAAGACAATCTAATTTCCCATTAGAGGAGGTGGAGAAGGTTCTCTCAAAAATCCAGGAATTTGAACCCCCTGGAATAGCTGCCAGAAATATGAAGGAATGTCTATTTATTCAGCTCAGGCACAAAAATATAAATGACCCATTAATCACAGAGATGCTGGAACATTATCTGGAAGAGATAGTAGCGAGGGACTTTGAGAGAATCTCAAAAAAACTTGCGGTCAGTGAAGAAAGATTGAAGGAAGCATTTCAGATAATCCGCACATTAAATCCTAAACCAGGTCTTTCAATTTCGGAATCCGATGCAATACCTATTATACCTGATGTCATAGTAAAAAAAGTAAACAATAATTATGAAGTCACTGTAAATAACGATGGAATACCGGACCTCAAAATGAATAGATATTATATTGAGCTGTTAAATAAAGAAACTTCCCCTGAAATAAAAAACTACCTCAACGAAAAAATGCGCGCTGTAATATTATTAAGGCAGGGAATCCAGAAACGAAACCAGAGCATCCTTAAGGTTGCAAAAAGCATTCTCAAACACCAGAGAGAATTTTTTGATAAAGGCGTTGAGTTTCTTAAACCACTTGTGCTGAGGGAAATTGCCGCAGATACAGGGCTCCACGAATCTACAGTAAGCAGAATATGCCATGGGAAGTATATGGAAACCCCTATGGGTATTTTGGAGATGAAGGATTTCTTTTCATCAAAAATCCTGGTATCAGAAAATACGGAGATGTCCGCGGAATTAATTAAATCAAAAATTAAAGATATTATAAAGGGTGAAAATAAAGCGAAGCCACTTACAGATAAAAAAATAACGGAGATGCTGAAAACTTCGGGGATTAATATCTCTCGCAGAACAGTAGTAAAGTATAGAAAGCAGATGAATATACTATGTGCCAGGAAGAGAAGATCCTTATAAAATATTAGATTGGGAGGAAGCATGAAAATCAATATTGTATTCAGACACATGCCACATAGTAATGATGTTAAAGAATATCTTGAAAAAAGGATAGCAAAGGTCGCGAAATTATTAAAAGAACCCATTGAAGTCCGCGCTACAATAAATCACGAAAAGTACCGCTATGAACTCACACTAAGAGTTACTTCGCAGTGGTTTAATTTTAATGTCTCCCAATCGGGAGATGACTGGAGAACGGTTATTGATAATGCCTCAGCTTCAATTGAAAATGTAGCACGAAAAGAGAGAGAGCGTCTGAAGGAGAGAAAGAAAACACAAAAATTATCCCTGAATTCCATGCAGATTCTTAATTCAAATAAATCTGGCAATAAAGTTCACACAACGGTAAAGGAAAAAATAGTTACATTAAAACCGATCTCACGAGAAGAAGCGATTGAAGAATTAAAAAATAACCGCAATAATTTTATTGTCTATCTGGACAACAACTCAAATGACCTGAGAGTCATGTATAAAAAATCGGAAAATGTAATTGAAATAATTATCCCGGAATTAGCATAAATGGTGGTTCTCCATGCTCCGTAATTTACTGAGTCCCGACACAATTGTTGAACTAAAATCAAGCAATAAGAGAGACGCACTTAGAGAATTAGCAAAAATTGCCTCCTTTAAAAATGGCATTTCTGAAGAGATAATATTCAATACAATATGGGAACGCGAAAAGCTTTCAAGCACGGGCATTGAAAATGGAGTGGCCCTTCCACACAGCAAAATTCCGGGCATTCAGAATTTTTACTTAATCATAGGAATAAGCAAAAATGGTGTTGATTTTAAGTCAATAGATAAGAAATTGACAAACATAATTTTCCTCCTGTTGTATCCTGAAAGTTCAACGGACGAACATTTAAAATTGCTCGCAGAAATATGTGATATTATGAGTATTGAGAAGGTTAGAAATAGTATAAAGAATATAGAATCCCCAGAGGAACTTATTAAAATTCTAAGCAGGGAAGAGACAAAACAACAAACATGAAAGCAGTTTCAGTCAAAAATCTACTGTTACACAGCGGAGAAAAACTTCATCTAAAATTAATATCTGGTGAAAGCGGGCTCTGGAAAAAATTAAGCTCACCCCACATTATTATTATCCGTAAGATTAATGACATGAGTAACATGAAAAAGGAAACGCCCGCAATATTCATTACTCCAGAACTCACCGAGGGTGAATTTTTAAACAAACTTTTTCAGAAATTAGAAGATTGTAAAATATCAATGGTGATAGTGGAAAAAGATACAGCATCACTCTCTGAATTGATAAAATGGTGTAACGCAAGAAGTATCCCGCTCTGCCGAACCAAGCTCACTGAAAAAATTTTTGAAGAAACATATAAAGAACAGTTAAAACTCTGTTCATCAAATATTAAATACATAAGCGGCGTATTAGTTGATGTCAATGGCGTCGGCATTCTTATAAAAGGCAAGAGCAGCATCGGTAAAAGTGAAGTTGCTCTGGAGTTAATCATTAAGGGACATCGGCTTGTCTCCGATGATATTGTTGAGATCTTCCGAGATGAATCAGGTGAGATTTTTGGCACAGCACCTGATATTACAGCACAGTATATGGAGATAAGGGGACTTGGGATAATTGATGTCAGTAAAGTATTTGGAATTTCATCAATTCGGGTGAGAAAAAAAATAGAGATGGTTATAGAACTCGCTGCAAAAGAACTCCATCAGATAGACCGTCTGGGAGAAAAGAAAATGTGCACAATTCTTGGCAAAAAACTTCCAAAGATAATTATTCCTGTCTCTCCAGGAAGAAATATTGCTACACTTGTTGAAGTCTCTGCGCGACTCTATCTTCTTGAGAGAACTGGTTATAAACCACTCGTTGATTTTAAAAAGAATCTAAGAGAGCGGTTGAAATCTGAAAGGATATGAAAAAAAGAAAAACATTTAAACTTGTTATAATCACAGGGCTTTCAGGTTCCGGGAAAAGCACTGCATTAAAACTCTTTGAAGACAGCGGATTTTATTGCGTTGATAATCTGCCGGCAATTTTATTAGACAGATTTATTGAACTATGTAAATATTCAACAGAGGAATTTTCAAGGGTTGCATTATGCCTGGATACACGGGAACGAAAATTTTTCAACATAATCCCTGAGACGCTCGTAAAGATGAAACAATCTGGCGAAAATGTTACGATTATTTTCCTTGATAGCGATGATGAAACAATCAAGAGACGATACAGTGAAACAAGAAGAAGGCACCCCATTCATTTTACTTCAAGCATTTTTGAGGGTATAAAAAAAGAAAGAAAAATATTATCTCCATTGCGCGCACTGGCGGATATAATAATAGACACAACAAATCTTAATACAGTCCAGTTAAGACAGGAAATCTCCGGTTTTATAGAAAAAACGGCAGATAGTTCTAATATAAATTTAACCCTGATTTCATTCGGATATCGTTATGGAATACCTACAGAATCAGATATTGTGATGGACGTCCGTTTTCTTCCAAATCCCTTCTTTACTGATAATTTGAGGACTCTCACCGGACTGGACAAACGAGTCCAGAGATACATAATGAAATTTGGAGAGACAAAATTATTTTTGAAAAAATGGAAAAACTTTATAGACACATTTCTGCCTTATTATCTACATGAAGGCAAAAAGTATATCACTATCTCAGTAGGATGCACCGGTGGAGTCCATAGGTCAGTGGCTATTGTTGAAATCCTTAAATCACACTTCAGGAACAGGAGAGGAATTGAATTGAATGTAAAACACCGCGATATTGATAAATAAGAAAGGAGAAATATTGTGATTGGAGTAATAATTGTAACACACGGCAATATAGCAACAGAGATGTTGAACTCAACAAAATTTATTATGGGGAAGGTTGAAAATATGCTGGCTGTAAGTGTTGACCCGAAAGAAAGTGTTGAAGAACTCCGGAAAAAAATAAATGAGGCAATAAAAAGTGTCGACCATGGAGAAGGTGTCTTGATATTAACTGATATGTTCGGTGGAACTCCTTCAAATGTGGGGCTTTCTTTTCTTGAAGAAGGAAAGGTTGAGGTTATTACTGGGGTAAACCTTCCAATCCTGTTAAAATTATGCACAAACAGGGAGGGCTGGAATCTTACAGAACTTGCATCATTTGTAAAGAGTTATGGGCAGAAAAACATTTCTATTGCCAGTGAAATCCTGAAGCAGAAGAGAAAATGAACATCACCAGAAGTAGAAAAAAAGAACACCTGAGCGAAACTTTCCAGATTGAAAACAAACTCGGATTACATGCGCGCGCAGCTGCTAACTTTGTCAAAACAGCCAGCAAATACAAAAGCGAAATATATGTGACAAAGGATGGTATAACAGTCAACGGTAAAAGCATCATGGGGCTTCTCACCCTCGCCGCTGCAAACGGAACTAAAATAAAATTAACTGTAACGGGGATGGATGCACAGAGTGCATTCAATGAACTCAAGAGACTTATAACATCAAAATTTAACGAAGAATAAATGGAAGTAATTAAAGGCATAGGTGTATCAAGGGGAATCGGTATAGGCAAGGCAATTATCCTTGACAGAAAGATAATCTCAATTCCTCACTATTCTATAAAGGAAGCAAATATCAAGAGGGAATTAAAAAGATTCAGAACAGCAATATCAAAGACAAAGAGAGAAATCAAAAAGATAAAATCCAATATAGATAGAACAATCAACAAGGATGTTTTATTTATCCTTGATGCCCATATAATGTTGCTTGAGGATAAAACTTTCTTAAAAAGATGCATAAATACAATTAAAAGGGAAAAGATAAATGCAGAGTGGGCTATTGAAAAAGTAATTAAAGAAATTAAGAAAAGTTTTGAGAAGATAAGCGACGAATACATCAGGGAAAGGTGGCAGGATGTTGAACATGTGTTTACAAGGGTATTGAAGAATTTTCAAAAGATAAATTTCAGAAGGAAAATGCCTTCGGAGGGCATCATTATAGCCAGCGACCTCTCGCCTGCTGACACCGCTCAATTCAGAAAGGATTATATATTCGGTATTGGAACTGATATGGGGACAAAGACATCGCACACTGCCATCTTAGCAAGGGCATTGAATATCCCCGCTGTTGTTGGACTCGAGAGAATTACAACTGTAATAGAGCCAGGCGATACAGTGATTATTGACGGACATAGGGGCGTTGCCATTGTTAACCCGACCATCCAGGTGCTCAACGAATATCTGAGAAACCAGAGAAAATTAATACGGGAAGAGAAACAGATTAAAAAATTAAGCGCACTGAAGCCAGAGACAACAGATGGTGTAAAAATCATGTTATTGGCAAATGTTGAACTTCTGGATGAACTGGAAAGCGTGATAAAAAGCGGAGCAGAGGGAATTGGGCTATTCAGGACAGAGTTTTTATACCTGAACAGGGAAAAACTTCCTGATGAGGAGGAGCATTTTAATGTTTACAGGACAATCGCAGAAAAATTAAACCCAATGCCTGCGATAATCAGAACAGTTGACATAGGCGGAGATAAACTGAATAAGATTTTTAATATAGAAAAAGAGATAAATCCTGCCCTTGGATTGAGGGCAATCCGACTCTGTCTCAAAAATGTAGAACTATTCAAGACACAACTAAGAGGAATATTAAGAGCAAGCGCCTATGGCAATATAAAAATTTTACTACCCATGATTACAGATATAAATGAAGTGCGTCAGGCAAAATCTATCATTAATGTAATCAAATCAGAATTAAAATCAAAAGGCGTTGCCTTCAACAAAAATATTCCTGTAGGCGTAATGATTGAGACGCCCTCCGCATCAATAATACCTGATATTCTTGCAAGAGAGGTTGATTTTTTCAGCATAGGAACAAATGATCTTATTCAATACTCGCTCGCAATTGACCGCTCAAACGAACATGTGGCGTATTTATATAACCCACTCCATCCTGCCATTTTGAGGTTCATCAAAAATATAATCAATGCAGGGAAAAACGCAGGAATTGATGTTAATCTTTGCGGCGAGATGGCTGCAGAAGCATTCTTTATTCCAATTCTGATTGGTCTCGGACTGAGACAATTATCAATGGACCCGCAGTACATTCCATTAGCCAAGGGAGTTATCAATAAACTCAATTTAAAAACTGCAGGTGGAATTGCAAATAGTGCACTGAAGATGTCAAATTCACAGGATATCGCAGAATTGATAAAGAAAAGATTTGCTCCCGATATTTTAAACACTAATTTTGTTTGACTTGGATTATTTTTTAAGTTAATATCTAAACTAAATTTATTTTAAAGGAACAAAAATGGAAGCAAAAAAATTTTTATTCACATCAGAATCAGTTACCGAAGGTCATCCTGATAAAATCTGCGACCAGATCTCTGACGCTGTTCTTGATTCCGCCCTATTACAGGATAAAAACAGCCGTGTAGCCTGTGAATCATTGATAAAAACCGGAATGATTATACTCGCCGGCGAAATCACAACTAATGCCACGATTGATTATCAAAATGTCGTCAGGAAAGTGATTAAGGATATTGGATATACTGATAGCAAAACAGGGCTTGATTATGAGTCCTGTGGCATTCTTGTGGCGATTGACAAACAGTCACCGGACATCGCTGCTGGGGTGGACAAAGAAAACGAAATGGACCAGGGAGCAGGTGACCAGGGCATGATGTTCGGCTATGCGTGCAATGAGACCGAGGAACTCATGCCAATGCCGATTCTCCTCGCCCACAAACTGACCATGCGACTTGCTGAGGCGCGCAGAACTGACTTAAAGTTTTTGAGACCCGATGGAAAATCGCAGGTTACAGTAGAATATCAAAATAATAAACCCGTCAGGGTCACAACCATAGTCGTTGCAGCCCAGCATTCACCGGATGTCTCAAATAAGATTCTCCATCAGAGTATAATTGACAATGTTGTCAAAAAAGTGATTCCCGAGAATATGATGGACAGCAAAACATCTATTTACATTAATCCCACAGGAAGGTTTGTTATTGGAGGGCCACAGGCAGATTGCGGGGTAACAGGGAGAAAAATCATAGTGGATACCTATGGCGGTATGGGAAGGCATGGCGGTGGTTGTTTCTCAGGCAAGGATCCCTCAAAGGTTGACCGCAGTGCTGCTTACATGGCACGATATATTGCAAAGAATGTTGTTGCTGCAGGACTTGCTGACAGATGCGAGGTGCAGATAGCCTATGCCATTGGTGTTGCAAAGCCCGTCTCTTTTCTGGTGAATACGTTTGAAACTGCAAAGGTGGATGAACACAAGATAGAAAAAGCGTGCATTGAAATTTTTGATATGCGCCCAAGGGCAATAATCAAAGAGCTTGACTTACTCAGACCAATATACAGGAAGACCGCTGCCTACGGACATTTCGGCAGGAAGGAACCTGAATTCACCTGGGAAAAAACAGACAAAGCAAAGGATTTAAAAAGTTTAGTATAGTAAAGACATGAAAAATTACGATATTAAAAATATAGGCTTAGCAGAGAAGGGACGCTTCAGAATAGAATGGGCATCAAAAAGCATGCCAGTTCTGAATCTTATATCAGAGAGATTTAATAAGGAGAAACCTTTGAAGAATGTGCGGTTGGCTGCCTGCCTTCATGTCACAACCGAGACAGCCAATTTAATGCAGACGCTTGTAAATGGCGGTGCAGATGTTGCACTCTGTGCCTCAAATCCATTGAGCACACAGGACGATGTTGCTGCCTCCCTCGTTAAACACATTGGAATCTCTGTCTTTGCAATCAAGGGAGAGGATAGTAAAACATATTACAAACATATTGAGTCAGTCCTTTCAATTAAACCAAATGTAACAATGGATGATGGGGCTGACCTTGTCTCAACAATTCATAAAAATAAGAAAAAATATCTCGATGGAGTAGTCGGTGGAACTGAAGAAACGACAACGGGAGTCATTCGCCTCAAGAGCATGGCTCAAAAGGGTGTCCTTGCCTATCCTATCATTGCTGTAAATGATGCTCAGACAAAACATTTTTTTGATAACCGCTATGGAACCGGCCAGAGCACGATTGATGGAATCATACGGGCGACCAACCGTTTGCTCGCTGGATCTATCTTCGTTGTCTGTGGTTACGGATGGTGTGGCCGGGGCGTTGCAATGCGCGCACGGGGGATGGGAGCCAATGTTATTGTTACGGAAGTTGACCCGGTGAAGGCACTTGAGGCAGTTATGGATGGCTTTACTGTAAAACCAATTACAGAGGCAGCAAAAGAAGGCGACTTTTTCTGTACACTGACAGGGGATATAAATGTAATAAGGAAGGAACATTTCTTAAAAATGAAGGACGGCGCGATTGTGGCAAATTCCGGACATTTTAATGTAGAACTTGATATCTCAAACCTGACTAAAATTTCAAGAAAGAGAAGAATGATTCGTGACTTCGTGGAAGAATTTGAATTAAAAAACGGGAAAAGAATCTATCTCCTTGGAGATGGCCGACTCATTAATCTTGCAGCAGCAGAGGGACACCCATCAAGTGTTATGGATATGAGTTTTGCCAACCAGGCACTTGCTGTAGAATATATAGTTAAAAATTATAAACACCTTGAGAAGAAGGTCTATGGCGTTCCTCAGAATATTGATAGAAAAATTGCCGAACTCAAATTGAAGAGCATGAACATTAAAATTGACCGTCTGACAAAAGAACAGAAGAAATATCTTGCGTCCTGGGAAGAAGGAACCTAACTTCTAATAATAAATCCTGTCAATCTCTTTTCTAAGTTTGCTTAGAGGCAACTGACCAGGGGCAACCTTTTTGCTCAAAGAGGCATAGGTGAGGCATGAGCCAAAGAATCCACCGTAGATTCTTGTAAACTCCCCTGCTCGCCCCATAGCAATTCCTATGACCGGGTATTTCCTTGAGACCTTCTTTACGAAAGCCATAAGTCGCATCGCATCATCAATAGTCCATGCATATCCTGCAACCTTAAAGACATCCGCTCCTGATCTCCTGAATACATTGAATATATTTTTAAGAACATCTTCTTCTGGTATCCTCTTGAAATCATGGAAGGAAAAGATTACTGCCCTCTTCCTCTTTCGCGCAACAGATATAACCTTCCCTCTGATTTCCTTCGCCTCAAATT
>FWPU01007278.1_pt1 | contig 20635 bp, 20 predicted proteins | sample 2228361 | NCBI WGS metagenome assembly FWPU01 (sample SAMEA103939777, study PRJEB20133) | metagenome
CACGTTCCCACGCGCCTGTACCATCCCCGCTGTCAACGAATGGGAAACGAATAAACGAATGCGGTCGCGCTCGGTGCGCCAGTGCCGTCACCCTTGCGCGCCTGCGCTTGCGTTCGCGCGTTTGCACGTTGAGATTACGTGATTATGCGATTGTTTTGTGAACATGTTTGCACGTTCGCACGTTCCACGTTCCACGTTCCACGTTCCACGTTCCCACGTTCCACGTTCCACGTTCGCACGTTCCCACGTTCCCACGTTCCACGTTCGCACGTTCCCACGTTCGCACGTTCCACGTTCGCACGTTCCACGTTCCACGTTCCCACGTTCCCACGTTCCCACGTTCCCACACAGCGCAGTTGCGATCGTCGTACATTTGCTCTACAATGAAGAGGCGCAGTCACAATCTGAGGACAGCAGTTTCAACCTGCGTCCAATAACTCGTACTCCGCGCCGGATCGTTGTGATGCACAGGGGCGTCCACCAATCGTTCGTGAGGTCAGCCACATGCCGCTTCAGATCGACATCCCCTATGATGCAATCGCCGCCTTCTGCCGGCGCTGGCGAGTCAAAGAACGGTCGATCTCTGGCTCGGCGCTGCGCGACGACTTCCGCCCCGACAGCGATGAGGAGATGTATGCAACCATCTGATCCTGTCGCTTCCGCCTGGCGAAGATGATTGAAATGCACATAGCGGTCAGAACCATGCCCGTACCTGTCGCAACCGAGACATCGCTGACCACAGCCGACCTGCCGGCAGCCGTTCTGAGCGCAATCGGCGCGTGCGCCGAGGCATGCCGCGCGACCCTGATCCGGCTCGAAGGCGACCGCGACCGCCTGCGTGAGGCACTGGCGCGTCGTATCCACCCTGCACCCGACGGACCTGTGCGCCGTCTGTGCGCCGTCGATGGCGCCCATGCGACCGTGCCCGCCGCCGGCGCCACTTTTGCCGCGATTGCGGCAGTTGCCGTCGAAGATGCGGAACTGACCGATCAGGATGTGCTGGTGCAGTTGATGCCGCCGGTTGAGGAACTGGAAACGATCATCAGCGGCATTCGCACGGTCATGGAACTGCGCCTGCTGGCAAAGCGCATTCGCGCAACCAGCAGCGGGCTCTTCGTGCTCGATGGATCATTCTACGCAGTGTTGCTGGAGATCAACCGGTTACTGGTGCGCCACGCGCAGGATGCGCGGCGTGGACGGATGGCAGGGTGGTGGAAACCGTTCGGTGAAATCCTCGAAGCGTTCTTCGCCGATGAAGACTGGCGACTGGTTCTTTCGTCGCGGCGGGTGATCGCCCATCCCAAACTGGCAACCGCTGCTGACGACGTGACGCACCTCGCGCCACACCTGTCGGGCACGGTCACAGATCGGACGTTGTGGAGCACAGTGCTGGAACCGGGGGAATACTCATTGCCCGCGCCGCTCATCCGCCGCGACCGTCCTCATCTGCTGACGGGGTCGCGTCTGCCGCGTCTGAAGGATTTTGCCGAACGACGGGCCGCCATCGAGCAGGCGTATGGTCAACTGTATGTAATCTACTACCGTCCTGACGATGCTGCGCCGGCATACCGCATCGAACTCCCATCGGCGCTGATTGCGCGCGAGCCGCTCGGCGCAGTGCTGGCAACCTTTCGCTCGGCGCTCCGTATTGGCGCTCTTCAGGAACCACTGCCTCAATTCCTGGCAGATGCCATCTGCCGCCAGACCGGGCGTGCGCTCGAAGCGACCGCCGAAGGCGCGCGCACTGTCTTGCAGAATGAATTCGGGTTGAACCTGGTGCAGCGGTATCTGGGACCATACCGCACAAGGTGAGTGATATCAAGTCAGTTCAAAGAGAATCGGCGGTAAAAAAACACCCTGATCCCTTCCCGCGCGGTGGAAAAGAATCAGGGTGATGGAACAAGCCAACGACTATGTCGCTGCGGTTGTCGCCGCCGGCGCTGGCGCCTGGCGTTTGGGGAGTTCGATGAGCGGGATTTCGTTCAGGCGCGTGACACCCTGCAACTGCAACTGTTCGGCGAAATGGCATGCCACCCAGTGCTCATTGCCAATATCGCGCAGCGGCGGACGCTCGACCTTGCAGATCTCCTCGGCATACCGGCAACGCGGATGGAAGTAGCACCCCGACGGCGGATTCGCCGGACTGGGGACATCGCCGGGGAGTTTGATCGGTCGCGTGCGTTTGCGCGGGTCCGGCTTTGGAATAGCGGCAAGCAACGCTTCGGTATACGGATGTTTGGGATGGTAGTACAACTCTTCGGTGCCTGCCATCTCGACGATATACCCGACGTACATCACCGCCACACGATCCGAGATATGCTCAACAACACTCAGGTCGTGCGCCACGAAAAGGTACGTGAGGTCATACTTTTCCTGCAAGTCCTCGAGCAAATTGAGCACCTGCGCCTGGATCGACACATCGAGCGCCGACACCGGCTCATCGCACACGATCAGTTTCGGATTGAGCGCCAGAGCGCGCGCGATGCCGATACGCTGTCGCTGCCCGCCAGAGAATGCGTGCGGATAGCGCGTCATGTTTTCAGGGCGAATGCCGACCTCTTGCAACAACTCAGCAACCCGGTCTTTGAGCGCCTGACCAGACGCAACCTTCTGAATCTCGAGCGGCTCGCCAACAATCTGCCCAACCGTCAGACGCGGGTTCAGTGATGAGAAGGGGTCTTGAAAAATGATTTGCATGTTTGGGCGCACCTGTTTGAGTTGCACCCGACCGAGTTTTGCCAGGTCTACCTTGCCGATATTCGGGTCATCAAAAATAATCTCTCCCGCGGTCGGATCAAGGAGGCGCAGGATAGTACGTCCAGTGGTACTCTTGCCACACCCCGACTCACCGACGAGACCGAGGGTTTCACCCTTCTTGATATAGAAATCGATACCATCGACGGCCCTGACGTATCCGGTCACGCGCCGCAGGAAACCGCTCTGGATCGGGAAATGCTTCTTCAGCCCGCGAACCTCGAGCAAAATATCGTCCGATTGACCATTCTTCTTTGCGGTATCCATAGCGCTCCTCTACGTTACGTATACAGATGACAGCGAACCGTATGCGTGCGCGATCCGGCGACAAATGTCTCATCCGGCATCACAGCATCGCACAAACCAGGAATGGCTGCCGGGCAGCGCGGGTGGAACGGGCAACCGGGCACGGTCGAATATGGATCAGGAACCGTTCCCTTGATCGATTCGAGTTTCTGTCCACGAGCGATACCGAGGCGCGGGATGGAACGCAGGAGCGAGATCGTATACGGATGCTTCGGATCATAGAAGATATCATCGACAACCGCACGCTCGATGATCCGCCCCAGATACATCACGGCGACCTCGTCGCACATCTGCGCAACCACCCCCATATTGTGGGTAATGAACATGATCGAGGTTCCGATCTCGTGCTGCAGATCGCGCATCAAATCGAGAATCTGCGCTTCGGTCGTCACATCGAGCGCCGTGGTCGGCTCATCGGCGATCAGCAGGGTTGGGTTGCAGGAGAGCGCCATCGCAATCATCGCACGCTGACGCATCCCGCCGGAAAGCTGATGCGGGTAGCTGTCGGCGATGCGTTCAGGGTTCGGCATGCCAACCTTGCGCAGAATATCGACGGCGCGGCGGCGCGCCTCGGCTTTGTCCTGCGTCTGATGCAGCAGAATGGCTTCCTCGATCTGATTGCCCACCGTGTAGCACGGATTGAGCGACGTCATCGGCTCCTGGAAGATCATCGAGATATGGTTGCCGCGGATTTTGCGCATCTCGGGACCATTCTTCTCGAGTTTCGTGATATCGATCGCCTCGCTGGTATCGAACTCGCGGAAAAGAATGCGCCCACCCTCAATCCGACCAGGGGTCAACTGCATGATCGACAACCCGGTCTGGCTCTTGCCACACCCCGACTCGCCGACGACACCAAGGACCTTGCCGCGCGGAATATTGAACGACACGCCATTCAACGCGCGCACAACGCCAAGGTTCGTGTAGAAACTGAGGCGCAAATCTTCAACTCGCACAACATCATCTTCACTGATGATCTGGACGCCAGCGGTTTCCGTTCCGGTTGCGACATTCGTCATGAAACAGCTCCTTGTCGATCAGGCAATGACGCTCTGCAGCGAGCGTCGTTGGACTCAGATGATACCAGAACCAGCGGCGATACACCGTTCCTCCTATGCATATGGATCGACAGCATCGCGCACGCCGTCACCCAGCAGGTTGAAACTCAGCACTGTGATGAGCAACAAGATCACCGGAATCAGCAGCCACGGATAGGTCACAACCGCCTGCACCGTCTGTGCGTCGCGCAGCAAAATCCCCCAGCTGACCGCCGGCGGCAGGATGCCAAGCCCCAGGAAACTCAGCGCCGTTTCCAGACCGATCGCCCCTGGAATTGCCAGCATGCCGACCACGACGATATGGCTCATTGCATTTGGAAGGAGGTGGTGCGTAATAATATGCCAGTGCGACGCGCCTGCTGCAATCGCGGCAGCCGTGTAATCCGCACTGCGAAACGCCAGCACCTTCCCGCGCACCTCACGCGCCAGACCAGTCCATCCGATCACCGCAATGATAACCGTGATCAGGAAGTAGCGCACCGTAATCGGCACATTAAGTGGCAGCGCAGCAGCAAGCGCCATATAGAGCGGCAGATCGGGGAAAGATCGGATCAACTCGATCAATCGCTGGATCAGATTATCGAGTGCGCCGCCGAAGTATCCCGACGCAGTTCCGACAATCGAACCGATGACAACGAACAGGAAAACACCGAAGAAACCAAGGGTCAGTGAGACCTGCGATCCCTTCAGCACACGGGAGAAGAGGTCGCGCCCCTCCTTATCGGCGCCCCAAAGAAAGATACGTGCATTTGCATCGGGTGGCGCCTCAATCCCAAACAGATGCAGCCGCGACGGGAACAGCCCAAGAAAGGCGTATTCATGCCCCTGAACGAAAAAGCGGATCGGATAGACAACGCTGGTATCGGGCGTATAGATCCACTGGAACCGCTCCATGTCCAGTTCCTGTTTCAGCCCATAAATGCCAGGACCCTCCGGACCCCAGACAATCTGTGTTGGCGGCGCGAAGGCGTTATTCGAGTCGAGAACATCGTGCGGGTATGGTGCGATGAAATCCGAAAAGATCATGATGGTATACATGATCCCCAGCACAACCAGTGCACCCACCGACAGTTTGCTCTGGCTGAAGCGCCGCACCATGAGTTTCCACTGCGGAATCTGGCCGACGTCTTCCTGTTTCTTTCCCTTTGCAACTTTAGGAAGTTCACCTGCAGCCGTTGCCATGGTTCTATCCTTCTACATTGAACCCTGCCACGTTCGCACATCACCACGTTCCACTACTCAAGACGAACGCGCGGATCAACCCACGCAAGCAGCAGATCGGCAAGGAGATTGCCAATCAGCAACAACCCCGAGAGCATCACCAGAATCGTCCCTGCCAGATACATATCCTGAGAACGCAACGCATCGAGATAGAGCGGACCGATGGTTGGCAGACTCAGAATAATCGCGATGAGAGTTTCGCCGACGATCAATGCTGGCAGCAGCGTACCGAGCGACATGACCAGCGGGTGAATCGCATTACGCACCGCATGCTTCCAGATAACGGTCGACTCTTTCAACCCTTTGGCGCGTGCGGTCTGAATGTACTGCATATTCAACACATCGAGCAGGTTCGCGCGCATAACACGCGTCAAACCGGCCGTCGCACCAATCGCCAAAACCACAATCGCGATCCAGACGTGGCGAATAAAGTCCCACAGTTTCGCAAGGCTCCACGGCGCATCGGCATACTGCGGCGAGAAAAGCCCGCCAATCGGCTGATCCCACAGACGTGACGCCGTAATAAGCAAAACAAGCGCCAGCAGGAATCCAGGAATGGAGAGACCTAAAAACTGCACGAAGGTGATGAGATAATCGGGCCAGGTGTAGCGATGTGTTGCCGAGTAGACGCCGATCGGAATAGCGACCAGCCAGGTGAAGAGCAGAGCGGTTAACGACAGCCCAAACGAGATCCCCAAACGGTTATAGATACGCTCAGCAACCTTCTGATCGGTCTCGAACGACGTGCCGAAATCACCCTGCAGCGAGCGCGATATCCATTTCCAGTACTGCACATAAAACGGATCATCGACTCCATAACGATCACGCAGCGCCTGGATCATCGACTCAGGGAGGTTGCCCCCCTGCATACGCAGGCGCTGGATCTGCACATCCAGGATCGATCCGGGAGGCAGCTGAATGATCCAGAAACCCACGAAGGAGACCACGATCAACAGAAAGAACATGTTGACCAGGCGTCGGGCAATAAAGTTGAGCATCGTCGCCTCACTCTGTTCGTGAACAAACAGCAACCCATCTTCCCCTCCCGCATGCGTGCGCATGCGGGAGGGAGATCGACCGTGCGTTATGCCGTGTGCGCGTCAGGATTATCCCAGTACCAGGTCTCCGGGTCGTACACAGCCGGCGATGGGATGATCCACGGGTTGACGAAGCCGCCCAACCCTTCTTTCAACAGATCATCGCGGGTTGGCACATTCATCAGCCCCTTCTTCACGAGGATGATGCGTGGCGGGTTCGCGATGGTGCCGGTGAAGAACGGACCTTCCTCGATATGGACTTTGATCATATCCCACACCAGCTGGTGGCGCTTCATCGCATCCGGTTCCACTTTGCTCTTGTCGAACAGTTCGTGGAGTTTTGCGATGGCCGGCATATAATCCGGCTCGCCACGATTGATCCGCGGCGGGTTGCGATCCCACGGATTCTTGTCAAGTTCTTCCTGTTCCGATGCTGTACCGCGCGCTGTATACCCCCGACCATGCAGTGGCGCCCAGCGCTCAGTTTCATCCGCCACGAGCCACGACGGGAAGACCAGGTGATTGGGTCCGTCGCCGACCTCCCAGGTGGTCTTCATCGGAATCTCGCCAGCCCGCCACTTCTCATCGGCGCCTTCAGCAGGAATCGGCGTCAGCACAGCATCGATCCCGATCGCCTGCCAGTCGCGCGCAAGGCGTTCGTTCTTCGACAGATGCTCGCCACCCGGCGCCTGATCTGCGCCATACGTGATCTGAATCTGCAGCGGGCTGCCGTCCGGCATGGTGCGTTTCCCATCGGGACCCTTCTTGTAGCCGGCTTCATCAAGGATCTGCTCAGCCAGCGCCGGATCATACTTGACGTAGCTGTCGCGCCAGGCTGCGTACACCTGCCGCCCCTGATCGTTGATGTTGTACTCGATCGCCTTCGGACTGAAGGTGCCGGTCGTCAATTCGCCAAGTCCGAAATAGACCGCCTTCTGCACGTCGGCACGGTTGTAGGCATGCGACAGCGCCTGGCGGAACTTCGGATCGCGGAACACGGCGCGCATCTTCGGATCCTTGAAGTCCATGTTAAAGAAGTAGAGCGAGCCGGTGCCCGATCCGGAGTCCCAGAAGCGCACTTCGAGCTGGCTCTTGGACTCGGCGTCGCGCAGTGACTGCACGTCCGCCAGCCCCTGTCCGTGGAAGTGCGCGTGGTCGGCGCGACCCTCGGTGTACGCCAGTTTCTCAATTTCCTTATCCTTGACTGCTGTCACAATGATCTGGTCGATGTACGGCAACTGGTTGCCTTCCTTATCAACCGCCCAGTAGTAGGGGTTGCGCGACCAGACCGCCCGGACGCCTTCCTCGAAAATATCGAGTTTCCAGCCGGTGAGCCGCGGAATGTCCGGATTGTTATGGTTGAACTTGCGCTGATGCTCTTCCCAGTCCTTGTACTTGTCAGGGTTGAGCACCGGGTTGAACTGCTCCATGTAGTGACGCGGCATCACCCATGCCGGACCGATGAACATATTGACCCACATCGCCAGGCGGTCTGCGGTCAGCGGCGCCGGCGCATCGAACACCATCTCGAAGGTGTAATCATCGGGGGCATTGAGCGTCATCAGCGTGCCGGTGCCGGAGCGCGCCTCATCGGGCGGACTGTTGATCGGCTTGAGACCGGCGGGGTATTCCTTCTCCTTGCCATTGCCGCCAACCGTGTACTCCCACCAGTACATGATGTCCTTCGTGGTGAACGGCTGACCATCGCTCCACTTGATCCCTTCGCGGATCTTGAACGTCCACTTGCTGGCATCGGCATTCGACTCCCAGCTCTCGACGAAACCCGGACCGATCGCCAGACCGTCCCTGAGCCAGCGCAGCGGCGACGAACCGTACTGCATCTCGTGAATGAAACCGGTAATTCCCCAGTTGTTGTTGTAGGTCTTCTTCAGCACGCCGCCGTATTTGCCCACGGTCAACCAGGAATGCGGCGGTGTGTAAGGATTTTTCGGCAGGCGCTCGTCTACCGGCGGCAGTTTGCCTTCCTGAACCAGTTTTGCCAGCATTGGCGCTTCTTTGTACTGGGTCGTCACTGGAGGAACGGCAGTGGCAGCGGGAGGAGTCGTCGGAGCAGGGGCTGCCGGAGCGGTAGTAGGCTGAGGCGCCGCAGGCGCAGTGGTCGGAGCAGTAGCCGGCTGCCCGCCGCCACAGGCGGCAATTGCGGCACTGGCTGCGGTGACCGCTGACAGGCGCAGGAATGTGCGCCGGTTGAGCTTTCGAGCGTTGCTCACGTGGTACCTCCTTGTCAGGCATCTGTTACATATGGGTTCCGTGGAATCTGAAACCGAGGGAAGATGCTCGCCGTTGGCGGAGCACTCGCCATGTGAGGGATCTACGCCATTGTCACCCCTTTCCAGGTTTTGTGCACAGCTTACATGAAATATTGTATAACCGTTTCGAGAGACTGTCAAACTGAACCGGTCAACCTTGAACAGATTGATAGTTTTTCGCTTCAAACCGATCGGCGCGCCTCTGTTGCATCCACAGTTCCATCGCACCGATCACGCCTGAACCTCAATCGGACCAGAGCGCTACCACTGCACCAGTTCAGCCAGACGCTGCACCCACGCCATCCACGGCAGCGGTCGTAAGGCGCTGATATCAGGGACTGGCTCACGGTCGATGCCAAAACGCGCAATCGAGACTCGACAGCGACGGCGATCATCGGCGCATTCAAGGCTGCCAGGCGCAACGTCGCCATCGGGAAGCGTAACGCTGACCGTGGCGCTGTATGGGTAGACCGACGGCCCGTAGGCGTAGTAGTTGACCGCCGCAGGCCAGACCTGCGCAGTGACGATGCGTTCGTGCGCAATCCCGCGCTGCTCAAGCACGACGGCGATGGCATCCGCATGACTGGTAATCGTGCGTGGACGAAGAGCAACCGCCAGCGCCCCCGTCAACACGCAGGCGACGGTCAGGGCTGTGATCAGGATGAGAACGGTTCTGGAAAAGCGCATGCGTTTGAAACCCAGGCGTCTCGTGAACGATTCAGGTGCACATTATGCCAGAGCAAAGCCAGACACCGCGCGCGACAAGAGCAATCCAACATCTCTCATCTCATACCAATTGGAATTGAGCAAGACGCATGCGCAATCTCACCAGAGCGCACTGTAATGCCATCACAGCAATCTAAAATCCAAAATCTACAATCTAAAATGGTATAAATATGAGCGCCAGGAAACAGAAACTAAGAGCCTATCCGAATAACACAGGGTGTCGAAAAACCGCCCCTTCGATACGCGCTGCGCGCTACTCAGGATGCGGTTTTTCGGATAGGCTCTAAGAATAAAACATAGAAAATCCAAAAATCGAGCACCTGGAGCCAGGAACCAGGCACTAAGAGCCTATCCGAATAACGCAGGATACCGAAAACCGCCCCTTCGATACGCGCTGCGCGCTACTCAGGATGCGGTTTTTCGGATAGGCACTAAAGAAATCAACAAATCAAAACCGTATCCCAAGCGTCTGTTCGATCCAGGCGACCCACGGCAGGCGCCGTTGCTCCGTCAGTTCGGGCAATGGCTCACGGTAGACCCCGAACGCGCGCACCGTGAAGAAACAATCCGTCTTCCAGCCGCGGCAATCAAGCCTTCCTACGACTGTCTCTTTGTCGGGAGTTACGATCAGCAGATTGGCGCCATAGGCGATGTCGTTGACCGTATCGGGCCAGGAGCGCTCGATAAGAATGCGCTCGTAGGCGACGCCGCGCCGATCCAGCACATACCCGATTGCGTCGGCAAACGTGGCGAAACTGCGCGGGCGCAGGAATGACGTCGCAAACGCCAGCGCTGCGCAACTCAGCGTACATCCGATGATGCCGATCAGGAGAAACGCACGTTTTACAGGGCGTCGCGCATTGAACATCGTCTAATTCGAGCAGACTCTGAGTCGAGCAATCCGCATGCATGCAAAATGCCTGCGCACCGGATACTCCCTTCCGCCTTCCCGCCTGTGCGCCTGCACGGGAACCATCACGCACGTGAGCGCATTTTGCCTGCTACTGGTCTTTCGCGCGACCACGCCTGACCCTGTCCTTCTTCGGCAACCCCGTCTTCTTCATCAGGTCGCGATCGGTGGCAAACCAGAGTTCAGGCGGAACATTGAAGAGCGCAAAGGCATAGTTCCCCATTGGGAGCCAGTATTCCCATTCTTCCGGCGAGCGCCCCTGGTAGGTCAGCACGATCTGCCACTGCGCAACATACATGATCCACACCTTGCGTTTGCGGATCTCTTCGCCGTCGCGGAAGGTGTAAATACGCTCGAACTTGATCAGATTGCCATAGGTGTCGTCCGAGCTCGACTCAACAACACACTCCGGCAGGTGCGCCAGTCCGTCGGCGATCCCTTTCTGAAGCAATGGCAGGTCTTCAGCGACCGCTTCGGCTTCGAGCTGGCGCACCCATGCCGAGAAAAAGGTCTGCGGATTCTCGCGCTCGGGTGAAAACAGGACCCCTTCGAGCCCATGCTCGAGTTCGAAGCGGTACCAGTCGGAAGGGTAACGAAACGTAAAGCGCCCATGTGGATCGGCGTAGGTATCGACGCCGACAAAACGCGGGCGGGGCGGGCGTTCAGTACTGGTCATAGGACTGCTCGTTTCTTTCGTTGTGTGAGGCAGCGTCTGCGCTGCGCATCGTATGCAGATGGTGAGTCTCGATTATGCTACCATGAAAGCGGGTGTCAGGCAAGGAACGTTCAACGTGCGAACGTTCAACGCCATTTGCACAATCGCAATCGAATGTGTATACTGAAAGGGTGCACGCGGCGCCGGCACGGATGTGCGCCGTAATGCTGCGCCGGGAGGGGGTGAACGGGTGGTTCTTCCGCATCGAAGCAGAACTCGGTGCGTGTGGATATGCCAGAGATATGCGAGTAGAACGACGCGACGGTGAAACTGTAGATCAACTGCTTCGTCGCTTCAACAAAGTTGTGGTTGCCGAGCGCATCACAAAGACATTCCGTGAAAAGATGCACTTTATTTCCGAAAGCGAAAAGCGCAAAGAGAAACGTCGCCGCGCTGAGCGCAACCGCCGCAAGAAGGCGCTGCAGCAGGCTCAGTAGAAGGAGCCGCATGCGACGCGATGCAGAGCGCCGGGTTGTTCGCCCGGCGCTCTGTGCTGCCTGATGGATATGCTATAATGCTACGAATGGTACACAACTATGGCTGTTGCTCTGATCGACAAACTTGCGACCGTCACGGCGCGCTACGATGAACTGCTCGATCTGATGGCGCAACCCGACGTCGCCACCGACCCGGTGCGGCTGCAGCGGTATGTGCGAGAGCAGCGTGAACTCGAACCGCTCGTCGCAGCGTATCGCGCGTATCGCGATGTGGAGCGTCAGATCGAGGATACGCATTTCCTGCTGGAGCACGAGACAGACCAGGACGTCCGCCAGCTGGCTCAGGATGAACTCGATCATCTGCTGGAACGACGTGCGCACCTCGAGCAGGAGATCAAAGTCTTGCTGCTCCCGCGCGACCCGAACGACGCGAAGAATGCCATTATGGAACTGCGTCAGGGTGAAGGCGGTGATGAAGCGGCGCTGTTCGCCGCCGATCTGTTCCGTATGTATACGCGCTATGCCGAGCAGCGCGGATGGGATGTCGAGGTGATCAACGCAACCGAAAACGGTCCCGGCGGTTACAAGGAGATCATTTTCGAGGTCAGGGGCGAAGGCGCGTATAGCCGCCTCAAGTACGAAGGCGGCGTCCATCGCGTCCAGCGTGTGCCGGCAACCGAAGCGCGCGGACGGATCCATACCTCGACGGCGACCGTGGCTGTGCTGCCCGAAGTCGAAGAGACCGACATCGAGTTGAACCCGTCCGACTATCGGGTCGATGTGTTTCGCTCGAGCGGGCACGGCGGGCAGGGCGTCAACACGACTGACTCGGCAGTGCGGATTGTCTATAAGCCCGGCACGCCGGAAGAGATCGTCGTCACCTGCCAGGACAGTCGCTCACAGTTGAAGAACAAGGCGTCAGCGCTGGCAGTGCTGCGCGCGCGCCTCTTTGCACGCGAAGAAGAGAAACGTCGCAAGGAGCTGGGCGAATCGCGTCTGGCGCAGGTCGGCGCCGGTGAACGCGCCGAGAAGATTCGCACGTACAACTTCCCTCAGGATCGGGTGACTGACCATCGAATTGGGCAGAACTTCTCCAATCTTCCAGGCATTCTCGATGGCGATCTCGATCGGCTGATCGATGCGCTGATCATTGCTGACAATGCCGAACGTCTCGAAGCTGTCGCCACTCGGTAAAAGAATGGGCAGGATGCAGCGCAGCAACACCGCAGAGAGACAACATTCCCAGGACTGTTTTCATCACGGCGGTGTGCAGCGCATCTGCAGGAGAGGCTGACAGGATATAAAATGGCTTGATCAGCAGCGCCCCGACGTCGCCAGGTTTCGAGAAACGCCTGATCCCCACCTGCGCTGCTGACAGGAGAAACGAGGGGACTGTGAGCATCCAGCAGCAACTCATCTCGGCGCTCGATGAGTTCATCGTCCGTATGCCCAAGGTTGAACTGCACCTGCACCTGGAGGGCGCCATTCAACCTGCCACGCTGCTGGACCTTGCCGCACGCAACGGCGTTGATCTGCCGGCGCGCGACGAGGCGGGGGTGGCGCAACTCTTCAATTACCGTAATTTCCACGAATTCCTCACCGTCTTCATGGCGCTGGCGCGTTCCCTGGCGACCGGGCGCGACTTCGAGCGGGTCGCTTATGAACTGGGGACGCATCTGGCAAGCCAAAACGTGCGCTATGCCGAGGTGATGATCTCGCCGGTGCAGTATCACCGGCGCGCCCTCGATCTCGATGAGGTGGTGCAGGGTGCGGCTGCCGGCTTTGCCCGTGCTGCACGCGAATACAATGTGCGCGTGGGGCTGGTGTTCGACTACGGACGGCAGTTCGGCGTTGATCTGGCGTGGGAACTGCTGGAAAGCGCCATTCGCAATATGAAATATGGCGTGGTCGGCTGGTCAATCGGCGGCGATGAGATCAACCATCCGCCAGAGCCGTTTGCCGACGTTTTCGCCGCTGCCCGTCGCGCCGGACTGCAGGTGATGGCGCACGCCGGTGAAGTCGTCGGTCCTGCCAGCGTCTGGGGCGCTATCGAAGCGCTCGGCGTCCGTCGCCTGGGGCACGGCATTCGCAGCATCGATGATCCGGCGCTGCTCGCCTACCTGCGCACACACAACATCGTGCTCGATGTTTGCCTTACCAGCAATGTGCGGACCGGCGCCGTTCCGACGCTCGATGCGCATCCGCTGCGACGCCTCTTCGATGCAGGCGTGCCGCTCACCCTCAATACCGATGATCCGGTGTTTTTCGCAACAACTCTGTGCAATGAGTATCACCTGGCAGTCCAGCAGTTCGGCTTTAGCGCCGGCGATCTGGTACAACTCACGCTGACCGGCGCACGCGCGGCGTTCCTGCCCGAAGCGGATCGCCTGGCGCTGGCGCGTGAACTCGAAGAAGAGAGCGCAGGTCTACGGGCAGAGTTGGGCGTATAATGTCCGGCACGATCGGCGTTGCTCAGGGATTGCCTGGGTCGTACACCTTCACCTGAGCAGCTTCATCAACATTTGCGAGTAATTGCGAGACCGTGTAGTACAATACGGGATGCATCAGATCCGGTGCGATTTCGGCAAGCGGTTTCAAAACAAATGCGCGTTCAGCCAGACGCGGATGCGGGACGGTCAGTTCGAGCGACTCTATCTGCATTGCGCCAAAGAGGAGGATGTCGAGATCGATAGGGCGCGGACCGTACTGAATGCCTCGACGCCGCCCCATCGCGCGTTCGATGCGCTGAAGTTCGGTGAGGAGATCGAGCGGCTTGAGCGTGGTGCGTCCTTCAACGACGGCGTTGATGAATGCATCATCGCTGACGTAGCCAAGCGGTGCGTGGACGTACAAACGCGAGACGCGGGTCACCTCGATGATCCGGCTCAGACGCATAACAGCTTCCCGCAATCGCGCAACGCGATCGCCAAGATTGCTGCCAAGCCCGATATAGACAGGAGTGCTGCGCGTCATACCACAGATACCCGGAACGACATTGTGTCTGTCATTCTCTCATGAGCGATGGGTGTGTCGTATGCCAAAAGGATTTCCATTATACCCGAAATGCTCCGGCAATGGAGCTTCGACTGCCATTGCAGACTGTCACACAAGAAGGTCGTGCGCATGGCGCGCAACGCGGCAGTGAAAACAGGTCCGGGGATGCAGGCGAGACGCCCGCGCACCCGGCGGCGATGGTCACCTCAGACGCACCGACGTCCTTTGACGTAGCGCTGCGTGTGACGTGTTCACGTGGCATTGGGAGACAACGCTACGGACTCGGGAGGCTATCAGTCAAGGAGGCAAACCATGTCATCAGTCGAGCACAGCATCTTCATCAACGCACCGGTTGATACGGTGTTCGACGCGCTGCTGCGCGTCGAAGAGTCGCCGCGCTGGGTGGTCGGGCTGGAGGAAGTGCGCGACGTCACCGGGCGCAACGTCGGCGACACCTTCGCATGGACGTTCAAAATGGCAGGAACGCTGACCTTCCGTGGAACAACGACGTTCGCCGCCATTGAACCGGGGCGTTACCTGCGCGAAGAGGGCAGCGGCGATCTGTCGAATGTCTGGTCGTGGCGCCTGACGCCGGAACTGAGCGGCACCCAGGTGCATGTCCGAATCGATTATACCGTTCCAGGCGGCGCGTTGATCGGAGGAATCCTCGACAAACTGTTCGTTGAACGCCAGAATCAAAAAGATCTGGAACAGTCGCTGAGCAATCTGAAACAGATGCTCGAAGGGTAGCGCGTATGGGTGAGAAGCAGATTCTGGATGCCGATGATATCCGGCGCGCGATTGCCCGCATTGCGCACGAGATTGCCGAGCGCAACGCCGGCGTGCGCGATGTGGCGCTCATCGGCATCCGGCGCCGCGGCGTTCCGCTGGCGATGCGGATTGCGGCGGCGCTGGAAGAGATCGAACAGGTGCGCGTGCCGGTTGGAACGCTCGACATTACCCTCTACCGCGACGATCTCGGCATCCGCGGACCGGCGCCGGTCGTGCATACGACGGATATTCCCTTCGACATCAGCGGGCGCACGGTCGTCCTGGTCGATGATGTGCTGTACACCGGACGAACTGTGCGCGCTGCGCTCGATGCGCTCACCGATTTTGGTCGTCCGGCGCGCATTCAACTGGCAGTGCTGATTGATCGCGGTCATCGGGAACTGCCGATCCGCGCCGATTTTGTGGGCAAGAATGTGCCTACGTCGCGTGATGAGCGGATCGCCACCCGTCTGCACGAGGTCGATGACGGCGTCGAAGGGGTCTTTATCGTGCGTCCGGCAGAGACCGCGACCGAATAAGGAGCCTGGTATGAGTGTGCCTGCGGCGACGGAAACAAAGCGTGAGCGACGACGGCACGTGCTCGATCTCGATGACTTCACCATGCAAGAGATCGATGAGATTCTTGACACTGCCGTCAGCATGAAAGAAGTGCTGGGACGGGCGATCAAACAGGTGCCGACCTTGCGCGGCAAGACGATTGTCAACATGTTCTTCGAGGAGAGCACCCGCACCCGGATTTCGTTCGAACTCGCCGGAAAAGCCCTCTCTGCAAATGTAGTAAACTTCACGGCGCGCGGCAGCAGCGTCGAGAAGGGAGAGTCGCTGATCGACACGGTGCGAACGCTCCAGGCGCTTGGCGCCGATATGCTGGTCATGCGCCATAGTGAATCGGGCGCCCCCTATCTCGTCGCGCACCACTTTCACGGGTCGGTCATCAACGCGGGTGATGGACGCCACGCCCATCCGACCCAGGCGCTGCTCGACCTGTTTACGGTACGTCAACGGCTGGGTCACATCGAGGGGTTGAAGGTTGTGATTGTGGGTGACATTCTGCACAGCCGCGTCGCACGGTCGAACCTTTGGGGCTTCACTCGCATGGGAGCGTCGGTGACTCTGTGTGCACCACACACGCTCATCGGTCCGGAGTCGTTCTGGAAGGCGACCTGGCCCAATCTGACGATCACCAGCAACCTGGATGAGTGCATCAAGGATGCGGACGTGGTCATGACGCTGCGGTTGCAAAAGGAACGGATGGAAGGCGGATTGATCCCGTCGCTGCGCGAGTACAGTCGCTTCTTCGCCATCACCGCCGAACGGGTGGCGCGCGCTGCGCCGCATTGCCTGGTGATGCATCCCGGACCGATGAACGAAGGCGTCGAAATCATGCCCGATGTCGCTGTGTCGGCGCAATCGGTCATCGAAGAACAGGTCGCCAATGGCGTGGCAGTGCGGATGGCGCTGTTGTACCGTCTATCCGGCGAGTAGAGAGATCTGGCATGCGATATCTGATCAAAAATGGTTCAATCATCGATCCGGCGCGTCGGGTTGCCACCATCGGGAATGTGCTGGTTGAGAATGGCAGGGTCGTGCAGGTGATCGACCTTGCCGATCTGACCGTGGCGCCTGAGCCGCTCGATGAGCACACGGAAGTGATCAACGCGCGCGGCGCGGTGATCGCCCCCGGCTTCCTCGACCTGCACGCTCACGTGCGCGAACCCGGCGATGAGCATAAGGAGACGATCGAAACCGCAACGAAAGCGGCAGCAGCCGGCGGGTTCACAACGCTGTGCGTGATGCCGGATACCCGTCCGGCGATCGATTGCGCTGCCGTGGCGCGTCAGGTGCGCGACATTGCGCGACGCCGCGGACTGGTGCGCATCGAGCCGATCGGCGCGATCACCCTGGGGCGCGCCGGTCAGACGCTCACCGAAATGGCGGAACTCGTCGAGGCGGGATGCGTCGGTTTCTCCGATGAAGGCAACCCTGTAGCAGATGCGGCAGTGATGCGCAATGCGCTGGCATATGCGGCGATGCTCGATACGCCGATCATGGCGCATTGCGAAGATACGCGCCTGACGCGCGGCTGGGGTATGCACGACGGCGCGGTCAGCATACGCCTGGGATTGCCCGGATACCCCGCGGCTGCCGAAGAGGCAATGGTTGCGCGCGACATTGCGCTGGCGGAAATGACCGGTGCGCACCTGCATATCTGCCACGTCAGCACTGCCGGCAGCGTGGCGCTCATTCGCGCTGCCAAAGCGCGTGGGGTGCGGGTGACTGCCGAGGTGACGCCGCATCACCTGACGCTCACCGATCAGTGGGTGCTTGGCAATCTTGCAATGGTGCGCATTGAAGGAAAATCACTCCAGCGGGGCGGTCCTGATCGCGTGGAAATCGATGAGGAAGGGCTCGATCTTCCATCGCGCCTCAAACCGTCCCTCCTGCCGCCCTACCATACGTCAACACGCGTCCGGCCGCCGCTGCGCACAGAACAGGATGTCGAGGCGCTGATCGAGGGATTGCGTGATGGTACGATCGACGCCATTGTTTCCGATCACGAACCGCAGAGCGCCGTCGATAAGGAGTGTGAGTATCGCCTGGCAGCTCCGGGGATCAGCAGTCTCGAAACGGCGCTCGGGCTGGCGCTGACCCTCGTCCATCGCGGCAAACTCGATCTGGTCGATCTGGTCGCCAGGTTCACCGAAGGTCCGGCGACGGTGCTCGGTCGCGCGCCGGCAACCCTGCGCCCTGGTTCACCCGCCGATATTGTCATTTTCAACCCGGACTCGCCATGGACGGTCGACCCGGCAAAGTTCTTTTCGAAAGGGCGCAATACGCCGCTCGCCGGGCAGCAACTCAGGGGGCAGGTGATGCTGACGATGTGCCGGGGGCAGATTGTGTTTCGGCGCGGCAATTTCGGGGTTGGCACCGGCGCTCTGCAACAGGCGTCGCGGCTGGAGGGCATTCTTGGCAGTGAAAATGAGGACTGATGGCGCGCCAGCATACCCTCGCGATCGCTGACCATCGCCAGGTCACGCCGCGCCTCCGCTGGCTGGCGCTGCACGCTGCCGACCTGGCGCGGGATGCGCGTCCCGGTCATGCGTTGCTGGTGTGGTGCAACGATCCCGATGACCCGTATCGGTTGCTGCGCCGTCCGCTCTTTGTGGCCGGGGCATTGCCCGAACTCGGACAGGTGGCGCTGCTCTACGCGCCGGATGAGCCAGGGCTGGCATGGCTGGCGCGGCGCCTTCCCGGTGATGCGCTCGACACAATCGGTCTCTGCGGACGCGCGCTCCACATTGCACCCCATCAGCGGAATCTCCTGCTCGTCGGCGCAGGCGCAGGTCTTGCGGCGCTGATATGCGTTGCGCGCACCGCTTCCACGCACACTGCCGTAACCCTGATCGCGCTTGCCGACGATCCGGCAGGTCTTCCGCCGTCATTTCTGCTGCCGTCGGCTGTTGAGTACGAAACGATGGTGAGTGCCGACCTGAATGCAACGCTCGTAGAGACGCTTCAGCCGTTAACGGGAACCTCGCCGCTCATGTGGGCTGATGCAGTGATCGCTGCATTGCCCCGCGAAGCGACGTCGACACTGGCGCGGGTGATACGATCGGTGCGTCTGCGTCTGCCGCGCGGGTTTGCGCACATACTCATCGAGCCATTGCCAGGATGCGGCTTCGGCGCGTGCGGCGTGTGCGCAGTCGACTTTCGCGGCGTCGTCCGCCTGCCGTGCGTTGAGGGTCCCTGGTTCGACCTTCGTGATGGAGAGGGAGCCTGACATTCGAGGATGGACTTTCTTTACCGGGTCACTCGTCCACTCTTGTTTCGGCTCGATGCCGAACGCGCCCACGATCTGGTGACGGCGATGCTTCGCACAGCGAGTCGAACGCCGCTTCTGCCCGATCTGGTTCGCGCACTGTACGCCTGGGAAGACCCGATGCTGGCGGTCGAATGGGCCGGGTTGCACTTTGCAAATCCGCTTGGTGTTGCAGCAGGGTTCGACAAACGCGCCGACCTGGTCGATGCGCTGGCGTTGCTCGGCTTCAGCCACATCGAGGTCGGCACCGTCACGCCGCGTCCACAGCCGGGGAATCCCCGTCCACGCCTCTTCCGGCTGCCGGAAGACATGGCGCTGATCAACCGCCTCGGCTTCAACAGCCCCGGGATGGTCGCAGTTGCGCGGGCGCTGCGCGCGCGCCGGTCGCGTACCGTCATCGTCGGTGTCAACATCGGCAAGAACCGCGACACTCCCCTGGAACGCGCAGTCGAAGATTACGCGGCGACCTTCGTGGCGCTGGCGCCGCTCGCCGATTATGTGGCGATCAACATCTCATCGCCAAACACGCCGGGGTTGCGTCGTCTCCACGAACGTGATGCACTCGAGGAATTGCTGCGCGAACTGATGCGACTCAACCGTAACCTGCCGCATCCGCGCCCAATTGCGCTGAAGGTCTCACCCGACGAAACCACCGGGCAGATCGAAGCAGTGGTGCGCGCCGGGTGTGAGGCGGGTATTGCCGCCTTCATCGCAACCAACACCACCCTTGCGCGTGAAGGGGTGCGCAACCGGCTGGCATGCGAGACCGGCGGATTGAGCGGTCGTCCGCTGGCGCACCGCGCCCGCCAGACGATCAGCGCCATCTACCGCCTGACGCGCGGCAGCGTGCCGGTGATCGGTGTTGGCGGCGTGATGTCTGCGGATGATGCATATCTACACATTTGCGCAGGCGCGCGACTGGTGCAGCTGTACACCGGCATGGTGTACGCCGGACCGGGCATTGCCCTCGACATCAAGCGTGGTCTGGCGCAGTTCCTGCGCCGTGACGGATTCGCATCGGTGACGGAAGCAACAGGTACGCACATCAGCGAGTCAGATACCCACCGCTGAAGCGGGTGGGCTTGTGCTCGCTCCTCCACACCCCCCTATCCCCCCCTCTCAGGTGTAGGGTTTTTGGGCGTTTCGGACCAAGTGTAAAGGATTAGAGAAGGCGCGCCATCCGTCTGGTAGGATGCAGGGGGCAACAACCACATCTGTACCAGGAGGATCCGATGACGCGCCTGACCGGATGATCGCAATGGCAGCAGACCGTGTCAACCCACCTGCCGCATCTGAGCAGACCGCAGGTGATGGCGCTCAGCCGGTGGAGTCGCGGCATGGTGCTCGCCCAGCGCTGTGGTCTGACGCAGGTCGCGGTGTTCCTGGCCGCTCTGCTGGGCTGCCGCGAACAGGCGGTGCGCGCGCGACTCCGCGACGGGTATCGCGAAGCCGCGGCGAAATCGGGCGCGCCCCCCCCGAACCCCCCCACTCGTGGGGGGGACTTGGGGGGGGGACGCCTTTGTTGCGCTGGGTGGTGGCGCTGCACCCGCCCGACTGCCCCTGGCGATGGACGCCGCGACCCTCGGCCAGCGCTT
>FWPU01007283.1_pt1 | contig 20627 bp, 23 predicted proteins | sample 2228361 | NCBI WGS metagenome assembly FWPU01 (sample SAMEA103939777, study PRJEB20133) | metagenome
TGGGTCGCTTGATTCAAGTAGGCGCCTTTTTTCTTTAAAAAATCACCTTTTAAAGTGTAACGCATCATTTCATATTTTACGCAATCTTTTGAAAAAAGGACTTGACAAAGAAAAATTCTTCTTTAATATAATTTACTAATGGTAGCGGTAATCTTAATTTTGTTTGGTATCTTATGTAGATTTATTCCCGGAGCTCCAAACTTTACCCCGGTGGGTGCTATTGCTTTATTTAGCGGTACCTACCTGAATAGAAAAGCCTCATTTTGTGTACCCCTTTTAATAATGGTAATTAGCGATATCTTTCTGGGTTTACATCGCTTGGTTTTCTTTACCTGGGGGAGTTTTATTCTCATTAACCTTCTGGGAGGATACCTAAAGCGCCACAAAAAGATAAGGACGATAATTTTGGCCTCTTTTGTTGCCTCTTTAATTTTTTATTTACTCACTAACTTTGGGGTATGGCTTGAGGGTTGGTATGGATTTAGCTTTAAAGGCCTAATTACCAGTTATCTTTTAGCTTTACCCTTCTGGCGTAATTTCTTTGTTTCTACCCTTTTTTATAGCGCAATCTTATTTGGGGTTTTTGAGCTTTTTGCTTTTTACATAAAAAGGCGCAATTACGCAGAGATTTTTTTAACAATTTGAGCATATAGGCTAAGGGAAGACTGTTTAAGCAGTCACAGGCCCGCTGCTGTGGGGAGGGACGAAAGCCACAGGATGCCACTGTCCGTCACGAAATTTAGCGGATGGGAAGGCGTGGTAAGTAGGTTGATCTCCGAGTCAGAAGACCTGCCTATATGGGTAAATAAATTTTAAGTCCTACTGGTTCGCGGACAGACCAGCGGGGGAAAAACGGGATTGTACCCCGAAGGTATTATTATCTTCGGGGTTTTTTATTTTTGGTGTCCGTGAAGGGAGGTAAAGCTTTTAAGATTTTTTGATTTCTAATATTTTTGGTTTCCGGGAAATTAACAGAAAGATCTAAAAAGGGGAGGATAAAAATGAGAAGAATAAAAAACATATCTTTGCTCATTGCTTTATTTTTATGGGGATTAAACCTCTACGCTCAGGAACCTATCCTTTTGGAAAAAATAGTAGTTACTCCTTATAGAATAGAGGATTCCCAAAGTCATCAGGTGGATGTTCTGGAGCAAGAATACCTGGAGAAAAAAGATAAATTTAGCCTTGCGGATAGTTTCAATTTTATAAATGGATTGGATATTGTAGGTGGGGGTAGATACGGGAGTAATTCTTTGGGTATGTTTATCCGAGGTGCACAGCCGCGCCATACCAGTTTTATGCTGGAGGGGATTAAGGTCTACGACCCGGCTAACCCCTCCGGTTATTATCTACCGATAGACTTAAGCCTGGTGGGTTTAGAACAGATCGAGATAGTTAAAGGCCCACTTTCGGCGCTTTACGGTTCGTCCTCTGTAGGAGGGGCAATAAATCTTCTCTTGAAGAAGCCCCCAGAGGCAGGTTATTTTTATTTAGAGAGTAAAGGGGGTTGGCCATCCCTTTCTCAAGAGATAGTTGAAGCCGGGGGAAGGTTTAAAAACCTTTCTTATCTTTTTGGTTTTTCCCGCCTAGATGCGCAGGGTCTCTGGCGTGCCAAGAAGAAGGATAATCCCGAAAGGGACCCTTACCAGAATACCAATTTGCTTTTACACCTTAATTATAATTGCGATGAAGATTGGGAGTTAGGGCTTTTTAGCAAAGCAAGCCATTCCCGTTTAGAGATCGATGACGATGATAATTGGGACGGTTTAGTTGAGGATGATTTAGATAACTTTAGTTGGAATAACGAGCTGGTAAATAGTTTTTATTTAAAACAGAGACTGAACCCATTTCTGGCCTATAAGGTTCAATTTGGTCATACCTCTATTTTTAGACGCACCCAGGACGAGGGGGAAGAATACGTAAGGGATTGGTATAAGGGTCAAACCTATCAAGCCTTAACCCAATTAGAAATTAATCCCTTTAATTTTTATAAGGCGGTTTGCGGTTTTGATTACACTCAAGAGATCGTGCAGAGTTATGCTAATTATTCAGGTTGGACTTCCTCGATGAAAGAGACCAATAATCTTAAGGGTTTTTTTTGGGAAAATATATTTACCCCCCTAGAGGGGTTAAAGATAAGCAATGCCTATCGCCGAGAAGTGAACCCTCTTTTTAAGTATCATTCGGCAAAACGCGTAGAGCTAAGCTATAAAATTCCCTATATAAATAACACCCTCTATTTTTCGTACAGTGAAGACTTTAAGGCTCCCTCTATCTATCAATTGTATAGCTCCTCCGGCAACCCTAATTTAAGGCCGGAAACCTCTAAGATGTGGGAATGGGGATGTACCCAGACCCTCGAAGATCTAGAGCTTTCTTTTTCTTATTTCCATACCGATTTTAGAAACCTTATTGATTTTGTTTATCTTGATCCCTCGGTATATTTAGGCAGATACGAAAATGCAGCGAAGGCTAAATCCCGCGGCCTGGAGGTAAAGCTTCTTTATAGATTTGGCCCCTCTTTGAGGTTAAAGGCGGGTTATACATATTTAGAGGGAAAGCAAGATTTTGTTGACGCAGATATGCAGGGTGGGGTATTGGTCTCCACAGATATCCTCAGGCAATCCTTAATTCGTATTCCTAAGAATAAAGCCTTTTTTGAGCTAGAAGGGAAATTAGAAAAGTTAGAGTTTAATTTTGGTCTTTCTTATTTTGGTAAAAGGAGGGATAGGATTTTTATCTTTGACAGTGTAAATTTTGATAGCTTTGATGAGTTTGTAGAAATGAAGCCTTATCTTGAGGGCAGTATATATGTTGGTTATAACCTCTTTAAGGAAGCCTTTATATTTTTAGAGGTACATAATCTTTGGGATAAAGATTATGAGAGAATAAAGGGTTTCCAGGAGCAAGCGCGGAGTTTTTATGGAGGCTTTAGGCTAAGATTTTAGTCTCCCAATGAACGAATTTTAGAAAAGAATTGGTATTGCCTTTAATCAAAGGGATATTTTTAGATAAGGCCAGCTCCTCCCACCAATAAAGCGGTTGTCGCGTAAAGGTAATAATTTCTACTTTTGTTTTTTAAACTACCCCTCTCTTTACTTTTATCTTTGTTTTTTTGATACTTATGGTATAATCTTTTGACGATGTTGGCAAAAAGAATCATTCCTTGTTTGGATATCGATAGGGGAAGGGTAGTTAAGGGAATAAATTTTCTCAATTTAAGAGATGCGGGCGATCCGGTAGAGAACGCTAAGGTTTATGAAGAGGAAGGGGCGGATGAATTAGTCTTTTTGGATATTAGCGCCAGCTACGAAAATCGCTCTACCACCATAGATTTAGTACATAAGGTGGCAGAGGTGGTATTTATGCCCTTTACCGTAGGCGGAGGCTTGCGCAGTTTAGAGGATATCCGAAAGGTCCTTTTGGCCGGAGCAGACAAGGTCTCCTTAAATACCTCTGCGGTAAAGAATCCAGCCTTAATTAGAGAGGCAACTCAAACCTTTGGTAGTCAATGCATTGTGGTAGCAATCGATGCAAGGTTAGAACCTTTTTTTAAAAAAAAGAAATCAAAAAGCTGGCGGGTATATATTAACGGCGGAAAGACCCCCACCTCTTTAGAGGCAGTGGAATGGGCAAAGAGGGTAGAAGCCTTAGGCGCAGGAGAAATACTTTTGACCAGTATGGATTATGATGGAACAAAAGAGGGTTATGATTTAGAACTTACCCGCCTCGTCTCAGAAGGGGTAAGGATACCGGTAATTGCCTCTGGCGGTGCAGGTAAAAAAGAGGATTTTTTGAGGCTTTTTAAAGAAACAAAAGCCGAGGCAGCTTTAGCCGCCTCGGTATTTCATTATCGCCAAATTTCCATCAAAAAATTAAAGCAATATTTAAAGAAAGAAGGTATTGAGGTGAGGTTATGAAAAAGATAAAAAGTTCTCCAACCTTGCGACTTCCCTCTTTAAAATATGACGCGCAGGGCTTAATCCCGGCGATTGTGCAGGATATAAAGACAAAAAAGGTAGTGATGCTTGCCTATATGAATAAGGAATCCTTAAGGATTACCCTAAAAGAGAAAAGGACCTGTTTTTATTCGCGTTCCCGAAAAATTCTCTGGCGCAAGGGTGAAAGCAGTGGAAACATTCAAAAGCTAAGGGCTATCTATTATGATTGCGATAAGGATACCTTGCTTGTTCAGGTAGAACAGGTAGGGGTTGCCTGTCATCGCGGCGAATACAGTTGTTTTTACCGTAGGATTATTTAGCTTTAATGAACATCTTCCCTTCTTTAAAAGAATTTAAGAAATTAATATATAAGCATAACCTGATTGTTTTGTCTTATAAGTTTTATTGCGATTGGCTTACCCCTCCTTCTCTTTATTATAGATTGAGTCGGCTCCTGAAGGGTGAGAGTTTTCTTTTAGAATCCGTAGAGGGAGACCAAAGGCTCTGCCGTTTTTCCTTTTTAGGCTTTTTGCCCTTATTGGTTTTTAAGAGTAAAGGTAAGTACATCTATATCGAAGAAGGTAATCAGAAAAGAACCTACCTTACGCAGGGCGAACCCCTTACGGAGATAAAACGCATAATGGATGGGTTTAGTGTAGCCCCTAAGGAGAACCTACGTTTCTTTGGGGGCTTGGTAGGTTATTTGGGTTATGATTTGATAAGGTTTTACGAACCTATTGGGGAGGAACTAAATTCTTCTTTAGATACCTTTGACACTTATTTTATCTTGCCGAAGTTTTTGATTATCCTTGACCATTTGAAGCGCGAAATAGAGATTTTATCCTTTGTGCGTTCAGATATCGCTAGCAATAAAGAAGATTTATATCGGAGAGAGGTAAAAAGGCTGAAGGAAGTTTTGGAAGAGATTATTGAACCTTTTCGTTTACCTTTCCTTTCCTTTAAACCAAAGAGGCTTAAGGTATCTTCTAACTTTAAGAAGAAAGATTTTCTTTCTGCGGTGGAAAAGGCAAAGGCCTATATTAAAGAAGGGGAGGTAATTCAGGTAGTTCTTTCGCAAAGGTTTAGCGTCGACTTTAAAGCCAATCCCTTTAATACCTATCGTTACCTGCGCATACTTAATCCCTCGCCCTATATGTTTTATTTAAACTTTAAGGATTTAAAATTAGCGGGTTCTTCTCCAGAGATGCTTTTAAGATGCGAAAAGGATACCCTGATTACTCGACCTATTGCCGGCACGAGAAAAAGGAGCATAGAGGAAAGGGTGGATAAAGCCTTAGAGGAGGATTTATTGAGCGATCATAAGGAGCGAGCAGAGCACCTGATGTTGGTGGATTTGGCGCGTAACGATTTGGGAAGAGTAGCCGAAGAAAAGAGCGTAAGTGTGCCTATCTTTATGAGTATAGAGCGTTTTTCCCATGTGATGCATATAGTAAGTGAGGTAAGGGCAAAGCTTAAAAAGAAAGGCGATATTTTTAAGGCATTGATTAGTTGTTTTCCTGCGGGGACCGTAAGCGGTGCACCCAAGGTAAGGGCAATGCAGATAATCAATACCTTAGAGCGGGAAAGGCGCGGGCTCTATGCAGGTGCAGTGGGATATTTTTCCTTCACAAATAGTCTGGATACATGTATAATAATTAGAAGTATTATTTTTAAAGATGATAAGGCTTATTTTCAGGCAGGGGCGGGTATAGTTTACGATTCTGTACCTATAAAAGAGTATCAAGAGACGATAAATAAATCTAAGGCACAACTTTTAGCGCTGGAACTTTCCAGTTAAATTTAAAAGATTATGCCCAATCACAGTCGGAGAGCAGAGGTTTTGGCTTTATTTCTTCCTGAGATAAAGGAGTTTCTAAAAGAGAAGGATTTTAATTCCTTAAAGCAACTCCTTAAGGATATTCACCCTATAGATTTAGCGGATGGCTGGCATTATTTAGAACCGCAAGAAAAGACTCTCCTCTTTAGGCTTTTAGCTTCACGGCGAGCCTTAGAGGTATTTGAGAGCCTACCCCTAGCTGAACAGGAGCATATCTTAAATAATTTAGAAAGCGCGGAGGTCTCTTCGATTATAAACGAGATGGCCCCGGATGACCGGGCGGATCTCTTTAAGGAGCTTTCTCCACGGGTAGTAAAGAAATTATTTAGTTTAGTAAATAAGGAGAAACAGGAAAACGTGCGCTCTCTGCTGGAGCACAAAGAAGGGACTGCCGGTAGTTTAATGACTACTGAATTCGTAGAATTAAGGAAAGAGATGACCGCCCGTCAAGCCCTCCTTTTTATTCAGGAGAATCTGCGTTCTCAATACCGCAAGGACATCTATTCCGCTTACGTTACGGACAAAAACCATAAGCTTATTGGTTGTGTTTCTTTACAAGACCTACTTAAGGCACCACCTGACATTTTGATTCGCGAGATTATGACCAAACCCGAGTTTGTTAAAATAGAGGTAAATACCCAGATAGAAGAGGTAGCACAAAAATTTAGAAGATACGATCTGTTGGATGCGCCCGTAGTGGATGAAGGTGAAACCCTTTTAGGTATCATCACTATTGATGATATTGTGGAAAGGGTAGAAAAAGAAACCACCAAGGAGATCTATGAGATTGGTAAGATGTCTGCGGCTGGCGGTCAGATTATTAGATATGCCCGCGCCACCGCCTTAGATTTAGTGAAAAGGCGCGCCTTCTGGTTAGTTTTACTTTTAATATTTGATTTTTTAACGGGAACGGTTTTAAAGAGTTTTGAACATTTTCTAAGTTCAGTGGTGGCTTTAACCTTTTTTATCCCCATGCTTTTAGATACCGGAGGTAATGCTGGTGCGCAAACCTCAATTACCATTATTAGGGGCTTGGCTACCGGCGATGTGACTTTTAAAAATGTATTTAGGGTGATAAAATTAGAATTTAGCGCTGCTATTCTGATGAGTTGCATTGTAGGGGTGGTAGCCTTTCTTAGGGCGATACTTTTGGAGAGGGATTTTTCTATTGCTTTTGCGGTAGGCTTAAGTATGCTCTTAATCGCTTTATTGGCCATAACCATAGGGGTCACTTTACCCTTGATTTCTAAAAAGATAGGTCTAGACCCGGCGGTTTTAGCCGGGCCGATTACTACCAGTATTATAGATGTTTGCGGTTTGATAATTTATTTTAAAGTAGCGCAGATTTTTATTCCCCAGTTGCGTTTCTAAAGATAACCCCTCATTAACCACCTGGATTGAATTGGCGGGTTGATGCATTTAGAGACCTTTAAAAGACTTATTGACTAATTAATAAATCTCAATATAATAAATCCGAAATCTACTCAATAAATAACGCATATGGGGAGCTAATCGCGCAGAGAAATTAAATCTAATGAAATGTAAATCCCTCAAAAGTCAAGAACGACGAGCCCAGGTTAAAAGTTAAAGACAAAAGAGTTAAAGCTTAGAGGTGGATTATGTTTAAAAGAATAATTTGTTTTTTAATCATTTTTAACTGTGCCTTTTGTCTTTACGCGACAGAAAAGGATCCCCAAGAGGAGCCTAAAGAACAACAAGGTGAATCTTCATATACCCCTTTAAGGAAGATCTCTCGGGGGTTAACTAATACTGCTTTTTGTTGGATGGAGATCCCCCGTCAGACTATAAAGGTTAAGAAGGAAAGGGGAGAAAAGGCAGGAATCCTTTTAGGACCCCTAAAGGGTCTGGCTTATACTTTTGGTAGGTGCGGGGTAGGAATTTACGAGATAGTTACCTTTTTGGTCCCACCTTATAAACCCTTAATTGATCCAGAATTTGTTTTTTCAGAAAAGGAGGAGGAAAAGGATGCTGGTGATTAGACTGCGTAAACCCGGAAAATCTGTAAAAAGAAGGTACCACTTTAAAATTGTGGTCATAGAAAAGCCTAAGGCACGGGAAGGAAAATTTGTGGAGCAGGTGGGTTATTATGATCCCTCTCGCCAGCTTCTTAAATTTAATCCCGAAAGATATAATTACTGGATAAAAAAAGGCGCACGGCCGTCGGAGACGGTCGCCTCTTTATTTAAACGCTATCAAAAAGAAGAGAAGAAGCAAAAGGGGGTTTGAAATGGCGCCTGGTAAAACAGTGTTTTTCTCCGCAGGAAGATAAATTTAAAAATGAGGAGAGGATATGCAAAATAGACCGGAGGGTTTGCTATTGCAATTTATTCCTTTATTTTTTATCTTTTTTATTTTTTATTTTTTACTTATTCGTCCACAGCAGAAAAAACAGAGAGAGCACCTGGCAATGATTGGGGGTTTAAAAAAGAACGACGAGGTGGTTACTATTGGCGGGATTCACGGAACGATTGAAAATATTAAAGAGAAAACCTTCATCCTGCGCGTAGACGACGATACCAAGATAGAGGTAGATAAAACCGCGGTTGCCTATTTAAAGAAGCAGAGGTCAGAATGATAAATAAAACACATTTAAGATTGCGCCTGTTTACAATCTTAACCTTGGTGCTTTTAAGCGCTTTTTATGTTTTTCCCTTAGGAGAGAAGATAAATCTTGGTCTGGACCTCAAGGGCGGGATGTATGTGCTTTTGCGTGCGGATACCACCGGCATCCCCAAGGATAAAATCTTCTTAGCAGTAGAGGGTGCGATAGAGAAGATTCGGGAGCGTATCGATGAGTTTGGGGTGAAAGAGACCGCCATCAGCCGACAGGGGGACGATTACATCCTGGTGCAGATACCCGGAACCATCGATAGAGAAATGCTTGCCCGCTTGCGTGAGGTAGGAAGATTAGAATTTAGGTTAGTAGAAGAGGATAAGATGAAGGTGGATTTAGCCCTGAGGGGAGAGACGGTAGAGGGCTATGAGCTTTTAGAATACCGCCGCCAGCAAGAGACCGCTAAATTCCTTTTACATAAAGGGGCAAGCTTATCCGGTGCGGACCTTGCCGAGAGCTGGGTGGGTTTTGATCCCCTGGGTTTTCCCTCGGTAAAATTAAAGTTTACTCCTCAGGGAAAAAAGAAGTTTGCTCAGTTGACCGAAGAAAATGTAGGTAAGCTTTTAGCGATTGTTTTAGATGGTAAGGTAATGAGCGCTCCTCAGATTCACGAGCCCATTACGAGCGGTGAGGCAGAAATTACCGGAGATTTTTCCATAGAAGAGGCCAGGCTTTTGGTCTCCGTTTTAAATTCAGGAGCTTTACCTGTGCCTTTATTGATAGAGGAGGAGCGCAGCGTAGGCCCGCTTTTAGGTTCTGATTCTATCCGCAGGGGGATTAGCGCTATACTTTTAGGAGGATTTTTGGTAGTTGTCTTTATGTTGATTTATTATTTCCTGGGAGGGTTGGTAGCGCTTATATGTTTAATCTTAGATGTAATTTTTATTCTCTTTGGTTTACGTCTTTTAGGGGCAACCCTTACCCTTCCGGGTATAGCCGGTATTATCCTTACCTTGGGTATGGCAGTAGACGCCAATGTGCTTATTTACGAAAGGATAAGAGAGGAATTGTCCAGCCGGAAGCCTTTAGGTTTAGCTATAAAGAACGGTTTTGAACGTTCTAAAAGCGCTATTTACGATGCCAATATTACCACTATTATTGCGGCGGCTTTTCTTTTTTATTTTGGAACCGGCCCTATACGCGGTTTTGCCACTACCCTTATTCTAGGGAATTTGGTAAGTATTTTTACTGCCCTCTGGGTAGGCAAAGCCCTTTTTGCTTTATTTTTAAATATGGGTTTGCAGCGGATGCCAATGTTAGAGCTTCTTAAGTCTAAGAGTATTGACTTCTTAAAGTTTAGAAATATGGGCTTGCTTTTATCTTTGCTTTTAATTTTGGTAGGGATGTTTAGTTTTTTTAAGCGTCAGGAGGATATCTATGGCGTGGATTTTAGTGGTGGTCAGATTTTGGAGTATAGGTTAAACCCCAAGGTAGAGATAGAAAGGATAAGGGAGGTTTTAAAGAGGGAAGGCCTGATGCAATTAGACATTCAGGATTTTAAAGATATTGAGGGTGGAGTAATTATCCGAAGCAGAGCTGATGTTGTGGACAAGGTAGAGGAGGTTTTAAGTAAAAATTTTAGTGGTTTAGAGAGATTAAAGGTAAATACCGTCGGCCCCGTAGTGGGAAAGATCCTTAAACGGAAGGCGATTTTAGCTACGGTTTTTTCCCTTTTGGGGATTTTACTTTATATCGCTCTTCGCTTTAAGCACTGGGATTTTGCTTTAGCCGGAGTAATTGCCCTTTTCCACGATATCCTGATAACCTTAGGTTTTCTTTCTCTATTTGCTTACCAGTTAGACCTGCTTATTGTTACTGCCCTTTTAACCATCGCTGGTTATTCCATTAATGATACTATAGTAATCTATGACCGCATTAGGGAATTATTACCCCGTTTTAGGGGAGCCTCTTTAAAAGAGGTGATTAACCGTGCTGTAAATGAGACCCTTTCCCGCACCATTATTACTTCCCTTACCAGTGTTATAGTAGTTTTAGCCATCTTTCTTCTAGGTGGTGAAGTCTTACGGGGTTTTTCTTTTTCTCTTTTGGTGGGATTTATCTCTGGGGTTTATTCTACTATCTATATCGCCTCTGGATTGGTTTTGCTTTTTCGGAGGCATCCTTAAGGTTTTTTAGAAAACCCTCCTAAATGTTTACTACTTTTAAAATTTATCTCCATAAAGAGATCCCTCCTTTTAGGGTCCAGCAGGGGCTAATCGATTTAGGCTACCGTCGGGTAGAAGAGGTTTTAGAGGAAGGAGATTTTTCTCTGCGCGGGGAGACCTTAGAGGTTTTTCCTGTAAATTTTAATTTTCCTTTAAGGATAGAATGGGAGTTTGCTGAGATTAAAAAGATTTATAGCTTTGACAAAAAGATAAATAAAAAGATTATTGATTATGAGTTCATTATTTTTATTCCTCCCTTTAAAAAGATAAAAAGATATACCAGTGAAGACCTACCCTTAGAGGTAAGCCTGCGCATTAAAAAGGGTGATTATGTGGTGCATACGCAGTATGGGATTGGAAGATTTTGCGGAACAAAAAAATTAAAGCTAAGGGATAAAGAGGAATATTTTTTTGAGATTGAGTATGAGAATAAAGATAAGCTCTACGTATCCAGAGAGGACGCTCATCTAATCCAAAAGTATATTAGCCTTACCCCAAAGGCACCCCGTTTAAGCAAATTAGGCTCAAGGGAATGGCTACGCATTAAAGAGCGGGTGGCGAAAGGCACTAAAGCCTTTGCTTTGGAGCTTTTGCGCCTGGAGGCCCAGAGAAAACTTATCGGCGGGTTTAAGTATTCTTTAGATACGGAATGGCAAAGGCTTTTTGAAGAAAGCTTTCCTTACGAAGAAACCGAGGACCAAAAGAAGGCTACCTTAGAGGTAAAACAGGATATGGAGTCAAACTTTTGTATGGATAGGCTTATCTGCGGGGAAAGAGTGTATGGCAAGACCGAGGTGGCTTTACGGGCAGCCTTTAAGGCGGTAATGGACGGAAAGCAGGTAGTTTTTTTAGTACCCACAACAGTTCTGGCTTATCAACATTACCTTAATCTAAAGGAGCGTCTAAAAAATTTTCCGGTGAATGTAGAGATGCTCTCGCGTTTTCGCACCCCCAGCCAACAGCAGGAGATAATCACCGCTTTAAAAACAGGTAAGATTGATATCCTAGTGGGAACGCATCGGCTTTTATCTGATGACATTACCTTTAAGGATCTGGGGTTATTGATCATCGATGAGGAACAACGCTTCGGGGTGGCCCATAAGGAAAAGATAAAGAGGTTAAAGGCAGGCGTTGATGTATTGACCTTAACCGCAACCCCTATACCCCGTACCCTTTATATGAGTATGATTGGGATTAAGGATATCTCCCTTTTGAAAACCCCACCTAAGGATAGGCTTGCGGTAAAGACGGAGGTGGTTGAGTTCTCCTGTCCCCTCTTAAGGGAGATTATTTTAAGAGAGATTCAGCGTCAGGGCCAGGTATTTTTTGTGCATAACCGCATTGAGGATATCTGGGGAGTAATGGAGAAGGTAAAGAAGTTTTTGCCTTCCTCGGTAAGGTTGGGTTTGGTGCATGGTAGACTTTCCTCCAGCCAACTGGAAAAGGTAATGTTTGATTTTATCCAGAAAAGGATTGATTGTCTTTTTACCACCGCGATTGTGGAATCGGGCATTGATATCCCTTCGGCAAATACTATTATTATCAACAACGCTCATCTTTTTGGTCTGGCGGATTTACATCAGCTACGGGGTAGAGTTGGGCGCTTTAATCTTCAGGCTTATGCCTATCTGGTCGTGCCGCAGGGGGATGCTTTAAGCCCCGCCGCAAGGCAGAGATTGTTCCTGATGGAGGAACTTGCGCATTTAGGTGCAGGCTTTGAAATAGCCATGAGCGATTTGGAATTAAGGGGGGCAGGCAATATCTTAGGGCCTCAACAGCATGGCTTTGTCTGGATGGTGGGTTTTGATTTATATTGCCGTCTTTTAAAGAAAGAGGTAGAATATTTAAAAGAGGCTTTTCGGACAGAGAGAGACTACTTTTTAAAGAGTGAGGTAGGATGAAAAAAGCTATCTCTATCATACTTTTAGGAGTACCTTTATTTTCTTTTTTAATGGTTTCTGCGGAAGAGATAAAGATAGTGGCTAAGGTAAATAATACCATAATTACCTCTAAGGATTTAGAGAATTTCCGTAAAGTCCTGTCTTTGCATTTAAATAGCGATGAGGAACCCTCCCCTTCGGATGAGGAATTAGAGCAGAAAGCTCTAAATAAGCTTATCGAGGATAAACTTATTTTAGAGTTAGCCCAAAAGGAAAATATCCAGATACCCCCTTCCTTGATTGAAGCAAAACTAAATGAGCTCATTTCCCGTTTTTCTTCTCGCCAGGAATTTGAGGAGGCTCTGATTGGCCGTGGCTTAAACTTAACCTTATTAAGAGAACAGATTAAGGAACAGTATATGATGCGGCACATTTTGGATAAGTATGTAGAAGCCGCCGTGAGCATTTCACCTCAAGAGGTTAACCGCTTCTATCAGGAATACCCGCATTATTTTATGGTGGGTCCCCGCTATGTTTTTTGGATCGCGCGTAGCTTCGATAAAAATAAATTGGTAGAGCTGGCGAAATTAATAAAAGAAAATGGTATAGACAAGAACGATGAGCGTATGCAGCTATTAACCCCCCTGGAGGCAGGTAAAGAGGAGTTGCTTCCGGAGGTGGTTTCTCTTTTAGAGGGGATGAAGGAAAAAGACTTGGTGATTAAAAAGATAGGCAGGTTAGATTGCCTTATTTATCTGGAGAGGATGGTCCCCTCGCAGGTACTATCCTTTGAGGAGGCAAAGGAAAGGGTTAAAATGTTGTTGCAGCAAAAGAAATTTGAAGAACGTTATCGCAGCTGGATGGAAGGGCTGAAGCAAAAGGCTTTAATAAAGATTTACGAGGAAAATTTGTAGGAAATTCAGGAGGGATCCGGAAGGGTTGAGGATTTAGCTATGAAGAAGGTAGTAATTACCATAGGGGATCCCGCAGGTTGTGGGCCATTTGTTAGCCTAAAGGCTATTTGGGCCTTGAGAAAAAAGAGGGTAGATTTTCTTGTGGTGGGGGATTACCAGGTTTTAAAGGAATTCCCTCTTTATAAAAGATTATCTCCACGGATAGAACTGGTAGATTTAGCCACTCCGGGTATTAGGAGGCTAAGGAAAGGTTTTTTTTCTTACCTTTCGGGAAGAGCCAGCTTAGCCTATCTGGATAAGGCCTTAGAGATAATTAAACAGAGAGGGATCAGGCGTTTAGTTACCGCTCCGGTTTCCAAAGAGGCGTTAAGACTCATCCTGCCTAATTTTAGCGGTCATACTGAGTATTTAGCGCAATATTTTGGGAAAAAAGAGGTAGAGATGATGATGGTGGCTCCCAATCTTAGGGTGGTATTATTTAGCCGGCACATACCCTTAAGGCAGGTATCGCCTCGACTCAAACCTTCTGCCTTAAGAGCCACTTTAAGATTAGTGGATTTAGCTTTAAAAAAGATGTTTAAGATAAAAAGACCCAGGATAGCCTTAGCCTCTTTTAACCCTCATGCCGGGCTACAAACCTTTTTGGAGCGTGAAGAAAAAATGATGCTTTTGGCCATAAACGGTCTAAAGGGAAATTTTTATGGCCCCTTTCCTGCAGATACCCTTTTTAGAAGGGATTTTTTTTCTCAATACGATTGTATAGTTTGTAGTTATCACGACCAGGCAATGATACCTTTTAAATTGCTTTTCTTTGATTGTGGCGTAAATCTTAGCTTAGGGTTGCCGGTTATTCGCACCTCTCCCTGTCATGGGGTGGCTTATGACCTCGTAAGAAAAGAAAAGGAACCTTCCTGGGGTTCTATGTTTTATGCTCTTCGTTTAGCCTTAAGGCTTTCACCTATAAATGATAAGGCAAGGATTTAAGCCATCTTTATCTTTAGGTCAAGTCTTTTTAAGGGAGAGGCGTTATATAAATAAAATAGTTGGTGCTTTAGATATCGAGAGAGAAGAGGTTTTAGAGATAGGTGCAGGCGACGGAAGAATAACCAGCCTTTTATTGGAAAAGGCTAAATTCGTCTACGCCCTGGAGATAGACAGAAGTTTACTTAAATTTTTAGAGGAGCGTTTCTGCAACCATCCCTGCATAAAGATTATCGCTGAGGATATTTTAAGGTTTGAGCTTGCCTCTTTAGGAAAGAAAATTGTTATCTTTGGGAACACTCCTTTTCAGATAAGTAATTTTTTAATCCGCTACCTGATTGAAAACCGTCAGTTTATTAAAAGGGCCTACCTTACCTTACAGAGGGAATTTGTGGATAAGCTTGTCGCTCAACCCTCAGAAAAAGATTACGCCTTTTTAACTCTTTATTTAGGTTATTACGCAAAGGCTGAAAGGTTATTTAATATTCCTGCAGGGGCCTTTTGTCCTGTACCTAAGGTAGATGCTAGTTTTGTCCGGATAGAATTTTATAAAAGCCTTCCCTATCCCGCTAAAGATGAAGAGTTGCTTTGGCAAATTCTGCGCAAGGCGTTCTCGGAGCGCAGAAAAAAGATTGTTAATTCTTTAGACCTTTTAAAAAAATACCCTTCTTTTTTAGAGATTTTAAAGATTGAGCCCGATTGGCGGCCGGAGGATTTATCCTTAAGAGAATATGTGGAGCTGGCTAATCTTTATTCCCAACTTAACCCTTTAAAAAAATGATTCCTTATGGTATGATAGATTTAAAAGCTAAAATAAAGAGTGAATGCTGTCGGGGTCTAAGATGTTTATTAAAGAAAAAACGGGAATGAAACTAAAAACCTTTCCCTTTCTCCTCTTTTTACTTTTGCCCTTCCCTTTCTTTACCTTTAGCCAGAATACCCTCACCTTAAACAATGGAGGAACCATTAAAGGAAAGACCCGGGAAGAAACTAATCGCTACATAAAGATAGAGGTTGTCGGGGTTAGCCTCACTTATTATTTATTAGAGGAAATTGCCTCTATTGAGGGACAACCTTTAAGTGCCAGAGCTACTCCTTCCTGCCAGCTTTCTTCTCGCACAACCCTGCCGCCTTCTCGGCTCTACCTTAACAAAGCCATCCAACTTGAGCCTAATTTTGGAGGGACTTATTTTTTACGAGCTTTAGTTTATGGGGAAAAAGGTGATTATCCTCAAGCCTGGGAGGATATAGAAAGGGCAGAGGGTTTAGGTTTTAAGGTACCCCAAGAATTTATTTCAGAATTAGAAAAAACCCCCAAGGAGGAGGGGTTAGGTGTTACTAAGAAATAAATTAGTTCAGAATTTTTGCCTTCTACCTCCAGGGCAGGAACGCTTAAGGGCATTAAAAAATGAACCCCTCTGCTATAATAAGTTTAAAGGCTAAGAACAAAGAGGAGAGGTTTAATAATGTCCAAACCTACAATTACCTTAAGACAAAAGGATGTAGCCAGAGCCTTGCGGGAAAGAAAAGGAGGTATTGGCGCAAGGTTAGCTACACATTTTTCTTTTAGAAAGAAAAAGAAATAAAGATAAGTTATTCCCATACTTCTTTCTGCCTATGCGGTAGGAGCAGTTAATCTAAAGGCAGGGGCCAAGGGTATTTTAAAAAAACTTTTTTAAAAAAGGAGCAAAATGAAAGGGGTTATCTTTTTTATTTTTTTATTTGTACCTGGTTTTTTTCTTTTTGCGCAAGATTATAAGACCTATACGGTAAGCAACGCGGAGTGTGAGTATACCTTAGAGTATCCTGCAGACTGGGAGGTTATAGAGGTAAGGGGTAATTTAAAACTTTTAGCGCCCTCAAATACCCTGGATAAGTTTCAGGATAGCCTGATGATTACAGTTTTAAATTTAAAAGAGTTAAACCCTGACCTTGAGGAATTTGCAAAGATGCGTCAGGAGATGTTAAGACAGCAGCTCCCCAGCTTCGAGCTTATAGATAACGGTTATATATTTATAGATGGGAAGAAGGCTTTCTACTGCCTATACGCTACTAAAGAGGAGGAGAGACCTTTGCGATATCAACATTATTTTTTAAGGCATGGCGAAAATATCTATGAGGTTATTTATGAGACGAAAGAGGAGGGCTTTGATCTTGGTATAGAGGTTGCGGAAAAGATCATTCATTCCTTAAGGATAAAAAGATAATGGCAAACTTTTTTAAACGGATTTATTATCACGATACCGACTGCGGGGGTGTAGTTTATTATGCCAATTACCTTAAATATTTAGAGGAGGCGCGCACAGAATATCTCCGCCAGAAGGGTTTAGACTTAAAGCGATTATCGTCTGAGAAGGGCGTCTTTTTTGTGGTGAGGAAAGTAAGCATTGATTATCTCGCCCCTGGCCGTTACGGAGATTTATTAGAGATAACCAGCTCCATCAGTAAGCTGAGGGTTGCCTCTTTTAATTTTTATCAGGAAATAAAAAGGCAAAATCAGGTGTTAGCAAAAGCCGATACCCTCCTGGTTTGTATTAATAGAGACTTTTTTCCTCAACCCATAGATGAAGAGACCATTAAATACCTACAGGATAGTAAATAAGAGCAAAGACCGACTTGTTTCAGAAGAGGCCTTTTTGGCGGATAGCTTTCTAAAGAGGTTAAGAGGACTAATGTTTAAGGCTGAACTCAAGGAAAGTCAGGCGCTTATATTTTTTAATGCCCCCTCTATGCATACCTTCTTTATGCGTTTTCCCATTGATATAATCTTTTTGGATAAAGACCGGCGCGTAATTAAAAAATATTTAGCCTTAAAACCCTTTCGCATAGCTAATTGTTTTTCTTCAGCTATTACCATAGAACTTCCTGCTTATCGTAGTACGAAAGTATCTTTAGATTTAGGAGATGTTTTAGAATTTGTTGCTTAGAGATTAAAGATGGAAGAGATACTTACTGTAGAAGCAATAAGCAAAAGCTATCGCGAGATTAAAGCCTTAGAGGAGGTTAGCTTTTCTTTAAAAGAGGCAGAGATCGTAGGGCTTTTAGGCCCTAATGGTGCGGGTAAAACCACCACTATCAACATTATTTTGGGAATTTTAACCCCGGATAGAGGAAGGGTAATGATAAAGGGAATAGAGGTAAGTAAAAAGCGCTCTTTAGCTCTAAGTCTTACTAATTTTAGTGCCTTTTATACACCATTACCCGGGAATCTTACCGTGGAGGAAAATCTCTATGTCTTTGGTTTGCTTTACGCAGTCAAAGGCTTACCCTTCGAAATGAAAAGGTTAATAAGGGAGTTTGAGCTGGAGCCGCTGCGTAAAAAGAGGTGCGGTTTGCTTTCCTCAGGGGAACAGATGCGCCTGGGGATAGCCAAGGCCCTGCTGAATAGACCAAAACTTTTATTATTAGATGAGCCCACCGCTTCCTTAGACCCAGTAAATGCCCAGAAGATTAGACTGAAACTAAAAAGCTTTGCCCAACAAACCGGCGCCAGTATCCTTTGGACCTCGCATAATATGTATGAGATAGAGGAGGTTTGCAACCGCCTGCTTTTTATCTCTAAGGGAAGGATAATTTTAGAGGGCAGACCGGAGGCTTTAATCCAGGAATACGGAAAGGAAAATTTAGAGGAGCTTTTTTTAAGTTTAGCGCACGAGAAGACCTTTAGTTTAGAGAAGGTTTAGATGTCCATCTTTCGTATTAGCGCTATTGTTTTAAGGCAGTTTTATCTTATTCGGGGAAGCCTTTCTCGCTTTTTCCCTCTTTTTGCCTGGGTGACTGTAGATATGCTTCTTTGGGGTTTTTTAAGTCGTTACTTAGGTAGCCTGGTAGGAGGTTTAAATTTTGTTTCTCTGCTTTTAGGGGCAGTGCTTTTGTGGGATTTCTTTATCCGGATTATGCAAGGTGTAACCTTAGCCTTTTTTGAGGATGTCTGGACAAAAAACTTTCTTAATCTCTTTAGCACGCCCCTTTTGGTTTCGGAATATATCCTGGGGTTGGTGCTCTGTAGCATCTTAACCAGTACTATTGGGGTGATATTTATGGTGCTTATTGCTACATTGGTTTTTAAATTATCCTTTTTCCATTACGGTTTTATGCTTATATATTTTATGCTTATTCTTTTTTTCTTCGGCATTGCTTTAGGGATATGCGGGGTGGCGCTGGTCTTACGTTTGGGGCCTACTGCCGAGTGGTTCATTTGGCCTATCCCGGCTCTACTTTCACCCTTCATAGGTGTTTTTTATCCCCTTTCGGTCTTACCTTCCTGGATGCGCGCTATTTCTTATCTTTTACCACCGGCTTATGTTTTTGAGGGCTTACGGGATTTGCTTTATATAAGGCCGCTTAATCCTTTAAATCTTCTTTTTGCCTTTTCCTTAACCCTTTTTTATCTTTTTGTAGCCTATTTATTCTTTCTAAAGATTTATCAAAGCGCTCTTCGGGGAGGGTTATTGGCGCGTTATAGCGCGGAGAGTTTAACCTAGACGGGTATGCAGAGGATAATCAGAGGTATTAGAAGGTTATTCTACGCAAAGGCTCCTTTTGACCGGCGTAAATACCCTCGCTATCAACCGCAAAGGCCCTTGGAATGTGTCTGTGTTTATAGCCCGTTCAGATTAAACGAAAAAAGAGAGATTCCTCTAACGGTGATTAATCTTTGCGAAGGAGGTTTTTTGGCCTCCAGCGCTACCGAAAGGATTCCGCCCGCTACAGAGCTAGCTATTTGTTTTAAAATAGACCAGGAAGAGATCCCTTTTAGAGGCGAGGCGCTCAGGGTCTATAAACCTAAAGGGCAAAAAATCCATTACCTTGCTGTTGAATTTATTGCACCAGAAAAAGAAAAGATAGAAAAGCTTCTCGATTACGCGCTGGATAGACAGAAAAGCTGAGGTATTTTTTGCTTGTTTGCTTTTGGTAGAAAAAGGAGAGATGAGGTTTTCCAACTGCAATGTTAATATATAACCTGGTCAGTTTGTTAGGGGTTTTTCTGCTGCTGGGGATAGGTTGGTTATTTTCTAAAAATAGAAAAAGGATTAACTGGCGTTTGGTCTTTGTAGGTCTTGCCTTACAGTTTATTTTTGCCATTTTTATCTTTTATTTACCCGTAGGGTTATGGTTTTTCTCCAGGATAAATGCGTTAGTTTTAAAATTGTTTTCCTTTGCTAAGGCGGGTTTACATTTTCTCTTTGGCCCTTTGGCTATCTCACCAGCAGAAGCAGCCCCCCAGCAAAACCCTTTGGGCTTTATTTTAGCTTTTCAGGCGCTTCCGACGGTGATATTCTTTTCCAGTTTGATGGCTCTTTTATACCACTGGGGTTGGATGCAGAGATTAATAAGGGTTTTTTCCTGGATTTTTACCAGACTGATGCAGGTAAGTGGGGCAGAGGCTCTATGCACCTCCAGCAACATCGTCGTGGGAGTGGAGTCGGTATTTACGGTGCGACCGTATTTAGAAGATTTTACCCTTTCGGAGTTGTGTACCCTTCTTACCGCAGGCATGGCTACTATTGCCTCCACGGTAATGGGAGCCTACGTGGGTATTCTCTATAAGGATTTTCCTGCTATCGCCGGCCATTTAGTCTCTGCCTCTGTTTTAAGCGCGCCGGCAGCCTTGGTCCTTTCCAAATTGCTTTATCCAGAAGAAGAAAAACCCCGCACCTTAGGGTTAAGGGTTATGCCTTATGTAGAAAGGTCTAGTAATTTTCTTGAGGCCATCATTAAGGGTGCACATGAGGGGGTTAAACTTTTGGTGGGGATATGCGCTTTGCTTTTAGCCTTCTTGGGGCTTTTGGCGATGTTTAACTGGTTAGTTGCCTTTGGGGGGCGTCTTTTAGGAGGTCTCTGGGGGATAAACTTAAATTTGTCTTTAGAAAAAATCCTTTCCTGGGTTTTTCTTCCTTTAAGCATCTTAATAGGCATTCCCCTTGAGGATGCACCGCAGGTGGCTTTGCTTTTGGGAGAAAGAAGTACCCTCACTGAGCTGGTTGCCTACCAACACTTAAGTGTTTATATCCAAAAAGGTATTCTGGTTAATCCTCGTTCCATTATTATGTGTGCTTATGCTTTATGCGGGTTCAGCCACATTGCCTCTTTAGCTATCTTTATGGGTGGGGTTTGCGCAATTGTTCCTGGAAGGGCTAAGGATTTAGCTAAGGTGGGTTGGCGTAGTTTTGTTGCGGCTACTTTAGCCTGCTTGATGACCTCTGCGGTGTGCGGGCTATTTCTGCATCCCACAGAGCCATTGGCAATTCTCTTTTAAGTTTTTTTCGATGTT
>FWPU01002388.1_pt1 | contig 20626 bp, 17 predicted proteins | sample 2228361 | NCBI WGS metagenome assembly FWPU01 (sample SAMEA103939777, study PRJEB20133) | metagenome
CGGCGACGCGCTTCGTTGGCGAAGAGTGTCGCATTGCGCAGGGCGATGGCGATGGTATCGGCCAGCGCCTGCACCAGCGCGAGATCGTCCTGGTTGAAAGCGGCGGGCGCAGTGCTCTGAATGTCGAACACGCCCAACACATTCGCCCCAATGCGCAGGGGCACGGCCATTTCGCTGCGCGTGTCTTCCAGGCCGGGGCCGACCAGGTAATCCGGGTGCGCGCTCACATCGTCGGCGAGCACTGGCTCACCTGTGCGGGCCACACGCGCGATGATCCCCGGTCCATTCAGGTCATAGGACAGTCTTTCCAGCGCCCAGCGCCCGCTGTGCACGCCACTCCCGCTGCGGAAGACGACCTTCTCGCCTGCCCGCAGAAACAGGTGCACGCGCTCGTAACCCAGATATTCGTTGACCAGATCGATCACTTCGTCGAGCAGGTCGTCAATGTCCAGGATCGAAACCAGGGCACGAGCGACTTCGGTCATGGCGTTGAGGCGCTCGGTCTGCCGATGCTCGGCGTCGAACGTCTCAGCCTCCTGGAGGGCCAGGGCCAGTTGCCCGGCCAGAGTCTCCAGCAAGAAAACGTCGTCTTCGCCGAAGGCATCGAGCCGGTTGCTCTGCACGTCGAGCACGCCCATCACCCGCTCCTGAGCGATCAGCGGTACGGCAATCTCCGAGCGCGTGGCATCGAGCGTAGCCGTCGGCAGATAGTGTTCGTCCTGGGCCACGTCGGGCGAGACGATGGTGCGCCGGTTGGTGACCGCCCAGCCGACCAGCCCCTGGTCAAAGGTGATACGCAGTTCTTCGGCAGCGAAGCGAGCATGACTGCTGGCTTTGAGCTGAATGGTCTGGCTGACTTCGTCCACGATGAAGATGTTGACGGCGTAATAGCCGAAAGCCTCGTGGATCAGGGTGACGATCTGCCGGAACAGATCGGGCAGAGGTTGCGTGGCGGTGATCTGCCGGGATACGTCGTTGATCAGGCGTAGCTGCCGCTCGCGCTCCTGCGTGGCCTCGAATGTCTGCGCGTTGCGGATGGCTCCCGATGCCAGATTCGCCAGCAACGTCAACAGGCGCATGTCCTCATCGGTGAAGGCATTGGGCCGTCCGCTCTGCACGGCGATCACCCCCAGGGTGATGCCGCCCGAAATCAGCGGAGCGAAGATGGCCGAGCGAGCGGGACGCGGAGACTGATGCGCCGGACGGGCGGGCAGGCTATCCCATTCGCGCAGGAAATCGCGCACCAGCAGACCAGTGCCAGTGCGTCGCACCCAGCCGACAATCCCCTCATCGGCCTTGCCCTCGAAACGCTGAGGGGGCAGGCGCTCCGCGTCGCGCAGCCAGACCTTGATCACATAGTCGTTGCCTTCAAAGAGGCCGATCTGAAAGTTGCGGGTATCTACGATGCGGGTGGCCTGCTGATAGACGACCTCGCACAGGGCATCTATCTTGAGCTGTACGCTGAGAATGGCGTTGCCCACGCCCGCCAGCACATCTAGTTCTGGGCTGCGGCGTTCGCGCGAAGCCAGGCTGATGCCGCGTTGCCGTCCACGCCAGTAACCGGCGATCAGCCCCAGGCTGACGCCGCCGACGGCCAGCGTCGCGCCCACCACCATGACCACGATCAGCGTCGTGTCCATCGGCACACCACACCCCTGCGCATCAGATCGCCAGTCGGGTAGACCTGATTACCGTTTGGCAGGGCGGGCGGCGAGAGCGCTGTCGAGATCAGGATAGACGTGGAAGAGCATATCGAAGCCCACCATCTCGAAAATCTCGACCAGGCGAGGTTGTAGCCCGCTGAGGATGACATCACCGTGCTGGTCGCGCGCCCGCCGCCAGGCCGCCACCAGCACCTTCAGCCCGCTGCTGGCAATGTATTCGACAGCGGCCATATCCACGAAAAGCCAGGTCTTGCCGCTGCTCAACTGTGCCTCCAGCGTACGCTCCAGTTGCGGGCTGTTGTTGCTATCCAGCCGCCCCGACGGCATGACGATCACCGCCTGGCTATCCAGGTCGCGCGTGGGGAACAGGGTGGCGTCTGCCGGGGCGAATCCCTCTGCGCCAGCCGGTGCCGGGATGTGTTTGACCAGCGTCAGCCGGTTGCGGTTGCCGACACGCTCATAGCGGACATCATCCATCAGCTTACGGATGAAGTAGATACCCCAGCCGCCCGGCTCGCGACTGTCGAGCGGCTCGGTGGGGTCGGGCGCTTCGTGCGTCAGCGGGTTGAAGGCCGGGCTGCTGTCCTCGATGATGATCACAAAGCGGTCGGCGGAAGCCTGGCAGCTCAGCTCGATGATGTTGCCTTCGTCGCGGAAGCCATAACCGTGCTCGATGACATTGGTCAGCGCCTCGTCAACGGCCATCTGGCAGTGGTAAATGGCCCGTTCGTCCAGTCCGGCCCGCTCCGCCGCCTCGACGACAAAGTCACAGGCTCGCCGGACTTCCTCCAGCCGCGCGCCAATGGCCAGGCGACTTGTCGCGGTCTCAGACATGAGACTCCTCGATGGAAGGGATAACGGCAGCCAGCGCCTGCCCGGTTCCACGCTCAAAAGCTGCCAACAGCTTCAACCTGGGTGGGATAGATTTCGAACACCGAGTCCAGGCCGGCCAGCTCCAGCACCTCGCGCACGCGCTCCGACGGGTTGGCGATGCGCAGGTCGCCCCCCACACGTTTGACGCGCTTGAGGATGCGCACCATCTCGCGCAGACCGGCGCTGCTCATATATTCCACGCCGCTCAGGTCGAGCACCAGGTTGCTTTTACCGTCGTCAACCGCCCTGTCCATCGCCGTGCCGAGTTCGGTGGCGTTGGTGCTATCTACGCGCCCGATCACCTCAAAAAGCTGGACGCGCCGCATCTCCGAGACGTTGATCTCCATCACCATCGCTGACAGCTCCTTTCGTTGAGTGTGGGGATTATACCACACTCCGCCCCGCCATGACGTGACGAGTTGCACCTTTGGCCCAGCGCATTATGATTCGGCGCATAACGGATCGGCAAGAAAGGCTCCCCATGCCATACCGAACACGCGGAACGCTCTGGGCACTGGCCCTGACCGGCCTGGCGCTCTATACCTGGCAATCCGCCCTGGCAGAAGCGGATAGCCTGACGGCGCGCTACGCGGTCGCCACGCTGATCACGGCTGGCGCGGCGTGGTGGGCCGGTCGCGGAGCTTTGCCGCAACGCCCTTCCCCGTCCCCAGAACCGACCATCCTGGCGCTGGCAGCCCTGACTGCCCTCAGCCTGTGGGCGGCGATTTGGTGGCTGATGGACGCCACCAACTATCTGTTACAACAGGCTTTCGGGCCGCCCGACTGGCCGCGCTCAATCATCGCGCTGAACGACTCGCTCCTGGGCCTGCGTCTGAATCCCCTCACCTATGAACTCAGCGTGCTGTTCGCCGTCGTGCTGTTACCGCTGGCGCAGGGCTGGTTGCTATGGGGGCGTGTGCAGCCGGCGCTGACCGCCCGTCTGGGAGCGCGCCGCGCCCTGCCCGCCGTGTCGGTGCTGGGCGGAGCCTTGCTGACGCTCTCCGCCGCGCAGGGGGTGACTCCCGCCCTGCCCGGCGGAATAGCTGCCCTGCCCGGTTACGTCTTGCTGGCGCTGATCGCCGCGCTGACGGCGCACCTGTCCGGTTGGGCCGGGACGGGTGTGGTGGCTCACGCTTCTTTCGCCTACGCCTCGTTCGCCTGGCAAGATGACCTGTTCCGGGCTTTCCTCGGCGTAGATTATCTCGATCCGCGCTGGCTGACGGTGATTGTCCTGGGCCTGTTGGGGGCAGCGTTATGCCTGCAGATCATACGTTTTCGCGGTCAGCGCCCTTCTTCGCCGCAGTTCCCGCCGCGCGCCCTGGCTCGCGCCGACTGGTGGCCGCTGCTCTTGCTGACGATCGCCCTGAGCGTGCTGCTCGTCCGCGACCTGTCCGCCCGGCACGACATGGCACAAGGCCGTTCTCTGCCGGCAGCCTCACAGACGACGCAGTAGCGACACCAGCAGCCCCATCAACCCCAACGCTCCCAACGCCAGGATGGGCACGATCGGGGCGACGCCCGTGTTGGTCGTAGGAGGCGGATTGGTGCGCGGGATGGGGATCGGCGTCACCGTATACGGCGGAAAGGTGAAGGTCGGCAAGGGTTGCCCCGGCAACAGCGTCGGCGCATCCCCCGGCCCTGGCGTGAAGATGCCCGTCGGCGTGATCTGCGCCTGTGCCGTCAGCGTCGCCGCGGCCCCTGGCGTGGCTGTGATCGCCTCCGCTGTCTGTTGTGCCGCTGCAAAGGCCGGATCGAGGGTGGGGACGTCAGCCAGATCGATCTCCGGTATCTGGTTGATGTCGCCGCCCACGCGCACCACGCTTTGATGCACCCAGGCCGTGCCCGTCGGCGAATCTGGAAACTCGATCCAGTACCACTCGAAGCGCCGCCCCAGAATGGGATAGGTCGTGCCAGGGAAAATCTGCCCGACGCGATTCTCGTTGATGTCCGGCCCGGCGCGCACGTTGGTATTGTCGGCCAGGGCCTCGGCATAGGGCCGCCCAGCAGAAGTCGGCGTGCGCGTGGGACTCGCCGTCGGCGCACCAGGGGTCTCCGTGGCTGTAGGGAATTGCAGTGGCACTGGCGTTGGCGTGATCTGCGCGCGCGCTTCCCGACGCCGTGGATCGGAGACCGCGTGCGCAGACACCAGTGAAACGCCGAGAGTCACCATCACCCCACCCAGAATGAATGTCAGCCAGGCCCGTCGTGAGATGCTGCGCATCGTCTCTTCCGCGACTATGTTCTCTCAGGCTCCGCGGGCAGAGCATACCGAAAAGCCCTTGCTCCGGCAAGCGCGGAACGCGCCGGAACAAGGATTCATTGCAGAGACGCCGAGAGCGCGGAGAGAAAAATAAAGAGAACTCGGCGTTCTCCTCTGCGTCCTCTGCCACCTCTGTGGTTCAATCTTTCTCCCAACCGTGCGCGACGCCCGCCTGTGCTCACCAGATGACCTTGTTCTGGGCGAACTCGCGCATCTGATCGGCCTGACGGTAACCGTCGTCGCCGGGGCGCGTCAGATAACCCTGATATTCCTGGTTGGGGAAGCCGTGCACCGTCCACTCGCCCAGCACAAAAGGCGGCACCGTCACACCGGGTGCGCAATCCTCGCACTCAGCCGGAATCCATTCCCCGTTGTAACGACGGGCCAGATGCAGGTGTGTGCCGTTGCTAAAACCGCCCTGGCACGAGGGATGACCGAGCCGGTCGCCTGTCTGCACCACCGTGCCCGCCGGGACGCGCTCGAAATCGTCAATGTGCAGATAGACCAGCGTCCAGCCGGTATGTTCGTTCCCGTCACCGTCCAGGTCGAGGATCACATAGCCGTCGCCGCTGCGGGCGATCACGCCCGGCGCGGCAGCGGTCACCCAGTTGGGCGAGATATAGCACGCCCCCTGCGCCAGCTTGATCTCTTCGGGCGGTTCTGGCGGAGCGAAGTCAATCGCCGCCCAGGCCGAGCCGCTGTTGTAGCCGCCGTGTGGCCCGCCCGTGAACACCCATTCCTCGCCGGGGGCGAAAGGCAGCGTCAGCGTCGGCTGCACGAGATTCGGTGGCACCAGCGGCTCGACCGCCCGCGCGAACGGGTCGCCAAACAGGCTCAGATACGTCTGGAAGAAACCGGAGGGGTGCACGTCACGCTGCCACTGCTCCGGACTGGTAGTCAGGCTCAGCATGTACTGCACTGCCACCGTGCCCGCGTTCAGCATCGGCTCGAAGAGCAGGCGCGTGTTCTCGCCCAGGGTCAGGGCGATCGTGCCCCGATACTTCCAGCCATAGTAGCCGTAGTTGAGGGCGTCGGCAGCGTCGAGCAATTGTTTGAGCAGCCCCTCGCGCCCGGCCTTGACGATGCCCAGCGGATACTGAATTCTGTCCTCCGAGGGGTATGGATTGCTCAGCCATTGCCCGCGATATTCCAGCAACGCCAGCAACAGGCGCGGATTGACGCTGTAGTTGCGGGCGACGAAGTCCACGATCTTCACCCCGCTCCATGTCTCGTCGCCCACGGCTTCGGAATAGGCCCGCAGAAAACCCTGGCGGAATTTCACCGCGCCCACGATGCTGAAGTCGCTGGCAGACGGGCCGTAGACCAGTTCGCTATCGGGAATGATCTTGAAAGCAGGCGTCGTCCCCAATGTGCCGCCGGGAATCTGGATCAACTGCCCTACTTCCAGAGCATTGGGATTCTCCAGCGTGTTGATCGCCAGCAACTGATCGACCGTCACCTGATACAGATCGGCAATGGTGCCCAGAGTCTCACCGGGGCGCACGGCATGTACTCCCCCCTGTGTCTGCGTATAACGCGGAGGGTTCGGGGTCGGCTGACGGGGCGTAGGGGTCGGCTCGTCGGGCGTGAAGGTCGGCGGCAACACCAACAGGCCGGACTCGTCATACTCCGGCGTCGCCGTGACGTAGATCACCTTCTGGCCGGAGAGCGTGCAGGCCAGCCCCGCCAGGAGCAAGGCGCTCAGCACGACTATCAGCGGCGACCACCACACAGCACGACGGGCGAACGTCATTGCAGGGCCTCGTAGAGCCGTTCCAGCGAGTGAGCGTAGCGGTAGTCGGTATGCCGGTGTCCGTCCGGATACTCCTCGAAAACATGTGGGATGCCCAACGCTTCGAGCTTGCGATGCAGCACCCGTGCGCCCACCTGGAGTTGATATTCGTCGTAGCTGCCCACGTCTATATAGGCCAGGCGCATCTGCCGCAGCGCGTCGGCGTAGCGCGGCTCGTCCAGCTTACGGATCGGGTCGTGCGCCAGCCAGCGCGCCCATACTTCTTCGTTCAGCGCGCCAGTGTGCGGGTCAATGGGCAGGTCGAAGCCGCGCGGATGAGCGGGGTTGTCGCCGAACGCCGCCGCCCAGCACACCGTCATGATCAGGTCCCAGAATGCGCCGTCCTTGGGGCGGATGTCGGGAATCTGCGCGATGAAACTGTCCAGGTCACCATAGCGAGTCAGGCGCTGATGCATCCGGCTGAGGCCGGGCAGGCAGGTGAATTCCCAGTACAGATCGCCGCTATGGCAGGCAAACGCCCCAAAGGCTTCTGGGTGATGCATGGCCTGCGTGATTGCGCCAAAGCCGCCGCTGCTGCGCCCCATCACCGCGCGGTGATCGCGGCCTGCCAGCGTGCGGTAATTGCGATCAACCAGGGGGATGATCTCGTGGATCAGGTAATCCTCGTAGCGCCCCATGCCAGCCGAATTGAGGTATTGCGAACCGCCGAAGCGCGTCCACATGTCCGGCATGACCACAATCAGCGGCCCGATGCGCCCAGCGGCGATCAGCGCATCGAGTTGCTCCTTGATGGTCACATCCCAGGGTCGCCAGTTGAGCAGGCCAGGGCCGGTGTTGCCATGGCTGCTCAGCAAGTAGACGACCGGATAGCGCCGATCGGGCACGTTGTCGTGTCCCGGCGGCAGATAGACCGTCACACGGCGCACGTGCGGGTCGCCCAGACGGTTGCCGCGCAGGACTTCACTGACCAGCTCCGGCTGTTCGATGCGGCTGGGGCTGAGGATCACGAGAGTCACTCCTCCCTGATACGCGCTCGATTGTAGCCGGGGCACCTGCGCGCGGCAAGCAGGTGCGCGCAACGTGTGGTCAGGCAGTTTGCTTCCCTAAATCCGTGCCCCGCTGCGGGCGAAGGGGAACACTCGCGCGAGAAACAGGAAGTCCCTTCGCCCTGCGACGCCGTCACGAGAGAGAGGATTTAGGGGTGAGGGGAAGATACCAAGCAAGAGTGCATTACAGCCTCCAGGGAGAGGTACCCCCCTCATTCGACAGGACCCTGCGGCTCTGCCAGGTCTGGCTGGATCACGATCTTCAGCGCGTTCTTGCCCTCAGCCGCAGCGAATGCCGCGTGAATGTCCTGCAGCGGATAGCGCCCGCTCACCAGCTTCTCCAGGCCGACACGCCCGCTGCCGATGATCTCTGCGGCGCGCCAGCAGTCGGCGGTGCTGCAGGCGGTGGTGCCTGTTACCAGCAGTTCTTTGTAGTGTACCAGGTTGGAATTGAAGGTGATGGTAGGCCGATCTTTGGGCAGCCCGCCGAAGTAGTTGATGCGCCCGCCGATGGCCGCCAGCGACAGCGCTTCTTCTTGCGCCTGGTGTGCCGCTGTCGCCACGATGATGGCGTCCGCCCCTTCCCCATTGCTCTCCTCCATCACCACGGCAGCCAGGTCTTCTTCGGCGATGTTGACGGCGCGGTCAGCGCCCAGCGCGGTCACCTGCTGCAACCGGCTGGGAATCAGGTCGCTGACGATCACCCGTTTGGCTCCGCGCAGGCGGGCCAGCAGGGCGTGCATGGTGCCGATCGGCCCAGCGCCCATCACCAGCACCACGTCGCCAGGAGTGATACGCAGCGGGTCCTGGCCCCGCAACACACAGGCGAACGGTTCGACCAGGGCCACGACTGCCGGGTCGAGCCGGCTGTCTACCGGGATCAGCCCCCCCTGGGCGATGATCGGCCCCGGAATGCGCACATACTCGGCGAAAGAGCCGTCCATATTGATGCCGATCGCCCCGTAGTTGGCACAACGGTTGTTGTGACCAGAGACACACTGGCGACAATGCCCGCAGCCGAAGTTGGGCGCGATCACCACGCGCTGGCCGACGTGATGCCCCATCACTGCCGCGCCGACCTCGACGATGTCGCCTACCACCTCGTGCCCTGGGACGCGCACCGTCCCCGCGGGATATTTGCGGTGCTCGCCGTGCAGAATGCGCAGGTCTGTGCCGCAGATGCCCGTGCTGACGACCTTCAGCAACACATCGTCCGGGCCGATGTTCGGCAAGGGGCGTTTTTCTAGGCGCAGATCGTTCGGTCCGTAATATACAGCAGCCCACATCGCCCATCTCCTCCTTGTGCCTGGTTTCAAAAGTATCGTCCCCTACTGACAGTCAATTTTCTTGCCTGGCCGGTTGACATGCCGCGCGTTCACGCATATAATAACAGTGAAAAGTTGTTATAACAACATTACAGGATCACCGGAATCGAAACTGGCGAGGATTTGCGAGGCCCGAAAAGACTGTTTTCGGTGTCAGCAGACTACCCAGGCGATCGGCTGTGATTGGCCATGCTGTGGATATGTGCTGTTTGCTGGTCGCCTTCCCACACGGCCATCCGTACTTTCATCGCTCTCAATTCTTTCTTATCAACCGGGCACTTCGCTTCAGGAAAGGAGGCACTCTATCGCGCTGCGCAGACTTGTTCACTCGTGTTCGGCTATCTGGCAAACCATCTTCAACAATCTTTAGGAGGTAAGCATGTTGCGCAAGAAAACCCTTCTGGTTGCCGTGTTGCTCATTGCTCTCAGCATTCCGGTGATGTTCACCGCCAACGCCCAGGGGCAACGCTGGCAGGAACCCATCGTCATTGGCTGGACGCCTCCCGACATCACCGGCGTGTTCAAGACTGCCACCGATTTCTTCGAAGCCTCTGCTGCCAGTGCCAACGAAGCCGGTTTCAACGTCCAGGTGATCTCGCAATCCCCCGCCACTCACATTGACTTCGCCGATCAGGTGGCGATCATCGAAGACTACATTCAGCGCAAGGTAGACGTGATCGCTGTCTCGCCCATCGAAGTCGAAGTGATCAAGCCCGCCCTCCAGAAGGCCAATGCCGCAGGCATCCCCGTCATCATTGTGAACCTGCTGGAGCCGATCGAGGATGTCGAAGTGGCTTCGTATATCGGCTTCGACAACACCGTGGCCGCCAAGGTGACCGCCTATTCGGTGGTGGACTACTTCGGTGGCCCTGGTGTGCTGGGCGAAGGCGAAATGGTGGAGGTCGAGGAAGATACCTACCTGGACATCGAGTTCTGGGAAGACCTCTACGCTGATCTGACCGAAGAGGAAAAAGCCGAGATCGTCGCCCGTGGCGCGATCATCGAGGGCGTGGCCGGCGGCTTCTTCTCCACTGCCCGCCTGAACGGCTTCAATGAAGTCATCAGCATGTTCCCCAATATCGAGATCGTGGGCAAGCCCTGCGCCGCCGACTGGAACCGCGAGAAGGGCATCGGCTGCGCTGAGGACATCCTGCAGGCGAACCCGACGGGCCTCGACTTCATCTGGGCCGCCTCCAACGAGATGGGCATGGGGGCCATGCTGGCCGCTGAAGCGGCGGGCCGCCTGGAAAAGGCCGAAGATGGCGTCTCCATCGGCGACGAAACCGTGGCCATCTTCACCAATGACGTGACGCCGGAATCGGTGGAGCGCCTGAAGGAAGGCCGCATGATCGCCGAGACGACGCACGGTTTCGCCGACTGGGGTTGGTTCGGCGGTGAGTTCGCGGTGCGCATCGTCTGCGGGCTGGAAGTGCCACAGACCTTCGATATCCGTCCGCGCATCGCCTATCAGGCCAATGCTCACCTGTTCTATCCTGAACCGGCTCTGCCGGAGATCGACTGGGAAGGCATCAAGGCCGAATGCCAATAGTTTCGTAGCGGTCTGCGGTGAGGAGGGCCGAGCCTCCTCACCGCCCTCTCTTGAGAGATTTCTGAAGTCTACAGGAGCGCAACAATGCGTTTTGAGGGGAAAGTAGTTGTCGTCACCGGAGCGGCAGAGGGCATCGGCCAGGCTGCGCTGCTCGCTTTCGCCAGCGAGGGCGCGCGCGTCGTCCTGGCCGACCGTGAGCCAGATAAAGGGCAGGCCGTTGTCGAGCAGCTCCGGCGCGAGGGTCGCGAAGTCCTGGCAGTGCGCGTAGATGTAGCCGTCGAAGATCAGGTGCGCGCCCTGTTCGATCAGGTCAAGAGTCAGTGGGGACGCGTTGACGTTCTGGTGAACAATGCGGGGATTTATCTGCAGGGCGATGTGACACAGACCTCGCTGGCCGACTGGGAACGCATCATGGCGGTGAACGTCACGGGGGCATTTCTGTGCACCAAATACGCCGTGCCGCTGATGATGGCCCAAAAATACGGCGTGATCGTCAACGTCGCGTCCGAGGCCGGGCTGGTAGGCATCAAAGGTCAGGTGGTCTACAATGTCTCCAAAGGCGCGATGATCGCCCTGACGCGCAGTTGCGCCGTAGACCTGGCCGAATATGGCATCCGCGTCAACTGCGTGTGTCCGGGCACGACCGAAACACCACTGGTTCGCGCGGCGCTCCAGCGCGCTGCCGACCCCGCGGAGGCGCGCCGTCGGCTGGAACAGTCACGCCCGGCCAATCGGTTGGGCACTCCCCAGGAGATCGCCGCGGCCATTCTCTTCCTGGCCAGCGATGAGGTCGCCTATGCCACGGGCGCGATTCTGAGCGTAGATGGCGGGTACACAGCTCAATAGGAGCTGTCACCACAAAGGGACTACTCTCGATGGAGACTCGTACACCGCTGCTGCGCATGGAGCGCATAGACAAGAGCTTTCCGGGTGTCCATGCGCTCGATCACGTTGACTTCGACCTGTATGAGGGTGAAGTCCATATTCTGCTGGGCGAAAATGGGGCGGGCAAGTCCACCCTGATGAAAATCCTCAGCGGTTCGCTGCCCGCCGATAGCGGACGCATCATCGTCCAGGGAGAAGAAATCCGCCATCATAGCCCGGAGCGCGCCAGCAAACTGGGCATCGGCATGGTCTATCAGGAATTCAGCCTGGTGCCCTCGCTCACGGTGGCCGAGAACATCTTCCTGGGCGATCCGCCGCGCAACCGCGCCGGCCTGGTACGTTGGGGCGAACTCTATCGCCGCGCCCGCGAGAGCCTGGCGACGCTGGGGGTAGACATCGATCCGCGCGCCCGCGTCGGCAATCTGAGCGTGGCCGAGCAACAATTGACCGAGATCGCGCGCATCCTGGCCAAACAGCCGCGCATTCTGCTGCTCGATGAACCTACCTCCGCCCTGTCCGATACCGAAGTGGATCGCCTGTTTGAAATCATCCGCCGCCTGCAAAGCCGTGGCGTGGGCATCATCTATATTTCGCACCGCCTGGACGAAGTGAGCCGTATCGGAACGCGCGTGACGGTCATGCGCGATGGGCGGGTCATGGGCACACTGCCGGTCGAACAGGCGGACATTGACACGCTGATCAAGATGATGGTGGGTCGTCGCCTCAGCGAGCAGTATCCCAAGACGCTGTCCGTCCAGATGGGTCAGCCGTTGCTGCGCGTCGAGAATCTGTGCGCCGAACCCTTCTTGCACAACCTGTCATTCGAAGTCCGCGCCGGCGAAATCGTGGGCATCTTTGGGCTGATGGGAGCCGGACAGGCCGAGCTGGCGCAGGCGCTCTTCGGGTTGCTGCCAGTCACGGCGGGGCAGATCTATCTTGACGGACGGCCTGTCAAGATTCGCCGTCCCACCGAGGCGATCCAGCACGGCATCGGGCTGTTGCTGCGCGACCGCAAGGCGAGTCTGGTGCCCATGCAAGCCCTGCCTGCCAACATCACCCTGGCCAATGTCAGTCAATTACCCTTCATGGGGCCTTTGAATCTGCGTTCAGAGGAACGGATCGCCGCCAGATATGTGCAAGAGCTGACCATTCGCCCGCCCATCCTCAAGCGTCCGGTCAAGTTTCTCAGCGGCGGCAACCAGCAAAAAGTATGCCTGGCCCGCTGGCTGGCGAGTGGGGCCAGAGTGCTGATCGTAGACGAGCCAACGCGCGGCATTGATGTCGGCGCGAAGGCTGAGGTGTTCGCCTTGCTCGATCAGCTTGCTGCCCGGCAGGGCGTGGGCATCATCATGATCTCTTCGGAAATGCCGGAATTGCTGGCCATGGCCGACCGCATTCTGGTCATGCGCAACGGCGAGTTCACGGCAATCTACCAGCGCGGTGAGGCAACCCAAGAGTTGTTGCTGAAAAGTGCCAGCTAGGAACGGACGGAGGATTTTCGTGTCTGAGAAACTTGCCCAGGATCAAGAGTTGGGGGTGCAGGTGGTGGAAAGCCCTCGCCTCAGGCGCTTCAGAGGGTCAGCGCGCGATATACTGATCCAGAGCGGCCCTTTGATCGCGCTCTTTCTGCTGGCCCTGTATCTGGCGTCGGCTACACCCTATTTCCTCACGGAAAGCAATCTGGTCAATGTGGGGCGGCGCACTTCGGTGCTGATCATCTTTGCCATCGGCCAGACCTTCGTCATCCTGACCGGCGGTATTGACCTCTCGGTGGGCGCTACCGCCGCGCTGGCAGCTTCCATCTCTGCCGTGACCATGACGCAGCAGGTCAATGTGTTGGGCCTCAAGTTCGGGCCGGTGGGATTTGCGGAAGGGTTGTTGATCGCGCTGGTCATTGGGATGGGCGCGGGCCTGCTCAATGGGCTGCTGATCACCCGCGGTCGCATCCCGGATTTCATTGCCACGCTGGGCACGCTGGAAGTGTTTCGCGGCGCGGCGCTGCTGGTGACAGGCGGCTTGCCTGTGCCTTCGTACTACTCCAAGGCTGCCAAGGCCCGTAACTACCTGCCCAAAGAGGTCGTCTCCATCGGCAGCGGTGACTGGCTGGGCATCCCCATCGCCGCGGTGATCGCCCTTTCCGTCACCCTGCTGGGTTGGGTCATCCTGCGCTACACCGCCTTTGGGCGCAGCATCTTCGCCGTGGGTGGCAACCGCGAAGCGGCCCGCGTATCTGGCATCAAAATTGACCGCACCAAGATCGGCGTGTACGTCGTCTCAGCCTTACTGGCTGCCCTGGCTGGTTTCGTGCTGACTGGACGCCTCAACTCCGCCAACGCGCTGATGGCCGGCGAGGAAAACCTCAACTCCATTGCCTCCGTCGTGATCGGCGGGACCAATCTGTTCGGTGGCGAAGGCGGCGTGTTCGGCTCGATCATCGGCGCGCTGACCATTGGCGTCATCGGCAACGGCCTCAACCTGCTGAACGTGAGCGACTTCTATCAGCGCATCATCCAGGGCACCATCATCGTCGTGGTGGTGGTCTTCGATCAGTGGCGTCGTCGCCGGTTCGGGGTGTAGCCAGAGCGAGGGGGGGCACAGTGAGCCAACGCTTCCAGGACGCCGTAGTGCTGGTCACCGGCGGCAGTCGGGGGATCGGCCTGGCCATTGCGCAGCGGTTCGCCGAAGAAGGGGCGCGGGTCGTCATCGCGGCCAGAAATCGAGTGCGCGGACAGCAGGTCGCAGAGCAATTACAGCAACAGGGCGCACGGGTGGACTTCATCGGCGCAGACGTGACGCAGCGCGACCAGGCAGAGGCGCTGATCGTCCAGGTCATTGAACGCTTCGGGTGCATAGACGTGCTGGTCAACAATGCGGGTGCGCACGAAAAAGCCCCCTTCACTGACGAAAGCGAAGACCTGTGGCAACGCATGTTCCGCATCAATGTGCTGGGCACGGTGTTCCCCTCACAGGCTGCGGTTCGTCATATGCGGGCGCGCGGACGGGGTAGCATCGTACACGTCGCCTCAAAAGCGGGTGTGGTTGGCGAACCGGGTCACGCTGCCTATAGCGCGGCCAAAGGCGCGATCATCGCCCTGACGCGGGCCATGGCTGTCGAACTGGCCCGCGACGGGATTCGCGTGAATGCCGTCTGCCCTGGGCCAGTAGTTACCGATATGCTGCTGGAAGCCATCCCTGCGGAAGAGCAACGCCGTCAACTGGCCGCGCAAGCGCCCTTGGGACGACTGGGGCAGCCGCTTGATATCGCCGGAGCGGTGTTGTTCCTGGCGTCCGACGAAAGTGCCTGGTGTACCGGTCAGGCCCTGTCCATTGACGGCGGGTTGTCCCTCCTGCTGTGAGCATGACGAGCGGGATTCCTGGCCCAGAAGCGCGTTCGCGAGCGCAGGAAGGTCGGGGGGGAACTCTGCCTTTTCAGTTTGGGGTGTCACACAGCTAGAGGAGTGCATTGATGTCATCTTTGGTACGAGTGTGCCTGGTGGGAGCAGGGCGGGTCGCCAGAGTACACGCCAATTCGCTAGTGAACCATGTGCCCGCCGCACAGCTTGTTGCCCTGGTAGACCCTGATCCCAAGGTACGCGAAGAGGTAGGGGAACAGTTCGGCATCGGCAAGCGTTTCTCCGCGCTGGAAGAAGCCCTGGAGTCCGTCGCTTTCGATGCAGTAGTCATCACCACGCCGACGTTCACTCACAGGCATCTGGCAGTGACTGCCGCCAACGCAGGTAAACACATCCTGCTGGAAAAGCCCATGGCGCTCAACCTGACCGAGTGCGACGCGATCATGGCCGCTGCCGAGGCCAACGGCGTGATCCTGCAGTTGGGCTTCATGCGCCGCTTTGATCCGGAATTCGTGGCGGCGGCGCAGCGCATCGAGGCCGGCGAAATCGGGCAACCCATGCTGATCAAGTCGCTGACGCATGGGCCAGGCCTGCCGCCACCCTGGGCGCGCGATCTCAAGACATCCAACGGCATGCTGGCCGAAGTCAACAGTCACGACTGGGACTGTGTGCGCTGGCTGATGGGGTCGGACTATCAGCGCGTCTATGTGGAAGTGGCCAATTTCAAGGGCAAGGCGCGCGGCGTGGAGACAGAACACTTCTACGACAATGCCCTGGTCAATATCCGCTTCGAAAACGGCGGCCTGGGCAGCATCTCTGGCGTGTGCCCCTGCGACTATGGCTACGATGCCCGCGTAGAGATCGTGGGAGAAAAAGGCATCATGCAGATCGGCGAGTTGAAGGGGCAGGCTGTCGTAGTTTGCACCAACCGCGATCAGGGGCTGATCACTCCCATCTATCGCACCTGGCCACAGCGTTTCGAATGGGGCTACATCCGCGAGATGGAGCACTTCGTAGACTGTATCCTGAAGGGCGCTCGTCCCAAAGTGGGTGGGCAGGAAGGACGCTGGGCGGTCGCCGGCGTGCTGGCGGCTACCAAATCGTTCCTGGAAGAGCGCCCGGTCTACCTGCGGGAGATTCTGGGATAGCGCGGCGTGTCGGAGGTACCATCCGTCCCCTGCATGGCAGATTCGAGGAGAAAAATCTGATGAACAATGTGCCGTTCACCTTCGAGGTGTGCATCGCCGAAGCGCTTCTAAGTCACTACGACAATCATATTCAGCGCCGCCTGTCCTCCATGAAGGGACAGTTTCTCGACCAGGCCGCCTACGACGCGCTGCTGGCCAGAGAAGACGCGCTGCTCTACGAAGTGTACGAGATCAAGCGTCCCGAAGTGGCCGGCGAGTTGCTGCACGGCCTGTCCATTGTGCATCCTGGCAAGGTCGGCGATGAATACTACATGACCAAGGGGCATTTCCACACCGTCCTGGAAACCGCTGAGGTGTACTACTGCCTCAAGGGCCAGGGGATGATGGTGATGGAAACGCCAGAAGGTGAGTGGGCCGTGGAGCCACTGCGCCCCAATACGGTGCTGTATGTCCCCCCGCGTTGGGCACACCGCTCGGTCAATACCAGCCTCACCGAAGACCTGGTGACGTTCTTCGTCTATCCGGGCCACGCGGGTCACGACTACCGCACAATCGAAACCCAGGGCTTCCGCAAACTGGTAGTGGAGCGCGACGGTCAGCCGCAGATTGTGGACAACCCGCGCTGGTTGTCGCCAGAACAGCGATCCTAGCGCCAGATCATATCGCTCGCACGGACAGGAGCATAGTATGAGTCAAACAGACTATCGGGTCGTGACCAAAACGGTTCCGACATTCTATTTCGTGGGCGTGACGACGCAGCAGTCGTCCATCATGAAGGTTTTCCCGCGCTGGATGGCAGCCATCGGGCGTCCGGAGATTGTCATCGAGGGGATCGATCACCCCATCCACGATAATCCAGAAGCCTATCGGCAAACCGTCGCGCAGATCAAGTACGATCCGCTTTCGCTGGGCGCGCTGGTGACCACGCACAAGATAGACTTGCTGGAAGCCGCCCGCGACATGTTCGACGAACTGCATTCATCCGCCCTGCTCACCGGCGAAATATCGAGTATTTCCAAACGGGATGGCAAGCTATGGGGCCATGCCAAAGACCCGCTGACCGCCGGCCTCAGCCTGGACGCCATCACCGGAGAAGGCTACTTCGGGCGTACCGGCGGGCACGTGTTGTGCTTCGGCGCGGGCGGATCGGGCAAGGCCATTGCCCTGCACTTCATCACCAAGAAAAACCGCGCCGACCGGCCCGAAAGGATCATCGTCACCAACCGTTCGGCGGAACGCCTGCACAAGTTGCAAGCCATGGTCGAAAGCCTGGACACCGATATCGAATTCGTCTACGTGCAGACGGCTGACCCCCAACGCAACAGCGAACTGATGGAGAGTCTGCCGGACGGGAGCATCGTCATCAATGCCACCGGCATGGGCAAGGACACGCCAGGATCGCCCATCACCGACCAGGCGCTGTTCCCGCGCTATGGCATTGCCTGGGAGATCAACTATCGCGGCGACCTGGACTTCTGGCATCAGGCCATGGCCCAAAAGAAGAGCCGCCATCTCACCGTTGAAGACGGCTGGCTCTACTTCCTGCACGGCTGGACACAGGTCATCGCCGAAGTGCTGCATATCGAAATGGACGAAGCAACCTTCCGGCGGCTGGCCGAGATCGCCGAAGAACTGCGCCCGCCGCTGGTCTATAAGCCGCGCGGCAAATAGAGGCGCTGCGGACGACTGCGGCGCAGCACATGCCTCGCGCGGTCTGCGTGATGACCGCTTGAGTGCCCATGAGGGTGACATCCATGGTCAGAAAATACTTAATCGGAGTTGATCTCGGTACCAGCAGCACCAAGTCCGCGCTGTACACGGCGGACGGCACCCTGGTCGCGCGCGCGGTTGAGGAAGTGCCGCTCTATTACCCGCGCCCCGGCGTGGTGGAGCAGGAAAACGACGACTTCTATCGCACGGCAGCCAACACCGTGCGTCGTTGCCTCCAGGATAGCGGCATTGATCCGCGCGAGGTCGTCGCCATTGCCTTCGACAGTCAGATGGCGGGCATTGGCACAGTGGATGAGGATTTCAACCCGGCCACCCGCTTCGACTCGTGGCTCGATATGCGCTGTCAGCCCTACATCGAGTATATGGAGCGCGAGCTGGGCGACACCATCACCCGCCTGACCGGCTGCCCGCCCACCTGCGATCACGGCCCCAAGATTCTGTGGTGGAAAGAAGAAAATCCCGACGCCTACGCCCGCATCACCAAGTTCGTGACGCCCGCAGGCTATGTGGCAGGCAAGATGGCTGGTCTGCGTGGCGAAGAGGCGTTCATGGATTACACCTTCATCCACTTCTCCGGCCTCAGCGATGCCCGCAACGGTCGCTGGTCGGATGAACTATGCCAGGCGCTGGGCGTGGACATGGCCAAGCTGCCGCGCATCGTCGAACCCTGGCACATCGTGGGCGAAGTCACCCCGGCGGTCGCCGCCGACTTCGGCCTCGCGCCTGGCACCATCGTCGCGGCGGGCTGCGGCGACACGGCGGCCAGCGCCCTGGGCGCGGGAATCGTGCGGCCCGGCATGTTCCTGGACGTGGCGGGCACGGCGGCGGTGCTGGCAAGCTGTACCAGCGTTTTCGTGGCCGATGTCAAACACCGGGCGTTGCTCACCATGCGCTCGGTCATCCCCGGCCTGTGGCACCCGCTGGCCTATATCGCGGGCGGTGGAATCGCCCTGCGCTGGTTCCGCGATCAGTTCTACAACGTCCTGCGCGGCGAGCACCAGCCGAACGACGACGCTCTCTACGAGCGCATGATCGCGCTGGCAGTCACCGTGCCGGCGGGCGCAGAGGGCCTGTTCTTCTCGCCGCATTTGGGCGGGCGCATCTGCCCGGCCACGCCGGAGATGCGCGGGGCCTGGTTGGGCTTTTCGTGGGGACACACGCAGGCGCACTTCGCCCGCTCTATTCTGGAGGGCATCGCCTACGAGTACGCCTACTACACCAGCATCCTGCGCGAACTGATCTCCGAATTGACCCTGCTCGAAGCCCGTGTAGTGGGCGGCGGAGCAGCCAGTCCCGCCTGGAATCAAATCAAAGCCGATGTGCTGGGCATTCCGTACCAGCCTTTGCAGGGCAGCGAGTTCAGTTCGTGGGGCTGCGCCATGATCGCCGGCAAGGCCGCGGGCATCTTCGATGACCTGGCCAGTGTCGCGGATGAGCACGCCGTCCCCGCCGGAGCGCGCCTGGAACCGGACGCGGCGACACATGAACGCTACGTGCCGCTGGTTGAGCAATACATTCGCTGGCAGGAGGTGCTCAGCCAGGCATTTCAGCAAATCCCCCCAGGCACACCGAGATGAAGGCGAAAGGGGCCGTGACAGGATACGGCCCCTTTTTGCGCGCGCCTGCCGTCGGGTGTATTCGCGTTTTGGGGCAGAAACCTGGAACCGCCGAGACACCGAGAGCGCAGAGGAGAAACATCTCAAAAACCCTGTGACTTGCTCTGTGGCTCGGTGCTCTCTGTAGTGAATGCTGCCCCATACCAGAAATACACCCCCTGCCATCAACATCTTGTTGCTTATCAGCGCGATTCTGCGATAATTCAGTCGCGGACAGGTATTCGTGTCCCTGACGCTGGCAACGCCGTTGACCAGGCGTTTTCGGATGGCGACGTACCTTTGAGACAGGCACAGGAACGTCTTATGCCTCCCACCTTCACCAACTCCATGAAAGTAGATCACAGCAGTTCCATCCCGTTCTATATTCAGCTCAGGGAGATTCTGGAAGCGCGCATCGCTCAGGGAGAATGGCAGCCGGGTGACCGCCTGCCTTCCGAGCAGGAACTATGCGACTACTACCAGGTCAGCCGCACTGTCGTCCGGCAAACCCTGCTGGAGATGGAGAGCAAGGGGCTGATTGTCAAGCGCAGAGGCAAAGGCTCCTTTGTGGCACGCCCCAAGATTCACGAGAGCCTCATTCAAAAGCTGACGGGCTTCTACCAGGACATGGTCGAGCGCGGTTTCACGCCCGTCACCAGGGTCTTGCATCACGAGGTCGAGGCGGCCAAGCCCAAAGTCGCTGGCAAGCTGGGCCTGGAGCCGGGGACACCGGTCTTCAACATCGAACGCCTGCGCTTCGTCAACGACGAGCCGATCGTCCTGGTGCGCACCTACCTGCCCTACGCGCTCTGCCCAGGGCTGGCGCACATAGACTTGAGCAACCGCTCGCTCTATGCCACGCTGGAAGAAGAGTTCGGGATCGTGCCCGCCTATGGGCGACGCACCATCGAGGCAGTCGCTGCCGACGAGCGCGAAGCCAACTTGCTCGGCGTGAGCATCGGCGCGCCGCTGATTTACCTGGAAAGTGTCAGCTACCTGCAGGATGGCACCCCCATCGAGTATTTCCACGCGCTGCACCGCGGCGATCGTTCGCGCTTCGAAGTGAGCCTGGTGCGCGTGCACGAGCCGCACGAGATCAAGATCGTCGTCGGGGAGAATCAGTTCGAGCTACCAGAGAGCAACTGACCCTATAGACGGCCCCCAAAAAGAAAGCCCTGGCGCTGCGATTGGCCAGAGCTTGATCGTCCGCTCCACAAACCACGTTTACTTGATGATGCTCAGCGGGATGGTGGACTTCTGCGTCAGCAACAGCACGCTGACGCGAGCAGCCACGGCCTGCGCCAGTGTCTGGAATGCCTGTCCTGCCGGCGAATCCGGATCATCAGCCACCACGGGGTGCCCGCTGTCTCCGCCGACGCGCACATTGGCTGCCAGCGGCACCCGCCCCAGGAAAGGCACGCCGCGTTCCTGCGCCAGGCGTTCG
>FWPU01007284.1_pt1 | contig 20624 bp, 16 predicted proteins | sample 2228361 | NCBI WGS metagenome assembly FWPU01 (sample SAMEA103939777, study PRJEB20133) | metagenome
GGGAGGCAGAGATCGAGGAACAGCGGAAGACTCTGGCCGAGCGGGACGCAGAGCTTCAGACACAGCGAAAAGTTTTAGCCGGCCGGGAGGCAGAGCTTGCCGCATGGCAGGAGACGCTCAAGCGGCAGCAGAGAGAATTGGCGAATCAGCAGGAGGCGCTCGTGGCGGTCCAAGCGGAGCTTGCCCGCCAGCAATCGGTTTTGGAACAAGAGAGGGTTGAACTTGCAGGGCAACGTGAGATGTTCGATCGATATCGCGAGGGGCTTATGGGGCAAGAGCGGGCTTTAGAGGCACAACGCGCAGAATTGAACCGGCAGCAAGAGGCGATTCAGAGGCAGGCCGAGGACATCCGCCGCGCCTGCGAGGACCTCCAGCGGCAACGTGCCGAACTGGCAGCGGAATGGGAACGGGCCAGGGCCAGCCAGGCCGCGGCCTCGTCGGAAACCGGTGGTGCCACGCCGCCGGCCGACATGCCGCCGGCGGCTGGTCCGGCCGAGAGTCTGACGCCTGCACCGGGCATGGCATCGCCATTGGCAAGCTCTTCGGAGGCGTCTCGAAGAGCAGTCCCGCGGCGGGGGGCGGCGCGTCCTTCCCGGCAATCCGCCGAGGACGAGGAGGAGCAATCCGGGCGGTTGCTGGACCGGCTGTTTCAGGTTTCGCGGGCCCGGCGCACCTGGTGGCAGCGCCTGCGGGGCACTTCGTCGTACTCCTACCGAGGATTTCCGGGCGATGAGGACGCTTCGGACGACGCATCGCCCGACGAACCCAGCGAACCACAAGGTGGCAAACCCAAGTAGGCACCGCCTTGCACAGCCGGTTGTGGGGCGCCGGGGGTGGCGGGGCTGCCGGGCAGGGGGGCACGCCGCTTTGTTCGCCGCCAAAGCAGCCACAAACCCACGCCTGCCGCCGCGACAAGGCCGATGCTCACCGGCACCATCGCCCCCCCGTACCGCAGAATGTAGAAGGCCAGCTTAAGGTTCTCGCCGATCACGGTGCGAAAACCCTCTTCGCTTTGCCACCAGGAATCCATTGAGAACGTTTCGGGGGGAATCGAAACCATCACGAGCGCATCGGCCTCGGTACCCAGGATGCGGCGCAGAACCCACCGTGTGCGCCGGGTATGGAAGGCACTGGTGGGGATCAGCACCCGGCCAGGCGGCGCCGAGCGGAGGAACCCGGCCAGCGCCCGGGCTTCATCATACGTGGTGCGGTTGTTCCGCCCCAAGGGGCGAACTTGCTCCGGCGGGACTCCCTTTTGGATCAATATCTGGCGGGCCAGCTCCTCCTCGGGTGGAAGCAGCCGGAGGGGAGCGTCGGGCAACACGCCGAGGTGCGATACCAGCACCACGCGGGCCAGCCCCGCTCGGATCAACGCGGCGGCGACGAACGGCCGGGTATTCACATCTCCCCCCAGCACCACCACGTATTCGGCTGGCTGGGGCTTTTCGCCCACATCAAGCCAGGCGGCAGCCAGTGGCAATGTCCAGCCGCGGGTGAGGTAGGCCAGCGCCACGAGGGCCAACAAGACGACCCATCGGGCGATGTGGCGTGGCCGCTTCATGGCTGGTCCTCCTGCACGATGCGGGCCACCATGCGTTCAAACTCCGCGAGGTCCAGGGGCACGGGCCGTTCGGGGGGCTGCCCCACGCACGCCGTGTGCAGCCGGAGAAGCCAGGCGTCGGCAAAACGCTTCCATCCCCTGCGGCTTTGCCACCAGTTGCTCTCGTCGTACGTGAAGCGAGGCAGGCCGCGTACCCGCACGCGCCGGGCTTCCGCTTCCAGCACCCGGTGCAAAATGGCCCTCCGCCGGGCACTATCGAACCGGTCGCAAAGAACGAGAAGCTTTTCGTGGGGGTGCTCGTTCAACCAGCGGGCCAGGCGCTCGGCGTGCTGCCAGGCATCCTGCGCGGGGGGACTGATGACGACCAGGGCCCGGTCCGAAATCCCCCTCGTCTGGAGTTCCTTCCGGCAGATTTCCTCCCAGCCAGGCACCAAGCCCACCTGCGCGACGCGCAGCGGCAGGGGGGCTACCAACAGTACACGTCGCGAACGGTCTTGGCGCACCAGGCCGGCGAGTATGTCGAATACCCCGTCGCAGTCGGGGTCGAACGAAACCGCGGTGGCGTCCGGGCAGGCCTCGTCGGCCACCAGCGCCCAGGCCGCCCCCCGAAGCAACACGGCGCGGAATACCCACAGGCCAGCCACCACCCCGGCTACCAGGCCCCAAGCAAAAAGGCGTTTGCGCCAGCGACGAGTCATAACGCCTCCCTTGCGGCACTCCGGCCGGGGGGAACAAGATTATGCGGGCGGCCGACCTGCGCCAAGGCGCAGCGCTCTTGCGTTATTGCGAAAAACATCGTGGAAATACCCCATCCGGCTGTGGCAGGTCCTTGACAATTCGGGTGAGGCGCCTTATTTGGTATAGGTCATCGCGTGAAGATTTCGATACGCTCGTTGGCCTCCCGATCGGCTTATTTGGGGGGAAGCTGCATATGCGAACGCTTGGACTTCTCATGCTTTTCGGTGGTACGCTGGTTGCGGTGGGGACGGTGGCGGGGGCCCTCTTCGCCGCGGTGACGGCGTTAGTGCCGCTTGTGCTTTTCGGGCTGGGTGTCGCCTACGCCGGCTTGTGTTGCTTGGGGTCTTCGGTGCAACAAGGCGATCAACCTCCCACGTGAGCGCCTTCGGCGAACCCTTTGGTGGCCGCTCGACGCCTCCTCGAACCAACCCCCCGGTACCGCGCTCATCCGGTACCCAGGGGTTGTGTAAAGGGTGGCGGCTATCACCAATCCTTCTCGACGGCTTGCCGCCATCGCGGCAGCAAACGGGATTGTTCGCGCTGGCGCCGCTCGTGAATCCGCTGGCGGACCTTGGCCATCAGGTCTTCGGCAGATTGGCGCAGCGGGTCAACGGGTTTTGTGTTTTGGTCTGAGCCCTGTTCGGCCGGTCCGGTCGCTTCTGGCTTCTGAGCGGCCTGGCCCGGCACGCCCTGCGGGGCGAAGGAGGGTTTTGGGGCAGCTTGCGAACCTTGGACCTTGCCCGTTTTGGGCAGGCTCTTTGCAGCCGGCGTCGTGCCGGGCTTTTGGCCGGCAGCTCCGTCGGCCTGCGCCTGGACATGGCTTTGCCACAGCGTGCGATTGGATCCGATCCACAGGCGGATAAGTTCCAGGTTGTAGCGGGCATCGGCATGCTCGGGTTGGCGCCGGAGACATTGCCGGAAATGCTCGCAGGCTTGCGCCAATCGGGCGAGCCCCTCCTCGCGCTGGGGGGCTGCGAGTTGGTCCGGCGCGGCGCCGAACAGCTTCCTGGCTTCGCCTGCCGCCAAACAGCCAAGGTTGTAGTGGGCCAGGGCCGCAAGCTGGAGATCGTCCGACTGGCTCACGGCGGCCAGCAGTTCGCGGGCCTCGGCCGTGCGCCCCTCGGCGGCCAGGGCAGCCGCCTGGTCGAACGCCTCTCGGCCGTCAAAGCCTGGCGGCCGTCCTGCCTGGTTTGGCTCGGCATTGCCGGAACGGTTGAGTTCGGCTTCGGGTTCAGGCGGTGGGAGCGGCGGCAGGTCCGCGAGGTTTTCGGCCGCGGCCGCCAGGCCGGCCAGTCCCAAAAACACCATGCCTACGATCCTGCGCATCATCGGGGCACCTTTGCGGACGAAGCCGCCACGATTTTGGCCTTGGTGCGCCTCGGGGGATAGCGGTACACCAGGGCATCGAGCATCAGGAAGAACAGTCCCGCGGCGGCAAACCATTGAAACCGGTCGGCATAAGCGATCCGCCGTTGCTGATGGAGGTGGCGGCGGACCAGCGAATCGAGCAGGGCCCTCCAGGCGGGGCCGAACGCCGGCTGGCCCTGTCCGGCACGCAAGAACGTCCCGCCACTGGCCGCGGCAATGCGCTGCAGGAGGGCCTCGTCCGCTCGGGACCACACTTCCTGGCCTTCGTAGGTGAGAAAGCCCGGCGTTCCATCGGCCTGCCGGACCGGGATCCGCGCCCCCTGTTGGGGATCGCCCAGGCTGATGGTCAATATGCGGACACCGCGGCGCGCCGCTTCCTGGGCGGCTTCGTCGGGGGCAGAGCCGTGGTCCTCGCCATCGGTGATGAGGACAATCGCCTGACCTTCGGGGTTTCCAGGGGGCAGCAGCTCTAAGGCTTTGCGCAGGGCATCGCCGATCCGGGTACCCCCCCGCGGCATGGTCAGCGGATGGATCTCGTCCAGCACCTCGCGGACAAACCTGTGGTCGGCCGTCAACGGGGCTTTCGGCACCGCCGTTCCGGCGAACGCCACCAGGCCCACGCGGTCGCCGGGGACTTCTTCGATCAGCTTTCGGACCATCTCCCGGGCGCGCTCGAGGCGGTTGGGGGGGACATCTTCGGCCAGCATGGAGCGCGAGGCATCCATCAGGATCAGCACGTCGGCGCTTCGCTGGGCCAGCGGCTCGACGGTCATGCCGAAGCGTGGGCGTGCTCCGGCCAAGACCAGCGATGCCAGTGCGGCAAGGACCGCGCCGTGCTTGACCCACAGTCTCCAGGCCGACTGGGGGGGCAGGAGGCGCTTCAAGGCTTCGCCGGCAGCGAAGCGCGCGGCGGCCTGGGCCTGCCGGCGTTCCCCGCGCACCAGGAGCCACGCCACCACCGGCAGTGCCCCCAGAACCGACAGTGCCCATGGATTATCCCAGTGGATCATGGCAAGGTCCGGAAGCGGGTGGATCGCAACGCCAGCTCGAGCACCACCAGGGCCACGGCGGGCCACAGGGCGTAGCCGTAAAGTTCGCGATACTGCGTATAAAGCCGGCCCTCGGTAGGGGCTTTTTCCAACTGATCGATTTCGCGATAGACCTCTTGCAACGCCTGCGGGTCAGCGGCGGTGAAGGCCCTGCCGCCGGTGATTTCGGCGATCTCGCGGAGGGTGGGGTGGTCGGGCTCGGTGCCAATCGTGTAGATCCGGATGCCGAGGTTGCGGGCCGCCCGGGCGGCTTCGGCAGGTGTAACCACACCGGCCGTCTGCTCGCCGTCGGAAAAGAGGATGATTACCCGGCTTTGGGTGGGGGCATCCTTCAGGCGGTCCACCGCTGCCACGAGGGCATCGCCGATGGCCGTGAGCCTTTCCTCGGCCCAGTAGGGGTCGCTGAGAAGAGAATCGTCGGCAAGTCGGTCGTCGGCTTCGAGCACTGCAGCCGGCAGTTCCCGGCCGGCCCTGCCCAGGCTGGGCGGACGCCGCGAGACCTGCACCGCGTCTAGGATTTCGAGGAGCGCCTGGTGGTCCAAGGTGAGCGGGCAGCGGGCCTCGGCATAGCCGGTAAAGGTGAGCAGGCCCACGAGATCATTAGGACGGCCGGCCAGCGGCCCGCCGCCGGCCACGAATTGCCGAAACGCCTGGCGCACTGCATCCAGCCGGCTCGTCGGCGCGTCGCCCAGGCCCATGGGCGTTTCCATGGAGCCGGAACGGTCCAGGCACATGAGGATCGCGATCCCTTGGCGGCGGATGCGGAACTCTTCCTGCCCGGCGCGCGGCCGCGCCAAGGCCAGCACCACCAAGGCCAGCGCGGCAATCCGCAACCAGGGCAACAAGCGCCTTGCCCGCTGGGCGGCAGTCCGCGGCACAAGACGCAACAAGCTGACTTCGGAGTAGAACAAGGCAGCGGCCGGCCCGCGACGCAAGGCCCGGATCGCCAGGACCCCCACCACCAGCCCCGCGGCTAGCCACCACGGGTCGCGCAGATGGAAATCGCTCCAACCCGGAGGGTTCATGCCGCAGCCTCCCTTTGCTCGGCCCGCAGCCTTTCTCCCCTCTGTCCTTGGACCAACACGGGCGACTGGACAATGAGTTCCACCTGCCGAACACTCTCGCGGACCTCGGCAGGGCGAGGCTGCCAGCGTGCGAACTTCACCAGGTCGGCCGAACGGAAGAAGCAGGCCAAGGCCTCGGCCGTTTCGGCCGGAAAGAGCCCCTGCTCGGCCACGCTGCGCAAGCATTCCTCGCTGGTCTGTTCCGGCGCCGGCACGCCGGTCGCCCGCACCAGGTATTCTCGGACGATATCGGCCAGTGCCACGTAAAAAGCCTTGACGTCCTGCGGAGCCTGGCCGTTGGCCACCAGTTCGGCCAGGCGGCGGCGGGCCTCGGCCTGGGGGGAGGGGGGGACCTGGGCGGAATGTTTTGCGGCCCATCGCCACACCAACCCGGCCAGCACTATGGCCGCTGCCCCCAGCGCGATGGCCCAACCCCGCCCACCTGGCGGCCGCTGTGCCGGCGCCGGTGCCAAGGGCCCGGCAGCGGGGCGCAGGTCTTCCAATCGCGCGGGCAAGGCGACCACGGTTTGCAGGGCGACGGCAATCGGCTCGGTCCGCAGCACGCTCTGGCCCGAAGCGCCCGGCGAATCGCGCAATACGGTAACCTCGACCGGCCCAATCGCGACCTGACCGGCTTGTAAGGGCTCCAACACATACCGTCGCTCAAAAACCATGGCCTGGCCATCCGCCCGCGGCGGAAAATCCTGGCTTTCCCGCACCAGAAAGGCTTGCGCCGCTCCTCCCAGCCTGACTTCCTTGACCGAGGCACCCTTGGGGTGGCTGAAGATAACACGCACCCAGAGATCGTCGCAGACCCGTGCCTTGGCCGGGCGGACTTCCACCACAAGCTGATAGCCGTCTTGCCGGGTTGTGGCCTGGATGCTCTCCCCCGCCAGAACCTGGACGCCGTTGCCGGCGGGGGCTTGGTGCAGGTCTTGCCCCGGGGCTTGTGCCGCCAGGGTAACGGCCCCGGCCAGCAAGAGTGCAAGCCGAATGCCGCCGCCCGGACCGAAAAAATGGCCGGCCGGCCCCGGCCGCGTGGATCGCGCTGGCCCTGGGGTTGGTGCGAAAGCGCTCATCGCAGTCGCCGTCTCCTGGCCTCGAAGAAGCGGCGGAGGCTTGTGGCACAGTTCTCGTCTGTGCGGATGCGGAGTTCGTCGATGCGGAGGCGCTGGAGGTAGCGCGAAAGCTCCCGCGCCCGCCGCGCCGCCTGGTCGCGGAACTGGGCCCGCACGCCCACGTGCCGGGTATCGACCTCGACGACCTGGCCCGTCTCGGCATCGGCCAGCGACAAGAGGCCCACGTCAGGCAACTCGTGTTCGCGGGGGTCGGTCACCGTGACGGCGATGAGGTCGTGGTGCTGGTTGCAGACGCCCATGGCCCTCCGCGCGGGCCAGCCAAAGGGGGCGGTCGTCGCCTGGTCGCTGGCAGTGGCCTGGCCCCCGGAAGTCCGCGGCGGCGGGGCCAGAAAATCGCTGAACAGAAAGGCCACCGAGCGCCGCTTCAGCACCCGCGTGGCGAACTCCAGCGGAGCTTCTAGCGAGGTCTGGCCGGCAACCGGCTCCAAAGCCACCAATTCCCGAATCAGCCGGAGCACATGGCCGCGGCCGCGACCCGGGCGGTAATAGCCATACACCTTGTCGCAGAACGTGACCAATCCCACCCGGTCGTTATTGTGGATGGCCGAGAACATCAGCAGGGCCGCCAATTCGATCACCGTCTCGAGCTTGGTCCGCGGCATCGAGCCGAAGGCCCCCGAGGCCGAGATATCCACCAAAAGCAGGACGGTCAGCTCGCGCTCCTCGCGGAACGTTTTCACAAAGGCATCCCCACTGCGGGCGGTAACGTTCCAGTCGATGTCGCGGATGTCGTCCCCCGGCTCGTAGGGCCGCACGCTTTCGAACTCCACACCCCGGCCGCGAAAGACGCTGCGGTATTGGCCCGCCACCAGTTCATCGACCAGGCGCCGGGCGAAGATTTCCAGGTGCGCAACACGCTGAAGCAGGGTGGCAACGTCTTGTGGCATGGGCGTCGAGGGGCGTCGGCGGTTGGTGCGGTTTTACAGCAACAGGCGGCCGCGTGGGCTCTAGGTGCCCCGCGCCGCCACGGGTCCATGGTACTTGCGTGCGGATCTGCGATGCGGTTTACGTGCCTCCGGAGCAGGTACCCCTCCGAACTGTTCGTCGGAATGCGACAAAGCGCGCCCCTACACGGTTTGCTGGCTGGCTGGGACCGGAGCGCGTCTTCAAGCGCGCCCGGCGGGATCATGGAACCGGGACAGCCCCGAGGATCGTCTGGATCACGTCTTCTGGCGTGGTCCGCTCGGCCTCGGCCTCGTAGGTGAGGATCAGCCGGTGGCGGAGCACATCCGGGGCGATGGCCTTAATATCCTGGGGGGTTACATAGTCGCGGCCGTCAAGGAAGGCCATGGCTTGCGCCGCGCGGCCCAGATAGATCGAGCCGCGCGGCGAGGCCCCGTACTCGATCAGCGGCACCAGGCCGCGGATGCCGAACCGTGCAGGGTTGCGCGTCGCCCCGACCAGGTTGATGATGTAGTCTTTTAGGCGCTCGTCCAAGTACACGCCCCGCACAGCCTGCTGCATGGTCATGATCTCCGTCATGCCGAGCACCGGCTCGACCTTACGGCCGTTGGTGGTAAGGGCTTGGTCGAGGATTCGCCGTTCCTCTTCGGGCTTGGGGTAGCCGATCTTCACCTTGAGCATGAAGCGATCGATCTGGGCTTCCGGCAACGGGTAGGTCCCCTCGTGTTCGATGGGGTTCTGCGTGGCCATCACAAGAAACAGCCCCTCGAGGGGGTACGTTTCCTCGCCGATGGTTACCTGGCGCTCTTGCATTGCCTCCAGCAGGGCGGATTGCACTTTGGCCGGAGCGCGGTTGATTTCGTCGGCGAGGATGAAGTTGGCGAAAATAGGGCCTTTGCGGGTGCGGAAAACCCCTTCGGTGGGAACGAAAATCAAGGTACCTACCAGGTCGGCTGGGAGCAAATCGGGGGTGAACTGGATGCGGCGGAAGTGGGCCGCCAGGGCCTGGGCGAGCGACTTGACGGCTGTAGTTTTCGCCAGCCCCGGCACCCCTTCGAGCAAGAGGTGCCCATCGCACAGCAAGCCGATCAGCAATCGATCGATCATTTCCTGTTGCCCCACGACCGCTTTGTGGACTTCCGCCCGGAGCTTTTGAACAAGGGGAACGAACTCGGCGATGTGCTGGCTAGCGAGCGAACGTTGCGACTCCATGGTGGTGCATTCCGGCGCGACAGACTGGCGGAGCTTACAAGAGCGACTTGCAGAGGTTCTGGAAGGCGGGCCGCTCCAGGGGATGCAGCAGCTCGGCCTTGAGCCCCATCTTCTGGGCGGTCTTGAGGGCTTCGGTCGCCTCGCCCCGGCGGTCCAGGGCGAGAAGGATCTGGGCTTTGCGGAAGTAGGCCATGGCCACGGGCGTATCGGCGATGACCGCCTCGATGTCCTTGAGGGCCTCTTCCGCGCGGCCCCGGGCAAGGTACACGGCGGCTCTGGAGTCAAGCGAGTTGGCCGATGGCCCGGTCAATTCAATGGCCCGGTTGACCAGTTGCTGGGCCTCGTCCAACTGCTTGCCCTGGAGGGCCAGGAGCATGGCCAGGTTGTTCAACGCCGCAATATGGTTGGGATTCTTCTGGAGGACTTCGCGGTACAGGGCTTCGGCCTCGGCCACGCGGTTGTGCACGCCCAGATAGTCGGCCAGAATCACCAGGAAGGCCACGGGGCGATTGTGTTTGGCGATAGCGTCGGTGAGGATTTTCTCGGCCCGCGCCTGGTAGGGCGTGGGCTGGCCGGCCGAGCCGGAAAGCAACGTCATCATCGCCGGGCCGATGAGTTCCGGCCGGCTGGTGGGCCAGGCCTGTTCGGCCACGGCGAGGGCTTCCTCCATGCGGTTATGCCGGGCCAGAAAGGCTGCCAGCACCAGTTTCTGATCCGGCCGAAGCTCGCAGTACTGGCGGAAGAGCTTTTCGGCCTCGGCGATGAACCGGGCAGCGACCGCCGCCGTCGGCCCCTGGGAGGCCTGTTGGCCCAGGTCCTCCAAAGTGCTGGCCACCGCCAGCATCCGCGCCGGCCGATCCTCTCCCTGCGAGTCCGGTTGATTCAGATAGCCTTGGAGCAAACCGAGCGCTTTTTCGTGCTCGTTGCGCTCGCAGAGGGTCCTGGCCCGCAGGCTCAAGGTGGGCAACTGGCCCGGCGCGATCTGTTCCAGGCGATTGACCCACATTTCGGCTTCGGAGAGTTCTTTGTGGGCGAGGAGGGCGGCCCCGTAAGCGGCTACGAACCGCGGCTCGCGGGGAGCAGCCGCCATCAACGCCCGGAAATGCCGCGTGGCTTGCGACCATTTGTCCCGCCCCAGCCGAAGGTACAACCGGGCCAGCACAAACCGGTCCTCCGGCGTCGCCCCGCGATAATCGCGCAGCACCTGTTCCAGAAGGCGAACGGCTTCCTCTTGCTGCTCGCGGCGGGGCATGGCCGAAAGCAAAAGGGCCTTGGCACGCTGGTCCTGGATGGTCGGGTTCGGCTCCTTGAGGTTCTGCTCGATCAGGTCCAGCCCCTCGAGCAGGTTCTCGTAATGGCCTTTGCCCAACAGCAGCAGGGCCAGGGCCCGGCGGGCCCAGATCCGGTCCTCGCGGGCGCGGCTTTCGTCTTTGGCCCGGACCTCGCTAGCCGCCAGCCGGCGAAGATGCGGCTCCGCCTGCCCTCCCTTACCCGTGCGGAGGTAGAACTCGGCGATTTGGCGGACCGGCGTGGCATCGGCCGGTGCGGCGGCCAACGCCTCCTGGTACTTCTTCTCCGCCTGGGCCAGGTCCAAAATGGCCTCGTAGCAGAGGGCCAGGGCCAGCGGCGCCTGTTGCGGCGGGATACTCCGCTGGGCCTCGGCCAGGGCCTTTTGGGCTTCTTCCTTCTGGCCCGTGCGACCCAGGAATTGCACCAAAGCAACCCACGCCGCCGTGGCCTGGTTGCTCATCTGGATCGCCTGGCGGAATTCGCGCTGGGCCTCGGCCCAGAGTTTTTCGGCCTCGGCCTGGCGTTTCTCGGCTCTGGCCCGCTGCCCGAGAATGCCCAGCACCTGCCCCAGCCACACGTGGTCCTGGTACTGATTCGAGACCCGGGCGGCCTGGCGGGCCAGCTCCAGGGCCCGGTCGAAATCGTCCAAGCGAAGCGAGATATCCGAGGCCAGTCGATTCAGCTCGGCCGACAGGGGCATAGACTGCTCTTCGACCATCCGCAGCACGCGATCGGCTTCCGCATAGCGTTGCCGTTCGGCCAGGAGCTGGACCACGCGGCGGATGGCCTGCGGGTTCCGCTCGCCCAGGTTCACGGCCCTAAGGTATTGCTCGATCGCCAGCTCCTCATCGCCTTCCTGCTCGCACAGGTGGGCAGCCAGCAGGGCCACCCGCGACCACGCCGGCCGAAGGTTGCGGGCCTCCACCAAATGCTTCTGCGCCGCTTCGAGCGCCCCCCTGCCCTTTTTTTGTGCCTGGAGGGCCAGATGCAGGGCGCTGCCGTAATGCCAGAAGGCCCCTTCGCCTTCGATCTGCTTAATCTCCTCGAGCAGTTCCCCCAGCCCCGAATCGTCCTGGGCACGCAGGGCCAGGTCGAACAACAGCAGGCGGACCTGAAGGTTATTCGGTTCACGACGGGCCAGCGACTGGCACAGCCGACGGGCTTGAGAAAACTCGCCGATGCGGAGGCAGGCCGCCGCAATACCCCGCTCCAACTGGGCTGTGTCGGCCGCAGTGAACTTCTCGGTCGATTCCAAAAGGTTGGCCAACCGCGGGCCCGCTTCTTTTCCGTACCGCGCCACCAAGTACTGAGCCCGAGCCAGTCGCAAGGCGACACTGTCGCCCAGATCGCGCTCGGCCTGGCTGAGGTGGCGTTCGCTATCGGCCCAGTCCTGGCGGCGTTCGGCAAGCCCGGCCAGGGCCAGGCGCGGGGCAAGGTCTTGTGGCGTCTTGGTTTGCGCCGCTTGGAGCAGTTTTTCGGCCTCGGCCGCCCGATCCTGGGCCACCAGGATCTCTGCCCGGAGCACGGCGATCCGGGAATTGTCGGGCAAGGCCTTTTCCGCAACTCCCAGAAGGCGTTCGGCTTCGGACCAGTTCCGCTGGGCCCGCGGCAGGCGGAGATTCTTGAGGATTTCCAGTTGGGCCAGGTCGATCACTCCGGCGGCCGGCGCCCCGGCCAGGCGCATCAGCTCGCGGTATTCGTCCAGCGCCTCTTCGACCCGGCCCATGGCGAGCAGGGCCGCGGCCACCCCCGCCCGGGCCGGTATCCAAAAGGGATCCACGCCCACAGCCCGACGGTAGGCGGCCAATTGCTGGTCCGCATTGCCCAGCGCCCGGTAGCAGCCGCCCAGCCAGAAGTCCACCTGCTTGACCACATCTGGCCAGGCGGTCAGCGCCGGGCGCAGGCGTTCGAAGTGCCGGCTCGCTACGAGCCACTGTTGGGCCACGTACTCTTTTCGGGCTTTGAGGTATTCGACCAGTGGCCCGGGATGTCCGAGGCTTTGGAGCCGCCGCACCAAAGCGTCGATCTCGTCGGTCTTTTCCTCGTCCAAGAGCACGTTGGCCAGGTTCCACAGGAGCATGGCGTCGTTAGGCTGGGCCTCGATCCCCCGCCGCAGCCAGGCCACGGCCTCGGCACGCCGGTCGGTGCGGACTTCGATGCTGGCCAGCATCAGGTAGCCCGCGGTGAACTTGGGATCCAATTCGATGGCCCGGGCGGCCCGCTGGCGGGCCTCGTCGTACTTCTTCTGCTCCAACGCGCACTGGGCGGCCAGGTGAAGCACTTCGGTCTTGTCCGGGCCCAGTTTCAGGGCTTCGGCGGCGGCCAAGGCCGCTTGCTCCAGCCGGCCGGCATCGCCCCCCGGCGCCCGCGTGCCAAACAGGTACCGCCCTTTGGCCAGCCACGCCTCCCACGACTGCGGATTCGCCTCGGTCATGCGATGAATGATCGCGTCGGCTTCAAGAGGCCGCTGCAACGGGCCTCGAAGCACCTCGGCCAGTCCTAAATATGCCTCCCGCTCGGTCGGCGCTCGGTCGATCGCTTGCTGGAAGCTCTTGGCCGCCTCGGTGTGCTTTCCTAATCCTTGTTGGCTCCGGGCCAGCCAGAGCAAAAGCTCCGGGTCCTCGGGAGCGGCCGGCAGCAAGTGGTCGGCCAGATGTTCCCGCGCATCGGAAAACCGACCCAGTTGCAAAGCCAGCGGAACCAGGCGGCGGCGGAGGTCGTTACGCTGGGGGTCGGCCCGCAGGGCACGCTCCAGCGTTTCGTAGGCGGCACGCCGCGCACCAGGCCGCTCGGCCGCCAGGTCGGCCAGCACCAAAGCGTAATCGGCCAGCACCGTGGTGGTGTCAGGCATGAATTGGAGGTAGCGCTGGTAATGGCGCACGGCCTCGGCCAGTTTCTTCTCGGCCCGCGCACGCTCCGCTTCGCGCAAAAACATGTGCGCGTTGCGCCGCATCTGGAAGCCGTGCAAAAGATGCACCCCGCCGGCCAGGATGGCGGTAATGACCAGCAACAACGCCGCAAAGCGCAGATTGAGGGTTCTCATCCTTTTTCTCCCGCCGTCCCAATCGTCACGCGATCCAGCCCACTGCCTCTGCCCGACGGGCCTGCCGCCGAACTTGACCAGAACCCATTACTCGACGCCCCCCATGCACCGACGCTTTGCATTTACGCTCGTCATGAGTCCCTCAAGTATAGTCTGGCAGGGATTACCCGGCAACACTCCGGCCCGGCCCCCCACCGGCGCGGGGGAAAGCACTTGGCCACGCTCGGCAGCGCCCAATTGGGGGGAGGCGCTTTGTAGCGTTTTGGCCATTACGCACTCTTTGCTGGGTGTTGCGTCGCGATCTGCCGCCCGCATTGGGGGGCGCAATCTGCGGTGCTGCGCGACAGGCTCTTGTCCCAAAAGCGGTACAGGCGATTCGTTTGGCGCCCTGGTCGCCCGAGCCTCATAACGGAAGGAAGCCGCAGTTTGACATCATCTGCGGCGCAACCTATGAGTTGTGTAGCGACCTGTGCGGGCTTCGTGCAGGTTGCCAGGGCCGACGGTAAACCCTTGTCCGCGATCCGGCGGCCCCGACGCCTTTTCCAGTTCCAGGACCATCCGTTCGCCTCGTCCGCCCTGCTCGCCTTGCGCTCCACGGTAGCGGTGCGCCGACATTGCGCGCCGAGGGGGCCAGCGAGCCCTGTCGCCCCGCAGGTCCCATCATGTCATCCGCGGAGAATTGCCTGGAGTTGCCTTATCTCACCACGGCCGACATCGAATACCGCGTCGCCCGCACCCGACAGGAACGTGCGGCGGCCTTTCGGCTGGTGTATGAATCGTATCTGCGCTCGGGATTGGGCCAGCCCAATCCGTATCGGATGCGGGTGACGCCCTATCACCTCTTGCCCACCACAGAGGTCTTTATTGCCGTATTCCGCCAGACTCCCATCATCACGATGAGCCTGGTGATGGACGGCCCGTTGGGCATTCCGATGGAATGCATCTATGCGGCCGAGGTCGCGCAGAAGCGACAGGCCGGCTTGCGGTTTGGTGAGGTCTCGTGCCTTGCCGACCGGCGCAACCGCTTCCGCGGCTTTCTACCCGCCTTTCTGGGCCTCAGCCGCCTGATGGCGCAATACGCATGGTGCCGGGGGTTGGACGAGCTGCTGGTGGCCGTCCACCCCCGCCACGCCCGTTTCTACCGCCGGTTCATGGCGTTCGAACCGTTCGGGGGCGTGAGGGCCTATCCCACGGTACGCAACCGGCCCGCCCTGGCCCTGGCACTGAACTTCGACCGCGTGGACCGCGAGCGGCCCAAGTCGTTCGACACATTCTTCGGCCAATGGATCCCCGAGGAGAGGCTGCAACCCCAGCCCATCCCAGCGGAGGATGCCGAGTATTTCTGGCCCATGGTCGATCCGGCCTTTCAGGCCGTGCCGTTGGAAGAAATCGACTTCACATCGGGCAGAAGCCAGCAGTACGAGGCGGTCCCGCTGCTATGACCTTCGGGGTGCGCCCATGTCCGGGGCATCGGCGAAGCTTTCGCAACCCGCTTTGCGGCCTCGTAGAGAGGCGGTCGATCGGCGCCAGGCGGTATTCCGGTGCAGTCGCCCGAAGACGAAGGCAAACCTTTCAAAGGCCCGCCGCCGGCCGCAATTTCACGACGATGATCTCGTCGGGGCCCCCCGCCGGCAAGGGCTGCATTGCACTTTTCACGGGCCAGTCATGCGAGGTCGTCGAGCCGACCAACACCAATTCGCCGTGTGGTGTCACGGCACATGCCCGGAACAGGTCTTCCCCGCTGCCCCCCAGGTACGTGGAATACACGGTTCGTCCCAAATCGGGGGCAAAGACGACCACCGTCGCATCGCCGCCGCCCCATAGCGGACCGTGCGGCTTGGCCGCCCCCCGGTAAACTCGTTGGATGGCATCTGGTGTCGTCGGAAAATCGGTGGAGTACGTCATGCCCCCCAACACGATCCGTCCCGCGTGGTCCAGCGCAATCCCCTCGCCGCCGTCGCCAGCGCCGCCGCCCAGCAGCGTGGCAGCTTCCCGACGGGAGCCCTCCGCCGAAACAATGGCCACAAACCGGTCCCCGGTGTCCCGCCAGTCGCCGGTCATCGCCCCAGCATACCGGCGTTGAAACGCTCCGGCCGTCGTCGGAAAGTCGGGCGACGAGGTGAATCCCACCACGCAGGCACGCCCCGCCCCGTCCAAGGCCAATCCATGCTTCCCCGCGGCTCCGTCCGCCTCCGATCCCCCCAGTAAGGTGCAATAGACCAGATGCGATCCGTCGGCGGCAAACTTGGCGACAAAGGCGTCCTGTTCGCCGCGGAGTCGCCGCTGCGAAGCTCCCTCGATCGTCGGAAAATCGGACGAGAAGGTGGAGCCGGCTACCACCGGGCATCCCTGATGGTCCACCCGGAGGGAAGGCGCGAGGTCGCGGCCGCTGCCGCCCAGATAGCTGCACCACATGACCCGCCGGCCGTCGCTCGAGACCTTGGCAATCACGCTATCCAAGCCGCCCGGCATCCGATCCTGGAACGACCCGCGCGTAACGTGCCGGCACGGCTGGCGGACCTGGATCATCACCAGATAAACGTTCCCGGCGCCGTCGATGTCGAAGTCGCGGACAGTTGCTCCGCACGGTGTGCCGAAGTAGGTGGACCACACGATCCGCGATCCGTCGGGAGTCAGTTTGGTAACAAAGCCGTCCTGCTTGCCGTATGCGCCAAGTGGGCTACTGTCGCCCTCGAACTGAGGCTGGATGGATTCCGGGGTGGTAGGAAACCCCTCGCCCGCACGACCGCCCACATATACGAACCCCTGTTTATCAACGCGCACCGTGTAAGCGCGATCGTAATTGGGCCCGCCCAGCAAGGTGGACCAGAGCATCCCGCCTCGAGGGTCGAACTTGGTTACGAACACGTCCATCGGCCCGCGTGAACCGACCGATCGGCCTCCACCCCTGAACACCCGACTGTAGGCCCCCTGGGTGGTAGGAAAATCGGGCGAGGCCGTGCCGCCGGAAACGTAGATGTTGCCGCTCTCGTCCACCGTCACCGCCCGGGCCGTGTCCTCCCTGCCGGAACCGCCAAGGTAGGTCGACCACACCAACTCATACGCCTGCCCGAAGCATGTCGCAGCGCCCGGAACCAGCAGCATCACAAGGACGGCGAGTTGGAACTTCATTACCGTTTCTCCAGTCTCGGGGGCGTCGAACCTCTGCAACTTGCATGTGCACTGCCCGGATGCGAGGCGCTTGCAATGCGATCCGCCGCCTGCGAGGCAAACACATACTAACTCACTTTCCCCACTAGGTCCAGGTAATTCTTGTCGAAAAGGGCCAACCGCCGCCCGTTCGTCACCCCACCCGAAATGTTGAAGCCCTATGGCACCGTTCCGGCGGCTTGCGCTCTAGGCGACAATTAGCGCTCCGGCTGGCCTCCAGGGCCGCTGGCCGACAATAGCGGTTTTACCGAAGATGAAACGTGAAAACGTTTTCCTTTTCCTCCACGCGGACGCGCAACTCCGAAGTATGCGGATTGGCGTACCGGCCGCGCAGCCGGTCGGGAGCCAGATCCAAATCTGGCATAGGCCCAGCAACCTCGCCAGGCCAACGAACGGTAATTCGATATTCGCCCGCTGGGGCGCCGTCGCCGCGCTCATAGGTGCCCAACTGAAATGATCCATCTGCCGAGGCAACGGCCGACGGCTTGGCCGAAGCAGCGTCTGGATTGTGGATCGGATGAAACACAATAAGTGCATGTCCGGCCGGCCGGTCCTGGACCATGACCCTCCCTCGCACGGGAAACAGCGGCTTGCGCTGGCGGTCCGCGGGGCGGCTCCCACAACAGGTATGCGCAAGAACCACGCTGGCGAGCCACAGCCAAGACCACTGCGCTCTCAATCTGGTCTCCCACCAATCCATGTTGCTATCACCTTTTCTCCAAACCTCCTGTTTGCCGCGACCGTATCAAGCGGTCACCGCTGGAAAAAAATGTCTTCCCATAACCTTTGGCACACGCGCTTACTGGATGTTTACGACCTCACCGTTGTCGCGGGTGACCACTCCGTAGACCACGCTCCAGTCGGTGGTTTCGCTGACAAACCGCACCGATCCGTCCACGAACGCGGCATTGGCTCCACCGGGGTGAAAGGAATAGAGGCTGTCGTTGTTCTGACAATTGATGACGCGCGTACCCCATCTTTCCAGGCAGTCGGCTTTCCAGCTCTTGATCCAAAGCGAGTTGTACGATGCCCAGGGCCCGACCCAATACCACCAATTCCATCCTCCCCAATAGAAATTGGGCACCGTCTCCTGTTTGCGGCCTCGAATCCAGTGTTCGGGGCGGCCTGCCATTTCCGTGACCATCAGTGTATTCGACGTGCCGTCCCGGATTTCGGCGAATCTCCGCGCTTCATCGTAGGCCAACGCGCCCTCCTTTGTGGGCGGCGTGCCCGAGTAGCGCGTTGGATCTAAGACTCCTCGAGGCGCGAGGTAGTCACTGGCGGCCGCTTCACCTTCCAACGGGTAGGGCCCCGTGGCGCCCGAACTCCAGGTTTGGAACGGGTGTTTGACCCTTCGCGGCCCCGGCGCCGAAGGGCAGTAGTAGACCGCTAACTGGTAGCCCACCACGTCCTGGTTGGCAGGATCGTACCAGTTCTTGGTCCAGTCATATCGTTGCTCCACGCTCGTCTGCTCCAGGTACGGCAGGATGCTTGCCCCCCAACCGCGGTGGGGTGGATTTGTACTTCCATGCGCCGGCAGCCCCCCATACACGTCGGCATAATTGTGCATTGCCAGGGCGATCTGCTTCAGATTGTTGAGACAACTGGCGCGTCGAGCCGCCTCGCGCGCGGCTTGAACGGCCGGCAACAGGAGGGCAATCAGAAAACCGATGATCGCAATGACGACCAAAAGTTCTACAAGGGTGAACGCTCCGGGGCGACGCCTTCCGAACACGGCTTTCTCCGATGATTTCTGTGTATCGCTGCGTACTCGTGTGGACAGCGATCAATGGCAGACGAGCCGCCACTGCCTTAACCGTACGGAACTCAAGACCTCCCCCGACGCAATTTGCGTGCCGAAGACAGCCGTCTTCTCGAAGTCGGCGAAACGAGCCAAAAATTCGGGAAGTGCGGCGATATGATGGACGTGGAAGGGCCAACCCCCGGTGTCGGTCTTCTCGACAGCACCGTCGAACGAATCGACTCGCCCGGCGGGCCAATCAGCGCAATCGCGTGCTAAAACACTTTTCCACGAGGAGTTGGCTGACACCTCAATCAGCCGAACGAGCACGCCTTGTGGTATTCCAAACACCGTCAAGCCCGGCGTTGAGAATGCATCCCGAGCGGCGACCCTCAGGGAGCCCGGCGCTGAGAATCCGTCCCGAGCCGCGACCGTCAGGGAGCGGCCCATCGGCGACGTGACGTAACGCCGGTTACGGTAAATCTTGCAGCACGGCCGACTCGCTCGGTTGGTCTTTTCCTACTTGCAGGGGCGACATGGAAGACAGTGACGACGGGCTGGGAAACGCCGTCGATTTCTGGCTGAGGGACGCCCTCAGCCAGTAGGTCAGGCACCCCGTGCCGGAGACCTCAATCAGCCGAGCAGGCACGCAATCGTCAGGCACGGGGTGCCTGACCTACGCCTTCGGCGCGGCGTGGATCGGTGAGGGTGGCGAACTGGTGGGCGATTCGCGGGGAGTTGGTGCGCCACGGGAAGACCTCCTGGTTGGGCGTGTTCGGCGGGGCTGCCGACCGTCGGCAGGGGCGGTATCCGATCTGCCCAGTCTTGCCAGACTGCCCCTTGTCGGGCAATGGGCCTGCCCCAAGCGTGCCAGCCACCCCGTCCCCGCACGGGCCGTGTTCGCTGGGCCGCCGTGGCGGCCGCCAGTTTCCACAAACCCGCTGCCCCGATGGCGGCGCATGCTGCTTGCCTGGGCCCCGCCGAGGCTTTGCCCCGCTAGCCAGCATTCTTCCGGGCGAAATCCACCATGAACTCCCGCAGCGCCTGCACGCCTTCCAGGGGCATGCCATTGTAGATCGACGCCCGGCAGCCGCCCACCGAACGATGGCCTTTCAGCTCGGCCAACCCGTGCTCGCGGGCCTCCTTGAAAAACTGCTCCTCGAGCGTCGCGTTGGGCAGCCGGAAGGTTACGTTCATGATGGACCGGCTGAAGGGATCCGCGTGACCCGCATAAAACCCGTTCGACTCGTCGATCGCGTCGTACAGCAACTCCGCCTTGCGGCGGTTGATCTGCTCCATCTTGGCCAGCCCACCGATGGTGTTCAGCAGCCAGTCGGTCACCAGCTTGACCATGTACACTCCGAACACCGGGGGCGTATTGAACAGCGAGCGGCCTTCGGCCATCACACGATAATTGACCATCGAGGGCAAATCCCGCGGCGCCCGCTGCACCATGTCGTCCCGGATGATGACCACGGTTACGCCCGCCGGCCCGGCATTCTTCTGCGCGCAGGCATACAGGATGGCGAACCGCTCGATGGAAATCGGCCGGCACAGAAAGTCCGACGAAGCGTCGCACACCAGGGGCACCGCGCCGGTATCTGGGTAGCTGCGATATTGAATGCCCTGGATGGTCTCGTTCGAGCAGATATGCACGTAGGCGGCCTGGGGGTCCAGTTGCAACTCGTCCTGATCGGGCATCTGGCGGTAGTTGGTGCTCTTGCCGTCCCAGGCAGCGCGGACCTGGCCTTGCGTGGCCGCCTCCTCCATCGCTTTCTTGCCCCAGGAGCCGGTCACCACGTAATCGGCCGATCGACCCGTGCCCCGCAAGAAGTTCAGCGGTACCATGCCGAATTGCAACAGGGCCCCCCCTTGGAGGAACAACACGTGATAGGTCTGCGGGATGTCGAGCAGTCGGCGGAGATTCTCTTCGGCCTGCTCCAGGATCTCCGCGAAGACCTTCGACCGATGGCTGATCTCCAAAATCGACATGCCTACGCCCGGGAGGGCCAACAGGTGGCGCTGCGCCTCCTCCAAGGCCGGCAGCGGCAGCATGGCGGGACCGGGCGAAAAGTTGAAGATGCGCTTTTCCATGGCGGGGTATCCTTGTGAGCCAGCGGGGCTTGCCCAAACGGCTCCAGTCTACCGGCGAGCCCAACGCCTGGGAAGGGACCGGCCCACGCGCGGGCTTTTCGCCTGTCCCCGCCCCGTTCTGGGCAAAGCCTCGGCGAGTGGTTGGTTGCCTCCACGCGCCCCCGGCGCGGCGTGTGTGCCCGGGACGCACGCAACAAACGAGGAGCCGGGGACGTAAGCCGCGGTGTGGAACAGCAAACGAGGAGCCGCAC
>FWPU01002896.1_pt1 | contig 20623 bp, 19 predicted proteins | sample 2228361 | NCBI WGS metagenome assembly FWPU01 (sample SAMEA103939777, study PRJEB20133) | metagenome
TCCGTCTTCTTTTCTCCATGCGAGGATGGCGCCGCCCAGTCCATAAAATGAAGTGCTGACCCTTGGGCGGGTGACTCTGGGCAGGTGACCCTGGGCAGGCAGGACCACGTCAACCTGGGATGGAAGTGAGTGCATTTTTTCATTTCTGCATTTTTCCCTGGCGCGCTGGGACCTTCTGATGCGCTCTCACCACTACCTGGGCCTGCGGTGCCTGGCCGGCTGCTGCCTGCGCTACGTAGCCGAGTGGCACGGCGAATGGATCGGCCTGCTCGGCTGGCACGCCGCCGCGCTCAAATGCGGGCCCCGAGACGCCTGGATCGGCTGGTCCCCCCATCTGCAGTTTCAGCGTCTGCACCTGATTGCCAATAAAGGTATGCCGATCAGCCAAACCTTCCCCCGTCCCCCCACCCCAAACTTTGACGTAACCGTGCTCGCCATAGAGAAACGCGAGAGAGCCCCCTTGATGGGTTCATGGGGCATGCCCGTTCCGCCTCCTCCTGTGGATGGCCGCTTCTGGTTGGCGTATACTGCGGCCTCCGGCGGTTGCGACGGAAAGGGGGGCGACGATGGAGGTTTCAAAAGGGCTTCATTTTCTCAAGGTCGAAAAACGAGGCGTCGTCGACTCCTCGAGCATCCTTGTGGTCCGGGACGGAAAGGGCTTCTCTTGTGTGGAGATCGGCGGGGGCGGGGAAGCGAACATCCGGCAGACCCTCGGCCTTTTCTCAGCGGAAGGGCTCGATGTCTCGGATCTTCACACCGTGATTGTCTCCCACACCCACGCGGATCACATGGGCGCGATCGGGTATTTCCGGGAGCTGCTGCCCGGTCTCAAGGTCGTGGACCATGAGCTGGACGCGCCCTACCTCCGGGACAACGGGCTTCTCGAGAAAGCCTTTGACGCGGATCTCGTGGCCGAGCGCTTTCCGGGAACCCGTTTCAGCATCCTGGAGTTCTACGCGGCTTTCTGTCCCATCAGCCAGACCGAACCGGATCGGACCGTGACGGAAGGAGACCGGATCGAATGCGGCGAGTATACGTTTGAAGTGCTGCACACGCCCGGTCATCACCCGGGGCACATGTCCCTGTATGAGAGGCGGATCGGGCTTCTCTTTGTCGGGGACATGATCGGCCTGGAGGTTCCGTTCTACACGCCGAGTTCCGGCGGAGTGGAGGGGTACGTGGAGAGCCTTCAAAAGTACCTGCGTCTGGACCCCAGGCTGATCCTGCCCTCTCACGGCGATCTCATCGACCGGCCGCGGGAGGCGGTCGAGAGCGCTCTGGCGAAAGTCGGCCGGCGGGAGGAGAGAATCCTGGAGGCTCTGCGCCAGGGCCCGAGGACGTTCCACGAACTGCTTGCCGAGTTGTTCCGCTCCCCTGCCCAGCACGTGTTCCCGGGAGCTGCCGTTCTGGCCAGCCACCTGGCCAGCCTCGAGCGGGAGGGCCTCGTCGGCCCGGAGGGGGACGGCCGGTTCCGACTCATTTGAAGTTGGCTACGTTCCGCATCATCTTGAGAAGAAAGTTTTCCCTGGGGATGAAATCCTCGGGCCGGACGGCTTTGAGCTCCACAGCCCCGGTAGGGCAGTTGTATGCGCATACCCCGCAGCCCCAGCAGTTGTCTGTCTCGACCCGGGCCATTCCCTCGTCGAGGCGGATCGCCTTGAAATTGCAGAGATCCACGCAGGTGCCGCAACCCGAGCACCCGTCGGCCCGGACAGCGGCCTGATAGCGGCTGGGCATGGCCATGAAGTGGATGCCCCGATTGACCACTGCATAGAGGACGCCGCAACAGCACTGGCAGCAGCTGCAGATGAAAACGAATCCTTCGGAAGAGTTTCCCGACAGATGGACCAAGCCGTCCGCAGTGGTTTTCTTGAGCTGCTCGAGAGCCTCGGCCTTGGAAACGAGCCTCCCGTGGCCTTTCTTGACGATCTGTTCGGCCATGAGGTCGAAGGCCATGCAGGCATCCTCGACCATGTGTCTGCAGTTCTTCCCGTGGGTGCGGATCCGGCAAACGCAGGGCTGAAGGCTGATGTTCTGGGCGCCGTCGATGATCCCGGCCACGGTCTCGTAGGGAAGGACCTGGCTCACGTCGCCGGCCCCGAGGCTCTCGTTTATGGGAATCACCCGGAAGATGGTGTCTTCGCTTCGGCGGGCGTGCTGGCTCATCCGGGCAAAGGTCGGCACCATGACTTCTTTGTAGAAATGGTCCCAGAGCTCGAGATAGTCCTCGCCGAAGCGCTCCGGGTCCTCGCGGGAGTTGAGCAACGTCATATCGTGCAGCAGGAGCATGGAGGTGGTCTTGTACTTCAAGTCGGCCTCCACGAGGTCCGGAAAGGACATGAGCACGCCCTTGTGCTTGAGGACCTGGAGCCGTTTCTTGGTCTCACTTGGGTCCAGCCCCAGCTTTCCTGCCGCCTGGGCCAAAGTGTGGGGTCGCCTTCCCAGGCGGACGAGGGTCTCGGCCTCTTGAGCCGTCAAGATGCGATGCAGGATTTCGGGAAGGTACCGGATTTCCTCCACGTACTTTTCGGGCACGTCGAAGGCCAAAAGGAGGCGTTTCACGAAATCCCGGTCCGACAGATCGAAGCTCTCCCGACGAGCGGCTTGCATGACTTCCTCCGGAAACGGTAGAAGAAAAAGATTCCTGCCTGAGAGAACGCGGCGGGAGGTCCGGTCGGCAAGGCGCGCATGCTTCCCGTGCCGTGGATTCCCCGTGCGGCGTTGCTTCTGCACGCATGCTGTCACGCAGCCGGGTCCCTCGTCAAGGCGTGCGGCTCGGTGCGGTGAGGAGGAGGTCGTATGGAGAAGACGATTCTTTCCTGGAGCGGCGGCAAGGACAGCGCTCTTTGCCTGTACGAACTGCGGCGGTCCGGCGGTCGGGAGGTCGTGGCCTTGCTCACCACGGTCACCGAGGACTACGGCCGGGTGAGCATGCACGGGGTGCGGGAATCGCTCCTTGCGGAGCAGGCCGAAGCGGTCGGGCTTCCCCTTGTGCGCGTGACCCTTCCTGCGGACAGCTCGAACGAGGTCTACGAAAAGCGGATGCGGGAGGTCCTCGAGGCTCAAAGGGCCGACGGGATCGGCTCCGTGGCTTTCGGCGACATCTTTCTCGAGGATCTCAGGCGATACAGGGAAAGCCGGCTTGCCGAAGTGTCGATGAAAGCCGTCTTTCCCCTATGGAAGCGGAGCACCCGCGAGCTGGCCCGCTCTTTTGTCCGTCAGGGGTTCAGGGCGATCGTCACGTGCGTGGATTCCAGCGCCCTGGACGGCCGGTTCGCGGGCAGGGACTTCGACGAGTCGTTCCTGCTGGATCTTCCGGCGGGCGTGGACCCTTGCGGCGAGAACGGAGAATTCCACTCCTTCGTCTGGGACGGCCCTGTCTTTGCCCGGCCCGTGCCGGTCGAGCGGGGCGAGGTGGTCGTGCGCGAAAACCGCTTCTGGTTCTGCGACCTCGTCCCTCGGATCACGCGGCCAGCTCGTCGAGGAGCAAGACCCGGACTTCCCTGACTTTTCGCAGGGCCCGGTCGTTCGTGACCAGCGTGCGCGCCGGGAAGGAAAGGGCCACAGCCGCCTGAAGCATGTCCGGCAGCGGCAGTTTGTACTTGGCCTTCAGTGCGCCGGCCATGAACGCGACCTCCTCGTCGAGGGTCGCCAGGACGGCGTTCGGGAGGCTTCGGATGGCGGCGCGGTAGCGGTCTGCTATGGAAGGACGATTTTGCATGAGAGGCTTGACGAGGATCTCGGCAGCCGTAATCGGCGTGACCACGCCGGAAAAGCAGCCCTGGGCCATATGGCCGACCAGGGCCTCGCACAAATCCGCATAGGCAGGGTGAGCTTCGAAGAGATAGATGAAGACCATGGTGTCGATCACGACTCCTCGTCTCCGGTTCAGCTCTCCGAGGCTCCTCAACGCCGTTTCTCCCATTCCTTTCGAAGCTTGCGCACGTAGGCGGTCGCATCCGTTCCATCGGCGATCTCACGGCCGATTCCCTTGAGCCTGGATGGCGAGACCGGATAGAGTACAAGTTTGTCGTCCTCGGCCACGATTTCCACCTTCGTGTTCGGGCGGATGCCGAGCTGTGTTCGTTCTTTGAGAGGGATCACGACCTGAAACCGTTTTCCCACGGTAGCCCGACTCATATCGACCTCCTTATTTTCATACGATATAGCTAGAATCATACAGCTAAGGAAGGGCCGGGTCAATCTCTCAGAGAGGCCCTTCCATGCGCCCAGGCCCCTGAAATGGAACGGGCCGATGTGGTTCTATCCGAGAGAATGGTCTTCATCCCTCTTCGGAGAGCGTTTTGCTCTCCCCCTGCTGAAGAAACTCACCCAACCCAGGTGCTTCAGCATTTGACCTTGCTCTGTGATCGAAACGGCACAAACCTTCGCATCGCTATTGGGAATTCGGGTCGCCGGGGCCGGTTTTCTGTCCCGACTTTTTACAAGTTGTAAAGCCGCGGACAAAACGTCAGACTCTACGGGAGCGAACATTCGAAGGCCCCACGGTCTGCATGGCCCTCCGGAGCATGTCCCTTCGTTGCGATGGCAACCCGGGCACTCGATCAAGTCCGAGGGAGCCTGGACGACGAAACCTGCCGGGAATAGCCGAGACGGCGGGCGTTCCTTGCGGTCTTTGCCGTCGGCGAAGCTCTGGTGGGGTGTCGGCGGGCTATGGAGACAGCCGCCGCCCGGGCGATCCGGCCCGGCTGGCACCGAGCCGGATGCCCCGCTTTCTCAGGATTCTCCAGACCTGGTCCTTGGAGACGTTCCGGAGCGCCCGGGCCAGGAGGCGGCCGCTCCATCGCTTGAATCCCCTGGGAGGAGGCTGGGTGAGGAGATACAGAACGCGGTCTTCGGTGCTCTCCCCGTACTTGGGGGGCTTGCCCGAGCGCGGGGCGTCCCGGAGGCCCTTGGGGCCTTCGCGCTCGAAACGCCTGCGCCACTTGCTCACCGTGGCCAACCGGATGCCGAGCGCTGCGGCAACTTCGGAATGGCTGCGGCCGTCGGCCAGGGGCAGGACGATCCGGGCCCGCAGGCGGAGTCTGGAGTCCGTTTCGGGCCCGTTCGCCCAGAACTCCAGAATGCGTCTTTCCTTGGTCTTGAGCCTGAGCGGTCGGGTCTTCTTCATGGCTTGCACCTTCGGAAGGGCCGGGCGCGGCCGCGCCCGGCCTCTGGCTCCCCGTCAGACTAGAATCTGAAGATCATGCGGAAAGCGTACTGATCTTCGTTTTTCACTTTCTGGATTCCCTTCTTGTAGTTCTTGTCGCCGGTCTGGATCCCCTCGCCCGTGGCGTCCAGGTGCACATAGTTGAACTGCCACCGGACCAGGGCGTTCCAGGTCCAGTTCACGGCCGCCGTGTATTCGTACACATCGTCCGCGCCGGCCAGGATGCGATAGTCCTTGCCTCCGAAGGAAGTGGTCCGGAAGAGATCCTCGTCGGTTTTGGTGTGGGTGTAGCGGGCGAGCACCTCCCAGGCGCCCAGGCCCTTGAAGTGGAACGGGTCGAAGTCGTTCCTGGGACTGGGCTGTCTCCAGCCCTCGTTGGACAGGGTCTTGCTCTCGCCCGTGATGAAGAAGCTCACCCAGGTGCTCCAGGACTTGACCTTGCCGTAAGCGTTGGGGATGACGAGGGTTCCGTCCTTCTTGTCGAACACGTCGATGTCCCGGTACTCGGCGACCAGATACTCGGTGCTCGCGCTGAAGGGCCCGTAAATGTAATGGAACTCGGCTCCCCAGCGGTTGCGGCCTCCGATCTCGCCGTAGCCCGGGTTCTGGGTTTCCCAGGTCCAGTAGAGGTCGTCGTACACGGCGGCCCTGTAGCCCTTGGTCTCGAACCGGGTCGTGGGAATCGACTGCATGCCGTAACTGCCCTGGACGCACAGATAGGTGTTCTGGAGGAACGAGTCCTTCAGGGTGATGAAAGGAGAGAAGAAGAGCCTGCCGACGAAATCCTTGTGGTCGTCGATGTCGCCCCTCTGATAGTCGAGGTCCATTCCGGCTCCGGTCCACACCGAGAGGTTGTAGGTCACGGATTTCTCGAAAAGATCTCCCCAGATCCAGAAGCCGCGATCAAAGAAGGGATAAATCGGCGTTCCGGCGCCGCGCTCGATGAAGTTGACGTTGTTGTCCAGGGTCCACCAGGACGTGCTGAAAGGCGGCTTCATCTGGCCGGGCCTCAGGTGAAGCCAGTCCCGAAAGGCGAAATCCACGTAAGCGTTCCGGATGTATGGGGTGTCGGCGAACTCGGCCTGAAGACGCATCTGGATGTACTTGTAAAACTGCCCCTGCAGATCGATCCGGGCCCTGCGGATGTCGAAGTTGGACGGGTTGCCGCTGTTGGCCCCGTAGAAGCGGCTGTCAAGGTGGACATTGCCGCGGATCTTGAGCCAGCAAGCCTCGTCCGGCGTGGACAGGGTGAAGGCATTCTTGTAGTAGGCAACGACCGGTATGGCCTTCTGCTTCTGAATGAGTTCTTCGGCAGGGTTTGGCGCTTTCGTCTCGGCTGGCTGTTGCGGGCTCCCTTCCTGCGCCCACGCCTGAAGGCCGAAGCCCAGCAAAAGCGCCAGGCAGCCTGCAAGGACCGATATCTTTTTCTGCATCTCCTGTTCCTCCTCCCTTTGCACACATGTGAGCGAACTCTGGACCCACCCTTGGTTGCTGGATCGACCCTTGCCTGAGAGTCTTGCTGTCGGCGGCCACTCTCGAAGGAACGTCTTGAGCTTTTCCGGCTTCAGGGGCGACGAGCCTGCCTCTGGAGAGTTTTCGGGTTAGCATCTTTTGTGCCACTTGGACGGCGAGCATGGAGCCTGGCAGGGCGAACGGAAAGTGCCTGAAGAAGCGCGCAGGATGGTCTTCCGGGTGGGCAGGTCGCGGCCTCGGTTGCCCTTTCTCGTGTCGAGGATTTTTACAAGTTGGAAAGACAGTCCGATGGCGCGCAAAAAGAAGACGGCTCATGGAAAATCCGAGGACGAAACGGGACCCGAGATGAGCGCCCAGATCTGTCCTTCCTGCCCAAATACAAGGCGCTTTTTCGCCCGTGGCTGATTGCGGGGTCCATGGGCGTTCCCCAAGGCTCCCTCTGCCTCATCCATCACGAATTTTTGCGGCGCAAATGAGGGTGTCCGGAAGTTTTCTGAAAAGAAACGCGACAGCCCGGCCCTCGGGTGCGTTTCGTTCTTTCCCGGCCCGGGGAGTGAAGAAGCGCGTTTTTTCGCATTTTGTTCTGGGCGGTTTGCTCGGACTCGGGATGGTACGCGTTTTGCCTTGCGTCAGACCGATGCGGAGCATGAAGTCGAAGGGGGGTGATACATCCGGTAAAGGGGTCCGCGGATGAGCCAGTTGTTTTCTTAAGGGTTTTCAAGGGCGGAGAAAAACCGAGGGAAGGAGGTGAAGATCTTGGCTGAGCAATCAAAGGGAAGAGCCGCGATCAAGTTTCTGTTCTGGACCGCCGCGGCCGTGGCGGTGATCGTCTATGTGGCGGAATCCTACGCCACGGGCAAGATGGTCTCGGCGTACTATCACAGCGCGACCCTGGACGGGTACGCCATCAACTCGAACACCTTCGGAGAAGCCACCAAGGAAAACCCCGTGGCTCTCACGATCGGGGCTTTCGAAAAGATCGAGGGGCCTGTGGCCGTGCCCGTCAAGAAAGGCGACCGGCTTCCGGTAAACGCGAACGGCATCATCAGCAAACAGGTCCTGGAGGAGGGCAGGCGGGCCCGCCTGGAGGGAGAGACGATCCAGGTGCTCGTGCCCTGGGAAATCAAGGAATCGAAAGGCTTCAAGTACAAGGATACGTTCAAGCACAAGGGCGTGAAGACCGACCCCTGGTCGGGCGTCTGGAACGTGGCCATGGTGATTCTTCTGGGAATCACCCTGGGGTTCATGGCCGAAGGGTTCACGGATCTCCTCGGCTGGAAGATCCACAAGATCCGACACTTTGAAGGCCACTAGGAGGAAGCCATGTTCGACTTCGTCATTGCGGGTATTCATGCCCCCGTCTTTCTGCTCGTCCTGACCGGGTTCACCGTCGGGATCGTGGGCGGATTCATCGGTGTGGGCGGCGGGTACATGGTGACTCCGGCCCTCATCGTGTTCGGGTTTCCGGGCTACATGGCCTCGGGTATCGACGCGACCCACATTGCCGGAAAGGCGGTGATCTCGAGCATCCGGCACCGCCAGCTCGGCAACATCGACTGGACGCTGGCCCTGACCATGGTGGGCGGCACCATGCTGGGCGTGGAGCTCGGCGTGAGGCTGCTCAACTACACCAAGAAGCTCGGCATTGCCGGCGTGGTGCTGCTCGCCTGCTCGGTCGTGGTCATGTTCTTCCTGTTCCTGTACACGCAGATCGAAACCCGGCGGGCTCACAAGAAGATCGAAGAGGTGGCGGAGGCGGGCAAGGCCGTGGGCCGGGAGCTCAAGACAAGCACCTTGCACCACTTCTTCCAGAGAATCCCCCTTTACCCGATCGTAAGATGCCGGACCGCCCGGGTCGTGGTGTCCATGTGGGTCGTGGTGCTGATCGGCGTGGTCACGGGGCTTCTGGCTGGTTTCCTGGGGGTCGGGGGAGGATTCATCCGGGTTCCGTCCCTCGTGTATCTCATTGGCGCTACCACCCACATCTCGGTGGGGACCGATCTGGTTGAGATCGTGGTCTCCGGCGGCTACGGCGCGCTCCGGCAGTCCATGTCCGGAAACGTGGACATGATGGCCGTGCTCTTCATGATCGTCGGAGCCATGATCGGCGCCCAGTTCGGATCGATCGCGACGGCCTACGTGCGCGGCCCTGCGATCCGCTACATCCTGAGCTACTCCCTGATCCTGGCCACGACCGGCGCTCTTCTGCGGCTGCTGTATGTGCTCACGGGCCAGAAGATCGAGTTCCTGTCGTTCTTTGCCGTGGTCTTCACGCTGGGCGAGATGCTTTTCCTCTGCCTTTTCATCGTTTCCCTTGTGGTCTTCTCGGTGCGCCACAAGCAGGGAAAGAGGGTGCCGCCGTGGGTGCCCCCCCTGGTCGTAGCCGCCGACTGATCGAACTGCGGAGGAGTCGAAGGCAATGAAGTGGTTCATCGATTCCATGCTCGGCTACTGGATTCTGCTTCTCGCCATCTCCATGGGAGCGGCTGCGGCCGTTTACCTGCTCTGGCTGAAGCAAGCGGCCTTCTCGGGGTGACGCCATGAACAAGCTCTTGCAGATTGTTGCGAACGCCGTCCTGTACGGGTTCCTGTTCTGGCTTCTGTACGGTTCGACCATCAAGGAGTGGGATCCCTGGTTCGCTTTTGTCGTGGCCTTCGTGATCCTGGTCGCGGTCGTTCTGATGTGCATGCCGGGGCTCCACGCGAGCAGGGTCTCGCCGGGCGAGTATCCTTATGACGACTGACCTCGACCGGGTTCGGGGCGAGATCCGCACGCTCGCCGAAAAGCACGCCCGGGGGGACATCCGGGACAAGGAGTTCGAGCCCGCCGTTGCCGAGCGCACGGCAGCTCTCTACCGTGCGCTCGTCGAGCGGCGCATGGAGGCAGGCGAGAAAATTCTGGCCGAACATCACGTCGTCTTCTCCCACACCCGCCTCACCCAATCGATGCTCAGGGAACCGGAGCAGACGGCCGTGAGCCTTTTCGCCACGGACAGGCGCCTCTGGAGGGTTCGAGCCCCTTTACGGGCCGGCCTTCCGCCCTTGGAGGGACAGGCGGACGACGGCGATATTGACGCGGCCCCTTACGACCGGATCGAGTCGCTCAAGACCCGGCGCCGTGTGCGATCGGGCGAGGCAGGGGTAGGCATCGGGCTCATGGCGGTAGCGGCCCTTTTCCAGAGCTGGCTTTCGGTCACCGGGCCTCTTCTCGGCCTGTTGGGCGCTCTGGGCGTGCTTCACGGGCTCCTGCTTCCCACCCGCTGGATCGAGGTTCAGACCCGAGACCCGGCATGCGGGGAACCCCTGGCCGTGTATGCCCTTCGAAAGAAAAGCGCCCGAACCCTTCTGAAGGTCGTACGCGAAAGGGCGAGGGTCCGCTGATCCGTTCCAGCGGCTTTGCTTCTGGGATAGAATGTGCCTGAAGGGGGAAGGGGGGCCATCCTTGTCCAGGCATTCGGCCATCGCGAACCGGGTGCGGTCCTTCGTGCTCTTGGTCCGGACAGGGCTTCAAAGCCTCTGGAGGGGTTTTCTCGTTTTTCTGGAGATCATCGGCCTGCGCGCCGAGCAGAAGGCGGACCCGGAGGCTCAGCTCGCGAGGTTCAGGCTTTACCACGCGGAGTTTCGAAGGCTTCTGGCCGCGAACAACAGCTTTCTCGAAATCACGGCCGAGCTTTCCCGAAAACTCCAGACCCAGGACTTCCTGGACCGGGCCTACGTGAAAAGGCGAGTCGTTCGGGCAGCGTCCGAGATCCACACGATGGTCGAGAGCATCAACAGGATTTCGGGCGACCGGTACGCTTCGCTCCGCGAACGGTTTGATCGGATCTCTTCCGACCTGGCCCGAGCGCTCGAGGAGGATGCCGGTTCTCGGACACCGGAGATCGTTCTCGATCTCGCGGGGATTCGTGTGGAGCACGCCGATCTCGTCGGGGGCAAGATGGCCAATCTGGGGGAAATCCGGAACAGGCTGGGGCTGCCCACGCCGGACGGATTCGCTGTGACGACCGAAGCGTTCCGCCTGGTCCTGGAGGAAGGGGGGCTACGCTCTCTCATCCAGAGCGAACAAATGGACCTGCTTGCCGCCGGAAGAGATGTGGACCGCCCCGGCCGGGAGATTCAGGATCTTGTCCGCAAGGCGAGCATTCCGCCGCAGGTGGAGAAAGAGATCCAGGAAGCTCTGGAGAGGCTTCAGTCGCGCACGGGCAGACCGCTGAGGCTCGCCGTCCGATCGAGCGCCGTGGGAGAGGACAGTGATTTTTCCTTTGCCGGCCAGTACGTCACACTGCTCGACGTGCCGGCCGAAGGTCTCCTCGACGCCTACCGGGAGGTGCTGGCGAGCCTCTTTTCCGAAGAGGCGCTCCACTACCGGCTTCTTCACGGCATTCCGGCAGAGTCCGCGGAAATGGCCGTGGGCGTGCTTCCCATGGTGGATGCAGAAGCCGCCGGCGTGGCCTTCTCCAGGGATCCGGCCCAGCCGGGTTCGCCTCTGGTGCTGATCCAGGCGGTCCGCGGGCTTGGGGTGGCGCTGGTGGAGGGAAGGGCATCGCCCGAAGAGATCCGGGTGACCCGCGAGAGAGAAGGGAGGCAGGTCCTGAGACCCTCCCGGCGGCATTCGGAGGCTTCGGCGGCCTCTGGCTCCTGCCTTTCGGACGGCGAGGCCCTGAAACTTGCCGGCTGGCTGGAAGAAATCGAGGCGCATTTCCAGTGTCCCCAGGATGTGGAATGGGCTCTGGGAAGGGACGGGAAACTGGTGCTCTTGCAGGCCCGTCCCCTGCGATTGGCACCAAGGGCGGCCCGGGCCGCGGGGCCGCTGGAAGGATACCGAGTGCTTCTGGAAGGAGGTGAGGCCGCCTGTCCGGGCGCAGGCAGCGGCCCTGCTGTCCACATGGACGAGAACGATCGCCTCGAGAACTTCCCCGAGGGCGCAGTCCTTGTGGCCCCGAGATCCTCCCCCAGGTTCGTCCGGGTCATGGACAGGGCCAGGGCCATTGTCACGGACGCGGGCAGCACGACCGGCCACATGGCGTCCCTGGCAAGGGAACTCGGCGTGCCGGCGCTCCTCAATACCAGGACCGCCACGCGCTCGATCCCCGATGGTGTCGTGGTGACCGTGGACGCCGCAAACGGGCGGGTCTACGAGGGAGCGGTCCCCGAGCTGCTGGAGACAGGCGGACGGGGCGGCGAGAGGAAAGGAGGCATGGAGCTGCCTCCCGGCCGCAGGCGGACCGAGGAGACAAAATACCTGGAAAGGGTCCTGGCTCTTGTCTCGCCCCTCAGCCTGACGGAACCGAGGTCTTCGTCCTTCCGTGCCGACCGATGCCAGACCCTGCACGATCTGGCTCGGTTCATCCACGAGAAGTCCTATGCCGAGATGTTCGGCATGGGCGAGAGGCTCGGCGATGTCCGGAGCGCCAGTTACAAGCTCGAGGTCTTTCTGCCCATCGACCTGTATCTCCTGGATCTTGGCGGGGGGCTCAAGCCTTCCCGGAACGGGAAGGGAAAGGACAGGGCGAACCGGATCACGCCCGGGGAGGTGACCTCGGTGCCCTTGCAGGCGCTCCTCAGGGGGATGCTGGACGAAAAAATCCCCAGGTTCGGCCCGAGGCCCATGGACCTGGGGGGATTCTTCTCCATCATGATGCGGCACGCGGTCACCAACCCGGAGCAGGACGCCACGTTCTCGGATCCCTGCTATGCCCTCGTCTCGGACTGCTACCTCAACTACACGGCTCGGGTGGGATACCACTTCAGCGTGGTCGACACCTACTGCAGCCGCAAGGCCAACAAGAACTACATCAACCTGCTGTTCCGAGGAGGAGCCGCGGACTCGGTGCGGAGGAACCGCAGGGTTCGGGCGATCGCGGGGGTTCTCAAGGAAAAAGGATTTGCAGTCGAGGTGCGCCAGGACACCGTGATGGCCCGGCTGAACAAGGCGAGCCTGGAGGAATCCGTGGCGGCCCTGGAGACGATCGGGGCGCTCCTGCAGTTCTTCCGACAGATGGATGCGGCCATGGTCGACGAGGAGAGCGTGCGAAGATTCCAGGAGGCTTTTCTTCGGGGGGATTACGACCTCGGAAGGCCTTGACGGATGGCTTTCCACTCCCGCGCGTTCTCGATGGCGGCGATGATGGTGTCGATCGGACAGGGCTTGAGCAGGATTTCGGCGGCTCCGGCCTTCATGGCCCGGCGCGCCTTGTCCAGATCGAACTGGCCTGTGAGGACCAGGATGGGCGTGAGGGGGTCGAGTCTTCGGATTTCCTGCAAAGCCTCCAGGCCGTCCATGGCCGGCATGCGAAGATCGAGCAGGATGGCGTCGAAGGTTCCGTTCGCGGCCGCCTGAACGCCGCTTCGGCCCTCATAGGCGCATTCCACAACGATGCCCCTGCGGGTGAGGATCTTTTCCAGCGTTTTGACGAAGAGCACCTCGTCGTCCACGACCAGGACCCGAATCGGCTCCGTCTCCATTTCGGTTCACCCCTGCTCCCGGAGAACCCGCACGATCTCGAAGAAGAGGTCCTGTTCGCGCACGACGCCCACCGGCTTTTCGGCCTCCACGACGAGCAGCCTGGGCGCCCGGAGCACGAGCATTCTGCTCGCCGCCTCCATGAGGTTCGCCTCGGAGGCGATGAGCGGCGGAACGGCGGACATGAGTTCCCGCACGGGTCTCTTGAGCACCTCCTGGGCCATGACCGTGAACATGCCCGCATGGCTCGGCGGCTCCAGGGCCACCGCTTCCGGCGGGTAGGGCTTCTCGAGCGCCCTGCGGAGGTACGGGGGCTGCATGGATCGCAGCAGATCCTGGAAGCTCAACACACCCACCACGGAACCCTTGTGGTCGAGCACGAGGACCGTGCGGTGCACGGTCTCCGCCAGAAGGGACGCTGCCGCAGCCTTGGCAAAGGATTGAGCCAGGATTTCCACGGCCTCGGCCACGGGCCGATCCTCCCGGATCCTGCTGAACTCCGCCAGGGGCACCATGAGGTCCCGGACCCGCCTTTCGCCTTCGGCCAGGCTTTCCTTTCGGGCGAAGGCCTCCCGGATGCGGTCGGCCAGCACGTCGATGTCGCACGGTTTGGACAGGTAGTAGAACGCTCCGCGGCGCAGGCCTGCGACCGCCGCGTCGTAGGAGCCGTGCCCGGTGAGCAGGATCACCTGGAGCTCGGGGTGGCGCTGCTTGATTTCCCGAAGGATCTCGTTGCCGTCCTTGCCGGGCATTTTGAGGTCCAGGACAACGACATCGACCTTCTCCCGGCCCAACGTCTCCAGGGCCTGGAGCCCGTCCGCGGCCGAACGGACGGCGAATCCCCTTTTCCGGAGAATCGTCTCGGTGGTTCTTCGGAAGCGCTCTTCGTCGTCCACGATCAAGACCTGGATCGGCGCATGGGTGTCCATGGTCCACTCCCTCAGTCCTCGTCTTCCTTGTCCTTGCCGAAGACCGCCATGGGATGGCTGATGATCTTCTCGACTTTGGCCTTGCGGATCTTTTCCTCCACGGCCTGTTTTCTGGCGTGGGCTTCTTGCGCCTTGGCCAGCAGATCCGGGATGTCCATGGGCTTCATGACATAGTCGAAGGCGCCGAGCTTCAACCCCTCCACGGCGGACTCCACCGAGCCATGGCCGGTGAGCATGATGACCTCGACGAGAGGGTGCCTTTGCTTGATTCTCCTGAGCACCTCCACCCCGTCCATGCCCGGCATCTTGACGTCCAGGATCACCACGTCGATCGGCCTCTCGTCCAGCAAGGCCAGCGCGTCGGACCCGTTGGTCGCGGTCAGGGTTTCCACCCCCCTCTTTTCCAGAAGAATGCGGGTCGTGGCCAGAAATCTTTCCTCGTCGTCGACAAGGAGCAGGCGCATTTTGCTCATCTTGTGTCTCCTCTGGTTTGGGAAAGCGCGGCCCGCCGCCTGGCCTCCTCAGGGGGCCCTGCGAGAGGCAGGTACACGGTGAAGACGCTTCCCACGTTCAGTTCGCTCGATACGGCGATCCGGCCTCCGAGCTTTTCCACGATGCCGTAGCAGGTGCTCAGGCCCAGGCCGGTCCCCTGCCCGACCGGCTTGGTGGTGAAAAAGGGCATGAAGATCTTCTCCAGGTTCTCCGGCGGGATGCCGCAGCCGTTATCGGCCACGGCCACGGTGGCGTATCCGTCCTCCTTCCCCACGGTGATGCGGATTTCGGCGTTCTCTCTGCCCTTGAGGGCGTGGATGGCGTTGTTCAGCAGATTGAGAAAGACCTGCTGGAGCTGCGCCGGGTCGCTCTCGATCGGCTCGAGGCCGTACTGGCTCTTCTCCACGATGCGGATGTTCTCCAAAAGGGCCCCGTGTTCCACCATGCCGACGACCTCGTGGACAAAGGCAGAGAGGTCGATGGGCTGGATCGAAGGCTCGGTCTTTCGGGCGAACTTGAGCAGGCCCTGGGTGATCTCCTTGCACCGGTCGATCTGCAGGTTGATCTCCTCGAGCGATTCGCGGATCTGCCGCAGGTCCTCCTGGGAGGGCGAGCCGCCGGCGCGTTCTGCATCTTTGAGAATCTCCTGGATCAGGGTGTACTCGGATTTCATGACCTGGAGGGGATTGTTGATCTCGTGGGCCACCCCGGCACTCATCTCGCCCACCTCGGCCAGACGGCCGGCCATGATGAGCTGGGTGCCCATCTCCTGCTTTTCGAGATCCGCGATGCGCAGCCGGTTGGCCAGGCCCGAGGCGAGGACGAAAGCCGTGAACACCACGATCCCGCCTCCCACGACGATGAGACCCACAGCGATCCACACGGCCCGCGTGAGCGGCCCGTACGCCTCGGACGCCTCCTGCCGCACCACGAGGAGCCAGCCGGTCTGGCGCAGCCGGCCCGTGGCGTAAAGATACCGTTCGCCGGTACGGTCCCTGGCCGAAAAGGAAAGGCTCTCCCGGTCGTCGGCCAGATAGGTCGGGAAATCCGGATCCGCCTCCATGAGCGCACCGCCGGACCTGCGGGGCGTCTCGAAGATCCCTTCCCGGTTGACCAAGTACGCCTCGCCGGTCTTGCCCACCCGCACGCTGCCGACCAGTTCGTTGAAGAAAAGGGAATCGATCGTCGCCCGGAGAAACCAGGTCCGGTCTTCTTCCTGTCGGCGCACCACAATGACGAAGTGCGGAATGTTCCGGAATCCCAGGAAGACGTCCGAGACGTAAACCGGCTTGTCCTTGACCTCCTGGAACCACCTGGCCTCTGCGTAGTTCTTGCCGACCAGGCCCGTGAAAGGGCCGGCATAGGCGACATGGGTACCGTCTTCGTTGAAGACCCCCAGGTCCAGGAAGGCCTGGGAGGTCGCTTGAAGGCGGCTGAGGAGGTGGTTGATTTCGCCGTCTCGAAGGAGGTCTTCGTAGCTCGAGGAGGTCGCGACGAACTGCAGGTCCTGAATCCGCTCGTCCAGGAACTGCTCGATGATCCGGCGGTGGCCGTCCACGATCCGCACGAGCTTGGTCGTGACCTGATGCCGGAGGCTTGCGGCGAAATGGTAGACGAGAGTGCCGCACACGAGCATCATGACGATGAAGGGGGCTGTCAGCACACGGCCGAGAATCATCCGCCGGGTTCGCCGGTAGACTTCCGTTCCCACGCGATCGCTCCTTGCGGGGAAAAGGCGCAGGGCAGAGCTTGGGGGCGAGAGGGCGCCTGTCGCGCCTGGCCTTTTCCTGCCGGCTACTTCTCCTTTTTCTCCAGCTCCTTGAGCTTTCGCAGCGTGGCGAGAGGAGACTCCCCGGCCGCGCTCTGGAGGATTTCCTCCAGCCGCTCCTCCTGGATCTTCATCTTGTTCATGACCCGCTTCTTGTAGGCCCGCATGAGCACCTCCAGGAGGCGCTCGAGTTCGCAGGGCTTCTGCAGGTATTCATAGGCCCCGCTCCGCGTGCACTCAATGGCGGAATCGATGGACCCGTGCCCGGTCAGAATCACGACCTCCATCCAGGGATGCTCGCTCTTCAGGGCCGCAAGCGTGGTTTCGCCGTTCATGCCCGGCATCTTGAGATCCACCAGAGCGATGTCCACGGGCCGGCGGCGCGCTTCCTCAAGGGCCTTTTCCCCGCGGTTGACGGCGATCACGTCGAAGCCGCGCACGGTGAGCCTTTTCTTCATGGACTCGAGAAACGTCTCCTCGTCGTCCACGATCAGCAGATGAATCGGGTCTTTGTTCATGGCGAACTCCGTTCCTCTTGTTCAGAGGCGTCTCGGATCCGGGGCTGGGCCGGCAGATCCCGGGCCGGGTCCTACAAGTCCATCCATTGCCAGTACCCGTAAATGACCCAGAACCACAGGATGAGGAAGTTGAGAGCGAGGATCGCGGCGCCGTGCACGAGAAAGTCCTTCATCGTGACCAGCTGCTCCCCGGTCTCCGGATCCTTGGCGAAGCTGTAGACGATGGCGTTGTTCGGTGTTCCGATGATGAGCATATTGGCAAAAGACGAGGCGAAGGCCGTGGCCAGGCCCACCATGACGGGCGAGGTTCCCGAAAGCGTTGCCATGGGAACCGTGATGGGGCCCACGGCCGCCACGGTTGCGCCGTCGCTCATGAAGTTCGTGATGAACCCGCTGATGAGACTCGTGGCCACGCAGAGGCCCTCGCCCGTCTTCATGAAGTCCGGCAGGATTCCCACGAAGGAGTCGGCCATCCAGAGGGCGGCTCCGGTGGAAGCCAGCCCGGTCCCCATGGCCGTGGCGGCCGCGTAGAGAGCCACCACGTCCCAGTGAATCGAGTTGACATCCTTCCAGCGCAGGATGCCGAGGATGTTGAGGGCCACGAGAGCCAGGATGACCGGGCCGCCCATGCCGAACTTGTCCGAGACCGTGGACCAGAGGAGGATCAGACCGATGAGGACGGCCGCGGTCCTGTATTCGGCGCCTGTCATCTTGCCGATTTTTTCGCTTTCCCTGCGGACGCTTTCGGCGATGTTGAGTTCCTTGACCTTGAGCCCCTTACGGCAGAACAGGAAGAAGTAGAGCCCGATGGCCAGTGCAGCGACCGGCACGTACGGAAGCCCCATCCTGACCCACTGGGCGAAGGAGACGTGGATTCCATAATCCGAGAGAATGCCGAGCATGACCGCGTTGCGGCCTCCGGCGGCAGGGGATCCGGGGCCTCCCACGTTGGCCGCGAACGTGAGCGACAGGAAGAGGGTTACGGCCAGGGCACGGTCCTTTCCGACCCCGGCGCTCCGCACGCCGGCCGCGTACACCATGAGCAGGATCGGCGCGATGAAGGCGGTCAGAGCGTGCTCGGACAGGAAGGAGGCCGTCACGGCCAGCAGGGGAAGAAAGAAGAACAGAAGCCTCGAAATCGACGTGCTCGTTCCGAGCAGAAGGATGCCGATGCGGCGGTCCAGGCCGGTCTTGGAAATCACGGTGGCCAGGGAAAGAACACCGAAGATGAAGATCACCGAATCCTTGGCGTATGCCTGGGCCACCTTGTCGGGCGGAAGGACGCCGAAAAAGTACATGAACACGCCGACCAGAAGAGACGTCATCCCGACCGGAATCGCTCCCGTGGCCCAGAAAAGAGCCGCGACCACGAGCACGCCCACCATGACCCGGGCTCGGCGGGCCGTGGCCTCGGGACCCAGGGGCACTTTCACCTCTTTTCCGTCCTCGCCCGGGACGGTCCGGTAGAGGCCCGCTTTCTCGGAATAGTACTCTGTGATGCTCTGGCCCGGCTTCATTTTTCGGTATTCCGAATAGCCGGTGATGATGTCCGTCTTGGGATCGGTCTTCCTGGCCGTAACGAACGTCATGAGCCGCTCTGGGGCGGGCATGAAATAGAGCGCCGCGAAGATGAGGGCGCCCAGAAGAATGACGCCGGGCCGGGCATTGTGGGCGCCCACGAGCCATTCCTTGAGGCTCTTTCTCTTGATCTCCGGGATCTCGTGGCGGGCCAGGGCGTAGACCCGCTCCTGGCGGGCCGCCTCGATCATGTCCACGAGTTCCTCGATGCCGCACGGCTTGTGCATGTAGTGGAACACATCGTGCTTGCCCGTCACGCGGGCCGCCTCGGTGCTGCCGTGCCCCGTGAGCATGATCACCTGGACCTCGGGCCGGATCTTCTTGATTTCCTTCAAGGTCTGGATGCCGTCCATCTTGGGCATCTTCTGATCCAGGATGACGACCTCGGGGTTCCGGTGACGGACGAGCTTGATGGCGTCCTCGCCGTTGTCTGTGTCGAGGACCCGGTAGCCGCGCACGGCAAGCTGCTTTTTCATGGCGGCCCGGAACTGCTCCTCGTCGTCCACCAGGAGCACCTTCGGTCCCGGCTCGTGCTCTTCTCGGATTGCGTCAGGCGGTGTTGTCATGGGGCCTCTCCTCATACGGTACGATGGGAAGCACGACGGTGAAGGAACTGCCCGCGTCCGGCATGCTCTGCACCTCGATTCGCCCTCCCAGGGACTGCACGATGCTCAGGCTGATGCTCAGGCCCAGGCCCGTGCCCTTGCCGACTTCCTTGGTCGTGTAGAACGGCTGGAAGATCTTTTCCATCTGCTCGCTCGTCATGCCGACGCCCGTGTCGGTGATCGTGACGCGGACCGATTCGCTGTCGTGTCGGGTCGTCAACGTGATCGTGCCGCCGCGCTGGATGGCGTCGCCCGCGTTGTTGATGATGTTGAGGAAGACCTGGCGCATCTGCTCCGGGTCGAGGAGGATCTTGGGCAGGTCCTTGTCGTAGTCCCGGACAAGCCGGATGTCCGACACCTCGAATTCTTTTTCGATGACGCCGCTCACCACGTCCTCGAGCAGCTGGTTCACGTCGCAGCGGACCATTTTGGGCTCGGTTCTTCGGGCCGACTTGAGGAGCTTCTGGGTGATGTCCCTGGCCCTGTAGACGGCGGCGTCGATCTGGTCGAGTTCCCTGCGGATGTCCTCAGGCGTCCACTCGAGGCCGAACTGAGGGTCCAGCAGATCCCGGATCACGCCGCTCTGGGAGGCGATGATGGCCAGGGGGTTGTTGATCTCGTGGGCCACGCCGGCCGCAAGCTCCCCCACCGAAACGAGCTTGGCCGCGTGCAGAAGCTGGGACTTGAGTTCTTTTCTGGAGAGCTCGGTCTGTTCGGCTCTCTTGAGGAGGCGGTCCGTGGTGACCCAGACGATCGTGCCCAGAAACAGCACGAGGGCAAGGCCCGCCCAGACCAGGATCCTTCGCACCCGGTACATTTCGGCGTGGGCAACCCTGAGGGGCTGCCTGGCCACGAGCACCCAGGGGACTTCGTCGAGCCAGGCGTACCCGACCAGCACGTCCTGGCCTTTGACCGTGATCTTGTGGGCTCCCGAGCCGGTATCCGACGGAGGCTTGTACCCGCTTTGCGCAAGGGCCTCTCCCTCGTCCGGGTCCACGACCTGGTAGATGCCCTCGTGATCGATGAGCGCGCAGCTCACGCCTTTCCCCTTGGCGATGGTTCTCAGAAAGAGATAGAACTTGTCCGGATCCAGGGTGGCCCGCATGACGAAGGGCCTGCCGTCGATGAGCTGTTTGACGGCGATCGTGAAGTGCGGCTTCTGGCGGAAGCCCAGGTAGATGTTGCTGATGAAGTAGTTCTGCGCCTGAAGGGCCACGAACCAGTCCTCCCGGCTGTAGTCCCGTCCTTGGAGGTAGCCGTAAGGACCGGCGTAGCCGATCTGGATGCCTGCGGGGTCCAGGAAGCCGACGTCCACGAAGGCGTCGCTCATTTCCCGCAGGTACTGCAGATAGCGCCTCATTTCGTCCGGGCTCGGCGAAAGGCGGAAGTCCGAGGAGCGGAAGAGGTTGAAGATGTTCACGACCCGCTCCTGCAGGAACAGGTTGATCGTGTTGCGCTGGCTTTCGGCCAGGGTGGTGAGGTGGAGTTCGCCGCTTTTCTTGAGCGTCATGTTGAATTGAAAATGAAAATATCCGCTGAGGACGAAAACCGGCACAACGAAAGCCGCCACGAGAAAAACCTTCAGCCGCCTGCGGAGCTTGCGGAAATACTCCCTTGTCTCGGGCTG
>FWPU01007144.1_pt1 | contig 20623 bp, 13 predicted proteins | sample 2228361 | NCBI WGS metagenome assembly FWPU01 (sample SAMEA103939777, study PRJEB20133) | metagenome
CGCCTGCCTGCGCCAGCTCGCCGGCTGAGAGCTGCTGTCGAAGGCCGGAGGGCTCCCGTGACCGTGCAGGATGACGAGGCGTGCATCAGGGTGCCCGAAGTAATCAGCATTAGCGGGGGCCAAACTCGACGCTTTGAACTCCTCGCCAACGAGTGAGGCTCCAGGCTCAGCATCCGCAACTGGACGCCCTTGGCCACCGCCTTGCACACCAGGGGAGAGGCCAACGTGATGCGTGCCCTCACGTAGCTATCTCTGGCCTGGCCGCGGGATTCGACATTCCCGACCGTACGATGACTGCTTTGAGTCTACTGCAGCTTCCTTGGTCGCATTCGACATTCAAGCTTCGGGCAGCAAACGCCCCCGAATGCGTCATGGCATTGGGCGCCGCTTAAGTCCGGCGCCTACCGCACGACTCCCGCCAGCGGGCTGCTGGCGGAGGCGTACAGGCGCTTGGGCATCCGGCCCGCTTCAAAGGCCAGGCGCCCGGCCTCGACGGCGTGCTTCATGGCGACCGCCATCTTCTCCGGATCCTGCGCTTCGGCGATCGCGGTGTTCATCAGCAGCCCGTCATAGCCGAGTTCCATGGCGATGGTGGCGTCGGAGGCCGTGCCCACGCCGGCATCGACGATGAGCGGCACTTCCGTGATCATCTCGCGCAGAATGCGGAGGTTGGCGGCGTTTTGGATGCCCATGCCGGAGCCGATGGGAGCGGCCAGCGGCATGACGGCGGCGGCGCCGGCGTCGATCAGCTTGCGCGCGACGACCAGATCATCGTTCGTGTACGGCAGAACGACGAAACCCTCCTTGACCAGGATCCGCGTGGCCTGCACGAGCCCCTCGGTGTCCGGAAACAGCGTCCTCTCGTCGCCGATGACCTCGAGCTTGATCCAATTCGACAGGCCCACTTCGCGGGCCAGGCGGGCTGTGCGGACCGCCTCGTCCACGGTGTAGCAGCCGGCGGTGTTGGGCAAGATGAAAAACTTGGACCGGTCGATGTAATCGAGCATCGATTCCTTCGACTTATCGGTCAGGTTGACGCGGCGCACGGCGACGGTGACCATCTCGGCCCCGGAAGCCTCGTGGCAGCGAGCCATGAGCTGGAAGCTGCGGTACTTGCCGGTTCCGACGATCAGCCGCGACCGGAACTCGCGGCCGGCGATTCGCAAACGATCTGACATAGGCGTACTTTGATTGTACAAAGTCGCTTGCGCCGGCAGCGCCGGCGCGCCCCATTGGGGATGTGATTCAATAACAACGTCCCAGTTCGGAGAGCAGAGCTCATGAAGAAGCACACTGTTCTGACATGCTGGCTGCCGGTGCTGTTGGCGGCCAGGATCCTGATGGCGCAAGCGCCGGAGTGGAAGGTGGGTCTGGCGCGCATCAAGATTACGCCCGCCCAGCCGATCCGGATGGCCGGGTACGCGGCCCGCACGGAACCTTCGGAATCCGTCACCGGCGACCTCTACGCTAAGGCGATGGCGCTGGAGGATGCCGGCGGCCGCCGGGCGCTGCTGATCACCGCGGACACGCTGGGGTTCCCGGGAGAGATCGCCGAGAGTATTTGCCGCCGCATACAAGCGGCCACGGGCCTGGAGAGGCCGGCGATCCTGCTCAACGGCTCCCACACGCATGCCGGCCCACTGATCTGGCCGCGGCTCGGCTATCCGATGGATGAGGCGGAGGAGAAGATCGTCCTGGAATACGGCGCGGACTTGCAGGACAAGATCGCGGCCATCGCCAAACAGGCCGTCGCGGATTTGCGCCCGGCGCGGCTGGCCTGGGGCACGGGCGTAGCGACGTTTGTGATGAACCGCCGCGAGTTCACCCCGCGCGGGGTCATTTTGGGTGCGAACCCGCGGGGCCTCGCCGACCGCTCGGTTCCCGTTCTGCGCGTCGAGGCCGACAGCGGCGCGCTGCGGGCCGTGGTCTTCGGCGCAGCCTGTCACAACACGACGCTGACCGGCGACAATCGGAAAATCGACGGCGACTATTGCGGCTACGCCCAAGCGTATTTGGAGGACAGGCACCCCTCGGTTCAGGCCATGTTCGTGATGGGCTGTGGCGGGGACGCCAACCCTTGGCCCCGCGGCACGCTCGAGCTGGCCCGCGAGCACGGGCGGTCGCTGGGCCGGGAAGTGGATCGAGTGCTGGCGGGGAAGCTGAAGCCGGTGGGCGGCCCGCTCCGGACCGAGTTCCGCCGCGTGGACCTGCCCCTCCAACGCTTCACCCGGGCGGAGATCGAGAAGCTTGGCGCGGGCGCCCCCAGCTACCGGCGCTTCTTCGTCGACGGGGCCTTGCGGCGGCTCGACGAGGGAAAACCGTTGCCGGCCGCCTATAACGCCCCGTTTGCCCTCTGGCAGTTTGGCCGCGACTTAACCCTGGTCGCATTCAGCGGGGAGACGGTGGTGGACTACGTCACGCTCACCGAGAAGGCGCTGGGGCCGCTCGATTTGTGGGTGGCCGGCTACTGCAACGACTTGTACGGCTACCTGGTGACGTCCCGGCTGATCGCCGAAGGCGGTTACGAGACACGCGGACTGTACACGGACATCGGTCTGTTCGCCCCGGGGGTGGAGGACCTGGTGATGTCAGCGATCCGCGACATGGCCCGCGCCGCCGGGCGGCCTGCCTACGAGGTGCGGTGATGCGAGTGCTTGTTGCGTTCGCCGCCGCGTTGACCCAGCTCGCGGGCGCCGAGGTCTCGCCTCAGGCCCGGCGGCTGCACCAGGAGGCGTTCGTCTTCGACGGTCACCTGCACATCGGCAACCGCGAGTTCTATCACGGGGGCGACATTGGCCGTCGCTACACCGACGGCCAGGTCGATCTGCCGCGCGCGGCCGATGGCGGCGTGGATGCTTTCATGTTCACGACCTTCGTCCGGGAGGAATACTACCCCCAGCGCTTCGAAACCAAGCAGGCGCTGCGGATGGTCGACGCCGCCCTTCAGCAGATCGCGCGCCACAGCGACCGGGTCGAGCTGGCGCTCGACGCCGATGACATCCGGCGGATCAACCGGGCAGGCAAGATCGCCGCGGTGCTCGATCTGGAGGGCGGCTTCGATCTGGACGGGGACCTCGGCGTGCTCCGGAGCCTGTACCGGCTCGGCCTGCGCTGCGTGCAACTGCCGGCGCACAACTGGGCCAACAACTTCGCCGATTCCTGCTGCGCGCCGGCTAAATGGGGCGGCCTGAATGATCGCGGGCGCGAAGTCGTCCGCGAGATGAACCGCCTCGGGATACTGATCAATGTTTCGCACGCTTCCGACCAGACCATTGCGCAGGTGCTGGAGGTGAGTTCCCACCCCATTGTGGCGACGCACCATGGTTTGCGCAGCTTCAACGACATTCCCCGCAACATGCCGGAAGAGCTGCTGCGGCGCATCGCGGCCAAAGGCGGGGTCGTCGGCTTCCAGATCGGCAACTCGTTCCACAACCGCAAGTACTTCGAGTGGCGCAGTCGCCAACAGGGGAAGGTCTTTTGGGACACCAGCGCCGTTGGGGCCAAAGAGGCACGACTGTCGATCCTGGAGATTGACCGGCTGGTGGCCCCGTCATTCCCCTCGGTCGGTCCGGAAGCCCCGGACGATGTTTTGATGTCCGTGGACGAGTGGGTGGACGTAGTGGACCGCGCGATTCAGGTGGCCGGCGAGGACCACGTGGCGCTGGGCACGGATTTTGACGGCGGGCCCACGCCGCCGCGCGGCATGCGCGACATCGGCGACCTGGCGATGATCACCGACGCCATGCTGCGCCGCGGCTACTCGGAGGCGCGAATCCGCAAGTTCCTCGGCGAGAACCTGCTGCGGGTCTTCCGCCAGGTGACGCAGGCCGGCCGAAATCGGGATCGTTGAACGCGTTGAAGAAGTCGCCGCGGAACTGCACATATTTCTGCCCCTGGGCCACGCCGCCGGCTGAGCCGCCGTACTCGGCGGCGTAGCCATTCTGCACTACACGAAACTCCCTGATCACCTCGACGGGCGGATCGATATCCACCCGGAGCGAGGCCATGCGGATGTTCTGAACGTTGCCGCCATCCAGCAGGTACGCGCTCTTGCAGGAGCGACCTCCGGCGACGGCGAACTGCGCCTTGGCGTCGCCCGAATAGTTCACGAAGACCACATTCGATGACAGGCGAACCAGCTCCGGCGCGAGGCGGTTGGCCGGCGGCATGTCCCGGACTGTCCGCTGGCCAATGAACTGCCCCACGGTGGAGTCGGAAGTCGTCAGCAGCGGCGCTGCCCCGGTGATGGGGATGCTTTCGGTGACCGCACCCAACTCCATCGGGGTGTTGAGTTCCATCACCTGCGATGTCTCGACGACGGCGCAGGTGTAGGTCTTGAATCCGGCCGAGGCGGCCGTGATCTCACAGCATCCGGGTTGCAGGAATGACAAGACGTAGAGGCCGACGGCGCCCTCGGGGTCGCACACCGTCCCCGTGATACGGGCTTATGAAACTTGTCCCATGACCGCCACCAACGACGGCAGTAACATCGCCTAAACGCGATGTTTGCGAAACGCCGGCGGTCCTTGCTACACTCCTCGTCGAGACGGTCGGGAGTCGCCGGCCAGGTTTCCGACACACCAGTTTTCCCGACTGCCTTCCATCCGGAAAGCGTCCATCTTCCGCGGGCCCTTAGCTCAGCGGTTAGAGCAGCGGACTCATAATCCGTTGGTCGCAGGTTCGAATCCTGCAGGGCCCACCAGTTCAGGCTGCCCAAAAGACCCCCCGGCACGATCCCTCCGGCAGCGCGGCGGGCCAAGGGAGTATGATATCCGGTATTCGAGGCCACGTCCGGCTTCATGCGTTGAGAACCGAAGTCATGGGGAAAGTGGTCCGATCCTGTTATCTGCTGGTGCTGGCGGCGCTGGCGGCTTGCACGCGGCAGGCGCCGCCGGCCGGGGCGCCGGCTGGCTTCGAGGGGCTGCGCATCGCCCGGGAGGAGCACCCCCGCGCCTACTTCTTCCGCGCCTCGGAGAGCCCGGGCAAGAACCCGAGCCTGACCTACGAGGAGTGGGAGAGGACGTTCGAGCGGCTGATGGGCATCGAGGGCAAGGTGCTGGACGAGGAGATCCCGGGGCTGTCCGAACGCAACATCGAGTTCTTCACGCGCTTCAAGCAGCGACACCCGGACCAGATCGTGCTGATGCACTTCAACGGCAATGCCCGGGACCCGCGGTTCGACTCCGGGGAATACTTCGCCGGGCACTGGATCTATTTCAATGGCTGCAAGATCCTGAGCGATGTGGCGGCCGAGGACGGCGAAAGCGAGATCCGGGTGGAGAACCCCGCGCTCTTCAAGACCGGCGTGGGGCGCTTCCGAAACAAGAACGAGGACATCGGGCTCTGCCTGCTGGATGCCGGCGGGAAGCCGGACTGGCGCCAGAGCGAGCAGGTGCAGTTGATCTCGGTGGATCGTGAACGGCGGACGATTCGCGTCAGGCGGGGCTGTTACGGGACCCAGCCGCGGAGCTTTCCCGCCGGCGGCTCGTATGCCGCCGCGCACGTCCACGAGGGCCCCTGGGGCGGACAAAGCTCGAATCTCATGTGGTTTTACAATTACTCGACCGCCTCGCCGCGGGATTTGCGAGGGCGCTCGGCGGCCGACGTGCTGGCCGGGGAGCTGCTGCGGCGCTACTCGCCGGGAGGAGAACTGGCGGCCTTCGACGGCCTCGAGTTCGACGTGCTGTTTTTCCACAACACCTACCATCCGGACCTGAGGAATCCCGACAGCGGGCGGGGCATGGATGTCGATGCGGACGGCAAGATCGACAACGGGCGGATCGGCGGCGTCGACACGTACGGGATCGGCGTGGTGGAATTCTGCCGCCGGCTCCGGGAGCGCTTTCCGCCGGAGAAAGTGCTGATGGCTGACGGGATGACCGAGCGCAACCAGCGGGCGTTCCACATCCTCAACGGGATCGAGAGCGAGGGCTTTCCGCACCTGCGCGACCTGGAGATGCGCGACTGGTCCGGCGGGCTGAACCGGCACTTCTTCTGGCTGGCCAAGGCGCGCCCGCCGGTGTTCAACTATGTGAACCATAAGTACACGCAGCCGGATCCGAAAACCGGCCTGCCCATGCGGCCGGAGATTCCCTTCGGGATCCACCGCCTGGCGTTCGCGGCGGCGGTCTTTACTGACTCGGCCATCTGTTATAGCTTTCCGCCGCCGCCGGAACCGGAGGAAGCCCTCGGCATCTGGGACGAGCTGCGCATGGGCGTCGAGAACAGACTCGGCTGGCTCGGCAAGCCGGCCGGACCCGCCGTACGCCTGGCCGAACGGGCGCCCGATCTGCTGGAGGGCCAAAGCCGGCCGGTCAGCCGCGAACTGCTCCGGCGGTTCCAGGGGCGGAACCTTCAGTTCGCCATCGACAGGGGGGCGTTGCGCGTGTCCGGCACCGACGGCAATGAGACGCGCTTCCTGCTGCGCGATCTTCCCACCCAAGGCCCGGACTTACTGGTTGCCTTCGATGTCCGCGGCGAGCCGATGAAAGGCTATCCGCGCGAGGTGGCGCGGCTGATGCGTGTGCGGCTGGTTCCGGGCGACGCCAGCGGCTTCATGACATGGGTGAACGAGTCGGAGTTCCGGCCGCGGTTCTACTTCTCGGACGTGAAGGCCCGGCGAGTGGACCTTGAGTTTACGATCGAAGGTTCCGAGCCCGTATGGATTTCCGGCTTGACGGCGCACGCCCGCGCGGACGCGATGTACCGGGAGTTCGAGCGCGGGGTCGTGCTGGCCAATCCGTCGCCGCGGCCGTACCTGTTCGATTTGGGCACGCTGTTCCCGGGGCAGTCATTTCGGCGGCTGAGGGGATCGCCGGGCCAAGATCCGCAAACGAACGACGGGGCGCTGGTCGGCTCCGAAATAGAGCTGCCGCCCAAAGACGCACTGTTCCTGGTGAGGCGGTGAGGCGCCGCGACACGGGCCTCAAGAATGTAGATTTCCTCCCGGGGGCGGAACTTTCGTAGAGGCCTGGAACAAACCCGGGTACAATCTCCGGCTTTTCTCGGAGCGGGGGAATCCACGACGCAGCGAGGGGAATGAGACGAATTGGGAATTCGGTGTTGGTGCTGGTTCGGGCGGCCGGCTTGTCGGGCCGGGCAGCGAATCTGACTGAGAGCGACATTCCGCAGCGAATCGCGCTGCGGGCGCTGTCGTTCTTCGTCTTCTCGGGCGGGCCGCCGCTTTCGAGGATGGCGTTGCGTCGTCTCGGCGTCCGGCCGGGGAACCGGAACCGCAGGATGCTGATGTCGGTGATGCGGATCGCGGGCGGGGAGACCGACAGCGGCGGCTGGAGGGCGCCGGCAGCAAGCGCCGCCGTGTAGGAACCTGATTTGAGGACGTCCCTTCACACCATGGCCGACTGTTCTAGTCTGACATCGATTCGGAAAACCCGCGGCCAGAGGCATCAACGGCTCCTCCCCCGCCGTTTATGGCCGGGGCCTGGGCTTGCGTCCCGGCGAGATGTTTAAAACGTCAAGCGGAGACCGAGCTGAATTCGGCGCGCCGCGAGCGCGTTGGTTATGCGGCCGAATGAAGCACTGGTGTTCTTTCCATCCGCACCGGGAGAAAACCCGGTGCCGGGATTCGTGTGGTTGACATGGTTCAGGGCGTTGAAGGCTTCGGCCCGGAACTCGAGGCTCTTGCGCTCGGAGAGGCGGAAGTTCTTAAACACCGACAGCGCCACATCCACCATCCCCGGACCGCGAACGTAGGATAGCGTACGCGGGGCGTTGCCGATGACGAAGTTGGGCGGGTTGCGAAAGGCGTCGGTGTCAAACCAGCGCAGTACACTACGCTCGCCCCGGGGCAGCGAGGGATCGTAAAGCACGTCCGGGAAGTTGATGCCGGTGAAGTTGTTGGCGCCGCGCACCATCAACGGAACGCCACTCTCGATCGTCGTAATGGTGTTGATCTGCCAGCCGCCGATCGCGTGGTCGAGTACGCCTCGGGCGCCGCTGAACAATGCCTTGTCCCGGCCGAACGGCAGTTCATAGACGGCGCTGGCCACCAGGCGATGGGTGACATCATTCTGATCGACCGCCCGTTCAAGTCGGCGGTTAAAACGGCCGACCCGGAATTCGCCCGGCGTGCCGCTGGAACCAGCCGTGGAAAAAGAGTCGTTGATCAGTTTGCTGTTGGTATAGGAAATCAGCGCGCTCAATCCCTGATAAAAGCGGCGTTCGACGGTGAGCTGGAAGGAGTGGTAAATGCTTGAGGATCCGTGGTTGGCGTAGGTGGTAACCGTCAGGTAGTCCGGATACGGCAGCAGAGTTTGGGACCGAGACACGGTGGCGCCGGCCAGCGAACCGCTCTTGATCTGGCCAAAGAAAGGATTCGCGACCCTGTCCTGCAAGGCCAAGCCGAGGGCGAAGTGAACCGGGTCGAGTTGGTTCAGATTGTAGTTGCCGCCGAACAGTTTGGTGCCCTTGTTGCCGGCGTAGCTCGCCGAGACAACCCAGCGCCCGGGCAGTTCGCGCTGGAGGGTGAAGTTCCACTGCTGAAGGTAAGACGTCGGAGCGTTCCGATCCTGGTAGCGGACGCTCTGTCCGCGGAACGCGCTCGGGCCGCCGGCCGGGCCGAGTGGGACCACCAATGAGTCCGGCCCCTGGCTGAACTGGAAGGCCTTGAACGGACCGCCGCCGACGGGAAGGAATGGCGTCTGGGCGGAGAACCCGAAGGCGTTCGAGTCGTCGCCCTGCGTGTCGCCGGACTCGGTCAGCAGATAAACGAGGCCATAGCCGCCGCGGAGGGCGGTTTTGCCGTCGCCGGTCAGATCGTAAGCGAAGCCGAACCGCGGTCCGACGTTGTTATAGTCGCGATCCACGAAGTGACGCGGCGCGGTGATACCGGCGTAGGTCAGCACCCCTAGCCACTGAGTCTCCGGGTTGACGACGAACGGGTCGAAATTCGAGTGCCGGTCGAAGCGTTCGACGGGTTCGGAGGACAGGTCATATCGAAGGCCGAGGTTCAGCGTCAGCCGCGGGGTAACCTTGAAGTCATCCTGAACATAAGTGCCGTTCGACCAGGAGTGGAAAGAGAACGATGGCAAGAACTCCTGGTTTCCGCCCGAGACTTCGCCGAGCAGAAAGGTGGCCATGCCGATGCCCGTGCCGGCCGGGCGCTGCGGGTTATTCGTCAGCGAAGAAGAGAAGTTGAAGCTGCCGGAGATGTTGCCGAAGCGGCGCCAATTCAGGCGGTTCCAGCGCTGATCGGTCCCAATCTTGAGCTGATGCCGGCCCTTGATGATCGTGAGGCTGTCGGCGATCTGTATGGTGTGTTGGGCGCGGATGCCGGCGGCAAATGAACTCGCCCCGAGCGAAAGGACGCCGGTGATATTGATGCGCGGGAAGAGGTCCCGCGGAAAGATCTTGGGGAGCCCAAGCTGGTCGGGCCAGTTTTGGCCGAAGCTCGGGTGGAGGAAGGGCAGGTTTTGGCGCGTGACGTTGGCTTTGAACTCGTTGATGATCGCCGGCGAGACGATGTGCGTTTCAGTAAGGACCCAGTTGTGGTTGTCGCGCTGGTCGCGGCGGGCGAATGTCTCCGGATCGGCGGGCCCGAGACCGAGCCCGGTGCCCTGGCGGGTGTTTCGAGTGCCGGAGTAGCGGAAGAAGAAGCTGTCGCTATCCGAGAAGCGGTGATCGATGCGAATATTGGTGACGCCCTGGTTCACGGGCGTGGCGGCGAGGGAAAGGAAATTGTTGAGGTTGGTCAGAGGATCGTCCGGCGGCGTGTTCGGTGTGGGCATGAATTCGAGCACCTTCAGCGAGACCGGATCCATGCGGTTTTTGGGGACGAGATTGCCGGGGAGGGGCGTTCGCACAAACCCGCTGCCCTGGGGATTCGGCTGGGTGGTCGCCGGATCATAGGCCACAATCAGGTTGCCTCTGGCATCGAAGGTCGAAGTAAAGTCGCCGCTGCGCTGCTCGGGCGTGGGAACCGTCCGTTTCTGGAGCGAAGAGGTGCGGTGGCGCCACTGTTCATAGCCGAAGAAAAAGAAAGTCCGGTTCCGGCCGTCGTAAGCCTTGGGCAGATAGACCGGCCCGCCGACCGTCCCTCCATACTGGTTGTAACGGAGGACGGGTTTGATGCGGCCGCTCAGCGGATCCCGCTGCGTGGCGAAAGCGTGCCGCGCGTCGAGCGCATCGTTGCGGAAGAATTCATAGAGGGAGCCATGGAGCTCGTTGCTGCCGGACTTGGTGGCGACGTTGACCACGCCACCGCTGGTCTGCCCGAACTCGGCCTTCAGCGCATTGGTTTCCACCTTGAACTCTTCTACGGCGTCGGCCATCGGCACGACCGAGATCTCGTTGTGGACCGGCACGGTGTTCATACCGCCGTCGACGAAAAACTGGTTGCCGTAGATCGGCCCGCCGTTGAACTGGATCTGCGAGAAGCCCTGGTTGGTGATTTCTCCAAACCCGTCCGTGCTGCGGTTGATAGGCCGCACCCCCGCCACGAGCTTGACAAGGTTGAATACGTGGCGGCCGTTGAGCGGCAGCTCCTCGATGCGCTGGCGCTCGACGACGGTTCCCAGCGTCGCCTCTTCCGTGCGCACGCGGGAGACTTCGCCGGTCACGGTGATCGTTTCGGCGATCGCACCGAGTTCGAGCTGAACGTCGAGCCGCAGGCGCTGCGACACTTCCAGCACGACGTCGGAGCGGCGAAAGGTCTTGAAGCCCGGCGCCGTCACGCTCACCTCATACCTGCCCACGGGCAAGTTCGGGACGGCATACGTGCCCTCCTGCGAACTAACGGCCTTGAAGGCCAGGTTAGTAGCCACGTTCGTCGCAGCGACCTCCGCGCCCGGAACCCGAGCCCCCTGCGCGTCGGTGATGGTGCCGGTGATGGTGCCGAGCGGCGACTGCGCCGGCGCAAGATGCGCCGCCACAACACACCAGAAGCTTACAGCCAAAGGCCAATGCTTAAACATCTCATCTCCTCTCCCGGGAGCAGGCATTCTGCTCGCCGCGTCCTTTCTCCTGACCGTACCGCTGAAGCACGATCCCCTTCCCCTGAAGCTACACCGGAGCCGCCGACCGGGTCAAGCTAAGCGGAGAGGCACATTCGACCGATCTCGTGGCCGGTCTCAGGTCCGCTGCCCGGGAGGACCCGGAGCGGCGGCCGAGTCTGGGAATTTCACGGGCTTGCCCGGAGTCAATCCGGCAGCCGCAAGACAGCGCCTTGCGCCAGGAGTTTCTTCTGCAACGCCTTCACGTCCAGCTCCTGTATCGGGGCTTTGCGGCGCGCGGCCATGGCGGCCGCGACCCCGGCCGCGTGCCCGAGCGCCATGAAGACCGGCTCCATCCGCACAGTGCCATAGGCGATATGCGAAGCCGACACGCACACCGGCACCAAAAGGTTGCTCGCCTCCTTGCGTTTGGGCACCATGACACGAAAGGCGATCTGGTACGGTTGCGCGGGGACCTCAGTGTCGCCCTCGTTTTGCACGGCCCCATCGGCGGTCACGTGGCGCTGGACGTTGTGCGAGTCGATCTGGTAGGACCCCATGGCGACCGAATCCTCCTTCACTAGATCCGTCTGGGCGTCCTTTTGGGTCATGACGAAATCGCTGACCATTCTCCTCGCCTCGCGGACGTAAAGCTGGTGCGGCCAGTGATCGGTATCGACGAATTCGTCCTTGGCCAGGCCCCAGCGGTTGATCTCATCCTGCAAAGCCCGTGGCACCTGAGGATCGTTGGCCAGGAAATAAAAGAAGCCCTTGGTGTAGTTGATGTGGTCGTGCCAGATTTCCGCCCGGCGTTTGTAGTCGGCGGTCGGGTAGTCCCAGTTCTTGCCGATATAGTCGGTGGAAAAGCCGCCGCGATTGTTGATGTCGGTCTTGTTGTTGGGCATTATCGAGACGATCATCAGCTCGTTCATGCGCGGGGCCCGGCCGTGCAGTTTCTGCAACGCCTGAATGTATCGGGCCAGGAGCGCATACCGCTTCGGATCATAGTCTGGCGGCTTGGGAAAGGGCACCTGGTTGTCCTTGTCGCTCGACAGGCACATGCGGAAGTTGTAAGCCTGAACCTTTCTGTCGCCCGCTCCGATGTCGCCCCTCGGCTCGGCGCTGATTTCCGGCAGCAGCTTGCCGTTTTCGTCGTAGGCGGAGATGCCCGGGGGGAAGATGTGGTGATGGTACCGGTCCACCGAGCGGACGCCGGCGAACGACTCGCCGTATTGCGCGGCGCTTTCCCGACCCCAAGTGTAGGAGACGCCCGCGAACGCCATCAGGTCTCCTTCATAGGTCGCATCGACGAAGACGTCGGCCCGGAACGAAGCGCCGTTCTCCATGACGATTTCTCTGATCCGCGGGCCCTTCTTCTTCACGCCATCTTGCTGTTTGAGGCGGTGTTGGTAGAAGACGCGGACGCCGGCTTGCTTCAGCATTTCCTTGAAGACGTTTTCGGCCACGTGCGGCTCGAAACGCCAAGCAATCGGTTCGCCGTAGTGACGGCCGACGCGCCGGTAGAACTCGAGCGAGATCCCGCCGATCGTTTCTCTTTTACCGGAGTCGGTTGCGCCCAGCCCTCCGGAGGACATGCCACCTACGTGCCGGCCGGGTTCCAGCAGGGCGACGGAGGCCCGCTCGCGTGCCGCTGCCACAGCAGCCGCCACGCCTCCGGAGGTCGCGCCGTAAACTACGACGTCAAAACGAAGCGGCGCGGGGGCTTGAGAGACTGCCGAAGGCCAAAGGAGGCAAAACAGTGCGGTTGTTGTGATCACCCAACCTTCTTACTACAACGCGGCACGGTGAGGGAAGCCGCCCGTTTTGGCGTGGTAGCATGATCGCGATGAGCCATCGGACGGTGTACAGCCTGGTGGAAGAGGCGGCGAAGAGGTGGAAGACGAAGCCGGCAATGTACCAGCCGACGGGGGGCCAGGGGAAGGACGCGTACCGGGTCTACACGTGGCTGGATTACCGGCAGGCGGCCGAGGAGATCGCGGTGGGCTTGCGGCGGCTGGGGGTGCGGAAGGGCGACGTGGTGGCGCTGGATGCCGAGACGAGCGCGGAGTTTTACCTGGCCGACATCGGGATCATGACCAACGGTTCGGTGGCCGCGGCGGTCTACACGAGCTATCCGGCGGAGAACCTGGTGCGGACGATCCGGGCCTGCGATGCCGTCGCGGTCTTTGTCCAGGGGGCGGAGACAATGAGGGCATTGCAGGAGGCGGCGGCCGAGCCGTTGAAGGTGCGGTGGATCCTGCTGCACGGGGAGGCGGAGGGGGCGGTCAGTCTGGAGCGGCTGCGGGAGATGGGCGCGGAGGCGATCACGGACGATGCGGAGGTGCTGCCGCGAATCTGTGCGGAGGTTCGGGGCGAGGACCCTGCGGTGCTGTACCTGACTTCGGGGGCGACCGGGGAGCCGAAGATGGGAGTGGTCACGCACCAGTCGATCGTGGCCAATGTGGACATGGCTCCGCAGGTGATCTCGCTCGGGCCGGAGGACGCCACGATCGCGTTCCTGCCCTCGGCGCACATCACCCAGCGGGTGGCGATGGAGTTCCTGCCGATCCGGATGGGCGTGCCGGTCTGGTTCTCGGCGGGGCTCAGCAAGCTGCCGCATGAACTGAAGGAGATCGAACCGACGTTCTTCGTGGCGCCGCCGCGGGTGTGGGAGCGGATATACGCCAGCATCTGCACCGAGATCCGGAAGCGGGGTCCTGTGACGCGGAAACTGTTCTACGGGGCGCTGGGGCTGGGGCTGGAGGCGGCGCGGCGGCGGCGCGAAGGCCGGCCGGCACCGGCGTGGCTGGCGAACTCTTTGAAGCTGGCCGAGCGGCTGGTGTTTTCGCAGATCAAGGCCCGGTTCGGCTCCAGGCTGCGGCTGGCGATATCGGGCGCCGCGCCGCTGGGGCGAGACCTGGCGGATTTTTATGCCGCCATCGGGATGCCGCTGTACGAGGGCTACGGGCTGACCGAGGGAGGCATCGTGTGCCTTAACCCGATTGACCGGCCGATCTCGGGGAGCATCGGCAAGCCGCTACCGGGCGTGGAGCTGAAGCTCGCCGATGACGGCGAGTTGATGATTAAGAGCCCGACGCTGTTTTCGGGCTACTACAAAGATCCGGAGGCTACGGCCGGGGTGTTGCGGGACGGGTGGCTGGCGACGGGGGATATCGCGGAGATCGACGCCGAAGGGTATGTCTACATCACGGGCCGGAAGAAGGAGGTACTGGTGTCCTCCAACGGGAAGAAGATCTACCCGGCACGGATCGAGAACCTGTTCAAGGTGGAGCCGCTGATCAACCAGGTGCTGCTGCTGGGCGACGGGATGCCGTATGTCGCCGCGCTGTTCACTCTGAATCTGGCGGCAGTCGAGTCGCTGAAGGGGATGAACGGGGCTTCGCAATGGCCGATGGAGAAGGTGGTCCTAGCCGAACCGGTCCGCAAGGAGGTTCGGCGGCTGGTGGACCGCGTCAACAGCCAGCTTGCCGATTTCGAGAGGATCCGGCGGTTCCATATTCTGGAGCGGGACTTCACGATCGCCGACGGGGAGCTGACGCCGACGATGAAGATCCGCCGGGCGCGGGTTGTGGAGAACCACCGGGAAATCATTGCGAGCCTGTTCCGGGGCCGGGCCGGGGAAGCATAGAGGCCAGGCGGGCGCTAAGGCGTGAAGAGGCGCTGGAAGAGGTAGAAGATCAGGATCAGGGCGAGCAGGTAAGCGAGCACGGCGGTGTAGACGCGGCGCCAGGTACCGAGGAAGGGGGGCGGCTCTTCAGGTGTGTGGTGGCGGTCGGGGTTTTGGCGTTTTTGGCTCACCGGTTCGACCGCGCGGCGCTGAGGAGGTTGGCGAAGATCCGGTAGGCGCCGGGGACGCCGGCGGGCAACTGCCGGAACCAGGACAAGCAGGTGAGGACGTAAGCGCCTTTGCCGTACGGGGCGAAGAGGGTGGCGCCTTGGAGGGGAGGCTCGCCGGGATCGCTCATCTCCCAGAGAGGCTGATAGCGGCTGTCCCATTCGGCGGGGAAGTAGAGGCCGCGCTCCTGGACCCAGCCGTCGAAGTCGGCCGGGGTGATCGGGTTGGGAGCGTTGAGCAGGGGGTGATCCGGGTCGAGGAAGCGGACCGGGACATCCTCGACCGAGACGCGGGCGCGGCTGATGCGCAGGGGATAGGGACCGAGGTTGTGGGGCAGGTCGGGCTCACCGCCGCCGACGGCGCGAAATGGCAGGACATTGTACTGGACGACGAGTGTGCCGCCCTGCTCGACGTATTGGAGGAGGCGCTGCTGATTAGCGGCGAGGTCCCGGCGGACGTTGTAAGCGCGGACGCCGGTGACGATGGCGTCGAAGCGGCTCAGGTCGGCGCGGGCGAGGTCGGCGGAGCTCAAGAGCGTGACGTTGCAGCCGAGCTGGCGCAGGGCCTCGGGGACTTCATCGCCGGCGCCCATGACGTAGCCGACCGAGCGGGCGAGGGTGCGGGCGCCGGTGCGGACGAGCCGGGCGCGGGCGGGGAACGAGAGGACTTGCAAGGGGATGTGGGGGTAGTCGATGAGGCTGAGGCGCGTGGAGACCTCGAGGCCGTTGAGTTCGGCTACGGCGTCAGCGGCGGCCTGCTGGTGGCCAGGGGGCGGGGTGATCTCGTAGTTGAGCACGACCTGGGTGGCAGGCTCGGCGAGCTGAAAGTCCTGGGGCGGGGTGGCCTGCCAGCCGGGGGGCAAGCGGAGCCGGACGCGTCCGGCGACGGGGGCGACCTGGGCGGTCAGTTGGACCTCGACCTGTTTGGGCCGGGCATCGGGAAAGACGACGGGGGTTTGGGCGAAGGCCAACGAGACCGGTGGGGTGATGGCCAGGGGGCGGGTGCGCTCGCCGAGGACGCGGTCCACCCAGCGGTAGATGACCGGGCGCTCGAAGTCGATCTGCTGGTCGCCGGCGCGGATGCGGAAGACAGCGGTCAAAGCGGGATCAGTGTCCGGCTTGCCGATGAGGCGCGGATCGTCGATGCGGTAGCGCTGCATCTCTTTTTCGTGCCGGAGCCAGTAGGGCTGGGAGTAGGGCTGGTCGGGCGGGACGCGCCATTTCAGGGTGCGCCTGACCGGCTGGTTGTATTGCAAGGGGGTATCGACGGCGAGGTGTTCACCGGGTTGCCAGCCGACGGAGATGAGCCGGAGCGGGAACTTGGAGCGGTTGATGGCCTCGGCCTGGATGTCGAGCACCGAACCGGGGACGACGGCGTAGCGGTTTGCCGCGGCGTCGAGCCAGAGTCCGGTGGCGAGGGCGATCGTCTGGTCGAGCTCTTTGCGTTTGACCTCGACCCAGGGATCGTCGAGGCCGGCCATGCGGCTGCGGGCTTGGAGAAGCAGGGGGACGATCTGTTCCGGGCGCTCGGGGTTGAACTCGCGTTCGGCGCGGGCGAGGAGTTCGCCGACGGAAGCGCCGCCGGGCACGCGGTTCCAGGAGGTATCGACACCGTCGAGGATATCCTCCTGAGCGGGCTCACCGCCGATGAGGACGAGGCTGTTGATGAGGGCGCCTTTGCGTTCGGGCGCTCCGAATCCCTGGCTGCGGTGCATGCTGCGGCTCATGCCGGCGATTTCGCCGTAGGAGAAGCCGAGGAGGGGATTGAACTCGCCGGGGTCGAGGTCGAGGCGGCCGGGGATGTTGTCGGTGTCGCGGAAGCCGCCGCGGCGGAACGAGAAGACATTCCAGAAGAGGCGCTTGGCCTGCCAGGGCCGGACCCAGCGGAGCTGGTCGGCGAACTGTTGGGGGTCGGCGGCAATGGTGAAGGCCTCTTTACCGAGGATGGCGGAGCTCTGGTGGTGGCCGTGGCCGTCGCGGTTGCTGCCGGAGAACCGCAGGACGATCACGTCGGGGCGGAAGCGGCGGATGAGCCAGACGATGTCGCCGAGGATCTCTTGCCTGCCCCACTGGGCGAGGGTTTCGTCGGCGGTTTTGGAGTAGCCGAAGTCGATGGCGCGGGTGAAGTACTGTTCGGCGCCGTCGATGCGCCGGGCGGCGAGGAGCTCCTGGGTGCGGATGACGCCGAGCAGATCGCCTTGTTCGGGGCCGATGAGGTTCTGGCCGCCCTCGCCCCGGGTGAGGGCGAGATAGGCGGCGCGGAGGTGGCGGCCGCGGGTGAGGTAGGCGAGCAGGGCGGTGTTCTCGTCGTCGGGGTGGGCGGCGATCATGAGGACGGCGCCGAGCGTGTTGAGGCGCTTGAGGGCGAGCTTGATGCGCGGGGCGCCGGCGAGCTCGCGCTGGGCGCGGGCTGTGGGAGCGAGCCAGAGCACCAGAGCGAGCGCCAGTCCCAGCCTGGCGGAAATGGGTCTCATTGACTGACAGTGTAGATCATGGGGGGACGGGGGCGGGCGTCAATGGGTGGGCAGGCCGGCGGGGACGAACCGCTTCTTGGGCGGGGTCTTGAGGACCCGATCGCGGAGCTCGGCGAGGAGCTGGTCGTAGATCTGGACGAAGCGGCCGGCGCCGGGGTCGGCGCGAAGGATGAATTCGCGGGCGAGGCGCACCTTTTCGCGGACGTAGGGGCCGGCGAAGTCCATGTAATGATGGAACCAGTCATTGGGGACGGCGTCGTCGAATTTCCAGCGGGCATACTCGCGGAGGACGACCCAGCGGGCGGTGTGGGCGGCGACGGCGTCGCGGAGGCGGCTGTCCATGCCCTCCTCGTAGCCCTGGATGAGGGCGCGGCGGGCGGGCTCGTCCTGTTCGGCGATGGCGGCGAGTTGCAAGGCGAGGGTGGCGCTGGAGAGGGCGGCGCGGCGGAGGAACAGCCGGGGGTTGTCTGCTTGGGCGGCGAGCCGCTCGGTTTCGCGCAAGCTTTGTTCGATCGAGGCCAGCAGGGGGGCGGGGGTGGAGGATGGGTTGGCGAGGGGGGTGAGGAGGCGCTGGTCGGGGTGGCGGGCGATGCCGGCTTTCCAGTTGGCCCAGGCCTCCTCGATGCGGAAGTCGGGACGGCGGGGGCGGACGCGGCGGCGTCCGCGGCGGACTTCGCGAACGATGTAGACGGCGACGGCGATCAGGAGGGCGTAGAGGAGGTGGCGAAGGCTGAGGTACACGGGTTCTATAGGATAGCGCAGACGTGTGCGGGCGGGGGTGTCGTACAATGCCGGGAGGAAACCGTCCGGAGGCGTGAGAAGCGATGTTCACACCGCTGACGCCGTTGCGATGTCTGCACCGCGCGATGGACTTGTTCGGGGACAAGATCGGGGTGGTGTGCGGCGAGAAGCAGTTCAGCTACGGCGAGTTCGGGGAGCGGTGCCAGCGGCTGGCGACGGGGCTGGTGAAGAACGGCATCGCGGCGGGGGACCGGGTGGCGTACCTGAGCTTGAACAACCACCGGCTGCTGGAGGGCTATTTCGGCGTACCGCAGGCGGGCGCGATCCTGTTGCCGCTGAACGTCCGGCTGGCGCCGCCGGAGCTGGCGGGGATCCTGAACGACTCAGGGGCGCGGATGCTGATGTTCGAGGACGAGTGGGCGCCGCTGGTGGAGGCGCTGCGGCCGCACTGTCCGGGGCTGGAGAGGCTGGTTTCGCTGGAAGGGCAAGCGCCGGCGGAGTTGGCGTATGAGGAGATCATCGAGGCCGGGCGTCCGGAGCGGGCCGACATATTCGGGATCGACGAGAACGCCGTGGCGGAGCTGTTCTACACGAGCGGGAGCACGGGCAAGCCGAAAGGGGTGCAGTTGAGCCACCGGACGCTGTACCTGCATGCGCTGTCACTGGCGACGGTGTACGTCGATGTGCACAGGATGGTGAACCTGCACACGATTCCGCTGTTTCACGCCAACGGCTGGGGGCATCCGCAGGCGTCGACGTATTTCGGCGTCAAGCAGGTGATGGTGAGGCGGTTCGAGCCGAAGACGGTATTCCGGCTGATAGCGGAGCACAAGGCCACGGACATGTACCTGGTGCCGGCGATGGCGAACGCGCTGCTGAACTCGCCGGAGCTGGGGAGCACGGATTTGAGGAGCATGCGGCGGATCATGATCGGCGGGGCGGCGGCGTCGCAGGCGCTGATCGAGCGGATGGAGAAGGCGTTCGGGTGCGAGGTGTATGCCGGGTACGGGCTGAGCGAGACGGGGCCGATATTGGCGGCGGCGATACCGAAGGCGGGGGTGGAGGCGGCTTCGGAGGAGGAGCGGTACCGGCGGCAGGCGATGACGGGCTGGCCGCTGATCGGCAATGAGATTCGGGTGGTGGACGAGAACATGAGGGACGTGCCGCGGGACATGAAGGCGATCGGGGAGATCGTGGTGCGGGGCGATCACGTGATGGAGGGTTATTATAACGATCCGGAGCAGACGGCCTCGATCATGACGGAGGGCTGGCTGCACACGGGCGACATGGCGGTATGGGACGAGGAGAGCTTCATCCAGATCGTGGACCGGAAGAAGGAGATCATCATCAGCGGGGGCGAGAACATCTCGTCGGTGGAGATCGAGAACGCGATCTACGGGCACCCCGGGGTGCTGGAGGTGGCGGTGGTGGCGATTCCGGACGAGAGATGGGGCGAGGCGCCGGCCGCGATCATCGTGCGCAAGCCGGGGGCGGAGCTGAGCGCGCGGCAGGTGCGGGAGTTTCTGGCGGGGAAGCTGGCGGGGTTCAAGATTCCGAGGCACATCGAGTTTCGCGAGGAGGCGCTGCCGAAGACGGGGACGGGGAAGATCCGGAAGCTGGAGCTGCGGGAGGCATTCTGGGCCGGTAAAGACAGGCGGGTGCAGGGCTGAATGGAAGCGCTGTATCTGGAGTGTTCGGGGGAGGAGAAGGACCGGCTGGTGGCGGAGTTATGGGAGCGGGGCACGCGGGGGATCATTGAGCGGGAGGCGGCGGGGGGGCGGTATGAGCTCGAGGCGTTTTTTGACGAGCGCTTTGGGGCGGAGGAGCTTGCGGCATACGGACCGCGCTGGGAGACGGCGGAGGAGAGGAACTGGGTGCGGCTGATCATGGAGTCGTGGCGGCCGTTTCCGGTGGGGGAGCGGTTCTTTGTGGTTCCGGACTGGCGGGATGATGCGACGCCGCCGGGGCGGCTGCGGCTGGAGGTGCACCCTGGGATTGCGCTGGGCACGGGCGAGCATCCGACGACGCAGATGTGCCTGGAGGCGATGGAGAGGGAGCTTCGGGCGGGGGAATGCTTTTTCGACGTGGGGACGGGGTCGGGGATTCTGGCGCAGGCGGCGTGGCTGTTGGGCGCAAGGCGGGTGATTGCCTGCGATACGGATCCCCAAGCGACGGAGGCCGCGGGGGAGAATCTGGGGCGGGCGGGGGTACCGGCGCTGTTGTTCACGGGTTCGGCGGCGGCGGTGGCTGACCGTGTGGCGGCGGTGGCGGCGGCGAACCTGAGCGCGGAGACGGTGGTGGAGGCGGCGGGGGAGATTGCGCGGGTACTGGAAGAAGGCGGGCGGGCGGTGCTGAGCGGGTTTGGGCCGGAGAGGTCGGCCGAGGTGCGGCGCGCGGCCGAGGGGGCGGGCATGCGGTTTTTGGGCGGGCAGGAGCGTGACGGGTGGGCGTGCCTGGTGGTGGTGCGGAACCGATGAGCGGTTTGACGGAAGGAAGCCAATTGGGGAGGAGTCAGGAGACAGAAGTCAGGAGTCAGGAGACAGGAGTCAGGAGGCAGAAGGCAGGAGGCGGGAGGAGGAAGGGAGGGGGTGGAAGGGGTTTTGG
>FWPU01007285.1_pt1 | contig 20618 bp, 16 predicted proteins | sample 2228361 | NCBI WGS metagenome assembly FWPU01 (sample SAMEA103939777, study PRJEB20133) | metagenome
CTAAGTTCATCCTATTTCGGCGGCAGACGCTAGATCTATTGCTAAATCAACTCTGCTATGCCGCTTGAATGGACAAACTGGAGTTAAACAGTAATTTAGGCTAGTAATAATACATTACTTTGCTGGTCCCGGCAAGCGCCAATTAATAGAACCAAGAGGTATCGCTTAAGGTCGCTTGTTTACTAACTTCCTGCGGCGCGGCGCTATTATTGTAACCGCCCGACCGACTTAACAAAGTCACACAGGCTGCCGCGCCTCCCGCTCTATGTTCCTGAAGATGACGGCGCCGGCGACAAAGCCGAGCGCGATGTAAATAAGTCCGCTCAGCCACTCGTGAAAAATGATCTTGCCGATCCCGAAGAGGAAGAGATAGATCAGGGTGCAGCCGAGCGCCCAATTGGCGAACTGGCTGGAAAGACCCGGGGCCGGGCCGCTGCTCACCCGGCGGGCGATGCGCCGCCAGCCCGGCCCGCCCGGCCGCACGCGCAGATAAAACGCCTCCAACGTCTCCTCGGGCTCCGGCGCGGTCAACAGGGTAACGACGATCCAGACAAGGGTCGTCGCGCTCACGGTTACTAACATAGCGCGGGCGAAGCCGCGCGGATCGTCGGTATCGAAGTAGGGAAACTGCTGCAGGATTATCGTGATGATAAATGCCCCAGCCATCGCGCTGATCTCGGACCAGGCGTTGATGCGCCACCAGTACCAGCGCAGGATGTAGACCAGCCCGGTGCCGGCGCCGAGCGCGATCAGGATCTTCCACGCCCCCTGCACCGTGTTAAGGTAGTAGGCCACGACCATGCTGGCGACGGTGATGAAAAGGGTGGCCAGCCGCGAGGCAACTACATAATGGCGCGCGCTCGCCTGCCGCCGTATGAAGCGCCGGTAGAAATCGTTGACGAGATAAGAGGCGCCCCAGTTGAGCTGCGTTGCCACTGTAGACATATATGCGGCGGCAAACGAGGCGAGCAGCAACCCCCGCCACCACACCGGCAGATGGTCCACCATCACTCGCACGTAGCCCGACTCCTTGTCGGCCAGCCCGGGATAGAGGGCGACCGAACAGAGCGCTACTAAAATCCAGGGCCAGGGGCGAAGGGTATAGTGGGCGACGGCGAACCAGAGGGTGGCGAGCAGGCCGTGCTTTTCATCCTTGGCCGAGAAGATGCGCTGCGCGATGTAGCCTCCGCCTCCCGGCTCGGCGCCGGGATACCATGATGCCCACCACTGCACGCCGAGATAGACAAATAACGTCACCGCCGGCATCCAAGCCGAGTCAAGCCCCGGCCAGACGGCGAGCAGTTGCCCGGCCTCGCCGTAGCGGGCGTCGAGGCTGGCCTTCAGGCCGTCGATGCCGCCGACCGCTCCGAGGGCGAAATAGGCCAGGGCGATCGAGCCGGCCATGGCTATGACGAATTGCACCGCGTCGGTGACCAGCACCCCCCAGAGGCCGGAAAGGATGGAATAGACGGCCGTCACCGCCAGGCAGACTAAAATCGCCTGCCATTTGCCGATGCCGAGCGAAAGCTCTATCACCTTGGCCATGCCCAGCGTCACCCAGCCCAGGATGATGCAGTTGATCGGCAGCCCGAGATAGAGGGCGCGGAAGCCTCGCAGGAAAGCCGCGGGCCGCCGCGCATAGCGGATCTCGGTGAACTCGACGTCGGTCATCACGCCGGCGCGCCGCCAGAGCCGCGCGTAAAAGAAGACCGTGAGCATGCTGCTCATGACGAAGTTCCACCAGAGCCAGTTGCCGGCAACGCCGTGGCTGGCGACCATGCCGGTGACGGCCAGAGGCGTATCGGCGGCGAAGGTGGTCGCCACCATCGAGGTGCCGGCCAGCCACCAGGGCACGCTCCGGTCGGCCAGAAAATATTGGTTGACGTTGCGGCTGGCGCGGCGCGTGTAGTAGAGCCCGACCGAGAGGGAGATGATAAAGTAGGCAGCTATGATGAGCCAGTCCGCGGCGCTCAGCTTCATTGGAGCCTTTAATCTAACATATTTTCCAGCGCGGAGCACGCAGGTTATTTATCGTACTCCGCGCGCTCTGCGGTAAAATATGAAGCACCACGAAGGAGGGGGCGATGAACCTCATCGACCATCGGAAGCTGGGCGGGCTGCCGGTCCGGCGCGCCGCCAACCGATTCATCCGCTTCTTTCACATCGAAGCGAACCTGATGCGCATCCTGGGCGGCTGGACGCCGCGCGTTGCCGACAGCGCCGTTCGCATCAAATGGGGCAGACAGGTCTACCAGGACGCGCTGCACGCCGACGCCCTGCGCCGGCGGCTCGAGCGCATGCGCACCACCCGCCGGATGATCCCTGTTCCCGACGAGCCGCTGCGCGAACTGCTGGAAAAAATCAACGACGCGCCGACCGTCGAACACTTCATGGCCGGAATTTATCTTTTCCTAAAACCTCATCTGCTCGCCGCCTACCGCCGACACCTGGCGGAAACCGACCCTATCGGAGATGAGCTTTCGATGCGCTGCCTGCAGCCGATTATCGAAGAGGAAACCGAACATATACGTTGGGGCGAGCTTGCGCTCCAGGCGCGGCTCGGCGACGACAACGGTCTCAAGCGTTCGGTCCTCGAATTCGCCGCCGCGCTCGAGCGCGACCTCGAAGCGGCCGGCCCTATATTGGTTGACTCGGACCAGGTGCCGCCGGACCGCAACGACGAACTGGCTGAGCTGGGCACGGGCTTCTGGAAGATGCGCCGCCCGCCGGCCAGAGAAATGCGATTGGGCGGCGAGTTCCGCATCGCGCGGCCGGGCGAAGAGGTGAGCCATTGCCCTCCCTATGAGGAGTTCGGCGACCCGATCAAAAAGCTGATGCTCGTCCACCACGGCCTGATGCCGGAACATAGCTCGCTTGCCATTACCGGCAACCTGCTCTACGAATTTCACCACCTGCCATGGGAGTTCTATCTCGATTTCGCCACCCAGACCGGAGATGAAGAGCGGCACATCCTCCTCTTGCTCAAGCGCCTGGAAGAACTCGGCGGGGGGCCTGACTCGTTCCCCTTCCCCGAATGGACCTTCTACGACCTGCTAGCAGATCTCGCTCTCGAAGATAGGATCGCCGTCTTCAACAGCATCGTGGAGGGAGACGTGGTCGAGAACCTGCACGAGCGAATCGAGCTTACGCGCCGTATGAGCGACGAGCGCACCGCCCATTTGATGGACTGGATATGCGCCGACGAGTCGCTGCACATGCTCAACGGAATGCGCTGGCTGCGCTACCTCTGCGGCGACGACGAGACGAAGATCGACCAGCTCCTCGACCGCGGCCAGCGCCTGCTCGTGGAAATACTGGCCCGAGCTAAATCGAGCGAGAAGATGTACGATAGCGCGGCGGAACTCTCCGAAGAAGATAAGAAGAAGATCGAGCAGAAGCTGCAGTCGGCCACCTTCTATCATCAGAGAAAGGCGCCGGTGGCCCCAATCGCGCGCGAACTCGGCGGCTTCAGCCGCCGCCAAATCGAGAGGCTCATCCGATCGGCCGGCGGTAAAATAATTCGACTTTAAATGGAGGCTTGATCAGATTGTATGGACGCTGCTTGCCGCGTTAGCTGGGCAGGGCAAGCCCTGCCCCTACATTTCCATTGCGGATTTTTGCAGGGGGAGAGACTATGAGGGGCAAAATCCTGATATGCTTCCTGGTTTTGTTTTTCCTGGCGATTCAGACGTCGGCGCTCGCTGCAGACGAAATCCTCTCCCAAGAGGATAGAGAGTTAATCGCGGAGATGCAGCGGCAGATATCGACGGACGAGATGGAGAAAATGCTGAGATATTTCAACACGCTCGACCGCGTCTCGGGGAGCGAAGATGAGGCGCGCGCGGCTAAATTCATCGAAGAGCGGCTGAAGGAATACGGCGTCCCGCACAACGTCTACCGCTTCAAGGCTTATCTCAGCTGGCCCATCCGCGCCGAGCTTACTCTGCTCTCGCCGGAAAAAAAGAAGATGCGGGCGATCACGGCGGCCTTTTCGGCGTCCACGCCGGCAAACGGCCTGGAAGGCGAGTTGGTATTTGTCGGGAGCACGGGGAAAGTCTTCGAGGATCTGGCCCAGGTCTATGCCGGCAAAGACGTAAAGGGTAAGATCGTGGTCGCCGATGGGCTGGTCACGCCGCAAAACGCGCGCGCCGTCGAGGACCTGGGGGCCAGCGGATTGGTCCACATCAACCCGAAAAACCTGCTCCACGAGATGATCGTCACGACGGTCTGGGGCACGCCGACAACTAAGACGGCGCATCTCGTTCCGAGGCTGCCGGTGCTCTCGATAACCAGCGACGACGGCGAATATCTCAAGCAACTGGCGCGCCGCGGCCGCGTCGTGGTCAACATTAAGACCGAAGTGCAGACCAGATGGCGCGAAATACCTTTAGTTGTCGCCGAGGTGAAAGGGTCTAAAGAGCCCGAGAAGTTCATCCTGGTCTCCTCGCATCTCGACTCCTGGTACAAGGGGATGACCGATACCGCCTCCACCGATGCCAGCATCCTGGAGATGGCCAGGATCTTCCAGAGATACCGCGGCTACTTCGACCGCAGCTTCAGGTTCGCCTGGTGGCCCGGCCATTCCACCGGCCGCTATGCCGGATCGACCTGGTACGCCGATAATTTCTGGCTCGACCTGGATAAAAACTGCATCGCTTACATGAACCTGGACGGGCCCGGCACGCGCGGCTCGCAGGCCGACAAGGTCGCCGCCTGGGCCTGGCCTGAGCTGGAGGAGTTCGGCCGCAGGATTGCCAGGGAATGGACCGGCAAAGAGCCCGAGCCCGGCTACTTCGCTCCTGTGGGCAAGGTCTTTCGTCCCTTCCGCGCCGGCGACTCGGCCTTTCAGGGGCTGGGCATTCCCGAGATCTCCATCGGCCTGCCCGGGCTGCCGGAGGACCATCCCGATTACGCCCCTTATGTGGGCGGCTCGGAGGGGGCATGGTGGTGGCATACCCCTGAAGACACGCTTGATAAAATCGACACTAAGGCTCTGGCGCGCGATGCCGAGCTGCGCATGGTCGAGCTTTACGCCCTGGCCAACGCCCGGATACTCCCCTACAAGATCTCGGCCATCGCAAACTCCTTCCTGGTGGCCCTGCAGGAGCTTCAATCCAGGGCCGGCAGCCATCTCGACCTGAGCGCAGCCATAGCCAGAGCGCAGCGCCTGAAGGCCGAGGCGCTCGACCTGGAAAAGCTGATCGAAAGGGTGAACGCCGAAGCGCGGGCGGGCAGGCCCGTCCCAGAGGTTAAAGCTAAAGCGATAAACAGAGCGCTGCTGAGAGCGAGCCATATCTTGAATGCCGCGCTCTATACCGAAAGCGGCAGGTTCGATCAGGACCGCGCCGCCGCCATCCCGATCCTGCCCGGACTGCAGCGTGCGGCCGAGCTGGCCCGGCTCGACGCGGAAAGCGATCGATACGGCTTTTTGAAAACAGAAATGGTGCGCGAGAGGAACAGAGTTGAGGCGGCGCTGGACGAAGCGCTGGAGCAAATTACCACAAGCGTGCGCGCGAGCGCATCAGAAAAGGGCTAAAGCCCTCACTACGAACGGATCCAGCTTTTCATTCTGGCTCCTGTTTTGATGGGAGGGATTGAAGGCGATTTCGGCGTAAGGTAGAATTCCATGGAAAACAAATGGCGACAGGAGAAAGCCTACAATCCTTGAAGAGATGGCTGGAGACCCGCAAGGTTTGGGGAAACAGCCACAGATGACGAAAATTGGCAGGAGACAATTTTTGTGCATTCGGATGAGTTAGAGCTATGATAAACACACCGGTCCAAACCAAAGAAGATGTCCTGTCGATAATCGAGGAAAACCGGGATAAGATTAAAACTTTCGGCGTAAAAAAAATTGGCCTGTTCGGCTCTTTCGTTCGTGGCGAGCAGGATGCAAATAGTGACGTAGACCTGCTGGTGGAATTTGAACGGGGGCAAAAGACTTTCGATAACTTTATCCAGCTTTCATTTTTTTTGGAAGATGTCTTGAAACGACGGGTCGAGCTGGTGACCGCTGAGTCGCTCAGTCCTTACATCCTACCCCACATCATCAAAGAGGTTGAATATGCCGCTTTCCCCTCTTGAGTATCTACGGCATATCTTGGATGAGACGAAATACTTGATGAGCAGATCGCACGGGTTGAGCAAGGATGAGTTTATTCGTGATGAAACGCTGAAAAGAGCTTTTGTTCGAAGCATTGAAATTATTGGCGAAGCAGCGAAAAAAGTCCCTGACGACTTCAAACAGAAATATGCTCATATCGAATGGCGAGCGATAGCAGGAATGAGAGATAAGTTAATACACGACTACTTCGGGATAGATTATGACATCGTGTGGGATGTTGTGATCAACAAATTACCAGGGCTTCGGCGGGAAGTCGAGCAAATCATTCGAGGCGAGAGCAATGTCTAGATCGACTTTAGAAAGAATGTACGGTCTCTTTCGCCCCCTCCCCAGGCCTTAAGACCTGGGCTCAAGTCGCGGGGTGAAAGAATATCCGGTTGAACCCTACTTCCGGCCCATCAGCGCAGCAATTCGCCGCCCACCCTCTCGAAAGCCTCCAATGCGAAGTCTAGGTCCGCGCGGGCGTGCGTTGCCGAGATCATCACGCGGATGCGTGCCCGGCCGCGCGGCACCGTGGGATAGCCGATCGCCTGGGCGAAGACCCTCTCCTCGAACAGGCGCCGGCTGAAGTCGCGCGCCAGATGCGCGTCGCCGAGCATGACCGGAGTTATCGGGGTCTCGCTTCGGCCCAGGTCGAAGCCGAGGGCGCGCATCTTTTCCTTGAAGTAGCGGGTGTTCTCCCAGAGCCGCTTCACCTGCTCGTCGGTGGCCTCCAGCATCTCGACCGCGGCGATGCAGGCGGCCACGTCGGGCGGGGTCACCGCGCTCGAAAAGAGGAAGGGGCGGCCCTTTTGCCTCAAGTGCTCGACGATCACGCGCCGGCCGGCGACGTAGCCGCCGACCACACCGAAGGCCTTCGAGAGCGTGCCCACCTCGATATCGACGCGCCCGTGCAACCCGAAATGATCGACGATGCCGCGCCCGCCGCGCCCGAGCACCCCCTCGCCGTGCGCGTCATCGACCATAATCATGGCCTCGTAGCGTTCGGCGACTTCGACGATCTCGGGCAACGGGGCGATATCGCCGTCCATGCTGAACACCCCGTCGGTGATGACCAATTTGCGCCGCGCCCCGGCCTCGCGCTTTAAATTCTCTTCGAGAGACCGGGCATCGCAGTGGGCGTAGCGCACGATGCGCGCGCGCGACAGCCGGCAGCCGTCGATAATGCTGGCGTGGTTCAGCTCGTCGGAGATTATAACGTCCTCTTCGCCCACCAGCGCCGGGATCGTCGCCAGGTTGGCATTAAAGCCCGATTGAAACGAAATGGCGGCCTCGACCCCCTTGAAGTCGGCTAACTTTTGCTCCAGCTCGCGGTGCAGGGACATGGTTCCGGCTATGGTGCGCACCGCCCCCGGCCCGACGCCGAACCTGTCTATCGCCTCCTTGGCCGCCTCGCGCAGGCGCGGGTGGTTGGCGAAGCCGAGATAGTTATTGGAGCACATGTTGAGGACGCGGCTGCCGTCAACCGTGATCCATGCTCCCTGCGGGCTCTCTATGGTGCGGATGTTTATGTAAAGCCCCTCGCGTTCGAGGGCTTGCAGCTCCTCGCGGATGAAGTCGAGCTTGGTTGCCATGTTCTTCCCCTTTTACGTCGCGATCAGGGATAAAGGAGCACCTTGCCGCAATTGCCAGATTCCACAAGCTGCATGGCGGCTTTGAACTCAGCGAGCGGCAGGCGATGGGTGATGACCGGAGTTGGATCGAGGCGTCCGGTCGATAGGAGCCGAGCCGCTTTGTACCAGGTGGAGAACATATTCCGCCCGGTGATGCCATAGACGCGCGCTGCTTTGAAGACGATATCGTTGTTGAGGTCGATTTCGACCGGCCCGTCGGAGAGGCCGAGCAGCGAGATGCGCCCGCCCGGAGTCAGGACCGAAAGCCCCTGGCGGAGGGCTCGCGCGTTGCCCGACATCTCGAGCACCACGTCCACCCCGTTGCCGCCGGTCGCCTCCATGATCTCGGCCACGACGTCGCTGCGCAGGGGATTGAAGGTAGCGGTGGCTCCCATCTTCGCCGCTATGGCCAGCCGGTAGTCGTTTGGGTCCCAGGCGTAAATTTGAGCGGCGCCGGAGGCGCGCGCCACGCCTATAGCCAAAAGGCCGATAGGGCCGCAGCCGACGACCGCCACCGTCTTGCCCGCCACCTCCTCGCACAGCACGCTGTCGATGGCGTTGCCGAGCGGGTCCTGGATGGTGGCCCACTCCAGGGGGAGCTGCGGGTCGTTGGCCCAGGCGTCGATCTCCGGCACCGAGATGTATTCGGCAAAACCGCCATCGCGGTCAACTCCGATGATCTTCAGGTTGCGGCAGACGTTATATCTGCCCGTGCGGCACTGATAGCAGGCGCGGCACGGCATGTGGCATTCGATGGTAACGAGATCGCCGATCTTTATCGATTTTACTTCCCTGCCGACTTCGACCACCTCGCCGCATATCTCGTGCCCCAGGATCCTGGGCGGCTTGACGCGCCGGCTCGCCCAGTTGTCCCATTTGTAGATGTGAAGGTCGGTGCCGCAAATCGAGGTGCCCTTGACCTTAACCAGGACCTCGCCCGGCGCAACTTCCGGCAGCGCGACCTCCATCAGCTCGACGCCGGGCTGAGGCCCAGCCTTGACCACAGCCTTCATAGTCTGGGGCATACGATGCTCCTGAAGAGGCAAAACACATTTTAGCACAAAAAGATAAGGGCAGGGCACCGGCGAAAGGGGACGGGTGCGGCAAGCGAAAATTGGTAGAACGTGTGACCAACTGAGGAGGCTAGACAACCGCCCACGCCTCCAACAGCACCTCTGCCTGCTCCAGCACCGTTTGTGCAGCTTTCTCTTGCCTATCTCTCTCCGCTCGCCGATCTGCCGGATGCGTCACGTTCGGCGTCAATAAGAGGGATCTCTGTGATGCGAAGAGTCTCGGAGAGGCCAAGCTCCTCGACGGTCGTCCTGATATCCGAGGTTGCAGTGGCGTGGCCCTCTGCCTCGACCTCACACACAAACTTCACGTCGATCCGCAAAGCCTTTAGCGGTCTCAAGCGCGGAATGAGCCGGGTGCCAAGCCGGTTCCAGACCTCAGGCAGCACTGTGCCTGAGATGCTAAGTTGTACACGGCGGGCAGCTACCTTCTTCGCATCAGGTTGTATCGGAGATGGTGTGCCCTTGTCTCTATCAATAGTACCAACCAGTTCTATCGGCTCCACAATCACCTGCACAGCCTTAAGGGCTTTCGCTCTATCCTTCTTCAACAGGTAGACGTTGTGCTCGAAGACGATCTCATCTTGCGGGACGGGTTCAGAATACCAGACGCGTTGGTAGCTTCCATCGGGCTTCGCGCCGGAAGCCAGCCCCAGATCTCCTTTTGCGACGAACTCTGGTATTTTGGCCTTAAGCACCCCTTCCGGGTCGAGCAACCGAATCAACGAGCCATCGAGGAAGGCCTGACGCAGGGAGGCCAGTGGCCAGGCCCCGCTGGCCTCAAGAGCTGGCGGCCAGTGGCGTTCGATGTAACCGGCACCAACCGATTCGCCAAGCAGGCCCTCCGCCTTGAGCGCGCGCAAAATACGGGCGCACAGAGTCTCGCCGCTGCTGGCATGGCCTGCGCCCAGATCAATGACCTTCACACCATCGGCCTCGCGGCTGTCGGCCACAGCGACCATTGTGTAGCTCGCCCACACTTCGTCGTGAGCATCGTCCAGCGCCTCGCCTACCTTGGCCCTGACCCCAGCCAGTTCGCGGTGGTCGAAATCTTCGCCCAAGTGGCCCGACCGCACATCGGCGTCCACTCGCTCCCAGGCTAGCCACGTCTCTACTGCCTCTCTCAGGGAGAGGCCGGGCTTCTTGACGCAGAAGATCAGGGCTCCAGGATGCTGACGGCTCTGCTCGCCCCTTGTACGTATCCACTTGGCGATCTCAGCACGAACCGAATCAGACCACTCGAACTCTGGCGGCATCACCACGAGCCGCAGACGCGGCGCGTCAGAGACCGCTTCGCTGTTTTCGGGGAAAGCTTCGACTGGAATGCTAGCGCCACGGCGGAAATTTTCGTGCACCAGTTGCCGCAGACGCGGCCTCACCTCGGCCTCATCGTCGAGCGCAGCTCGCCGGTCATTGACGACCTTGCGCAGGGTAAACTTATGGCTGATCTGATAACCGTCGGTCCCGACCCGGCGGATGAAGAACGACTTACTCTCGAGCGCCGCAGCCGCGTTGTCAACAGAGGTAGTATCCACCTCGGGCTCGCCGAGCGCGAAGCGCAATTCGGGCAGGTAGGCAACCTTGTGAACCTGGCCGCCGGATGATTCGAACAGGATCGCCGCGCCCACCCGCCGGTGGATGTCACGCAATGGCCCCTTGGTATCGGCATCAAGCGCCCGCGCGTGGCTCATTGGGCCTGCGATATCGTGCTCGATGGCAGCCATGAGCTTCGGCTCGCCGAGTTGGCCCAGGACTACAGCCCTGAAGTCAGACACGTCAAGTGGCGCCGAGCCGAGCGTGATGAGCGGCTCGCGGCGGGCGGCCTGAAAACCTTCTCGGTAGGCGAGCGAGATCCACTGGGCGAGCATGGCCAGCGTGCCGCGCGTCTGCTGGTACTGCGGCAGCGGCTGCCACTTGCGCTGGAAGACGGAGAGCGTGGCCGGATGGAACGGGTAACATGCTTCAAAGCGCGCCCGGAGGAACTCCCGTGCTCTCGCCTCGCTCGTAGCGGTGTCCACGGCGGTCCATTCCGGAGGGAGTTGCGCGCGCCGCTCAAAGCACCAGTCCGAATAGGTGCGTGCCACCCGCCTGCGCACATTCTCCGGACCCAGGTCCTCGAACAGCCGGCGGCGCACGACCTCGGCGATTTCAGCCTCGTCGTTGGCGATTAGATCGCGGGCCACGCGGCGGACGACTTTAGTGATGCGCTCCTGCCACTGTATGTCCCAGTCGGTCATCTCCACCTGGCTGCGCGGCAGGCTCACCACCGCAGCGCTCGACGTGGTGGCCGTCATCGCGACGGTCACATTCTGTAAGAAAGCATAGAAGGGTTCGGCCAGGTTACGATGGCGGTTGCAGAAATTCAGCACCTCGTCAAAAAGCAGCAGCACGCGACCACCCGCCGCCTCGAATAGCTGCTCCAAGGCCGCCGTGCCTGGAGCTGCCTCTCGCGCCGCCGGTCCCAGGGCCTTAATTCCGGCATCGCCAGCCAATTGATGGGCCAGGTACAACCAGGGTGTCTCGATGCCCGGCTGCGGGTCCCAGGCATTGCCGACGAACACACCGACGCGCGCAGAGGGGACATCGGAAAGGCCCGCCAACTCCAGCAGCCCTCGAACACCGGCAAACCCAGCGGCGCGGGCTGCGTTGTTCATCAGGTGATAGAGAGCGGTCAGAGTGTGGGTCTTGCCGCCACCGAACTGCGTGATCAGGGTCAGGACCGGCGCCGTGGTCTCCGTGCGCCCGGCGAGCCGGCGGAGCACCAGGCAGAGGTGCTCGGTGAGCGCCCGTGTGAAGACGTTGCGGCTGAAGAACTTCTCCGGGTCGCAGTAATCGTCCGGAGCGCGACCCGAGACGACCTGCTCCAGATGGATCGCGAACTCGTCGGGATTGAAAGATCGCCCCTCGCGGACTTCCTTGCGCGGTGTGACGACCTTATACCAGGGGTCCATTGCTCAGCCTCCGGTAGACTGTAGTTTTCAGCTTGTGACCTGTGATTTGTGGTATGTAGTTTTATCCACAAGCCACATGCTGCAAGCAATGTCTGTCGGACTCTCGCTCGCCTTTTTTGCTTTCAACTTGTTCGCTTCGGCACCGCCAGCAGCATCGCGTCCACGAGGCGCTTCTCCTCACTGTACTTAGGATACAGTGCCGATAGCGCATTAGCCAATCGTAAGAAATCCGGGCCGCGCTCAAGTTCTGCGCGAAGTAGTGCTCTAAGGGCACTAGCGTGGCCGGCCGCCTGAAGGAGCATGGCCGTGTGCGCCCGGTCGAGTGTGGTCGTGCCACGGCGGGAAGTTATCGTTTCGTCAGAAACTTCTGCCCCCCGGCGCGCCGCGCGCGCTCCGGCTCTGCGGCCACGGACCCGCGAGATTATATCCGTGCTTGAATCGTCAAGGAGCAACTCCAGTTGCACCGGCCCCTGCCGGGCGCGTTCAATGCGCTGGGCAACCAGGTCTGCACCCTCACGGCCAAACAGGACCCTGGCCCGCTCTCGGATGGAAAGCAGCCGGACTACGCCTTTCTTCGTTTCGATCACCCGGCCCTCCCAGCCCGGCAGCCGGATGCCGAGCGGCTGGGCGAATCGCCGGACAATGTCGAAGATGAGGGTGAAACCTCGTAGCGCAGGCATCTTGCCTGCATTTTCTTCCTCCTCGTCATCCGCCTCGCTTGCCTCTTCTATCTGCTCTTCTTGCAGGCTGGAAGCCTGCGCTACTACAAGCAGCGCCAGCTTCTGCCGCGCCGTGAAAAAGTCCTCCTCATCGCGCACCAAATGATCGTACGACTCCCGCCAGCCAGCATTCCCCTGCGCCGGCGTCGAGATATTCCTCAACTTTGGCGGAGAAAAGATCGTTCAGTTTGCGCCTCTCATCCTCTGGAATTTGCCCGAAACGGCGAAGCAAACTCTCTTCTTGTGTCCGCCGATCTTGTTCGAGCCGGTCTAAGACGATTTTGGGAAGGGTTCCTGCGAGCCGAAATGTGACGAAGTAAGTCGCACCCTCTGCCTTCCAGTGCGGAAGAAAGCCACGGTGGTGAGACGACGTGCGCAACGATTCTCGCAGCAGGCTGGCAGCCTGCGCTGCGTTTTTCTCGATCCGGCACCGCAGTGCCCGTTTGCGGTTCGGCTTCTTGCACAGCCAGAACGAGCGCATGAGCGGTATCTCCGCTCCGCAACCCGGCGCCTCGCACTGCACTGTTCGCGCCCACAGGTACGCGATGGGCGTCGCCCCATCCGGGTCCTTCGGATAGAGGGCAGCTAGCTCCTTCTCGGCGGTCCTCTTGATCTCCGCCCCCACGCGGCGCAGCTCCTCAGCCAGCTTTGGCCCGTGGCGCGGGATTTCCTCCAGCATCACCTTGAGGATAAGACAAGCCACCGGGTTCAAGTCGCTTGCAAACGCCTCGCAGCCAAGCCGCAGCGCCTCCAGGGGGATACTACCCCCGCCTGCGAACGGATCAACGACTAGCGGCGGTCCATCCGGGTACACAGCCCGTACCAGCGCCAGCGCTATCTCTAAGAGTGTCTGGTTCGATGAATTATCCCACTTGCTGAAATCGGCGATGAATGCCAGTAGCGCCCGACGAAGGTCCTCATCGCTCTTTCCTACTCCGCGCAACTGCCCCAGAGCCTTGCGCGCCGACTCCTTGAAGTCACCCGGACAGAGGGGATCACACGGGTCCGGCAGCAGCAGCCCCATCAGCACCGCCCGACACGTGGCTAGCGGTCGCCTTGCCCACCAGAGGTGCAACGTGCTCGGATGCCCATGCCGGATCGACTTCTCCCGCGCCGAGTGCCGCGAGACTTCGGCGATGGGAAAGTCCACCTCAGCAAGGCGCTTGCACTCCTTGGGAATCATGATGTCACCGGTATTTGTTCGAGTTCCTTTATATAGTCGGCCGGGAAGCGCCAGAACTTGGCACCATTGACGATAAGCCGCTTATATTCGGCATTCGGAAGGGGTGGGTTGTCCTGGGGAACAGCGAAATATACCCATGCCGTTATTGGTCTCGTTTCATCTCCGTCGGCGTAGACCTTGGCGTTCCTCCCGCACGTAGGCGTTCTTCTCGGGCTGCCTCCCAGGCTTATATCCTTCTGAGTCGTCCAACTTGCCGATGTCTACATCATATATGTCGTAGACGACGCCCCATACGTCGAAGCCAGATCTGGGTTCTACCCCGGCCACCCCGCAATTTCGCTTTTGCGATTTGCGAGGGAACACGAGGCGATGGTCTTTGAGCTTGGCGACGCAGACAAGCCGCACCGAAGGGCAACGCTGTCGCATCTGTTCACAATCCAGATTGGAGCCGTAGGCAAAGTAAAGCATGCTCTTGCTATTGATCCTTTGCACAATTTCGACGATCCGCCGGAGCAACTCGCCAAGCAGCCCCCGCGGTAACTTGGCTACTCATGGGTCTCCTCCATATGGCGGCGAATCCTCCCGCACCTCGATCGGACGGGTCATTGCGTCCACCTCCAGCCAGTAGTGTTCAACCCGCGTCACCTCACGCCAGGGGAAGCGCGCGGGGTCTTTCACGGCCTCCAGGCGCGGCTCGCTCTCGCAATTTACCACCACGTACAGCCAGTAGCAATCTCGCCGGTCCTCAGCCACGCGGCGTTCGTTCGGAGTTAGCATCACCCGACCGCTCGCGCCGCCTAGCCCCTTGACCTCAATCAGCCGAAGCTCCCCGGAGTTCAGGTCCACGCTCGTCAGGTCGTAGCCCAGGTTGCGCTCATGGACGTCGTAGACCTGCCTGCCGGCTGCCCGCTCGTACTCCATGGCTACCCGCATGGCGGTCTCCTCGACTTTGGGATCAGGCCGCAGGGTTTGCACTTCTGGAGACTCTCGCTCAGGATGCGGCAGGACCAGTACTCTGGCTATGCGCTCCAGGCCCTGAAGCGTCATAGCTTTCTGTCGCTCCAGCTCCTCGCGACGGCGCTCCCGACGTTGTAGATACTCCTGGGACGGTCGGGAGCTGACACCCCTTGGGCCTCGGGGAACCCCCCAACCTCGAGATATCGAAGAAAGGCGTGTTCAAGCTCTGACCTTTCCGCCGCAGTCACATGCCGGGGGTCCGATGGTGGGACAATTCCCGCATGCCGCAGGGCTTCCTCGAAGCTGAAAGGGTGAATGATCACTTCCCAGCCCCGTCCGCGCATGCTTGTGGCCACCTCGCGACTCAAAAGCGCCGCCGATGAGCCGGAAACAAACACCTCCACCTTTTCGCTGTCAAGGAGGCGGCGCACAAACCTTTCCCAATCGGGAACAAGCTGAATTTCATCGAAGCACCAGGTGACCGCCTCCTTACCCCGAAAACAGGGGTATCGCCGATAGTAATCTTCGACAAGGAAGGCAAGGTGGCGCGCTTCGATCCCGGCGAGGCGTTCATCTTCGAAGTTCACATAGGGAAGACGGACTTGCGGTATGCCCGCCTCAAGCCGCTCCCGCCGTAGTTGGTGAAGGAACGTCGTCTTCCCCGCCCGCCGCATGCCAATGACTGCTGTGGCTTTATTTGGAAAGCTTACGCTTCTGAAAACCCGACGCGGTGTACCTTTGGGAATTTCTGCTTTGAGCGACTCGGTGAGCTTTTCCGAAAGCGTTCGAGCAACGACCTGATCCAGCTCATCTGCCATGGACAAAATTCTCCCTTCTACAAGGAGAATTGTATAAAAATTTCTCCTTATTGCAAGGAGAAAATCGAAAGGGATGTCTAGTACCTTGTCAGTATCGCTCTGGGTGCCAGGCTTTGTTTTTTGCCCGAACCAGCCATCGGGTCAAGTATGACTGATTCCTGATCGGTAGCAGCTTGGATCACTAGGTTTGCAAGTGATGTAGACATTGGAGCTGGGAATGGGTGCATCAAGCGTAGAGGACTTCTAGATGACTCCTCCGAGCAAAGGATATTTCCAACTTGCCAAAAGGGACCGAACATTCTCAGATATGGATTGCCTTGGAATGCTCCGGATGTTCTTCTTGGGATTTTTCATAGCGATACTAGCTCCTGCATGAGTCGGCCGCTGATCAGCCCTCTGAAATCGCGCATGCTGACCAGGTCCATGAAGCGGCCGAGGATCGCTTCAGCATCAACTTATTGATCCTGCTTCCCCTCGAATAATTCCTACACCCGCTCCAGGTCCTCGGGACCGTAGAACTTTATACAAAACGTCCTGCCCCAGGGACACTTAATGGCCAGCGTTGACCGAGCAGATGCTCCGGTCGAACGGGTTGTTAGGTTTCGTTTAGAATCGACAGAGATTCCAGCTTTAAGAAAGAGCCGTACCAAGCACGAGTTATTTGAAAAGCTCTTTTTTCATCTTGGATACGATCCGGTCTGCAACCTTCCGCTGCCCGCCACGCTTAAAGCCTCCAAACCAGAGCGAGCGGTCCCCAGCCTCAGCAGCCCAGACGAGGGTCTTATCGTTCACGCTTATTAGTTGTACGCTGCCTTCATTCTTGTCCTTTCCACCCGTCAGCGCCATCAGCGTTCTATTTTTTCCGGTTTAACTCTGGAGCTTGAAGATCCTCCTGGCGTTGCCTTCGTATATCTTCTCCTTATCCTCCTTCGATGCCGTCATCCCTTCCATCGCCTTGATCGTCTGCCGTATGTATCGTGTGCCCCCTTCTGAGTCGAAGGGCATATCGGTGGCAAACAGCACGCGGTCGGCGCCGAAGAAGGCCAGCCCGCACTCCATGGCCGGAATCGAGCCGTAGATGGCAGTGTCGGCGTAAAACATCTTGAAGTAATCGCACGGGTGCTTTTCGAGCCTGGCGAGCAAGCTCCTGTCCTCGCCCGACCTGGTGCCGAACTGATCGTAGGCCCCGCGAATCCTCTCCTCGAAATATGGAGCCATGCCCCCCATGTGATGGGTTACTATCTTGAGATTCGGATGCTTATCGAAAATGCCGGTAAACAATATCCGCGTCATTGCCACGGTCGTCTCATAGGGCCATCCGAACACGTGCCAGACCTCGAGCCTGGACTTCTCTTCGCTGAGGTAGTCAGCGAATCTACTCCCCCTGGCCGGGTGCATCAGTATCGGAAGGTCGTATTCGGCCATCTTCTCGAAGATCGGCAAAAATTCCGGTTCGTCGAGCGGCCTGCCGTTGACGTTAGAGAATATCTGAATCCCCTTGAGCCCCAGCTTATTTATCGCTCCATCTATTTCCTTCAGCGCAGCATCGACATCGCTCATGGAAATGCAGGCTACGGCCGCTAAGAAACGGTCCGGGTATTTAGCCACAAGCTCGGCCAGCTCATCGTTGGCTATCCTGGCCAGCTCGGCCGCGTCTTTCGCGCCGGCTAAGACCTCCACGGGAGGGGACGCCATGGTTAAAATCTGGACGTAGTCGTTGAACTGGTCCATCATTCTGAATCTCAATTCGAGATCGAACAGGGCCTGTATCCCTTTGACGCGCCTTTCGAGATAAAAGCCGGCCGGCGCTTTCTTCAAAAGCTGGTCCCAGTACCTCCTGGTCAGAATGTGATTGAAGATGTCGATCTTCATAACTGAGTCCTCCCTTCGCTTTTACATGTTCTTTTTAGCGAGAACCGACAGAGTAATCCACCAAAACCTTCTCCTTTGCCGCGGGCAATCTATACAGGTTGTAAACCAGCAGCAAGGCCAACAGGACCAGCGCCGCCAGGCGACTACCCCAGCCGGGCACGAAGAAAGCCAGAGAAGCTGCAAGATAGAAAGTCCGCTCCAGCCGGCCGAGCGGCCGTCGAAAATAGCCTTCCGCGGCTACGGCCAGCGCCGCTACGGCGAGCAGGCCGTCGATTATGGCCAATGCAACCTCCAGAGGCGGCCCCATCAGGACCATCTCGGGCTTGTAAATAAATATAAATGGGACGATATAGCCGGCTGCGGCCAGTTTCATCGCCTGCCAGGCGGTCTGCAGCATCGGAGCACGCGCGATGGAGGCGGCGGCGTAAACCGCTACACAGACGGGCGGAGTTAAGAAGGAATAGGCGGCGAAGTAGAAAACAAACAGATGGGCCAGGATGGGCGGCACCCCTAGATTGACCATGGCCGGAGCTGCCAGCACCGCCAGGAAAAGATAGCTGGCAGTTACAGGCATGCTCATGCCCAGGATTATGCTGGCAAGGGCAGTAATCGCGGCCACCAGCAGCAAATTCCCTTCGCCCAGACTCGTCAGAATCCGGGCGAAAGAGAGGCCTAAACCCGTGTAACTTACTACCCCGATAATCAGGCCCGCTGCGGCGCAGACCACCGTGACCTCCAGCATCCCGCAGGTGACCTCTTCCAGAATGCGAAAAACCCTCTTTAAGCTCCCCCTGGTCGCCGGCCAGAGCAGGGCGAGCAAGAGGAGCGCGCCCAGCGAATATATGGCTGCCAGCTCGGCACGCAGGTTCCACCAGAAAAGCCCATAGACCAGAACGGCCGCCGGGATAAAATAAATCCAGCCCGCCTTGACCGTCCCCCCCAGCGAAGGGAGTTCTGCTCTCGGAATCCCCCGCAGCCCTTTTTTAGCCGCCCGCAGGTCTACCTGAATAAACTCGCCGAGATAATAAAGCACAGCCGGCACCACAGCCACCAGCACTACCTGCGAGTAGGGAAGATGTAAAAGCTCGGCCATGATGAAGGCGGCCGCTCCCATTACGGGAGGCATGATGCACCCTCCGGTGGAAGAGACCGCCTCAACCGCGCCGGCAAAATAGGAAGAGTATCCGGTGCGCTTCATTAAAGGAATGGTCACTATGCCGATGGCTGCAACGTTTCCAACCGCGCTGCCGGACAGGGTGCCGAAAAGGCCGCTGGCGGCTATGGTGATCTTGGCCGGACCGCCACGATACCTGCCCATCAAGGCCTGGGCAAAATTCAAGAGGAAATTGGCCGCGCCCGTGTTGAATAAAAACTGGCCCAGAAGCACGAAGCTCAACACCACCAGCCCGGCAGTTTGCAGGGCCGTCCCGAACATGAACTCCGAGCCTAAATAAAGCTGGTTGACCAGGCGGGCCCAGCTTATCTCCTTAGCAGCGAGAAAGCCAGGGAGCAGATAGCCAAATCGCGCATAGAGAGCGAACAGCAGGACGACGATGAGCAGAGGCCATCCCAACAGGCGCCTGGTAGCCTCCAGCAAAGCTAAAATCACCAGAGAGCCCAGCAGGACTTTAAAGGGCGAGAGCAGGCCCAGTTCCATTAAAAGCTGGCCGTAAAAAGCCGCCACATAGAGGCCTCCCGCCAGGCCTATCGCCGCCAGCAGCCAGTCATACCAGGGGACCTTTTGGCCGCGCCTGTCGGGGCGAAGCGGCACAGACAAGAAGGCATAGGCGAGCACCAGAGCTGAAAACAGCCCCAGGTATTGCTGGGGAAAAAGCGATGTTCCGGTTAGATGGTATGGTACATCCAGGATAAAGGCCAGCCCGCTTAAGGGGGCGCTCACCCCTAATAAGAACTGCAACCATCTGGCAGGCCCTTGCAGGGTGCGGAAGCGGAGGCCAGGTTCGGTTTCCAATCTTATCGAATGTTCCGGTTCTCTCTGAGCCTTTGCGCTCATCGCTCTTCCAGAAGTTTCTGCTGGCGCAGTTCCATCTCGCTGCTCCAAACGCCTTTTTCTTTATAAAACCTGATGGCGCCCGGGTGATACGGTATGGTATTCAGGTTGTTCACGAAATTAGCTGTGGTCCAATCTCTCAGCTGGCGATTGATAGCAGCCAGCTCTCCGTTTCGTTCCCAAAGGATTTTAACGGTCTCGTAGAGCAGGTCCTCGGGCAAAGTCGCGCGGCCCACCAGGTAAAAATCGTAGCTCATCAGGTAGGTATCTTTCCCCACGCCATTCCTGCCGGGGCCCGGCGAAACTTTAACCACCGTAGCGGGGAATTTATTTTGCAGCTTCCTCACCGCTTCGGGCGAAGGGTCGAAAGACAGAAAGCGCGCTCCCCGGCCGGCGTCAAGCTCTAGGACAGTACCCATGCCCAAGTTGGCAATTGTTCCTTCCGCCCGGCCTTCGATGACCGCCCTTACGCCGGCATCCGGGCTGGGCACGGCTACGGTTTTTACATCCTGCGGGGTCAGACCAAGATTGGCCAGAGCCGCCTCGGCCTGGGCTGTAATCCCCGGGCTCCCGGTAAAAACAGAGACAAAACGCCTGCCTCTCAAGTCGGCCACGTTTTCGATTCCCAGGTCCGCCGCCACCACGATGCCGTTCAGAGCCTTGTGACCGCTGGCGATGAGCATTATCTCGAAACCTCTGCCGCCGGACAGGCTTCCGTAGATAGATTTACCTCGCCACCCCATCTGGGCATCCCAGCTGTTCAGGACTCCCAAATCCATCTCGCTGGAGTTGATCATAGGCAACCATTCGGTCGGCCCGGAGCAGGCCACCGCTTTTACCTCTACATGCAGCCCTCCGCTCAGCACCGAGGCGATACCTGTCCCAACCGCATTGACCGCGCTGCCCACTCCATGAGTGCCGAGGTTTAGGACCTTAATATCGCTCGGCGGGCGGGTTGTCGGGCCGGTGCAGCCGGGATTCAGCAGCAGCAACTGGACCAAAATCCCTCCAATTAAAGCCCTGGCCATTAACTTGCTCTTAAGCCGTAAGAGTCGCAATAAATGTTTTTTTGAACACAACACCTTCCATGAAATGCTCTTCGATTCACGCGCCATTCACCGGATGGATGATCAGACATGCTATTTCCCCAGCCTGTCGCCCGAAGGATAGGCCAATACCGAAAAAGTTGTCAAGTTAAAAAGGCCGGCGTCCGGGGCGCCCGGTGCGCCAACCAGGACTTGGTAGAGATTAGGCGGCTAACTTTAGTTCGATTCGTGGAAGAGGTCTAATCAAGTCTAAC
>FWPU01004068.1_pt1 | contig 20614 bp, 17 predicted proteins | sample 2228361 | NCBI WGS metagenome assembly FWPU01 (sample SAMEA103939777, study PRJEB20133) | metagenome
CCTATACTTCAAAAACGAGAAAAGAAAATAAAGAAAATTGAAGTATATGAAAAAAAAGAGGATGAGTAAAAATACCATAACCATGGTAGTGAAGGCAGTAGGATTAGCTCATACTAAAAAGAATAACTATGATTTATTTTGCTTTATCGCAATTCTAGAGTTAAAAATCAAATTTTTTCAATTAATAAAATAATAAAATGATTAATCCAACCAATTAGGATTTTAATTTTTAAAAACTTAAATTTAGAATTTTTTTTGAAAAATGACAACAATGTTATTATTTTTTGGTTGACTAAAACCTAATTATTTTTTAATTGTAATTCATATTCAATTTGGAGGGTTTTATGGCAAACTTTTATGATGATAATCAAGACTTGCAGTTTTATGTCGAGAAACAAATTCCTTGGGAAGAAATAGTTCGTGTTGTGGAATTTGATTTTAAAGCTATGGATGCTTTTCAGTCTGTTGAAGAGGCTAAGGAATTCTATAAAGATATTATACTTGAAGTTGGAAAGTTATCTGCAGAGGAGATTGCTCCAAATGCACTTAAATTAGATGAGAAAGAATTAAAATTTGAAAGTGGGGAAGTGGTAGCATCGGAAGAATTCAATAAAATCTTTGAAAGATTTGAAGAAATGGGTTTGTTTGGTATGTCTATACCAAGGGAATTGGGTGGAATGAATTGTCCCTTTATAATGTATTTTATCAATGCTGAAATGATTGCAAGAGCTGATAGTTCAGTTATGAATCACTATGGTTTTCATTCAGGTATTGCTTTAGCACTTTTGAAATATTCGATTGAAGAAGGAACTACACAATTTCAAATTGATCCACCACGGTTAATCAAAACCAGATTTGAAAAAGAAATTCTTGAAATTGTAGAAGGTAAAACATGGGGAAGTATGGATATTACTGAACCTGGTGCAGGTAGTGATATGGCTGCTTTGCGATGTTATGCTGAACAGGACTCTAAAGGAAAGTGGTATTTAACCGGGCAAAAAATATTTATTACCTCAGGACATGGTAAACATCATATTGTGATTGCAAAAACGGAATTTGAGAATGGTGATAAGTTTGCTTATGGTTTAGAAAGATTGTCTTTGTTTTATGTTCCTGCCTGGACAGAAGATGAAAATGGTAATCGTAGACGAAATATTGAAATTATTGGTCTTGAGAAAAAATTAGGTATACACTCTTCTGCAACGGTTGCATTAAATTTTGATAAGTCTCCAGCTTATTTAATAGGTGAAAGGGGTCAGGGGTTTAAATTAATGTTATTATTAATGAATAATGCAAGAATAAGTGTAGGATTTGAAGCTCTTGGCTTATGTGAAGCTGCATATAGAAAAGCAAAAGAATATGCTTCTCAAAGAGAAAGTATGGGAAAAACAATTGATAAGCATGAAATGATTGCAGAATATTTAGATGAAATGTACACAGATATTCAGGCAATTCGAGCAATTGCGATGGAATCTGCTTATCATGAAGAAATGAATCAAAGACTTGAGATATTGCTTCTTACATTACCAGAGAATTATCCTAATAAAGAAGAATTTAGAAAAAAACAAAAATATCATGCGAGAAAATCAAGAGAATTGACGCCTTTATTAAAATATTTTGCTTCTGAAAAATCAGTTGAAATTTCTCGAAAAGCAATTCAAATCCATGGAGGATATGGATATATAAAAGAATACGGAGTCGAAAAATTACTTAGAGATTCAATAATCTTCCCAATTTATGAAGGAACAAGTCAAATTCAATCTTTGATGGTAATGAAAGATTCTATGATGGAAATTATAAGAGAACCTCAGAGATTTATTCAAAAATATTTATCGGCAAGAACAAAATTTATGTTAAATCCAGATTCGAATGTAAGAAGGGTTGCAAAAATAGAGGTTATTGCTTATGAAGTTCTGATTCTACTCTTGGCTCGTGTGGCGGCTTTAAAAATTACAACTTTAAAAGGTATTCCTATCGAAGAATGGGTAAATGTAATAACTAAAAATTGGGATCCTAAAAGAGATTTCGCTCCTGCATTATTACATGCTGAAAGATTAACAAAAATTATGATTGATAAAGCTATATGTAAAATTCTACTGAAGCAATCGCGAAAATTTTCTGAAAGAGAAGAATTATTTTTAAAATATTTAGAAAGAGCAGAATTACGAGTTGAGTATTATTACAAAGAAATTATACATCTGGGTGATCGAATTCTAAAAGAGTTATCAAAAAGCCTGGATAAAGCAAAAATTGCATAAAGATTGAAGGAGAAATATATGGATAATTTTATAAAAATTCCAGATATTTCTCCAGCACATCTTTTAGAACAAAAAGATGTGCTGGGAAGTATTTTTCATGCTGCGTTTACAGGTTTAGCAAAAAAAAATGATAAAAATATCAATTTAGAGGAATTAATCAATAAACAATTTTCTGAATATAGTCAGATGATTGAGCCAAGATCGAATATTTTAATCGATGAATATTTAAGATTTTTAAAAGCAAATGTTAATTCTTATAAAAACGAAGTTCCGTTTCATTTTTTCCCTCAATGGTCTTTCCCGTTAATTGAAAAATCTCTTAGTGATTTACCTTTTAGTTTTATTCAGATAATGAATGCTGGATATAAAGCAATTTTACATAACTCTATTCCAAGAAACGAAAAATTGATTGTTAAATCTCAATTAATTAAAATTGAAAAGAAAAATAACATTCTATATTTTACAACAAAAGTAACTACAGAAGCAGTGTCTTCTACTCTTCTTCTGGAAGCATATTTGAATACATTAATTCGAATTTCCGAAGAAAAACCAATATCCGGCATAAAAAAAGAATATAAATTGGAGTATATTACACCGTTTGAGGCTCAGGAAATTGCAAGTTTAAAATTTCGAGATTCAACAGGAATCAATTATGGAATTCTGTCGGGAGATATTAATCCTGTTCACTGGATTGAATTTTATGCAAGAATGATGGGACTTAAAAAAGTGATTTTGCATGGTTTTGCCTCATCAGCTTTTTGCATTGAAGCTTTACATCAAAATCTTTTTATGGGTGATATTCATAAAATAAAAGAAATTGAATTTAAATTTACAAAGCCTTTATATTTGCCTGCTAAGGTAAAGCTTTATCTCCTGCGAGAAAAAAATAATTTTTATTTATCTGATTCAAAATTATCAAGAGCATATCTTGTTGGAAATTTTATTACTAAATAAAACTGGAGGTTAAAATGAGTGATTTATTGCTTGAATTAAGTAAAGAACCACTGGCTAAAAACATTGCAAGTTCAATCGGTGTTTCTCTTCCACATCCTTTGCGAAGGTATCGCAGTCCGTGGAAGGAGAGAATACTGGATGGTAAGAAAATACTGGTAGGTGGTGGGAATTCCTCTCGAATTCAAGAGCATATAGCTTTGACTTTATTTCGTGCTGGAGCTCATGTCGTTCTGGATGAACAAATTTTCTTTGAATACAGAAATTTATATGAAAATATAAAATCAGGGTTTGGTGGTATAATCTCTTCTGATAGTGAAAAATTCGATGGTTTAATCTTTGATTCTTCTTTTATTCGAAAACCTGTAGATTTGAATTTAACATATGATTTTTTCCACAGAAATATACGAAAATTATCATCCAATGGAAGAATAGTAATTATTGGAAGATATAATGAAGACTTAAAAAATATCGATGATAATGTGATTTTCTATGGACTAGAAGGTTTTATAAGAAGTATAGCAAAAGAAATTGGGAAGAAAGGAAGTGTAGCAAATTTAATTCTCTATATGGAAGGTCTTGAAAATTTCATTGAAGGAACATTAAGATTTTTACTTTCCGAACTTTCAGTTTATGTAGATGGACAAATTTTTAGAATTACGAATTCTTCTGCTATAAATTTAACTCAATCATTAAAATTTTATAAATCACTTGAAGGAAAAGTTATCCTTGTTACAGGTGCTGCTCGTGGAATTGGTGAAAAAACAGTGGAAATTCTTTCTAATGAAGGAGCTATGGTGATTGGGTTGGATCATCCTCTTGCCAGTGATAATTTGGGGAAGGTATGTGAAAGGATTAATGGATATCCTATTTTAGCTGATTTATCAGATCCTTCTTCTTATTCTGAAATAGTAAAAATAATTAAAGATAAGTTTGGAAGACTTGATGGTATTGTACATAATGCAGGTATTACAAGAGATAAAACAATTGCAAATATGACTCACGAACAATGGGATCAAGTGATTCAGGTGAATTTATTATCTATTATTGATTTAACAAATTTACTATTGGAAAGTGTAATACAGAATAATAGTCATATTGTATGTTTATCTTCAGTATCAGGGATAGCAGGTAATTTTGGTCAAACAAATTATGCTACTTCAAAAGCTGCTTTAATAGGATGGATAAAATCAATGGCTGAAATTTTATCTGAAAAAGGAATTCATATAAATGCCGTTGCACCAGGTTTTATTGAAACCAGAATGACATCTGCAATGCCGTTATTTATACGTGAAGCAGGTAGGAGATTAAATAATTTATCACAAGGTGGACAACCAGAAGATGTAGCTCAGCTAATTGGTTTTTTAGTATCGCCTTTTAGCAGAGGAATAAGTGGACAAGTAATTCGCGTATGTGGTGGAGCTTTAATAGGAGCATGAATATAAAATGGAGGTTAAAATGGAATCAACAAAAAAAAGAAGAGCAGTTGTTGTAGGTGGTTTAAGAACCCCATTTACAAGAGCTTTTCAAGAATTTACGAAATTAGATGCTATTGAATTAGGAAAAATCGTAGTTAAAGCTTTAATTGAAAGAAAAAAATTACCACAAAATGAAATCAATGCTATTTATTGGGGAGCAGTACTATTACCACATACTTTCCCAAATATTGCAAGAGAAATAATTTTAGATCTGGATCTACCTTCCTATATTGAAGGTTTTACTGTTACAAGAGCCTGTACAACAAGTTTATTATCGATAACTCTTGCAGCTTCTGCAATCGAAAGAGGAGATGCTGATGTAATTATAGCTGGAGGTAGTGAATCTGTATCTAATGCAGAAATTAGTCTATCCAAAAAATTGGTTCAGACATTTGCACCTCTTGTAATGTCTAAAAAAGCTGATATAATGGATTATATAAAAGTACTTCCTCAACTTGCACCTTTTACCGAGCTTTTACCTAAAAGACCAGACGTGCGAGAAAGAAAAACTGGGCAGCTTATGGGGGAAGCTGCTGAAATAATGGCCAAAAAGAATGGAATCAGTCGCGAAGAGCAGGATCAATTTGCTCTGGAGTCCCATCAAAAAGCGACGAAGGCATATCAGATAGGAATCTACGATAATGAAATCATACCAGTTACAGTAAATGGAAATACAGTTTATCGTGATACAATTGTTCGTGCAGATACAACTCTTGAAAAGCTTGCAACTTTAAAACCTGCTTTTTCAAAAGATGGTTCTATTACAGCTGGGAATGCTAGTGCTTTAACGGATGGTGCAGCTGGTGTAATATTAATGGAGCAGAATAAAGCTGAAAAATTAGGTTTTGAACCTCTTGCCTATTTTAAAAGTTGGGATTACCTGGGAGTTGATCCGTTCGATCAGCTATTAATTGGTCCTGCTTTAACTATGCCAAAGGCACTTGATAAAGCAAAATTATCTCTTGAAGATATAGATTTATTTGATATTCATGAAGCTTTTGCAGCACAGGTTTTAAGTGTATTGAAGGCTCTCGAAAGTGATGTCTTTGCTAAATACAAATTAAATAAAGAAAGAGCAATTGGTAAAATTGATAGACAAAGATTAAATATATATGGTGGATCTATATCTTTGGGACATCCTTTTGGTGCAACTGGTGCAAGAATGGTGATTACAATGGCGAATGAATTAAAGCGATCTAGAAAAAAGAGAGCATTACTGGGTATATGTGCTGCTGGTGGATTAGGTGCTGCAGCTGTTATGGAATCAATTAATTAAATATAGGGGAATTTTATGAATTTTATAAATTTTGATAATTATCTTTTTAAGAATTTTTTAAAAAATATAAGATCAAAAGTTGAAATGTTTCTTCTACAATTAGAAGAAGGATCTTTTCAAACTTTTGATGATTTAAAAAAGTATATTCATACAGTCCTTCCTGATTTATTTCTCTTTAATTTATTGGATTCTCAGCAAAAGCAAATTTCTGAATTTTTTAATTTGCTTTATCGGATAAATCTTATTACATCTGAAATGATACTAAATTTAATTTCTAAGAATTCAGAAAGATTTGTAAAAAATTTGATTGATCTTCTTGATTATAGGATTCACTGGGATGAATTTCCTATTGACTATAAACCTGATAATACTTTACCCCTATTTATTTCAGCGCGAGAAGCAGTAAGCTTAATTCCTAATGAAAGTGTGGTATATAGTAGTGGTTTTGCTGCAAATGGCAGATGCTCTATCTTTTTTAGAGCTTTAAGTGAGCATTTTAAAGAAAAAGGATATCCCAATCAATTGACCTGGATCAGTGTCTCAGCGCAGGGAGGTAGGGGAAAAGCCCCTGGCACAATTGAAGAATTGGCAGAACCCGGATTATTAAAAGAGTATATATGTGGACATCTGGAAACAGCAAAAAAATTATTAGAGCTAGGAGAAAAAGGTTTTTTAGAACTACATACAATGCCACAGGGGGAACTAAGTTTTTTAATTGAATCTCAGAAAAATGGTATTTATTCTATTTTATCAGATACAGGTCGTGGTACATTTTTAGATCCTGAAATTGGTAATGGATCTTGTGTTACAGATTCAAATAAAAGTTATATACGAGTGAATGGAGATATGCTTGAATATTCTCTTCCTCCCATTCAGGTCGCATTGATTTCTGTTCCTTATGCTGATGTAGAAGGAAATTTGTATCTCGATAAGTCAGCTGTAATTACAGAAATTTATGATGCAGTTGATGCTGCAAAACACAATAAAGGTATTGTAATTGCGGCTGTCAGTGAAATTATTCCTGTAAACAAAAGTAGGATTTCTATTTCATCAAAAAAAATTGACTACGTTGTTGTTAATCCTAAAAATGAACAGGTAGGTGGTGTAAAACAAAGGAACTACTGGAAAACATTTCTTCCAAAAAAGATACAAGAACAAGAAGGTGGAATAGAAGACATTGATTTTTCTATCTCAATGATAAAAATCATAAATAATATTCTGGGAATTACGCCTTATCGAAAAGAAGTGGATAATATTATTGCTCGATTGGCTACATATGTCTTTGTGCAGAATGTCTATAAAAATTCGATTGTGAATATTGGAATTGGATTACCGGAGGAAGTTTCTCGATTATTATACGAATCAGGTTTATATCAGGATTTAATCTTTACTACAGAAAGTGGAGTATATGGAGGTCTTCCGGTTTCAGGTATTTTCTTTGGTGCATCAATTAATCCTGACGCAATTTATCAGAGTAGCTGGATGTTTCATCAATACGATAAAAGACTGGATGTATCAGTTCTGGGAATGCTAGAAGTAGACTCTGAGGGCAATGTGAATGTTTCAGAAAAAGGTCCATCCATTAAAGAATTTGTGGGACCAGGAGGTTTTCCCAATATATCTAAGAATGCTAAATTAATTATTTTTGTTGGTCCGTTTATGTGGAAAAGTAAAATGATAATAACTTCAGAAGGATTAAAAATTCAAAAAAGAGGTAAAAGCAAATTTGTTAGAAGAGTATCACAGATTACTTTCAATGCAAGAAATGCCCTCAAAAATCAAAAAAAAGTATATTATATTACAGATGTAGGAATATTCCAGTTAACTGAAAAAGGAATAATGTTAACTGATATTTTACCCGGAATCGATGTGTTTAAAGATATTTTAGAAAATTCTGAAGCTAATATATTAATATCTCAGAATTTAAAAACTCTTGATATATCGTTTGTGACCGGTCAGAATTTTAATTTTGGTAGTCTAAAAGAAAAAAATCTTCAATCACGTTCAAAAAATCAAAATAAAACACTTGAAAAAATTTTGAATTAGGAGGAGTGTATGCCTTTTCATAGAGATAGTGCAAAACAAATTGAAAACCTTATCAAAAATTTTCAACACAATGAATATGACAAAATTATAGATAAAAATTTGTATAATAAATATTTCCAAACTTTTTTAAAAATGAAAGAACCCAATATCAAGACTGTTCTAAATTATTTATACACTGTCGATGGAATCATACCTTTCTTTTTAAAAGGTTTGCTGGGAAAGAGTGTAATATATCAATTTGAATCCTACAGTAACTTTAAGGAAAAATTTTTAAAAGAAATTAACGAAAAATTTGCATATTCTTTCTTTTCAACAAATTTTAACGTAAATAAAGAAGAATTTGAATTAAACAAAAATGATTTTATGATTCTATATATAAATATTAGGTATTTTGAAGCTAATTTAAATGTTATTCTTGATAAAGTTTTTGAAAGATTAGCAAAAAATGCTTCCATATTACCGGATTTTATCATAGGTAAAATTGCTTCTATTGCTTTAACTCCTTATATGTGTGCAAATATCGCACGATTTTTACCAAAAAATCAAGCATTGTCTTTAATGAAGCAATTTGATAATCAATATTTAACCGAAGTTGTATTTTATATGATACCGAATGACGTTGCGAAGATTATGCCAGAAATTTCTTTACAGCAAGTCGAAGAAATTTTTAAGAATATGATTCAAAAAGGTTATTATAAAAAAATAATAGAAATTTATGAAAACTTTAATGGTGATTATCAGAAATACTTAAATATTATTTCTAGCATTGTTAAGAAATATCCAGCTGAAAAATTACAGCAGTTTATAAGCCTTGTATCTCCTTTTTTTGAAAATCAAAATAAAAAACATGAATTTCTCAAAATTCTTCAGCAAATTTAATTCATAAACCACACCCATTTGGCTCCCTATGGTTGGTTTGGTATATTGCAACCCTTAACCATAAGGGAGTTTTTTTAATATTGATTTAGGAATTTTCTACATTTTAAGTTCATCCTGTTTTAAATTAAATTTTAAAGTGGAATCCAGATGATTTTTTGTAATTATTAATTGTTAAGGTATAGGATTGAGTTTGAGATTTAATCTCAAATGAAGTATTGTTATGGTATTTAATGAGATAAGGACTAAAAATCAGTTATAATCACATTATTATTTATTTCAAAATGAGAAAATATGAATAACGCTTATTTAATTTAAATTTGTAATTTGACTATTCTGAAGAATACAGATTTCATTTATAACTAAAAATTTGTTTATATTATAGTTATGATAATCTTGACATTTTTTGAAAAAATGAATGAGAATTATTAAACAATAATCTATTCTATCTTAGTTATGGTGTTTAATGAGAATGAATATGATTATCAATTTTAATAATTACCATAACTATACTATAAGCTTCTCATCAAGGCTCATCCCATCCTGTCCCCTCCAAATTTTGATAATACTAAAAATTTTTTTTTTATAGATAACAATTAAAGAAAATACATGAATTCAATTGAAGTATATATGAATTTTTTAATTAAGATTCATCTTAGAAGTAAACAAATGTGAAAGAGTAATTAAGTGTAATGAAATTCATTTACCAAAAAAAATTTTTTTAGAGTGTTGTAATGAAACCCTAATTATTAGGGTTTTTATAAATAATCAACTATTTACTCACAATCATAGACTAAAAATATCAAAGGGTCTTTCTGGCAAAGAAATGATATTTAATAAAAAATCATTGTTGGATTCGTAAACTCTAATTGTTGGGAAACGTGAACTTTCTCCCAACCATAATTTACCGTCATCACTGAGAGCTAATCCCGCCGCAAATCCATCTATATTTGAATAAATTAATAAAGATTTGGTAACTTTTGCCAGAGTAGGATTAAACTTAAAAATCCCCATACTAAAATCTTCAAATTCTACCATGGCATATCCTTCTGTATCATTTTTGATGACTACATCAAGAATATCACCACCAACTTCTGTTTCTGGAAGTAGAATTATAGAATTTTTTGAAGGAAAACAAAAAGCTTCAATACCTCCGTCTATTTCGAAGTTAAAACCAACATTTCCAGCATTAGCTGAAACAATACAATCATTTCCTTCTATGTTATATAGTTTTAGTTTACTTATGGGATTTTTATAAATATATCTATATGAATTTTCAATTGTATCTGTCACAGGATCAATCTCCAATAAAATTGAATAATCAGTTACAGGATAAATGAAATTAGGATTGTTTCTATCCAGCCTTTGCAAAGCTACATAAATTTTATTATTATAAGCAATAATTCCGCTCTGCTCTGGTAATCCATCAGGAATGCTATATACTACATTATCTGTATGGGAATTAAGATCAATTCGGTTTAATACATAACCTGTGAATCTATTGACAACAAGAATATAGTTTGTTTCGTAAAGGGTGATATAAGCTTTATCGCCCCAATAAGCAATTCCATGAGGGTTAGAACCATTTCCAGTACTATATTCTATTTTTGTAAGAAAAAAAAATCTTTTATCCAGTATTTGGATCGAATCTCTCTGCAATCGATTTACTATGGCTATTTCATTTTCAAAGGAAAATCCTGTTGCATCGGAGTGAATGGGAATACTAGTTAAAGATAGAATTCCTTCAGATGATATTGTATAAAAATTCCCTGATGTTCTAAAATCGGAAGTGATAACTCCCATAATACCATCTGGCAACAGAATAGAAAATAGTAGATCAGGCTTTTTTATATCTTTACAATTCATATATAAAATGAATATAATAAATTTTATAAAATATTTATTTAATTTTGTTAATAATTGTGACTCCAGTAATAACACATAAACCTCCTAAAATTTTTGTATAGGAAATATAGGATTCTAAAATAAAATCAATAATAATCACTATTACGGGTACGAGATTTAAAAAAATTGATGTATTTGATGTACCAATTTCTTTAATGCCCTTATACCACCATATATATGCAAATCCAGTTGAAAAAATCCCCATAAATAATAAAATCAAGTTTACATCTGTTCGAGATATAAATTCTGAGGTCGATAAATGAATAAATTCAACAAACCATAAAATCAATAACATCAAAGAACCAATTAAAACATTAAGGAATGTAATATTGATTTCATTGATATATTTTTCTTTATACTTCAGAAAAAAATCTCTTCCTTTAATTCCATAAATTGACCAGCTTATGGAAGCTGTAAGAATCCAAAAATCACCGTAATTAAAATTATAATTCATTTTATGGATTTCTTTAAAATCAAGAATAACTAAAATTACACCCGCTAAAGCAATAAGTATTCCTGATAATTTCCAGAGACTTAGTTTTTCTCCTTTAAAAATCCGTAATAATATTACTGTTATTAGAGGATTGGAAGCTAAAATAATTGCTCCTTTTGCAGGATTTGTTATTTGAATACCTTTATAAAAAAAATAGTTGTAACCAAAAATACCTATAGTTGCTAATATTAAAGTATCTTTATGAGTTAATTTTAATATTTTATATATCTCATTTATAAATTTATTAAAATTTTTATTATAAATAAAATAATAACAATATATTAACAGAAAAAAAGAACCAATCAAAAATCGGAAACTTGCTAATTGTAATGGAGAAATAAACAGAAGCGCGTATTTCGAAAGATGAAAAGTAAGTCCCCAGAAAAAAGTTGTAACTATTAAAAATAAATGTGCTTTTTTCATATCTATAGTTAAAAAAAATATTTGAAACCTATTTTAAAATTTCTGCCAGGAAGTGGATATCCAATAATATCTTCGTATAATTGATTCTGGATATTTCGAATTTCTAGATATAACATAATGGATTCAGATGGCTTAAAATAAACACTACTATTCCAGAACCATTTTGGATCTTTATAAGAAAAATAATTATTGGAATTTGTAGAAAATAAAGCACCTTGATATTGAACTTCGAGTGAAAATTCGATTTTTCCTTCAGGATTTAAAGTTAGCATTCCTTTGAAAGTATGTAAAGGAAGCAAAGGTAAATACGTAAATTTTTTCCGATAAAATTGATCTCTTTCAATGCGATATGCTTCCTGATAATGATATCCAATAGATATTTGTATCCAGTTATATAATAATGTTTTTAAAGAACCCTCAAATCCTTTGAATTCAGCTTTTTCCACATTTTCTGCTCGTAAACTGAATTGTGAATTGGGAACAAAAATAATTAAGTCTCTTACATTTCTTGAATAAAATCTGGTATCGATGATTAACAAATTTTTATAAAAATAACTTATTCCTGCTTCTTGATTATAGGATTGTTCTGGTCTGAGATTGAGATTGGGAATAATGGATCCTTTTTCTCCAAAAAGTTCTATGAATGATGGAATTCTTTTTTCTGAACTATAACGAAGAGAAGTTTTTAATTTTTGTTTTTTATTATGAATAAAATAAATAGTTAATAAATAGGAATCATTTCGGAAAGATAATCGGGTTTCATCATTTTTAAATGAATCAAATAGAACTATTTTTTTTCTTTGGGTTTCTATAAAGAAATTATTAAAGTATTCCTCGTAGCGAAATTCAGGTTGTAGCCTTATCCAGGTTTTATATAAGTAAATTTCGTTAGCAAAATGAAAGCTCTTATGAAATCTTTTCTTCTCTGGAATTTCTTCTGTTTTGTTGCCATAAGAAGTATATTTATCTTCTGTAAAACGCTCTTCTTCATAACCCATCAAAAATTTGAGTTTTTGATAAAAATCATTCAAGACGATTTCCGGCATTATATGAAATCCTTTATTATGTAAAAAAGCTTTGTTACTGTTTGCTCCGAAGGCAAGTTCATTTTCTGGATCTTTAAAATCATTTTGAATGTATGTGTAATAGAATCTCGTTTTTAGATTTGTGAAATCTGACAGAAAATTTTTTGTATCAGTAAGAATTCCCGTAGTATTTCTGAGATGTTTTCTTTTAGTTCTTTCTGTTTTCCTTGTAACGGTTCCCGGAATACCATGTTTTCTATAAAATGAATCATTTAAAAATTTAATTTTTGTATCACTAAATTTATAAAATCCGCTGATCATTCCCGTATTTTTTTTATACTGAGAATTTCTCCGAATATCATTGTAATCGTCTATTTTATTAAAATAGATGGTTCCGTTATGATTCACAAATTTAAAATCCTGATCTGAAGTTTCATGATAAAGAGAAATATTCCAGCCCGCTTTATAGTTTTTTTCCTGTTTTTCTTCTGATTCAGATTGTTTGGTAATTTCGTTTTCTATGATTTCTTTGTAAAATCTATTATAAAATATACCTATCCCAAAAGTATGATATGATCCACCAAGCATATAAAGATAATTGTCTTTGGGAATTTCTACGTCTGTGATTAAATTAATACTTCCACCAACGGAAGAACCCGGAAGACCTGTTAAGCTTCCATTTTTTTGTATCTCTATTTGTCCAATGTTATGTAGATGCAGATCAGAAAGATTGACTTCGCTATATGATGCAAAATTTAAAGGGATACCTTCTAAATATACATTTACCTGATTGGCATTACTTCCGCGAAGTCGAATTAAAGAATAACTACCCTCTCCACCATATTTTTGAATTTGAAATCCTATTTCTTTTTCTAAAATTTTATCCAGTTCCTGATTTGATATTTTTTTTTGATCTAAAAAAATTTTGTCTATTCCACTATGATCTTTTTTTTCATCAACAACGATAATCTGGTATTCATTAGCAATTAATTCTATAACAAAAAAAAAAGAAGGTAAAATAGATAAAAATTTTTCATACTTTTTCTTTTAATATGTTTGATAATTGGTATCTGTTAACAAGATATAAGATTGAATCATAAATTCCAAAAATAAAAAAAGAAGAAAATAAATCTCCCATAAGACTATTTCTAAAAAAAGGTAATGCCATCGTATAACAAAGAGTTAAACCTTCACTAGTATGAGGATATAATCCACTCCATAACCATACACCAAAATTGGTGATTAAATAAAAAATTACAGCTGAACTAAAAGAAGTGGCGAAGATGGTAAAATATCTTTTAACAAATTGATTTTGATTTTTTATCAAAAGCCCCATAAAAGAAGGAACTAAAAAGGAACTATAAACTAGTATTCTCATTTCTAGGGAATCAAAACCAATAATTAAATCACTAATTAACATTGTAGTTAAGATAAAAAAAATACTCCATTTTGAATTCAACCGATAAGATAAAAAAAGAGCAATCCCTATAATAGGAGTAAAGTTATACATATGAGGAAGAAGTCGAGAAGCAACTCCTGTTATTACAAAAAATATAATCATTAGTAAAGTTTTCAGTAATTCTTTGTCTTTAATGTTTATAATTTGTTTCATTTTTTTTCTCCTTCGTTTAATTCATATTTTAATGATTCCGGAACAATACCGCATTTTTCTTTTTCCTCCCAGCTTAGATAGCACCAGTCCACTTTTAAATTTTCGTTGATTTTATATTGAGCGATTCCTACCTCTGCTAATTTTCCGTTTACTGCATAAAGCCAGTTTTTTTTATTTTTGCCAGAACTTTCATTTTTAATTTGATTCAGAGAAACTAATAAAATCAGATCACCTGAGCCCTGAACTTCCATCTGAATCTGATTTTTCTCCTGGAGGTTTTTCATTACATCGTAAAGAGTTTGCTGATTAGTTGCTTTTTCAGTAAATGTTTTCACTCCATCAGGAAGTTGAATCTGAATATTTACCTGGAAGCTTTGAACAGGTTGAGATTCTTTTTGACAATAGAGGAAAATCGAAAATAATAAAAAAAACATGGTAAACTTTGAAATTTTATTCATAACAACCTCTTTTTATTAAAATTTATAATTTTACATAAATTCTTATTTACTTATATTTGCAAGTTATTATCGATTTATAACCTCTCTTGCAATAGCTCCATCTATATCTGCAGTTTGATCAAAAGAATCAGATGGATAAGTAAAGCTACGAGAATTAGCACTGGTTAATCGTAGATAAATAAAACCGTTACTTTGAATATCATTTTTAGTATTTGAATCACATCCAGTTCCGGAATTACCAAAATTTGCATCATCTAAATCAAAATGATCTCCTCCTGATTTGTTGAAATCAAAAATATCATCCTGTGAATATGTCCAGTTGGTTTGATTAAATAAAACAGGATGAATACCTGCAAATCGTAGCCATTTTTGAGGATCTTTTAAATCTGACTGTGAATTGGAGTCTCCTGTAAACATAGGATTCCATCCACACCACTGCGTGCCATTCGCACTAACTTCAACAACAACTGGTTCCATAAATCGTGAAGTTGCGCAACTTCCTATGCAGAAGGGATTTTCAAACACAATAAAATCTACACCAGAAACATTTTTGATTTTTTTGTCCTGAGTTTCGAGAACCAGGCATTTTTGGTTTGGAATACAAAAACTTGAAGAACTGGATGATTGTAAAGAATAAACATCAAGAGAACCACAGTTGTTTCCACAGCCTTGGATTCCATTAATAGCTTTCTTGGGGTCTTTAAAATCTGTATAAGTTGCACCGGGCGCTTCAATAATTCTGTTAAATAAATTCTGTGCATTAAAAAAGAATGAATTGTGATTATTTTCGTTTTTACTTTGCAAATTCAATAAAAGCAATAAAGATTCATTCTTTTCTAAAGCTCGGGATGAACAATTAATGAAATCAGAAAAGAGCAATATAAACATATAATATTTTAATTTTTGAGTTATGTTTTTTTTGTAAAATTTTATCATTTTTCGATAAATCCTTGATAGGAGGAAGCTCATTTTGAGCCTCCTTTTTAATTTAGTTTTTCATTAAATCGTGTCCAGGCGAAGGTACCGCAACCACTAGAATCTGGATTCGAAGAACTTGTAGGATTAGTAGGTGTAGCATTCAATGCTTCCTCAAAAGAGGATTTATTAAAAATTTCTTCGCAATAATAATATTTTCCGTTATAGAATGTCCATACAATCCGTGAATAACAGGGAATTCCTGATTCACCTTTAGTTCCATTTCCATTACAATCGGCATACCCTGGTTCGTTAGGAGATTTAACAATTAATTTTTTTTCTCCATTATTAAAAAATTTAATAGTTCTATCAGAAAAGTTATCTTTCCAGTATCCAGTGTAGGTATTAGAAAATCCGTCTTTAAATCCGAAGATTTGATGTGTGTTATCATAGTTATCTTTCCAGGTGCCATTAATTTCTAAATTTTCTGTGTTAAGAGAACCAAGAATTAAATAGTTTTGTATAATGTCTTTATTCTTATCTTCTTTTTTCCCTGTATCTAATCCGAAACAATTTAAAAAAAAGGAAGCTAAGAAAAAACTTAGTAAAATCTTAATTTTCATTTTTTACCTCCAAATTTTAAATTTTCAAAATAGGAGGGAACGCGTGATTTATTCGCAAAGGATCCCTCCAGATTGACTCCAGAGGGACCCTCTGCCAGTGGCAGGCGGTACAGTAGTTTTACGGGCTTACTGCACCGGGGAAGATCTGGCTTATCAGGTTTAAACCTGAATTACAGTTCCTCCGTGAGCGTGGGAATTTCACCCAACTTCCTCCCTCGGAGTCAATATACAAAAAAAATTATGCTTCTTTTTTGTCAATCCTAATACAAAAAATTTTTACTGTTAGTAAATATTTATTGTCAGTAGCTATCTTTATGACTAAATTGAACTTAGTATGATTTCATTTTATTCAAATTTGAAGCCCATTGAAGAGTTCCTTTCTATTTATGATTTGTCATTTTACAATGAAGTTCCTGAAGATTGGATATTGATTATGACTGATATTATAAACTCTACCGAAGCAATTCAAAAAGATCAATATAAGAATGTCAATCTTTCAACAGTTTTTGCTATTGTATCTATCAGTAATTTATTAGAAACCCTCGAATTTCCTTTTGTTTATGGGGGAGATGGAGCTACCATTTTAATTCCCATAAACTATTTAGAACCTGCAAAAATTTATTTGTTGAAAGTAAAAAATTTGGTTAAAAAATTATTTAATTTGGATCTAAGGGTAGGGTTAATTTCAATCAAAGAATTAAAGAGAATGGGGTATCTCATCAAAGTTGGAAAGTATAAGGTATCTAATTGTTTTTATCAAGCATTAGTATTAGGAGATGGTCTTGAATTCTTTGAAAAAGAAATTAAAAAAGGGAATTATCTTTTACCAGAGGAAGAAATCGATTCTGGAGATATTGATTTAACAGGGTTTTCCTGTAGATTTCAGGATGTAGAAACTACAAAAGATGAAGTAATAGCATTGATTATAAAAATAAAAGATGAAAATTTAAAAGAAATTTATAAAAATATTTTATCAAAAATATACGAAATTTATGGAGAAATTGATAACTGGCATCCTGCTCAGATTAAAAATTTAAAAATTATTTCTTTATTAGATCCAATGTTAAATTTAGAAGCAAAAGTAACTTTACTTAAAGTACCTTATTTTATTAGAAGAATTCTACTATTGCTTCAACTCTTAATGCAAAAATTAATTATTAAATTGCCTTTTAAATTAGGAATTCAATTGAATTATCAGGATGCAACAGATTTACTGATTATGGAATATGTGTCAGCGGATTTCAAAAAAATTGAAAATTCAATAAAAATCGTTTTGTCAACTACTTTGGAAGAAAAGCAAAAACTGTTTCAATATTTAGATACTCTCGAATCGAAGAATCAAATCGTATATGGATATTTTTCTGAAAAAAAAGTCCATTTTATCTGTGCAGTTTATATTAATCGAAAACAGGACGTACATTTTATAGATGTTGTTAGAGGAGGATTTACCAATGCAGCTTCTATGATAAAGCAAAAAGAAAAATTAACATCCTTTTCTGAGAATTAAGTCCAGCAAGAATCAATTGGTTATTAGGATGAAAAATAGTCGTTGTTATTTTTTCATAGTTTCCCTGATTAAAAGAGTTATTTTTGTCTATATAAGTCACCGAAAATAGCTATAAAATATAAATCAGTATTTATCAAATTCGTGTATTGTACAGAATCATCAAATTTAAAATCTTGAAAAAAAAAAGTCATGAATTTTACTGGAATGTTATGATTCCTGATGGATATTTTTTAAATGGATGGCATTCTGGAATAAAAAAAAACGGTTCCAAAGATTTTGGTTTTATTTTTTCTGATAAACCTGCGAATGCTTACGCTGTATTTACAAAAAATAAATTTATTGGTAATCCGATTCTTGTAGGTAAAGAACATATTAAAAAAGGAATTTTACAATGTATTATTGTGAACTCTGGAAATTCTAATGTAGCTACGGGGAAAAAAGGATTAGAGTTAGCATATAGCAGTTGCCGATGGACAGGAGATGCCTTAAAAATTTCTCCGGATTTAGTTTTACCTTCCAGTACAGGTGTAATTGGTAGAGAACTCGAGCCCGAAACTATACGAAAAGCTTGTTTTTCCATTCCTGAAAAACTTGCAAAGGAACCAGAAAATTTTAGCGAAGCAATTATGACTACTGATCAATTTCCTAAAATAGAAATGCAACAGTTAGAAAACATCAAAATAACAGGTTTTGCAAAAGGAGCGGGAATGATTCATCCTGATATGGCAACTATGCTGGCTTATGTGATAACAGATGCAATGATATCTTCAGAAGATTTGAAAAATCTAACACAGGTATTAGCCGATTTAAGTTTTAACCGTATTTCTGTAGATTCTGATACTTCTACTAGTGATACTTTTGTAATTATGGCAAATGGAAAATCAAAGCAAAAAATCAAACTACCTTATAAAGAGTTACAAAAATTATATTCAATACATTTTGAAGACTTCAAAAAATTCATAGATTCAGGATTTTTTAATTCTTCATTAGATGAAATTTTAGAAATTTTGAAAAAGAATTTAGAACTGGACGAACTATCGTTAAGATTTTTTATTCAAATATATAAAGTATGCTTTGCATTAGCAAAAAAAATTGTTTTAGATGGGGAAGGAACAACAAAAATTTTTAGAGTTATGGTTTCCAATGCTTCTGAGAGAAAGATTGCGAAGAAAATTGCCCAATCTCTATCTACCAGTCCTCTGGTAAAAACTGCAGTTTTTGGAGGCGATCCCAACTGGGGAAGATTTTTGATGGCTATTGGTAAAGTAGAAGATAATTTTAATGTGGATCAAATAAAAATCTTGTGTAATTCTCTGGAAGTATATCCTGAATTAAAAGATTTAAAAGTATTAGAAGAAGAGATGAAAAAAAGAGAAATTATGATTGATGTTCAACTGAATGATGGAAGATATAGTGATTTTTATCTGGGTTGTGATTTAAACTATAATTATGTAAAATTAAATTCCGAATATACAACATAATATGTTTTATAAAATTTTTCTTCAAAAAAACTGGTTAACTCTCATTATAACTTTATCTATAATTGGATTTTATTTGATATTTCATTTTGTTATTATCAAGATTTTTGGAGATCAACCCATAATTACTATTTTATTTATTCTTCTGATTTTATTGATTCTCTTTCCTGTTAAAGATTTTTTAAAAAAACAGCAATTTTCTCTTTTGAATTGGGATTATATACAGGAATCAGAAATTCATCATATTGAATTCTTATCGGAGTTTTTTACGCTCGAAGATATTATCTATAAAGTAACTCCCGAATTAATGTTATGGTTGAGAATAGAAGAAGCCAGAATGTTTATTTTAAATCCCGATAAAAAAAATTTTACAATGTTTTATTTTAATAAAGGAAAAATTCAAAATATTCATTTAATTTTAAAAACAAGACTTTTTTATATTTTAAAAATCTTAAAAAAATATCATAAAGTTTTAAAATATGATGACCTGGATATAAATGAAAAAAAAATTATGAAAAAATTTAATATATTCTTAGTTGTTCCTTTCTTTCATCTAAATAGATTGATGGGATTTATTAGTTTTCATCAGCCTGTAGTGAATCCTTATGCAGAAAAAGCTCTGGAACTTTATGCTATAAAATTTGCTTTTTTAATTCATGATGAAATTTTAAAAAAAAGAATACAAAACATTACCAAGTATGAAGAAGAAATTCGAATTGCAAAAAAAATTCATAATATGTTACAGAATTTTAATCCTCCGAAAATTCCCCAAATAGAAATTCAAATTTCTAATTTTGAATCCAGCAGTATTATTGAATTTTTTCAAGTGAATGGATCCTATTATATTATTATTCTTTCTACTCCATCTCTTTCTGGTATTTCAGGAATGATTTTATCGGGTAAACTTGGACATTTATTCGCTTATTTACAGGAAGCAAAAGATGAATTTAAAATTTCAGGTTTACTGAACGAGTTAAAAAATGATGGTATTATCTACCATGAAAATTATCCTGTAGAAATTCTTGTAATTCAAATTTTACCTCAAACAAAATCAATGATTACCTATACACAGAGTTCAGGATATTTGTTACAGTCGGAAAAAAGTAAAATTTTAAGGGTCATTGATAAAAATCAAATTACTCTCGAATCAAATAAAAATTATTCTATAGTTTATAGAAAAAATGTAGTACTGGAAATTTCCTTTAAAGGTTATAAAAATGAAAAGGTTTCTTGAATTTTCTTTTATCGCTAAAGTTTTAGTTTCTTTTATAGGATGGGGTTTTTTTTATT
>FWPU01004952.1_pt1 | contig 20609 bp, 21 predicted proteins | sample 2228361 | NCBI WGS metagenome assembly FWPU01 (sample SAMEA103939777, study PRJEB20133) | metagenome
CTGCCTGTCGGCAATATTCAATGATTTTCCAATGGGCAGGGGTCAGTTCATCCAGGCCTTCTTCTCGGGCTATTTCGATGGCGATCTCAGGCGTCCATTCGCTGGGATCGATCATGAAGCCTTCGTCGTTGACCTTTACTTCTTTACCTGCAATCGTACGGGTATTCATGGTTGTTGCCTCCAATCTGATTTAGATGGTATTTTATGGTTATGGTTACACGTTTTATCCGTTTGGCATCAATTCAGCCTGCCTGGCATCAGCGCTCGGCCCATCTCCACCGGCTTGCGCTCCGACGCCGCGCAGCACACGCAAGGTCAGCGCTAACCCGCGGCGGACAGCAGGATCGCGCATCTGGTGCAGCAATCCCAGATAGGAGATATCTAAGGGTTTCTCGAGCTCGGTTTCTGCTGCCAGAATCGTATTGCGCACGAAGTTCATTATCTCCGGCTGGGTCATGTCTTTGACGGTATTCAGGATCAAGACAATGTTCTCACCCAGGGCGTTGATATCATCTTCGTCGAAAGCAGCGACGATCTTCTCGATTATGCGCCAGCCGCCGCGGGCGAAAGCAAAATAGCCCTGGCGTTCCAGGCGGTCCAGGGCATAGATGGCTTGATGGAAAGCCTGGTTGCCTACTTGCTGGACTTCGTCAGCCAGCTCCACCGCCGATTCGAGCCGACCGACTAACTCAGCCAGGAGACGGGTGTCGCGCAGCAGACGTTTGATCAGGAAGAGCAGATCTTCCACCTGGAATTCGTTGCCCACCTCTGCCAGTTCGTCAATGGTCAATTTGATCATGTGGTTGGCGATGGGCACCACATCATTCTGGAGCTCGATCCATTCCTGCTGGCGCTGACGTTGCGCCGCCACGTGTTCCAGGATTTCATCCAGCTTGGCATGCAGTCCGCTGGAGCCATTCGATGAGGCTTCGAGCATTTCCAGGCGGTTATGCTGTGCCTGAACGATGGTGGTAAGGGCGTCGATTTTCTGTTGCAGTAAGGCAATGTCGCTGTCCATGTTTCTCTCCTACGCCCACTTGCCGGCCATGCTCATTTGCGATTCGAACGGCATCTCTTCACCTTTGAGCAGTACGTTCCAGTACACCCAGCGGAACATCATCTTGCCCCAGTGGTTGGCTGGTGATTCTTTGAGCAACGAGAACGGGCCGAATCCGGGCAGAGGGAACTTGCCTGGCAGTGGTTCAACGTCGTAATTGAAATCGATCAAGATGCCCTTCTCGAAGCCGGACTCAATGAAGCAATTGGCATGACCATCGTACTTTGGAAGCGGGTCAAGGCCTTCCATCGTGCGCAGCATGTTCTCAACCAGCACTTCCAACATGAAGTGCGCTACCGAGCCGGCTTTGGAGGTGGGCACGTTGCTGGCGTCTCCGATTACCCACACGTTCTTCCAGGTGGTGGATTGCAGGGTGTGCTTATCAACCGGCACGTAGTTCAAGTCGTCACCCATCCCCGAACGAGCAATGACGTCTGCGCCCATGTTCAGTGGCACAGTAACCAGCAGGTCGTAGTTGACTTCGCGTTCATCGTACGAGCGAATCACCTGTTTGGAATTGTCCACTTCCATGATGGCGAAATCCGGTTCGAGGAGGATGCCTTTCTCTTGCAGCATATTGCCGAGGATGGCAGAAGCGCGCGGCCGGGTGAATGCCCCCGGGAGAGGTGTGGCGTAGACAATCTCGACTTTGTCACGCATACCGCGCTGGTGGAAGAACCAATCGGCGAGGAAGAGAAATTCGAGCGGAGCGACGGGGCATTTAATCGGCATCTCAACCACATTGACCACCATTCGGCCGCCTTTCCAGAACTTGAGGAAGCGGTTCAAAGCCACTGCGCCTTCAACGGTATAAAAGTCGAATATATTTTTACGCCAGCCGCCATCCACCATGCCAGGAGTTTCCTGCGGGCGGGTCTGGGTGCCGGTGGCAATCACCAGCAGATCGTAGGGAATGATCTTGTGCTCTCGCACCAGACGCACCTGGTTCTTATCTGGCTCGATCAGCTCGATATCCGAAAAGATCACCTGCACATGGGGCGGCAGGAAATTGCGCTTCGGCTTGACCACGTCGGATTGGGAGTAGATGCCGAAGGGGATGAACAGGAAACCGGGCTGATAATAGTGGTTCTCGTCGCGATCTACGATAATGATGCGCCATTCAGTCGGGTCAAGGTTTTGGGCCATCTTGTTCGCCACCATTGTGCCACCGGTTCCGGCGCCAAGAATTAACAGGGTTTTCATCAGGTTACTCCTTTGCCTTGCAACTAGCGAGGTTCGAGTACGGTGCTGGCCAGGTTCCCCCGGCTTTTCAGGTTGTCGCCAAGCACAGCTCGTAGCAGATCGAGCGCCTGGATGATGCGCTCATCGGCTAACATGTAGATCACCGATTGTCCTTCGCGCCTGGCCGTGACCATGCCACGCTCACGGAGAATGTTCAAATGCCGCGAGGCGGCTGGCTGGCTGATACCAACCTCTTCAGCCACCTCGCTCACGTTGCGCGGCCGTTCGAACAGGGCATACAGGATCAGGATGCGCTTCGGGTCTGCCAGTCCTGAGCAGATATCGGCATGCAGTTGGGTGATTTCTTGGGTCAGAGAAGGGGTGACCATTTTTCACTCTCTATATATGTATATACATAGATAAATTGATTTGTGAAAAGTTTAACATTCTCAGTTTGTGCAAGCCAGTGACGTTTGTCATAGTTATTCCTGTGATTATTGTCACATACTGTACACTATCCGAGGACGGCGGGGTTGCTTTGCCCACGATTTTGCAAGGTTTGTTAATTGTGTTCGCCCTGGTGCGTTCTATCTATTGGCACTCAGGGCGAGTGTCGCAAGGGCTAGCCTTCGATTCATCAGGCGCTTCCTGTGGACGGGCTAGCCCAATTAGATTTTTCACACAACTCGTCTTTACCCCCTGTAATACATCCCATTCTTGGGCGTATTAGCAAGCAAAGACATGGATGAACCCTTATTGATTCAGCGCGCTCGCCAGGGAAACCTGAACGCCTTCAATCGCCTGGTGCTGGCTTATCAGGATACTATCTACCGCCAGGCTTACTATCTACTTGGCGATCGAGAGAGCGCCGAAGATGCGGCTCAGGAGTCTTTTATCGCGGCCTTTCGCTGCCTGGGCATGTTTCGCGGTGGTTCTTTCAAATGCTGGCTGTTGCGCATCGTTACAAACGCCTGTTATGACGAGTTGCGTCGGCGCAAGCGCAATCGTCTGCTTCCCTTAGAACCGGATGATGAGACTCCGGACGCTGGCGAGGCGCTAAGGTGGCTGGTTGACCCGGGCGAATCGCCGGATAACTATGTGGAACGCGCGGAATTGGCGCGTGAATTACAGTGCCAATTAGATAAACTGGCGCCTGCTTTTCGCTCGGCGGTTATCCTGGTTGATCTCCAAGGGATGGATTACCGCGAAGCAGCTCAGATTCTCTCAATACCTATTGGAACACTCAAGAGCCGACTGGCGCGCGCCCGCATACAATTGCGCGCTCGCCTTTACCAGGCGGTCGGAAAAAATCCATCAAATGGGAGCTGTGCCAGATTCGAGCCCTCTGCTTTCCACTCATTTTATGGGCTAGGATAAGGCTGATGATTGTCAGCAAAAACAGCGCCTCTCCTGGACTGGAGAGGCGCTTCACCTTCCTTGACCGTCCTGAGTAAGACGGTTAAGAAATGTTCACCCCACCGTGCCGTGTGCTGCGAAGTTTTGAACCTGCCTTCGCAGGTTGGGTTCCTCCCCGAGTGCTCCGTCTTGGCTCGGGCCTATCACGTCACACTCGCAAGATTGGACCCCGTTTTGTGAGTGTTGGCTCAAAACCGGGTAGCGGCACACGCACACAGCAGGGTTGATTATTTTATACCACAAATACATTGACGTGAGTAGGTGTTTTTAGATTAAAAACTTCAAGCTTGCTTATTCATCGGTTTCATCGTCTGGAGCAAGCCCGACTTTACGGATACACGCGCTTGATTGTGCGCGGGAAGGCGATTGTCTCACGGATGTGCTGGATGCCGCACAACCAGGACACGGTGCGTTCGATGCCAAGACCGAAGCCGCTATGAGGTACGCTGCCATAGCGGCGCAATTCCAGATACCATTTGAAGGCTTGCTCAGGAAGGTTATGCTCCCGCAAGCGCTGCAACAGCAATTCATAACTGGAGATGCGCTCGCTGCCGCCGATGATCTCCCCATAGCCTTCCGGCGCCAGCAGGTCGACGCTCTTGCACACTTCCGGGCGTCCAGGCCAGGGTTCCATATAAAAGGCTTTGACCTGGGTGGGATAACCATAGACGAACACCGGCTTGCCAAAACGCTTGGTCAGCTCTGTCTCGTGTGGCGAGCCGAAATCCATGCCCCACTCGATCTTGAGCAGCTCTTTTTGCTCCGGGTCGTCGGTCTCGTCTCGGATTTGTTCCAGCATGCGCACTGCCTCGTCGTATGACAGGCGCGGGAAGGGCGGCTTGACCTGCTGTAAGATGGTAGTATCCCGCTCCAGCGACTTGAGCTCCGCGGCGCAATCTCTCAGCACCCGTTGAACTACATCGCTGAGCATCTCTTCCTCGATCTGCATCAGCCCTTCCAGATCGCAAAAGGCGATTTCTGGCTCGAGCATCCAGAATTCGGTCAGGTGGCGGCGCGTCTTTGATTTTTCGGCGCGGAATGTTGGGCCAAAGCAATACACCTTTCCAAAGGAAAAGATGTTTGCTTCATTATACAACTGTCCACTTTGCGCCAGGTACGCCACGCCTTCATCGAAGTAAGGTGTTTCGAACAGGGTGGTGGTGCCTTCACAGGCAGCGGGCGTCAGGATGGGCGTATCAATGTTGATAAAGCCATGAGAGTCCAGCCAATCGCGGAAGGCGCGGATCACCGCCGCCCGCACGCGCAGAATTGCCCATTGGCTGGGCATGCGTATCCACAGGTGACGGTTGTCCAGCACGAACTCCACGCCATGCTCTTTCAGCGCCAGAGGGTAATCGCTATCGGCTTGCTGAATCACCTGCAAATCAGTGACGCCCAACTCATAGCCGCCCGGGATGCCCGGGGCGCGGCTGTCGGCGCGCACCCGACCAGTGATCACCACCGAAGACTCTTGGGAGAGGCGCACAATCTGCTCGAACAGCGCTTCGGGCAGATCATTTTTGAAAGCTACGCATTGAACAAAGCCGGAACCATCGCGCACCAGCAGAAAGACCAGCTTACCCTTGTGGGTATGGTTATACACCCAACCCTGAATGGTCACTTCCTGGTCAATATATGCTGCTATTTGATCTACTCGAATCATCGGGGGCATGTGTCGTCTACCTCTTCTTTTTGAGCTTTACCGCTCTTGGTTAGCCAATTATTGCTCACGATCTACGATTTGTATGTGCAATTCTTTCAATTGCTCTGCATCGACGGGGGAAGGTGCCCCGCCCATCACATCTCGCGCAACCTGATTCTTGGGGAAGGCGATCACCTCGCGAATGTTTGGCTCATCCAGCAGAATCATACACAGCCGGTCGATGCCCGGGGCAATCCCGCCATGGGGGGGAGTGCCAAATTCGAAGGCTTCCAACATGTGGCCAAAGCGTTGGCGCGCCACTTCTGGTTTCAAACCGATCAAGGTAAACACCTTCTCTTGCAGTCTCGAATCGTGAATCCGGATGGAGCCGCCGCCAACTTCGTAACCATTCAGCACCAAATCATACTGCTGACCGCGCGCCGCGCCGGGATCGCTATCGAGCAAGGGGATATCCTCCGGCATGGGGGCGGTGAAGAGGTGGTGGCTGGGATCCCAGCGTTGCTCTTCGGCGTTCCAAACAACAAAGGGGAAGTCGATTACCCAGGTGAATGCCAGCACATTGGGGTCGCGCAAGCCAAGCCTTTCGCCCAGGAGTTCGCGCAGACGCCCCAGGCTCTCGCAGACCACCTCGGCTTGATCGGCCACAAAGAGCAATAAGTCGCCTGGCCTGGCATCGAAGCGTTGCAGGATGTCGTGGACGCGGTCGGCAGAGAGATGGTGGGCGAAGGATGAGCGTTGGCGGCCATCGGAGGTGAGTGCCAGGAAGGCGAGCCCTCTGGCGCCAAATTTTTGCCCGTATTCGGCTAACTCATCGAGTTGCTTACGACTATAATCTCCCAAACCGCTGGCGTTAAGCCCGCGCACCAAGCCTCCAGCAGCCGCGACGTTTTCAAAGACCTGGTAGCCGCAACCGGCAGTCAGGTCAGTGATGTCCTGAATTTCCATCCCGAAGCGCAGGTCGGGGTTGTCCTTGCCAAAGCGGCGCAGCGCCTCAGCGTATGTCAACCGCGGCCAGGGAGAAGCCAGCAGGCGTTTGTGCGGGAAGAGGGTTTTTACCAGGTCGGTGAACAGGCCTTCGGTGAGTTGCATCACGTCTTCACGCTCGACGAAGGACATCTCCAGGTCAAGTTGGGTGAACTCTGGCTGACGGTCTATACGCTGATCTTCGTCGCGAAAGCAACGGGCGATCTGAAAATAGCGCTCGACGCCGGCCACCATTAGCAGTTGTTTGAGCTGTTGGGGAGATTGCGGCAAAGCATAAAATTCGCCCGGGTGCACACGAGAGGGAACCAGGTAATCCCGTGCACCTTCGGGCGTGGTTTTGAACAGAATGGGGGTTTCAATTTCCAGGAAGCCACGCGCGTCGAGGTAGTCGCGGATGAACTTGACCACCCGATGGCGCATCTCCAGATTGCGCCGCATCCTCTCACGACGCAGGTCCAGATAGCGGTAGCGCAGACGGGTGTGCTCATCTGTCTCTTCATCTTTAGCAATCATGAAGGGAGGGGTTTTAGAAGGGTTTAGCACGCGCACCCGATGGGCAAGCACTTCAATCTCTCCGGTGGGCAGGTTGGGGTTCTGCGAGCCCGGGGGGCGTTGACGCACGACCCCTTCGATTTGGACCACCCATTCCATGCGCAAAGGCTCAAAATCTCGGTGGGCAGCGGGTGAAACAGCCGGATCGGCAACTACCTGGACAATGCCAAAGCGATCGCGCAGATCAATGAATGTCAAGCCCCCATGGGCGCGGCGGCGATGCACCCAGCCTGCCAGGGTTACCTGTTTGCCGACGTGTTCCAGGCGCAATTCGCCGCAGGTATGGCTCTTGTACATGAAACGCCTCCCAAATGCTCTTTCCCTTGAGCGCAGCCTCCGAACGCTGATTCAGTCAGGCACATTTTTCTAAAGTAAGCCAGCGGGTTCTTTGACGGCGCCAGTTCAAAAATCAAATCGCCCTCCGCTATATGCGTCGGGCGATGATGTGGTTCTGCAAAATCCCGGCAACCTATCCCACCACCCAACGCGGGGCGACAGGGTCATTATTGACGATGGCTGGGGCAAAGGTATGACCGGTCATGTTGGTTACTCCTGGACGAGTTGTTGCATTATAGCACGGACATCCCGAATACGGGAAGAGGGCAGATTTTATGTGCTTTCTCCAGTCATCTTTCCCGAAATCAGGTGGTATTCCAGGGGGCTTTCGCCGCGGCGGTATCCGCTGAGGACAATCAAAGCCCGCACTGGCGAGGTGCCCGCGTTGCGCCAGCGATGCCCAAACTGAGCTGAAAAGAGCAGGCTATCGCCCGCGCTCAGGCTGAACCGCTCGCCCTCAACTTCGTACTCCAAATCTCCCTCCAGGCAGAGCACAAACTCATGTCCGCTGTGATGCATGGTGAGGTGGCCGCTGTTAGCGCCGCGTTCCAGAGTGATCATCAGCGGCTCCACGTCACCGCTGAATTCCTCGCCGCCGAGACCTTCCCACAAGCCACGCGGCACCGGGATGCGGCTGCGCTCGGCTTGCTTACGAAACACAATCGCTTTCCTGGGGGATTCCAGGCGAAAGAAGGCGGTGATCGGTACGCCCAGCGCTTCGGCAATTTTATACAGGGTGCTCACAGAAGGGGAGGCACGCCCTCGTTCAATCATGCTCAGGGCGTTTGTCGAGAGGCCGCTGGCGCGACCCAGCGCCCGCAGGGACAACCCTCGCTCCTGACGCAACTCGCGCAAGCGCGAGCCTGTATCGATGCTGTGTAACTCATTGTCTAGTTTGCTCATCTACGCCTCGACGCGTCAATCGAATACATTCAAGAAGGATGTCTTTAGTATTTTATTCGATTCTCGGCATTAATAACCAGCTAATTTATCGGGTAAAATGTCTATATTAGAGGAGAGGAGCAAATGTTACATCGAAGACTGATCATCCCCATTGTTTGTTTGTTCCTTATTGGATTGTTAGCGGCCTGCGCTGGTCCGGCAGGGCCACAAGGACCGGTAGGCCCTGCGGGTCCACCTGGACCAGAAGGGCCGCAAGGCCCACCGGGGAAAGAAGGCCCACCCGGCCCGCCAGGCGAGGCAGCGGCTACTGCAGCCAGCTATGTTGGCGACACCGCTTGCGCGGGCTGTCACCAGGAGATCTCCGCAGTGTATCTCCAATCCGGTCACCCTTGGACGTTGAACAAGGTGGTTGACGGGCAACCGCCTCAATATCCATTCGCCAAACTTGATGAACTTCCGCAGGGATGGAGCTGGGAAGATGTGCTTTTCGTGGTTGGCGGCTATAACTGGAAAGCGCGCTTTGTGGACGAAGAGGGGTACATCATCACCGATGAGCCCGGCAAGTCCGGCAACGCCGAATACCTGAATCAATTGAACCTGGCTAATCCAGCGCTACGGTTGGATGCTGGCTGGGTGGCTTATAAAGCCGGCGAAGAAAAGTTGCCTTACGATTGTGGCGCATGTCACACAACCGGCTATTCCCCCAACGGCAATCAGGACAACTTGCCCGGTCTGGTGGGCACGTGGGCGCAGGAAGGCGTCCGCTGCGAAGCCTGTCATGGTCCGGGCGGGCTGCACATCACCAATCCGACTGGTTTTTCCATGCGAGTTGATCGCGATGCAGCGCGATGCAAAGAATGTCATACTCGCGGTGGAACAGAACGGATTTTCGCCACGGATGGCTTCATCAGTCACCACGAGCAGTACGAAGACCTTACCCTGGGGAAGCATATGGCGCTCGCATGTGTGGATTGCCACGATCCACATAGCGGCGTGGCGCAACTCAGGCAAGCCGGGGCAGCTACCACGATCACCCCATGCAAAGACTGTCACTGGCAACAGGCTGCTTACCAAAATAACGCTGTGCATCGTAATATGGGTTTTGCCTGCATGGAGTGTCATATGCCGCGCATGATTCAGAGCGCCTGGGGAGACGCCGAGAAGTTCACCGGAGATATCCGCACCCATCGGATGGCGATCAATCCCTATCAAATCGAGCAATTTCAGGCGGTTACCGACGCCGATGGGACAGAAAGACAGGTTGTCCTTTCGGAGATTGGACTGAATTTCGCCTGTCGCCATTGCCATGGCGCTGGATTGGGAACGCCAAAGACGGATGAGGAGCTGATCAACGCCGCGGTGGGGTATCACAACCGCCCCACGCCGTAATTTGCCTGGTAAACTCTAAGCATGATGCCGCCGACGTCTAGTCGTTGTGGGATGAATTCGAGCCAGCGTCTGAGCTGGCTCGAATGGATTAATTCCCACTACTGAAACCGCAGCGATAATCTATACCCAAAAATCAAATGAACTTTATGATGTTTATCACTTATAAAATCCACGTATTTCAATCAAAATATACTTGAATCGATATGTCTTTGATTCGAGCATCAAGGCGATTTGTGGAAAGAGGAGAAGCATGACACCGATCAGACCAAAACATCCCTACACACCCTGGCTGGTATTTGCTCTTTTCTTTGTGGTCAGCCTGGCGCTGGGAGCAGTATTTGCCCAGGCTCAAACGGCAACCGCAGCTCCCTCTCCGGCGTTCCAGGCACAGGCAAGCGGCAGTTACGCTGGACCGGAAGCCTGTAAAGCCTGCCACGCGCAGCTTTATGAAACCTGGCAATCGACCCGCCACGCGCACGCCTTTTCATCACCTATCTTCCAGCGCGACTGGCAGGCAGAAGGGGCTGATTTCACCTGCCTGGAATGCCATACGACCGGGTATGATTTGGCTAACAACACCTATGCCTATGAAGGCGTAACCTGTGAATCCTGCCATGGTCCGTTCCAGCCAGGTCACCCGCAAACCCTGATGCCCCTGACGCCTAATGCTGAGCTATGCAGCACCTGCCACAAGACGACTACAGATGAGTGGCGCGCCAGCCCGCATTTCAAAGCCAATATCCAGTGCCAGGCTTGCCACAACCCGCACTCCCAGACGCCGCGCGCTGCCACTGTCACCGAATTGTGCACAAACTGCCACAAGGAAATGCAAGACACCTTTGCGCATGGCACCCATGCCGAAGCTGGTCTGGAATGCAGCAATTGTCACATGTACACTGCTCCCCGTACAGCCGATCCCATCCTGGGCCTGGTTCCTACGGGTCATACCTTCACAGTTGGCTCGGAGACGTGTATTGGCTGCCACCAGGATACGGTGCATACCCGCGATACGATCGTGCGGCTGACTGGTCAGGTGCAAGGGGTGCCCGAAGTAGATACCAAGTCGCTCGAGCAACAGATCAGTGAACAGCAAATGAAAATCCAGGAATTGGAGGCGCAGAACTCGGTCAGGCTATATACTGGCCTGGCGCAAGGCGCCATTGTTGGATTGATCACCGGCGGAGCAGCGGCGTGGGTGGTCAGCCGCCGCATCAAGGTTGTGGAGGTGGAAGAGGAATGAGCAAAAAGAAAGCCAAAGTGAAGGTTGAGCTGACGCGCCGCGATGTACTGACCGTAGCCGGGGCAGCGCTGGGCTCGATCGCGGCGGCGCAATTTCTGACCACTGGTCCGCTATCGCCGTTCTCGCAGCTGAAACAGAGCCAGTTGGAGGGCATCCCTGAGACCGGACATGGCGCTGTCACCGGCGAATATCATTGGGGTATGGTAATCAACCTGGATACCTGCATCGGATGTGAGTACTGCATGCGGGCATGCTCAGCCGTCAATGATGTTGCGCCTGACAAACCTTGGAATATCGTCGTCGAAGAGAAGAGCACCACTGGTTCGACATTCTATTTCAGTCGCCCATGCCTGCATTGTCAAAATGCGCCATGTGTGGAGGTATGCCCGGTGGGCGCGACGTACCATCGCGACGACGGCCTGGTGGTGATGGATTACGATCGTTGTATTGGCTGCCGCTATTGCCAGGTGGCCTGCCCTTATGATGCCCGTAAGTTCAACTGGGAGAATCGCACGGATAAAAACCCATATGTTCCAACCTATGGAACGCCTGAAGTGGAACGGCGCCCACGTGGTGTGGTTGAAAAATGCACATTTTGTATCCACCGCATTGATGCCGGCTTGAGGAGCGGCTTGATCCCCGGCGAGAATCCCAGCGCAACTCCGGCCTGTGTGAATATCTGCCCGGTTGGAGCGCGCGTCTTTGGCAATTTAAAGGACCCGGAGAGCTCCATCTCCAAGCTGCTGCAAGCCAATCCCACAATCCGCCTGCGTGAGGAGCTGGGGGCTGAACCCAGCGTCTACTATATCCCGCCGAAGGAGGGCTTGTAGCCATGGCGAGCGTCGCAACTGCCCGAAAACCGTTCTCCGTTTCACCCGGACTACTGGCCTGGCTGGGGTTGATTGGCTTGCTCATCGCCATTGGCCTGGTGACGGCCGTGCGAGTCTTTCTCTATGGCCTGACCCTGACGAACATGTATGACAATGTGCCATGGGGTCTCTGGATCACCATTGATCTCTCGGCGATTGCCCTGGGCGCTGGCGCGTTCACGCTGTCTGCGGTGGTGTACCTGTTTGGTTTAAAACGTTTCCAGCCCATTGTGCGATTGGCGGTGTTTGTTGGGTTTATTGGATACACTTCCGCCCTGCTCACCCTGATCATGGATATTGGTCGGCCAGATCGTTTCTGGCATCCGTGGGTATACTGGAATGTGCACTCTGTGTTGTGGGAAATCACCTGGTGTATTACGATCTACCTGGTGATTATGATTCTGGAATTCTTACCGGTGATCACCGAACATCGTTTCTTTGATCGCTTCACCTGGGCGCGAAAGGCAGCGGCGTTTTTCCATCGCGGCGCGCCGGCGCTGGCGTTGCTGGGATTGGGCATCTCCTTGCTGCACCAGTCATCGCTGGGAGCCACCTACGGCATTGTCAAGTCGCGCCCGATCTGGTTCAAACCCAGCATGCCCATCATGTTCATCATTTCGGCGGTTGCCGTGGGGCCTGCGCTGACCATGTCGCTCGCTTTCATCATTGAGTGGGTCACCGGAAAGGTCAAGATTGTTCACGACATTCTGCGCATGATCGCCCGCTTCAGCGGTTTTGCCCTGTTGGTGTACGCCTATATCAAGTTTTGGGATCTGGCTGCGGTGACCTATTACGGCCGCACCCCTGCAATTGACCAGGCGCTTTTCACCCTAAACCAACAAACCCCGTATAATTTTGCCTTCTGGGTCGGGGAGGTCTTGCTTGGCATTGTTATCCCTGTGATACTGTTTCTGTCGCCGCGCTTCAACCGCAATCCCGCCTTACTGGTTTTGGGTGGGTTATTGGCGGTGGTTGGGGTGGTGGTGAACCGTTGGAATGTTACGGTAAGTGGCCTGTTCGTCCCTCTTTCATACTCGCCGGGCACGCAATATGTCCTCCCGCCAGGCACATATTTCCCTAATCTGGTGGAATGGGGGATTGCGTTGGGTATAATAGGATATGCCCTGGGCATGTTAACGCTTGGGGTAAAGGTGCTCCCGTTGTTTGAAAATAAGGCGCATGCTTGATTGGTTTCATCGCTGTAGGCGCGGGTTGACTTCCAAGACGTTGAGGCTAATGAGCAGGAATTGATTGTCCCTCAGCGTGTATTGCCTGCGGATCATCCTGTTGAGGTGTCCCTGAAATAAGGCGAGGGATTGGCAAACATCCAACTCGCCTGAATTTTTGAAGCGATGAATGTTAATCCGGGACGCCATGATCGAGCGGCTTTTGGATGAGGAGAGGAGTAACCGATGGACAAGGGATATCTGGGCTTGCTCTACGTCATCCTGCTGTACATCCTGCGCTGTCTGGTGCCGTTAGGCATTATGTTGGGCATTTCGTACCTGCTACGCCGCTTTGGATTGATCCGCGAAGTGCCGCGCCCACCGAAGGGTTGGAACAATAATCAGGATAATGCGCAGAATGAGAACAGTTCGCTCGGCGGAGGTCTTGCCCATGGGTAAACGCCAACAACGTCGCCTCTATCGAAATTGGATTAGCGCCTTGTTCCTGGCGATTGGGTTTGCTGTGTTTCCCATATGGCTGGTGCGTGCCGACCAACCGCCTCAAGAGACGGAGACCTATTGCCTGAGTTGCCACAGCAAGCCCGATTTGAAAATGACCCTGCCGAGCGGCGAAGAGCTTCCCCTTTACATTTCACCTCAAGAGCTGGCAAATTCCATTCACAGTCCGCTTGGCATCGAATGCGAAGCCTGTCACACCGAAATCAAGACCTACCCCCATCCAAAGATCGACTATGCCTCGCGCCGCGAGCTATCCAGGGCTTACTATCTATCCTGCAAGAAATGCCATTCAGTTATATACGAAAAAGCCCAGGATAGCATGCATGCGCTGGTTGCGCCAGAAAATCCGGCAGCGCCGGTGTGCACGGATTGTCATGGTTCGCATTATGTACACAAACCCGACCAACCGCGCTCGATGATCTCCACTACCTGCGCTGTGTGCCATGAGGTTATCTATCAGCAATACAAAGATAGCATCCACGGCGCCGCGCTGATCAGCGAGGATAATCCTGACGTGCCGGTCTGCACCGATTGTCACGGCGTGCACAACATCCATGACCCCCGCACTGTTCAATTTCGCATCGAAACCCCCGAACTGTGTGCCAAGTGCCATGCCGACCCACAATTGATGAGCAAGTATGGTTTGTCGGCGGATGTATACGATATTTACCGGCTCTCCTGGCATGGCGTTGACCTGGAGGTGTATAAATCGCGCTGGCCAACGATCTGGCACGATAGTGCCGTCTGCACCGACTGCCACGGGGTTCACGACATCCGCCAGACAAGCGATCCACAATCGTCCGTGAATCCGGTAAATTTACTACAGACCTGTCAGAAATGTCATCCTGGCACAGGTCCCAATTGGACCGACGCCTGGACCGGACATCATGAGATCAGCCTGGAACGAACCCCCTGGCTGTTCTACGTTCAGTCCTTTTATGCTTCGTTTGTCCCATTGGTACTTTGGTTGGCAGGGATTTACGTGTTTTTGCAAATTCTGCGAAACACAGTCGACCGCGCCCGAAGGAGCCTGTGATGGACGAACAAAAGGTGTCTCACCCCGATTTTCCCCCTGCTGTTCACGTCGAGCGGGTGTTCGTGCGGTTTAGTCTCAGCCAGCGCTGGGAACACGCGCTACTCATGCTCAGCGTCGCTGTCCTGTTGTTGACCGGCCTGCCGCAGAAATATCGGGCGGAGTCCTGGAGTCAGCAGATTTTAACCTCGCCGGAGCGGGTGGCGCTGTTTCAAACCTTTCATCGCATCGCCGCTGTTGTATTGATCCTGGAGGTGCTCTACCACCTGGGTAAAGCCATCTACCAAATGGCACGACGGCGTTTGCCAGCGGATATCTTTGTCACCTGGCAAGACTTCCGCGATGCTGGTCAAATGCTGGCATATTTACTCTTCCTGCGTAAGCAGAAACCTGTTTTTGGCAAATATAATTTCGAGCAAAAGGTCACATATTGGTTCATTTTTATTGGCATCGGCATTATGGTAATCACCGGTCTGATCCTGTGGTTTCCGGAAATGGTCACTTTGGTTTTACCTGGTGGCGTTATACCGGCTGCCAAACTGGCGCACAGCACCGAAGCGCTTGTAACTGCGATTTTTATTGTGCTCTGGCATTTTTACCATGTTCACCTTGAACGGGCTAACTTGAGCATCTTTACGGGCAAGATCAACGAAAAGGATATGCAGACTTATCACACACTGGAATACGAACGTCTGACCCGATCAGATAGCCAGAATGCTGGAGGCGAGCCGACGTGACCCGCCTGGCGACTTTATTACTCTTGTCTGGCGTGATGCTGGTGCTCGCCGGGCTGATGTTTGGCACGGCGCCTGGTTCGGCTGCCCGTCTTGCCCAAGAAGCCACCCCGGTGCCGAACCTCTCTATTGGTGATGAGACATGTTTGAGTTGCCACGGTCAACCCGGGCAGACCTATCCCCTTGGCGATGGTTCGGAGCTGGACTTGTATGTCGACCCACTGGAGCATGCCAGTTCGATTCATGGCTCGCTGGGGTATGCCTGTGTGCAATGCCACGCCGATGTGGGAGAATATCCACACCCTCCTTTCCAGGCTGCGAACCAGCGCGAGGCAACGATCCAATTGAATGCAGTCTGTCAGCGTTGCCACTTCAGCCAGTATGAGCTCGCCCAGGACAGCGTGCATTCGCGCGCCCTGGCTGCCGGAAACCGCGCTGCCGCTGTTTGCAGCGACTGCCACTCTGCCCATGCGGTCCAGGATTGGGTGGATGAGCAAACCGGTGAAACTTTACCCGCGATGCGCATTGTGATACCCCAAACCTGCGCTAAATGTCATAATGCCATCTACCAGAACTACCTGACCAGCGTTCATGGCTCTGCTCTGACCCAGGAGAACAACCCGGATGTGCCCACGTGCATTGATTGCCACGGCGTCCACAATATCGAAGATCCCACCACGGCTGCTTTCCGCCTGGCATCGCCGCAGCTCTGCGCCAAATGTCACACCGACCCGAAGCGCATGGCTAAGTATGGCATCTCAACCAATGTGTTGAATACCTATGTGGCTGATTTTCACGGCACCACGGTCACCATTTTTGAGAAACAGTCGCCAGACGCTGAGACGAACAAACCGGTCTGTTTTGACTGCCATGGCGTCCATGATATATCCCGCGCGGACGACCCACGCAAGGGGCTGCAAGTTAAGGCGAATCTGCTGGCTACCTGCCAGAAATGTCACCCGGATGCAGCGGAGAACTTTCCCACTGCCTGGCTCTCTCACTACATTCCCTCCCCGGACAAGTATCCGGTGGTGTACTACGTCGACCTGTTCTATAAGTTGTTCATTCCCACGGTATTGGGAGGCATGGCAATCCTGGTGGTGATGGACGCCTCGCGAAAGTTGATTGACCTGCGACGGTTAAGGGTGGCAGCGCGCCAGCCAGCGCCTGCTGAGGGGCAACCACCTTCAGGCGTTGAAGTCGAGGCGGAGATCAGTCCTATGCAAGCCCTGGCCGAAGCAGGTTTTGAGGAGCTCGAGCCTTCACCCGAAGGTGAAAGCCAGACCATTGAAGCAGGCGAGCAGGGACAGAAGCCTGGCTACCAGCCAGTTGAACCTGATGAACGGTCTGTCGAACCAGGCGAGCAGCCGCCAGAATCGGGTGACCTGCCGATTCCTGAAAGTGATCAGGCAGATGCGGAAGAAAGCCCAGCGCCAGATAGTAACGACCAGCCAACTGGGGACGAGCATACCGACGATCGCAGTGATCAGGCGGCGGAGGAGGATGCAGATGGCAAGTAAGAATCCCTCTGCCTCCCAGCCAACACAGGTTTACACCCGTTTTGACCTGACCCAACGGCTGGAACACTTCTTCTTTATGCTGTCTTTCACCGTCCTTGGCCTTACCGGGCTGGTGCAAAAGTATGCCCAGTCGCCGTTCAGCCAGGCTGTCATTCAATCCCTGGGCGGCATTGAGACAACGCGCCAGATCCATCATGTTGCTGCATTTGTGATGATGATTGTCACCATCTTTCACATCAACAATGTGCTGTATCGGGTGTTTGTGTTGCGCGTGCGCTGGACAATGATGCCGGTAATCGAGGATTTCAAGCACCTTTACGATGATATCCGCTATTATCTGGGATTACGCAAACATAAAGCGTATTATGGGCGCTATAACTACGCCGAGAAAGTGGAATACCTGGCGGTGGTTTGGGGAACCATCCTCATGGGACTGACGGGCTTCATGATGTGGAATCCCATCGTGACCACAAGGTTGCTGCCTGGGGAGTTTATTCCGGCGGCAAAAGCAGCCCATGGCGCTGAGGCGGTGCTGGCGGTTCTGGCGATTATCATCTGGCATTTTTATCATGTCCACCTGCGCCATTTCAACAAAAGCATGTTCACCGGAAAGCTCACTGAAGAAGAGATGGCGCACGAGCACCCGGCTGAGCTGGCGCAGATTAAAAACGGTGCAATTGATCCGCCGCCTGCGCCAGAGGTGCTGCGCCGTCGCCAACGGATCTTTTTTCCGGTAGCGGCGGGTCTGTCGCTCATCTTTGGCTTTGGCGCATACACATTCATTTCTATCGAATCGACCGCGATCACCACATTGCCGCCGGCTGAGACGGTTGAGGTCTTTGTGCCAATCACGCCTACCCCGCGCCCCACCCCAACGCCAGCCCCCTCGCCGACGCCGGGAGAAGGCGTCGCTGCCAACAGTTGGGATGGCGCATTCTCGGCGCTCTTCCGCAATCGCTGCAGCACCTGCCACGGCATCACCAAAGTTGGCGGATTATCCCTGGCTACTTATCAGGATGCGTTGGCCGGCGGCAACAGCGGTCCGGCGATCGTTCCTGGCAACCCCGAACGAAGCATATTGGTGCAGATACAGCAGCAGGGTGGTCATCCTGGTCAACTTAGCGAACAGGAATTGCAACAGGTGATTGAGTGGATACGGGCTGGGGCTGTGGAGAAGTGATCCACCGCTTTGCAAATTGACCCGATGGAAACTTTTTTTACCAACAATCTGATAGGCGTTTTTTTCTTCTACGGGCTGGCCTTCTTCTCGATGGGACTGGCTATCCTGTTGGAAGTGTCACATTCGTCTGAGCTCGATTTCGCCCGCGCCCTTAAACCACTGGCGGGTTTTGGTCTGGTCCATGGCAGCCACGAATGGCTCGAGATGGGCTTGATCATCCATCATAGCCTGACTGGCAAGGTGGAGGCAGAGTGGATTTCGTACTTGCGCCTGCTCTTGCTGTGCCTGTCCTTTCTTCTACTCTTAGCGTTTGGCTTCAGCCTGATCATTGGTCCCGCCAGGCCGCGCCTGACGTTGAGCATCTTGCTGGTGGCGGTTAGCCTGTGGGGAATCGGCCTTGCCTTCATTCTCCCGGGAGCGAGGAGCGATCGCGCCTATCTGGTCGCTGCAGATGTGTATACTCGTTATTCCCTTGCCATCCCCGGCGCTGCGTTGGCTGCCTGGGGTTTGCTACTCCAATGCCGGGCATTCAGAAAAGCCGGGATGCCATGCTATGGTCGCGATGTCTTAATCGCCGCCATAGCATTTGCGCTATACGGTGGGATCGGGCAACTCTTTGCCTCTCCCAGCACGATCTTTCCTTCGTCGTATGTTAACGCTCCAGCCTTTCTAAACTGGTTTGGTTTCCCGATCCAGGGTTTCCGCGCTTTGATGGCGATCATCGCTGCGGTTTTCGTCATCCGTTCGCTGCGCGCCTTCGATGAGGAACACCGACGTCGCATCCAGGCGTTGCGAGAGGCCCATATTGCCGAACAACAACATTTGATCGAATTGCGCGCCGAATTGCTGCACCACACGGTCAAGGCGCAGGAGCAGGAGCGCCAGCGAATTGCCCGCGAGTTGCATGATGACGCCGGACAGACCCTTACTGCGCTGGGACTGGGATTGCGCAGCCTGGCGCAGATCATCCCCGCTGATCCGCGACGCGCCATCCAGCAGGCTCAGAAATTGGAAGAAGTGGCCACGCATGGTATTGCCAGCCTGCAGCGTTTGGTATCCGGTTTACATCCGCCTCAGCTCGATGAGCTGGGCTTAATGGCTGCATTACGTTGGTACGCACAACAAGTTCGGGAGCATTACAACCTGCACATACTCGTCAGCGGCGCGCCAGAATCGGAGCAACTCCCCGATGAATATCGCCTGGTGCTGTTCCGAATTGCTCAGGAGGCTATCACGAATGCCGTGCGCCATGCTGAAGCCAACCAGGTGCAGGTGTTTCTGGAGCTAAGCCAGGACGAGGTTCACCTGACGGTTTCTGATGATGGTAAAGGCTTCAATGTGGATGAAATTCTGGGCGGCAGCGAGCTCAGGTGTCTTGGCTTGATGGGCATGATAGAGCGCGCCGCTTTGATTGGGGGAAAATGTGAGATTCGCTCTGCACCGGGCGCAGGCACCACAGTGGAGGTGAGAATTCGCCGTGGCCGGGATTAATCACTCCAAAACCATCCGCCTCCTCTTGGTTGAAGATCATGAAATTGTGCGCAGCGGGTTGCGCATGCTCTTAGACGGACAGGAAGATCTGTCTATCGTCGGGGAGGCTAGCAGTGGCGCCCAGGCAATTCAACTCATCAGCGAACTGGAACCGGACATCGTCCTGTTGGATATCACCTTGCCAGATATTTCAGGCATTGAAGTAACTCGCCGAATTCGTCAAATGGGGTGCTGTTCTCAAGTTATCGCTCTGACAATCCACGAAGATGAGCAATTTTTCTTTGAGATGCTTCAGGCTGGGGCAGCAGGCTACGTGCCGAAGCGCGCTGCAGCCGAAGACCTGTTGAGCGCTATTCGGATGGTACATCGGGGGGAAGTATATATCTATCCTGCTCTGGCCAGGTTGTTGGTGGATGATTTCTTACAGCGGGCACGGGAGGAAGAAGCATCAAAAGCTGCCATGAACGGCCTGACCCCGCGCGAGCAAGAGATTCTGATTGCCCTTGCCTCTGGAGAGAGCAACGAAGAAATTGCGGAGCGGCTTGTTATCTCCCGACATACGGTTGCCCGTCACCGGGAGAATCTGATGCGCAAATTAGGCTTGCACAACCGCAGTGAGCTGGTCAAGTATGCTATTCGCAAGGGCCTAATCGCCCCGTGATAGGGTTTTTACCCTATTGAAAATGCCTTTTCCAGCCAATTGAGCGAATTGCGCTTTGTTGCTATACTGAAAATGGCCAGATTGGATTGTCTGGCCAGGAGGTTGCGGCGATGCGCAAAGAGCAATTTCTGGCAGTCTTTTGGACGTTGGTCCTGGCAATTCCTTTAACGGCTTTAGCGCTCTCAATTACCGCATACATCACCGAAAATCTGACGCGCATATCCAGCGCGATCGCAAGATTCAGTCAGGAAACTACAGCGGGCGGCCGAGGCTGGGTGCTGGAGTTTGCTCAACGCTGGCCGGAGCTTGCCGGGATGGTTATCGGTCAGTTGGTTATTCTGATCATCCTGATCATTGCCCGGCAGAATCACAGAGCTGAGGAAAATCAAAAGCCCTGAGGACGCTCGATTACGGGTACTGCGGCAGCCTGAAAAGCCACACACCCTCGCCGGAGTAGAGAGTTTCAAAAGCTGCGCTCTCGCGCAGCGCGTTCGGCGAGAACACGCCGCCTCTTTTCCCACTATACAGGTAATGAATCCCTTCCTGGCGCATCCAGGCCGCCAGCTCTTCCAGGCGCGGCAGCATCCAATCGTGATAGTCCTCTCCCCAGGCGTAGCGCGCGACGCAGCCGTGGAGCCGGTTGGACGGGGCAGGCGGCGGGCTGGAGTCGTAGCAGACCGCGACACAGACCACCGAGCGAGCGCCGGGCAGGAT